>Ga0058692_1000034_pt1 | contig 172911 bp, 158 predicted proteins | sample AgamicAtAmrz_FD_55216 | JGI IMG/M metagenome (GOLD analysis project Ga0058692, IMG submission 55216) | Agave microbial communities from Guanajuato, Mexico - At.Am.rz | ecosystem: Host-associated > Plants > Roots > Rhizosphere | place: Guanajato, Mexico | collected 2012-06-07 | reverse complement strand
AAATTCATCACTTAAAGCAACCAATCTAATTCCAAGTAACTGTTTTTCAACAAGTTCTTATCTGCATCACCGCCGATGGATGTGCATTATAGAGCATTAACATCCCTTTGCAAGCGAAAATTAGAAACTTATGACTTGAGCGTTCACTTTTAAATCAACAACCAATTTAACATATTGTTTTATATCAATAATTATTTTAATTATTTATTTTTGACTTAAATAAGCCAAAATCATGCTCGACAATTCGCGCTTAAGTTGTTGTTCTGATATAAGAAAATTGTTCTGACTCACATATCGCATCATCGTAAAAAGCGTACTATTAATAATTACAAAGGATTTATGCTTCACCTGTTCGAAGTCCCACTGATGAGGATTTCTACTAAATGTATATAGTCCGACTTCAAAAAAATGCTTTTCTAAAATCTGAGCAGCTTGCGAATGGCTATAGTTATGCCAATGTTTCAGTACTTCTATAAAAAATCCATGATCGGCTTTTAATGCATTAAACCCTAGCTCTATCGCCAAGGGGATGAGCAGGTCTAAAGGAATATTTCCTTGCTGCATAACTAGCTCTTTAAGTTGATGTCCTAATAGTTCACTTTTACGGCGTAATAGTTCTTCTATGATTTGATCTTTATTCTCAAAGTATTGGTAAATCGAACCTACACTTACTCCAGATTTCTCTGCAATTTTAGGAGTTGTGGTATGTATTAATCCATATTGGGCAATACAGTGTTGTGTCGCCTCTAAAATATGGTCAACAATAATTTTTGAACGCTGTTGCTGTGGAGCTTTTCTCATTAGTTGTTTATTGGTTAAATGCGAATTGAATGCGAATAATTATTCATATTAGCCTATTTATTATTCAGTTCAATAAGTAAGTAACGATATGCAAACGATTAGCCCAACTCGACTTGCTTCTTTTAATGACATGCAAGACAGTAATTTCTTTACTCAGTTTTTAAATATCTGTTGCGAGAAACCAGCTCAACCAAACTATACAGAATATGTATCTTTACAACGCGCTCTTTGTGAAGGAGACGCTGAAATGGATAAGGTGATTGATTGGGTTATGCAAAATCCCAAAGATCATCGCATGATTTTTGAGAAGATATTATTTCAAGGTCGCGATGACCTATCTGAGCCAATACCTACTGATTTGGAAAATTTCTTTAATTACATTGAACAAAAGCCTGAATGGTTAGATCAGCGCCAAATTGATGAGGCTGTTAAATTTACTCATCGTTTAGGAGTAAATAATGGTTTTATCCTTAGAGATTTATCTTTAATGGCAGGATACTTATATCCGGGATTTAATCAGCCTCTAATTTTAACGGGCGCATTGAAAAAACAGGCGGGTACTCGTTTAGCAGAAACCACAAAATGGTGGGTTGATATTACTGAACCTCAAGGACTTGTCCGTTTAAGCTCAGGTTTCACGTCAACGATTTATGTTCGCTTTATTCACGCACTTGTTCGCCAACAATTAAAAAAGTCTGATCGTTGGGATAGTGAAGTTTGGGGAATTCCACTTAATCAATTTGATTTAGCAATGACTAATTTAGCTTTTAGCAGTGTAGTTTTACTTGGTATTAGAGCTTTAGGTGTATGGCCAACGAAACAAGAAGCTAAGAGTTTTTTACATTTTTGGCGCTATGTTGGCTGGTTGATGGGTATTGATGAAAAATGGCTTATTCAATCTGAAACCGAAGGTTGGCGGTTACTTTACTGGATGCAGTTTGCTCACCCTCGCTCTGATCACAGCAGTGTTGAATTAGGATCAAGCTTATCTAAAGAGCCTTTTGAGAGAAAATATCTGCATTTACGCTCTTTGCAGCAGAAGCTTGCTTACCGCCAACATTTAGAACTTACCCAATTTTTTATTGGTAAGAAAAGAATGAAACTACTTGGATTGCCTCAGCAGTCTGCTTCATGGTTTGCTTATTATTTGATTGTGCGCAATTCACTACTTTATAGTAGTGCCAAGCTTTCACCAAAAGTTGAAAAGTTTTTATCCAAATCAGGTCGCAATATACAAAAGCTTGGCTTAACACTTTATCAGAATCAAGGTAAGGCAAAAACCTTAGCAAGTATGCATCAATAATTTTTAAAACCTAAAAATAACAAAAGGAAGCCTGTTAACCAGACTTCCTTTTTCAAATATTAAGACGCTTATTGAGATGATGAACTATGCATTTCAGCGTGATTCATTTGCTCAGGTGTCTCCATCATTTGCTTATTTTTTTGACTTGGCATGTAGTCAGGCTCATTGTTGATCGCCAAGTAAAAAATAATCATAAACAATAAGCTCAAGATACAAGCCACAATAAGTGACTTCCATCCCCACCACGATTGTTCAGGCGATAATTTATTTGTCATTTTATTTCTCTCATTCAATTAATATTTTCAGTTCATTTCATTCGCTATAGCTTATTAAAACTTCATGCTCATACGAACCCAGTAATTTCTTCCGATATTGTTGAATTGCTCTTCACTCGCAAATCCAAAACCTGCACTACCCGCTTTGTTTAAGTGTTCGGTATAGGTTTTATCTAATACGTTATCGATACCAACAGAGATATCAATATCTTTACGAAGGTTGTAACTTCCGTTTAAAGAAAGAGTTGAAAAACCTTTACTTGGTTTGAGGTCATACCCCACGATGTTACCTTGATGTAGACTCACACGGTTTTGCTCAGCAACAGCTCGCCACAACAGACCTAAATTATATTTGTCAGCCACATAGCGGATATTTAAGCGACCTTCTAAAGGTGAAATTTGAGGTAGTGGTTTGTCATCTGTAGTGTTTTTACCCCATGCATACATCGCACTCAAATCTGCCTGAATATGGTCGGTAAATTGATAGCCAATACCCGCTTCCGCGCCTGCGATGGTTGCATCGACATTTTTGGCACCCGCAGTAATATCATGGCTCATGTCATGCCCATCCATTCCCATACTTGGATGATGGTGGTAACTCATTAAAATGTAGTCATCTACTAAGCCTGCATAAGCAGAAGCCCATGTATTTAAAGCACCATGTTGCTGCTGGAAGCCCATATCCAACTGTAATGTTTTCTCAGGATTCACACCGTTAAAAGTATTGGTTGAGCCAGCATTACCGTGTTTAGGCGAGAAAAGCTCCCAATAATCAGGCATACGCTCTACATAACCTAAACCGATATAGCTTTTTAGGTCATGCTCAGGATGTTGGTTTTCCCAGCGTACAAATGCACTTGGTAAAGTCTTTTCAAGTTTAGTATTAAAGCCTTTTGCCTGAGAATCGGCACGTTCATCTTCAACTGTGACTCGATCTAAACGCACACCTGTGACCAGTTTGTTGAGATCGTTCCATTGATAACCAAGCTCACCAAAAGCACCGTATGATTGAAAACGCATATCTTGACGATATGGAACATTCATAGAAGGCATAGTTGGCGATGACATGCTACCGCCATGTTTATTGAATTGAGAATCTACACCTGTAATCAAACTCCACTTATTCCATTCAGAAGTCATGGCCAAACGTGAGTTTAATGTACGGCGCGTTACCTGCATTGCCATCGCGTTCGGCATCAGCATGGTCATACCATCATGATTCATTTCAACTAATGGCGGTGTACGTAAGCTAAAGTTATCCATAATATGGTCGTTATAGCTGTAGTTCACCTGCCCTTCAATTTTCTTAATGACATCAGTGATGTTTTTCTTTTCAAAACGTAGTCCTAAGCTTTCACGCGCAAACTGAGAACCATCCATTGAACGCCCAGCATAAAGCGATTCACCATCAGATTTCCCACCCGTGAGTTCGATCCACGTGTCTTCATCTGGAGTGAAGCCAAGTGCTACATCAGCATTCCACTTTTTCCATGCTGAAGGCACGGTATTGCCATCACCATCTTGATAACTATTAGACTCTGAACGGTTGGCATTTAAACGAATATATTTCTTTTCATCGCCAATTGCCGCCTCAACGTTATGGTCAATACGTCCATATGAACCTAGCAAGACACTCGCTTGCCCACGATAAGGTTTTTCAGAGGTGAGTTTCTCAGGCTGACGTTCAAAAAGGACTGTTGCAGCAGAACCTGTATTGGCATATTGAACAGTTTGGGGACCTTTAATGACAGAAATACGATCATAACTTTCTGGAGAGATATAAGAAGTTGGAGCATCCATACGATTTGGACATGCACCCAAGTTCTCAGTTCCATCTGTCAAAATTTTGATGCGTGAACCAAACATGCCTCGGAAGGTCACATCACCATTTGTTCCACCGCTTTGTATTGAGTTAAAACCCATAATACTTTGTAGATAGTCTGCCCCATCTGTAGCAGGTACTGGCTGAATGGGCTGTTTCGGGTCGGCATGTACAATCAGACCATTTGCATCGTTACCTTGTTGTGCTGTAACAACAATAGGTGCTAATGAGTGAAGTGTTTTGGTATCAGCATCATTTCTTTCTGAATCAGCAAAAACTAGACCCGAATGAGAGACAGCAAACATCGCAACCCATAGAGGCTGTAATAAGAATTTAGAATGTGGCATTTTTATACGCTCTAAAACATAAATAAAGTGATATTGAAGTCAGTTAAGACCCCAACAAAAATTGCTTTTATTTATGCAAATAGAGGCGGTGCGCGCCCTTGCGGGAGTAGGAAAAGTCGCTGTAGCGCAAAGTAAACATGTCGAAATGCTTGCTGATAGGCAACTAAGCGGACTTGTATGCGGACTAAAACTTCTTTTACACCAAATTCAGGTGGTAAAACCAGATTGGCATAGACGGTACAATATTGACACTGGTGATTTGCATCATGATGATCATGTTGCCCAGAAGCTTGTGCCTGTTCAATATGATGTTCATGATGTGAATGCATGGTATGTGACATGGTTTCTATCTGTGCTTTGGGTTTAAGCAAAGCACGAGTAATAGTTTCACAGACCGGAGCAATTTGATATTGCTTCGGTAATAGCGGCTGTAGAAATACCGCAACCTGTAAAAATACTGCTGCACATGCAAGCAGTAAACCACTACGAAAAACCAAAAATCACATCCACACTATATTAATGTTTCAAGAATAGAAATTTTTAACGTTTTACTGCAACTTTTTCACGCTCACGTTGACGAACAACTTTTTCGACTTTTTCTCGAGCACGCTGACGTTTAAGTGGCGACAAATAATCCACAAATAATTTGCCATTTAAGTGATCCATTTCATGTTGGATACAAACAGCGAGAAGTCCATCAGCTTCTATCTCAAATGCTTGACCTTCAAGGTTAATTGCCTCAATTTTCACACGTGACGGGCGCTCAACTTTGTCGTATATTTGTGGCACCGATAGGCAGCCTTCTTCGTACTGCTGCTTATCTTCTGTCAGTGGAGTGATTTTGGGGTTAATAAAAACCAAGGGTTCATCTTTAGCTTCAGATAAATCTATAACGATTAACTGAATATGACGGTCTACCTGTGAAGCTGCTAAACCAATACCGGGTGCGGCATACATGGTTTCAAGCATATCTGCTGCAAGTTGACGAATTTCATCAGTAACTTCTTCAACAGGCTTAGCAATGGTACGAAGACGGGGATCAGGAAAACTTAAAATAGGTAATAAGGCCATACTGACGTCCTCACTTATGCCATTGATTGAAAAACCAAATGAAGGAAATACTTCATCGAAAAATTGTGTGTTAGCCGCCTATTATAACGCATCTGCACGCATAATTTTTAGGAATTATCATAATGAAAAAGGTTTTTAACGGCATGGTTGAATTTCATGCTTTGGGGATAAAAAAGCATTTACTTGCTTTCGCACTTTTTACAGGGGTTGCAATGGGTACAGTAGCAGAGGTTCATGCTGCTAGTCCAAACCATAATCCACCCTCTCTAAAAAGTAATGCACCACATGTCTACGTTGTAAAACGCGGAGATACGCTGTGGGATATTTCCGGTCATTTCCTGAGTAAACCTTGGCGCTGGCCAGAGATCTGGGCAAATAATCAACATGTCAAAAATCCACACTGGATTTATCCTGGTGACCGATTGTTGTTATGCAGTTTAGCGGGTCGACCATTGATCGGTAAAGATGAGGGAGATGGTTGCGTTGGCATTATTCGTCGCTACACAGGCCAAATGACAAACTTGCAACCTCAAGTTCGTGTGGAATCACTTAACGATAATGTACCTGTTATTCCACTTGAACATATCAAACAGTGGTTAGAACACAGCACAATTTTGCCAGACGACGCAATTGAACACACTCCTTATATTGTGGGTACTGCTGATCAACGCGTGCTTGCAGCAAGAGGCCAAACCATTTATGCGCGTGGACAAGGTTTAGTTAATGGCCAACGTTATGCAGTCTACCGTGAAGGCGAACCTTATTATTTCACAGACAGTAAAGGTAAAAAGCATAGTCTAGGTATTGAACTGCAACAAGTTGCTTCAGGGATTGCGATCTCTTCTGAAAAAGACATAACAACGCTTGAGTTAACTGATAGCTATAATTCCGAAGTACGCCGTGGTGATCGGGTTATGCCGGAAGAAGAAGCAACATTACCTACTTTGTTTTATCCGGTAGATGCCACTCAAGTTACAGATGCTGGCAAGATCATTCGTGTAATGGGTTCAATTGGCAGCGCTGCAAAAAATAGTTTGGTGACTTTGGACCGAGGTACAGCACAAGGGATTCAAGTAGGACAAGTTTTTGATATTACCCAAAAAGGTGAGACCATTCGAGACCCTAAAACCAAAGAACCAATACAGTTGCCTGGACAACAGATTGGTAGTCTGATGGTTTTCAGAACCTTTGATCAGCTTAGCTATGCCTACGTATTAGAAAGTGACTTACCTATTAAAGTAGGATCAAGTATTCAGCCACCTCGTTTTGATGATTAATGCTGGATATACCCTTTACAATGCTTATTCAACATTCTTCACACCATTACCACACGCTTAAAGTGTGGTATTTGGTGCAACACTCATTAGTTAGCTTCAAAAAAATTGTCAATTATTTTGGTAGCTGTGAAAAAGCGATCCAACCTGCTGGGTTATCTCAATGGCGCAATCTCGGGTTACATGCTAATCATTTAAAACGCGTAGATGAATTTCAAACTGCTCAGGGTCAAGCTCAGTTTGAAAAACTAATTGAGCAGATCCAGCAATATACCGACTTTATTTTAACGTCAGAAGACCCTGGCTATCCTACACAATTATTACCTTATACAGACCATCCACCCATCATATTTGGAAAAGGCCAAGCGCAAGCTTTGTTACAACCACAAATTGCGATTGTTGGTAGTCGAAAACCAAGCCCACATGGTCGTCAGGTTGCTTATGATTTTGCCTATTACTTAAGTGAAAAAGGTTTTTATGTAAGCAGTGGTTTAGCATATGGGATTGACGAAGCTGCTCACCAAGGAGCTTCAGCACATCAACGTACGATTGCTGTGACAGGGACCGGTTTAGACAGTACCTACCCTGCTCAAAATAAAAAACTTGCAGAACAGATCTTGGCTCAAAACGGCGCCATCATTACTGAGTTTTTGCCGGGTACGCCACCATTACAGCAACATTTTCCTCGTAGGAACCGAATTGTCAGTGGTCTGAGTTTAGGGGTGTTAGTGGTAGAAGCTACTTTAAAAAGTGGTTCTCTCATTACTGCGAACAAAGCTGCTGAGCAAGGTAAAACCGTATTTGCCATTCCTGGTCATATTTACAGTGAGTTTCATCAGGGCTGCCATCAACTTATTCGTGAGGGAGCCATTTTAGTCGATCATCCTGAGCAGATTATTGAAGATCTTGCTTTACCTACTCAATGGCAAAGTCAGCAACAGAACTCAACTGAAGAGGTCGTGGTTTCTTGTGCCCCAGAAATTCCTGAGCACTTAATTAACCTTTATCAGTCTTTAGACTGGGTCGGACAAAATATTGACCAGCTTGTCATACACCACTCTCAACCTGTGGCAGAACTCACCTCTTCACTCATGGAACTAGAACTACTTGGTTTATGTATGCAACAATCAGGGCTGTATTTACGTTGTCGCTCTTAGTGCTGGAGCGCAATAGCAATTCTGTTTGATTGAAAGGAAGAGTATTACCATGATTACCACCTCAGTTACCGAAGCAGCCGAATGTTTACAACAAGGTCAAGTTTTGGCATATCCAACTGAGGCAGTTTGGGGGTTAGGTTGCGACCCTTTTAACGAACAAGCTTTTCAAAAGATTCTTGAGTTAAAGCAAAGGCCTATTGAAAAGGGAGTGATTTTATTAGCAGGTCATATTAGCCAAGTTGAGCACCTACTAACTTCTCTACCACAAACAACCCAACAAGAAATTATTGATTGTTGGACGAATCATCAACCTTCCGAAAGAGCCACAACTTGGCTATTACCGGCTGGCGAACATATTCCTTCTTGGATTAAAGGTGAACATCCACTTGTTGCTGTTCGAGTCACCACACATCCTTTGTGTGTGGCATTATGCAATGCTTTTCATGGTTTTATTGTCTCAACGAGTGCTAACCCAAGTGGGCAAGAACCTGCTCATTCACTACAAGATGCCTGCCAATACTTTGGTTCACAATTAAACTATCTTAATGGTGACTTAGGCCAAAGTCAGCAACCAAGTAGAATTATTAATGCTCTCACTGGGGAGATTATTCGCGCCTAATTTCAGACAAAAAAAAGCTCAGTTATATAGGGATAACTGAGCATAAAAAAGGATGGGTATATACCGCATCCAGAGGGTTTGGATATCTCTGCAACGAAAGATAATTTGCAAAAAAAGCACGTCTTTCGTAGTGGTCGCTATTATGTAGTAAGAGATCAAATGAGAGAAATATATTATTTCTCTAAAAAAAGCATGAAAAGTGTAGGGAATTTACGAATTTTCGCTTATAAATTAAAATTATATTAATATTTTTACTCGGCTTTTTTAATATTTATATTTCAATCTATTCTTATAAACTATTTATAAATCATATAGAAAAACTTTAACTAAGAAAAAAATGGCATATTTTCATCAGTTTTTTTCAAAATATGCCATAGTTTTTTTAACGACTTTAGTTTTGCTCTTGCATTAAGTTGCTCTTTTTAGGAATGACTTTTTTCTGAGCCATAATGATACCAATTAAGATAACAATCCCACCTATTGTGTGATAGATGGTCCATTGCTCAGACAACCAAATGCTTGCAATAACTGCTGTAAAAACAGGAACCAAGTTCATAAAAATACTTGTTCTATTGGGACCCAATTGTTGAACAGCCAACATCCAAACTAACGGTGCAATGAGTGAGGCGAATACACCAGCATAAATAGCACTTGGCGCGTTTTGTGCATTTAAAGCATCTAGTCCAAACCAAAAAATTAAAGGCAGATGAAATATTACAGAAAATCCGATCTGAACATATAAGCTTGTCATGATTGGAAGTGGAAGCTGCCATTTTTTAAGGAAAACCCCATAAAATGCATAGAAGAATACGGCAATAATCATCAATGCATCACCAAGATGCCCACCTCCACTTAATAAGTGGCTAATATTCCCTTGGGACATGACATATAGCAAACCTGAGAAAGATAAAATACTGCCAAAAACTGCAAATCGATTAGGCACATCTTTTAAAATCGCAAGCGAAACAAAGATCGTAAAGATAGGAATAAATGCATTCACAATTCCCATATTCGTTGCACTGGTATAATGGGCAGCCGTATAAGCAAGTCCTTGATAAAGCACCATTCCAAATGCACTTAACACAGCCAACTTAGGTAAATATGGTATTAATAATCGTCTTTGTCTCCAAACAGGTAAGAGCATAAACGGCGTTAAAATAATAAAAGCGATTAACCACCGATAAAAACTAATACTTACTGGAGAGATATAATCCGAGACATAGCGGGTGACTACAATATTTAAAGACCAAATCAGTACTGCCAAAATGGGAAAAATAAATGCCCATTTGTGATATTTCATGACCTGACTCATAGTAATACACCATCTACAAAAGAGATTTTATTTTGAAGAATGTCTTAATAAATTGAAATATCGTATTTCCGACATTGATATTGAACTTAGGACATCATCTTTTTCTAGAATCTAAAATAATGTCCAAGCTTTCACCGCATGACCTACCACTTTATGTAATTGCTCGCTACTCGCACCATCTCTCGCTTGAATAGTCAGCCCTTGAATGACAGTGGTATAAAAATCAGTCATTTCCTGTAAAGGCGCATGAGAAGATAAATCTCCTTGCTCCACACCTTGCTGAAGGCGTTTTAATAATTTTTCTTTTGTCTTTATACGCTTATCTAATAGATTTTGCTGTACATCTTGAGTTGCATCAGAGCAATTCATAGCAGCAACAACCACCATACAACCTGCTGGCTTATTCGGCTGAACCAATCTTTTAACAATGTCATAAAGATATAACTCAACAGCAATTTTTGCAGTTTTTGCTTCTACAAATATAGTGTCAATCGGACATCCTTCATGAGCTAAATAGTAATCAACACATCTGTAAAACAACCCTTCTTTGTCGCCAAAAGTACTGTACAAGCTCGGTGCTGTAATTTCCAAAGCTTGTGTTAAATCACTAATAGACGTTGCTTCATAACCATGCTCCCAAAACAGCAACATTGCTTTTTGTAAAACCTGTTGTTCATCAAAGCATTTAGGACGTCCACGCTTTTTTTTCAGAGCGTCTTCTGTAACAGCTAAATTCGTTTCATGCCTATTTGTCATAAAGATCACATCTATTTTTATAACAATCGTTATTAAATTAATTGACGTTCGATTTTTTATCAACTATTTTATTTTCATAATGATCGTTAGTTAATTAATAAATTGCCTTTCTTCACTCTAAATTTAGCCAAGTAAGGATTTCCTATGGACCAATCTTCTATTTCTAAAGCGCGACCCACGACCTCCCCTCAAGGGAGCTGGTTTGCCATTTTGGCCGTTGCGATTGCAGCGTTTGCATTAGTAACAAGTGAATTTTTACCTGTTGGTGTTTTAAATAGTGTTGCAACAGATTTAAATATTTCTGTAGGTACAGCCGGTCTTATTATTACTGTACCCGGCATTATGGCAGCAATTGCCGCCCCTCTATTACCTGTATCTGTGAAACAACTTGATCGGCGTTATGTGCTTATCTTGCTGACAGCCATTATGGTTATTGCGAATACCATTACTGCCTTTGCAGAAAATTTCCATATTTTATTACTCAGTCGCTTAATTTTAGGTATTTCAATTGGTGGATTCTGGGCGACAGCAATTGCTTTAAGTGGGAAATTAGCTCCCTCGCATCTTCCTATTGCGAAAGCAACAGCTGTAGTGATGGCTGGTGTAACTTTTGCGACAGTTTTAGGGGTTCCGATTGGAACATGGTTAAGTGAATTTTATGGTTGGCGCAGTGCTTTTGGAATTACAGCAGGCATTGGCTTAGTTGTTTTAATCTTACAGTTAATCTTTTTACCTAAACTTGTTCCAGACTCCGCAATTCACATAAGAGATTTGCCAGCATTATTACGCACCCCTAAAGCACGTAGCGGGATGTTGATTGTTTTACTGATTGGACTTGCTCATTTTTGTGCCTATAGCTATTTAGCACCTTTCTTCAAAAATATTGCAGGCTTTAACGGCACAACAATTAGTTCATTACTATTGCTCTATGGAATTGCAGGTATTTTTGGAAATGCATTTGCCGGCTATAGCGGCAATTTAAATGTCCGATATACACTTGCCTTTGTTAGTGCTTGTTTTGCAATTGTATTTTTTGGATTCCCACTTTTTGCCATTCATGAATTTGGTGCTATTGTCTTAACAGCTTTATGGGGCTTCGCATTTGGCGCTTTCCCTACCTCAGCAAATATTTGGATGTTTGTGCATGCACCAAATGCAGTTGAAAAAGGTATGCCTCTTTTTGTAGGTATGTTTCAGGTGATGATTGCGACAGGTTCATTATTAGGTGGATATGTAGTTGATCATTTCAATGAAAATACTTTAATTTATGGTGTATTAAGCTTTGTTGCACTAGCATTACTGAGTACATTTACCTTAGCAAAAGGTTTAAATAATCCTAAAGCGACTTGTGAAAATTAAAATATTATTCAGAGTAAATAAATGAAAAATGAGGACCAGCAATTTTCTTTATTGAACAGTATAGAAGTTCATGAATTTCTATACCAAAAAGAAGATATTGTTCGTCCTCATGCATCTCTCTGGGGAGATTTTAATTTCAGTTTGAATGGCATTTTGGAAATGCAAGTAGAGGAACAAATCTACTTATCTCCTCCAAGCTATGGGCTTTGGATTCCTCCTCAAACAGTTCATCAATCTACTCACATCGACCATGAAATTCACTATATCTGTATTCGACTACACCCTAGCCTCTGTTCTATTTTAGGTGACGTCTGTAAATGCTTTAGTATTCAGCCGTTCTTTCGAACCTTAGTTTTACAAATTCTCGAACAGCAAAAACAAACTGGAAAACCTGAATATTTAGAACATCTTTTACAAGTTTTATTCGATCAACTTAAACAAGCTCCTGCCTATTCACATTATTTACCACAAACGCGACATCCTGTTTTATTGCCTATACTAGAAAAACTCTCAGACCCATTACTTTTTGATCACTCTTTACAGCAGTTGCTACAAAATTTCTCGGTCAGTGATCGCCACTTATTACGTTTGAGTCAACAAGAGCTTCAGCTTTCGTTATCGGAATGGCGTAACCGAGCCAAAATTGTTTATGCCATTCATCAGATCCGCCAAGGGACTTCCATTAAGCGTTTAGCTTACGATTTAGGTTATCAACATAGCTCAAGTTTTATCGAGTTTTTTAAACGCTATACTGGGCAAACGCCTATACAAATTAGAAATAACTAGAATTTAGTTTATCTTTAAAAACTTTTTCTTTTTTGAACACGAATATTATTGCACTGCCCATCAATAGCAGTTAAAACAAATGCGTTACTTGATATCAATTACAATCTTTAGGAAAGACTCATGACACAATCTGTATATCATATTCCAGTAAAAGCCATTTCAGGCGAAACGGTTGATCTCGAACAATACAAAGGTAAGGTTTTACTTATTGTAAATACTGCTTCTAAATGTGGTTTAACTCCACAGTACGAAGGTCTAGAAAAGCTTTATCAAGCAAAAAAAGATCAAGGTCTTGAAATTTTAGGTTTCCCTGCAAACAACTTTAAAGAGCAAGAACCAGGTTCTGATGAAGAAATTCAGCAATTCTGTTCATTAAATTACGATGTTCACTTCCCTTTATTTTCTAAAGTATCTGTTGCAGGTGAAGATAAGCATCCACTGTATGCAACTTTGACATCAGCTCAACCAGAACGTACTGGTGAAGGACCTTTCCGTGAACGCTTAGAAGGGTTAGGTATTCCAACTAATCCAGCTCCAGAAGTTTTATGGAACTTTGAAAAATTCTTAATTAATAAAAATGGCGAAGTAGTGGCTCGTTTTGCTCCAAACCTAACTGCGGATGATGAACAAATTGTTAAAGCAGTTGAAGCAGAGTTAGCAAAATAACGTTTTTAAAAACATGAAAAAGAGCGTTTTATGCGCTCTTTTTTATTATCTGCTCAAAGTGTTGTTTGTTTGCAAAAATACAATCTTTCTCCATATTTTATGCCTATAGTACCTATTTGCTTTATTTGATGTTGTTTGTAGTTATGAAAAAAGTTTTACAGGGTGCATTTCTTCCTTTTGTAATTTTTGCCTCAGGCATGCTTTTACTTGGGTGTGATCAAGCACAAGACCATGCTACTGAACAAGAAAATACTGAAATAAGTGAACAGGCATCTGATCAAGCTATTGAACGACAAGAATCAGATATTACTCCTAGCAAAACTGAACTCAAAAGCGGCAATATTTTTTATATGGTCCGAGATGCTGCTAATTTACAGCTTAAAGCTGGAGATTATGTTGAACAGCTTAAAGACACTCAACTTGACGTTGAACAAGCGATTCAAGATAAGAATCAAAGTGAATTAAAAACAACTGTTTCAACTTTAAAACAGCAACTACAAGGTTTAAATCAAGCCCTTCTCACCTTAGATATCAAAAGCCAGGAAATTGAGAATATCCGCCAAAGTTTACTACATGCCAATCAACAAGCTCTTAGTATGCCGTTATTAAATGGGAAATTAGATCAAATCAATTTTGATCAAATTGAAAAACAGCTGAATACTATTCAAATGGATATGGTGAAGCTTGCTGCCATGATTATGGCTGGAGATGAAAAATCAGACTCAAAATCTGAATCTTAAAAATTAACTTATAAAAAAAGCCACCTTACGGTGGCTTTTTCAATCTCGAACCGCGTCTTATTGAGCGCGGTTTTTGATTTTACGGATTGTTTCAAGCTGGCCTGAAATCTCTGATAGAGATGCCAAAGCAGCAGCTGAGTCCAAATCACTCTTTTGGTTCGCAAGCAATTGTTCAGCATTTTTACGTGCTTCTAAAATTGCAGCTTCATCCAAATTGTCTGCACGGATTGCAGTATCTGCAAGAACCGTTACAACATGAGGTTGAACTTCTAAAACACCGCCAGATACATAGACGATTTCTTCTGTACCATTTTCCAACTGAACACGAATCGGGCCCGGTTGAAGCAAGGTTACGAGTGGAGCGTGTCCTGGCAAAATACCAAGCTCACCACCAGCACCTTTCGCGATTAACATCGTTACTGCGCCAGAGTAAATAGACTCTTTAACACTTACGACATCACATTGCATAGTCGCCATGAGATGATCTCCTTAAATTAGAGTTTCTCAGCTTTAGCAATCACTTCGTCAATACCACCAACCATATAGAACGCTTGTTCTGGGATGTGATCGTATTCACCAGCTAATAGACCTTTAAAGCCACGAATCGTTTCTTTAAGTGGTACTAATTTACCAGGAGCACCAGTAAACACTTCAGCTACGTGGAATGGTTGAGAGAAGAAACGTTGGATTTTACGCGCACGGTAAACAACCAATTTATCTTCTTCAGCTAACTCATCCATACCCAAGATTGCGATAATGTCTTTAAGCTCTTTATAACGTTGCAATACGTTCTGTACAGAACGAGCAATTTCATAATGCTCTTGACCAACAACTAATGGGTCTAACTGACGTGAAGTTGAGTCAAGTGGATCGATCGCTGGATAGATACCAGAAGATGCGATGTCACGGCTCAATACTACTGTTGCATCTAAGTGAGCAAATGTAGTTGCAGGCGATGGATCTGTTAAGTCATCGGCAGGTACATATACTGCTTGGATCGATGTGATCGAACCAGATTTAGTAGATGTAATACGCTCTTGAAGAACACCCATTTCTTCTGCAAGTGTAGGTTGGTAACCTACCGCAGATGGCATACGACCTAACAATGCTGATACTTCAGTACCTGCAAGTGTATAACGGTAGATGTTGTCGACGAATAATAATACGTCACGACCTTTACCATTTTCGTCTTTTTGATCACGGAAGTATTCAGCCATAGTCAAACCAGTTAACGCTACGCGTAAACGGTTACCTGGTGGCTCATTCATCTGACCGTAGACCATTGCTACTTTGTCAAGAACGTTAGAATCTTTCATTTCGTGATAGAAATCGTTACCTTCACGAGTACGCTCACCAACACCAGCAAACACAGATAAACCTGAGTGAGCTTTCGCGATGTTGTTGATCAACTCCATCATGTTAACGGTTTTACCAACACCCGCACCACCGAATAAACCAACTTTACCACCTTTTGCAAACGGGCAAAGTAAGTCAATTACTTTAATACCAGTTTCTAAAAGATCAGTAGAAGCTGCTTGTTCAGCATAAGAAGGTGCTTCACGGTGAATCGGCAAACGCTCTTCAGTCGCAACAGGACCTGCTTCATCAATTGGGCGACCCAAAACGTCCATGATACGGCCAAGCGTAGCTGGACCTACTGGAACAGAAATCGGTGCATTTGTGCTGGTTACGTTAAGGCCACGTTTAAGACCTTCTGTAGAACCCATTGCGATGGTACGAACAACACCATCGCCAAGCTGTTGCTGAACTTCTAATGTAGTTTCAGTACCGTCAACTTGGAGAGCGTCATAGATCTTAGGAACGCTATTGCGCTCAAACTCGACGTCGATAACCGCGCCGATGATCTGAATGATACGACCGCTACTCATTGCTGTCTCCTCAATTCAAACTTAATAATGTTAAACGGCAGCGGCACCGCCAACGATCTCGGAAATTTCCTGAGTAATCGCGGCTTGACGCAGCTTGTTGTAAATGAGTTGTAGGTCTTTAATCAGTTGTCCTGCGTTGTCTGTCGCTGCTTTCATCGCGACCATACGAGCTGACTGCTCACATGCAACGTTTTCAATCACACCTTGATAAACCATAGACTCGATATAGCGAACCAACAAACCATTTAACAATTCTTCTGCTTCTGGTTCGTAGATATAGTCCCAACCATAAGTACGGTTGAGATCATCGCCTTCTTCTGCTGGTGCTAAAGGAACAAGTTGTTCTACTTTAGGCTGCTGAGTCATTGCATTAACGAAGCCATTTGATACGAGGTAGATACGATCTAATTCGCCCTTATCAAATGCATCAAGCATAACTTGGACTGAGCCAGTTAACTGTTCCAAACTCGGCGCATCGCCAAGTTGGGTAGTTGCACCAAGCACTTTACCGCCGTAATTCTTAAAAAACGAAACCGCTTTTTGACCAATTAAAGCAAATTCAACTTCAATTGACTGCTGTTGTTGTGCTTTGACATGCTGCACAACTTTCTTGAACAAGTTAATGTTCAAGCCACCTGCCAAACCACGATCTGAAGACACTACGATATAGCCAACGCGCTTAACTGGGCGATCAACCATATAACGGTGTTTGTATTCAGGGTTTGCTTGGACCAAGTGAGCAATTACACGGCGCATATTATCGGCATACGGACGGCCCTGAGCCATGCGCTCTTGCGCACGACGCATTTTAGAAGCAGCTACCATTTGCATCGCGCGAGTAATCTTTTGCGTGCTCTTGATACTAGCTACTTTGGCGCGAATTTCTTTTAAATTTGCCATACGCTTAACCTAGTATTCGAAAGCTCTTTCGAGCTTCCGAAGGTTGATCCGTGAACCAAACTTAACTAAAACTGAACTTAGTAAGTTTGAGTCGCTTTAAAGCTTTCAATACCTGCTTTGATTGCTGCTTCGATGTCTTTGTTGTAATCACCAGTTTCATCGATTTGTTTCATCAACGGAGCATATTCAGCACGGAAGTAAGAAATTAACGCAGCATCAAAGTCTACGATTTTCTTAACTTCTACGTCAGCCATATAGCCTTCGTTAGATGCATAAACAGAAACAGCTTGGTCAGCAATTGAGTAAGGAGCATATTGCTTTTGCTTCATTAACTCAGTTACACGTTGACCATGTTCAAGTTGCTTACGAGTTGCTTCATCAAGGTCAGAAGCGAACTGAGCAAACGCAGCCAATTCACGGTATTGTGCTAAAGCAGTACGGATACCACCAGACAATTTTTTGATGATCTTAGTTTGAGCAGAACCACCAACACGAGATACAGAGATACCCGCGTTCACAGCAGGACGAATACCTGCGTTGAATAATGATGTTTCTAAGAAGATCTGACCGTCAGTAATCGAAATTACGTTCGTTGGTACGAATGCAGATACGTCACCTGCTTGAGTTTCAATAATTGGCAATGCAGTTAAAGAACCAGTTTTACCAGTTACTGCGCCATTAGTGAATTTCTCAACGTAGTCAGCAGATACACGTGAAGCACGTTCAAGAAGACGTGAGTGAAGATAGAATACGTCACCCGGATACGCTTCACGACCTGGTGGACGACGTAAAAGTAATGAAATTTGACGGTAAGCAACTGCTTGCTTAGACAAATCATCATAAATAATAAGAGCGTCTTCACCGCGGTCACGGAAGTATTCACCCATTGTACAGCCAGAGTACGGAGCTAAGTACTGCATTGCAGCAGGATCAGCAGCCGCAGCAGCGACAACAGTTGTATACGCCATAGCGCCAGTTTCTTCTAGCTTACGCACAACGTTTGCAATTGTTGATTGTTTTTGACCAATCGCAACGTATACGCATTTAATGCCAGAATTTTTCTGAGCGATAATCGCATCGATCGCCATCGCTGTTTTACCAGTTTGACGGTCACCAATAATCAACTCACGCTGACCACGACCCACAGGAATCATGGTATCAACTGATTTGTAACCAGTTTGAACAGGTTCGTCTACAGATTGACGCCAAATTACGCCTGGTGCTACTTTTTCAACAGCATCAGTTAATTTTGCATCAATTGGGCCTTTACCATCAATTGGGTTACCCAAAGCGTCGACAACACGGCCAAGAAGTTCCGGACCAACTGGAACTTCAAGTACACGACCTGTACAACGAGCTTTTTGACCTTCTTGAAGGCTTAAGTAGTTACCTAAGACAACGGCACCCACTGAATCCTGTTCTAGGTTCAGTGCCATACCAAATAAGCCGCCGTCAAATTCGATCATTTCACCGTACATTGCATCAGCAAGACCGTGAATGCGCACGATACCGTCGGATACCATAACAATGGTACCTTCGTTTTTAGCGGTCGCGCTGGTGTCCAGATCGCTGATACGCTGTTTAATGAGCGCACTGATCTCGGATGGATTCAGTTGTTGCATTGCGCTATTCCTCAATCTTTTATTAGTTCAGTCTTCATCATTTGCATTATGCAAGAAGACGAGTACGCATTTTTTCAAGCTTGTTAAGCGCAGAATCATCTATCACTTGATCGCCTGCACGAATTACAACACCTGCAATAAGCTCAGGTTTAACTTCAACTGAAACAGTTACAGTACTGTTGAAACGCTTTTCTAAAGCAGATTTCAACAATTGCTCTTGTTCAGCAGTTAATGGGAAAGCCGATTCAATCACGACATCCACATTGTTGTTATTCTGTGATTTAAGCTGTTCATATTCTGCTTCAATTTCAGGTAACAACATTAAACGATCGTTATCTGCAAGAAGTGTCAAAAAGTTAGACACTGCTTGAGATTGACCTTCACCTAAAACTTTAGCAAAAAGCTTCACTTGCTCCACAGGAGTAAGTTCAGGGCGATTTAAATAAGCGGAAAATGCTTCGTCTTGCACCGCAGCACTGAGCACTTGTAACGCATTCGACCAATTGTCTGTTGCACCCTGCTCAGAAGCATAAGCAAATGCTGCTTTGGCATACGGACGTGCCAACGTCAAGAGTTCAGCCATCATTCGCCTCTCTTAAAGTTTAGCAGCCAGCTGAGACAGCATGGCATTATGAGCTTCTGCGTCAACTTGCTGGTTCAGGATTTTTTCTGCGCCAGTTACTGCCAAAGCAGCTACTTGTTGACGTAATTCTTCGCGAGCAGAATTGATATCTTGATCAACAGCTTCTTTAGCCTGTTGACGAATACGCTCACCTTCAGCCGCAGCTTGAGTACGAGCTTCTTCGATCAATTGTGCTGCACGACGGTTCGCTTGTTCGATCAATTGAGCCGCTTGTGCTTTAGCTGCATCGAGCTCTTGCTTTACTTGCGATTGTGCATCGGCAAGATCAGCTTTCGCTTTTTCTGCTGCATTTAAGCCATCAGCAATTTTACGCTGACGCTCACTAATCGCATTGATTAGTGGTGGCCAAACAAACTTCATGCAGAATGCAACAAAGAATGCAAACGCAATCGCTTGACCAATCAATGTGAGGTTGATATTCATTGCAATTCCTCAAATAGTGGATTTAGGAATTAAGATGATTAACCTACAAATGGATTAGCGAAGATGAAGAACAAGCCAATACCAACACCGATCATAGGCACAGCATCAAGAAGACCCGCGATTAAGAACATACGAGTTTGAAGTTGTGGAGCCAATTCTGGTTGACGAGCAACAGCTTCTAAAAAGCGACCACCCAAAAGACCAAAACCAATCGCAGTACCTAAAGCACCGAAAGCGATCAAGATAGCAGATGCAATTGCAACTAGACCTAAAGTGAGTTCCATGAAAAATTCCTCAGAGGTTAGGTTATTACCAAATTAAATTAAAAAAATTCAGCCCAACCATCGTTTGATAGTTAGGCAATACCATTAATGTTTTTCGCTTGCCATGCTCAAGTAAACGATGGTAAGCATCATAAAGATGAATGCCTGCAACGTGATTACAAGAATGTGGAAGATCGCCCAAGGCACAGACAACGCCCATTGAATCCAGAACGGCAATAAAGCAATTAGGATAAAGATCAACTCACCGGCATACATGTTACCGAATAGTCGGAGAGCTAATGAAATCGGACGAGCAAGGAATGTTACCAATTCCAAAATCAAGTTCACTGGAATAAGCAACGCTTTTGCAACTGGATTACTTGGGTTAAATGGGTTAAGTGCCAATTCACCAACGAAACCACTAACACCCTTTTCGCGGATGCTGTAGAACAAGATAAGTACAAATACAGATAAAGACATACCTAAAGTAATGTTTGGATCTGTAGATGGAACGATCTTGAAGTAAACGTGGTGAGGGTCCATACCAAATACGTTTGCACCTACAAACGCTGCAACTTGAGGAATCCAGTCAACTGGGATCAAGTCCATTAAGTTCATGAGGAAAATCCACACGAAAATAGTGAGTGCAAGCGGAGCGATTAAACGTGATTTGCCATGAAAAGTATCACGGACACTTGAGTCAACAAACTCGATGATCATTTCAATTGCAGACTGGAATTTAGTTGGAACACCTGCATTAGCAGCTTTCGCAACGATCCAGAACATCAAACAGAAAATAACACCAAGGCCAATTGACCAACCCATTGAATCCAAGTGAATTGCAGTGAACCCCATCGAATGAGCTTCTTCAGCAGTCTCAGCCAATTTCCATGTACCGTCTGGCATTTTGCCATAGGTCATATTGGTCAAGTGATGCTTGATATACTCTGTCGAAGTGAGGGCATGTTCTTCAGCAGCCATAAATCACACCTGGTCAATGTCAATTACTAAAAAGAAGGGAAACGAACATCGGCGCACTGTCGATATCTCGCTACCCTCCAAAAAATCTTCAATTCTTCTTGTTTCTACACCCGTTTTTGTAGACGTGACACCCAAAACGGAGCGACCCACGACATTGTCTGAACGAGAATAAAACCAAACAGCAATGCTAACGGTGATAAAGGTTTAACATTGCTCAAAATCAAAATAAATCCAACGATCATGATTGCAAATTTGCCTAACATGCCCCTATACATGTTAGACAGCACTTGTTTTGATGCTCTCGCACCTGCTGTTCTGAAGGATTGCCACGAGAAATAACTCATAGCAAGCCAGCAAACCAGTGCACCAAGTGCCGCACTTAATGCTGCTGTCATGTCTTTTATGCTCCACGCCACTAGGGCGGAAACAGGGATCATACATGCTTGTAAGAAGACCAAAGCTTTTGCTAATCGTCGGTCAATCAAGCGACTAGTTTGGCTCATTATTTATCCACTCACAGCATAAATGCTTGACAAGTTTAGCTGATGATCGCTTTTAATCGCAGGCATTATAGAGTTACACCCCTGAACATGCAATCTTTTCCCGACTTTAGTCGGGGTTTTTCATGACAAGTGGTGCTGACGCTACAGTCAGCCTTTGTTTATTTTTTATCTTACTTTTGCGTACTTAATACACATTTATCTGTTTTTATAGCCAGTTTCTTCCATGCAGTGACGAAATCATCCTCGTTATTCATGCTCTCGTCTACGGGTTGAAAAGTAATGTTACCTAATTTTTGATACTGACTTTTAGTGGTAAAACTTTCCGCTAACAAACACATCTGATCTTTTGGTCGATTATCATTAAGATACTTAATTTGAGCTGCTGTTGGTGCAACATGAGGATCATCTGTCAAAGCGCCTGCGAACTTTAAATTTAAAGAGCGTTCTAAATATTGATAGGCATCATGATACGACCAATATGGCTTACCATTACTTGTGCTGTCATAAGCTTGTGCTGCCTGAAACATTTTGCGGGCAAAGATATTAGCATTATTCCAATATTTAGCCTTATTTTCAGGATGCTGCTGAGAACGTAAAGCAGCAATAAAGAAACCGATTCGAACCGCGTTGTTTGGTTCTAACCACACATGGGTATCTACTGTATTAGGTAAAGCCACACCGCGTGTACTACGCAGGGGTAAAACAGAAACTATGCCACTATCTAATAAGGCAATCGCTTTTTTATTATTACCTAGCAATTTATTTAGAGGTGCTTCATGAGCTTTACCCAACCAAATCACCAAAGATGCATCATTAATTGCTTTACGGTGCGCTGGGGTTAATTGTACGTCATGCCCAGTTTGTCCCTTTAATAAGAGTTGTGGTTCTTCAATACCTTGAGTGACTTCTTTTGCAATCAGATAGATCGGGTGTGTAGAAACCACCAAACCCTGACTCCACCCTAACGTACTCAAAAGAGAGAACATACTGAAAACAAAAAAACGGAACATGACAGACCATCAATTTAAATTAGCTCGAAGCATGTTATAATATAACAAAGTTACAAAAATACCTAAGATTAATCGAATGAAGCATCGCTTCATGCTAATATTCCGTTAAAAATTCGAGGTTATTTCTATGAGTTCCTGCTCGCATGAACATCATGATTCTTTGCATGGTGTGCATGATCACCATAATGTCGCAAACCGTTTAGCTGAAGCAGAAAATTTATGTTCTGCGACTGGCGCACGACTTACGCCTTTGCGCAAAGAAGTTTTGGAACTCATTTTAAATGCTTCGGGTCCAATGGGCGCCTATGACTTACTCGCACGTATAAAAAGTCAAACTGATCGTCCGGCTGCTCCTCCAACTGTATATAGAACTTTAGATTTTTTATTAGAAAAAGGTTTGATCCATCGCCTGACTTCTATTAATGCCTATATTCCCTGTTGCCACCCTCGTGAAGGCCACCAAGCAGCATTCCTAATCTGTACCGAATGTCACATGGTTAAAGAAGCCTCTTCTCAAGGTTTAACTCACCAACTTGACCAACTTGCAGCGTCAGATGAGTTCGTGGCTCAACACAGCATTATTGAAATTTCGGGGAAATGCCAACAGTGCCGCACAACTCGTTAAATCCTGTATTAATTCAGCTTGAGCAGGTTTCTGTTCATCGTGATAATCGGGAAATTTTAAAAAAAGTTGATTTTGCTCTACATCAAAATGAAATTGTGTCTTTAATTGGACCAAATGGTGCTGGTAAATCAACACTGATTAAAGTTCTACTTGGTATTCTCCAACCGAGTAGTGGACGCATTGTTAATTATAAAAAACTCAAAATGGCGTATGTGCCACAAAAATTTAATCCTTCACACAGTCTACCTTTGCGTGTGCAAGATTTACTTGATTTAGAAAAGTGTAGCCCTGCCCTTCGTCAAGAAATTATTCAAGACACAGGCATCTCCAAGTTACAACAATCAAAAGTACAACAACTTTCCGGTGGTGAGCGCCAACGCGTATTACTAGCGCGTGCTCTACTTCGTCAGCCAGATATTTTAGTTCTTGACGAACCGATGCAAGGTTTAGATATTCAGTCAGAAGCTGAACTTTATGAATATGTCCGTAGTCTGCCAGAAAGATATGGCTGCGCGATCTTAATTGTTTCTCATGACTTACAATGGGTGATGGAAGGAACACATCGCGTAGTGTGTTTGAATAAACATATTTGCTGTAGTGGGTTACCCGAGAATATTCAACAACATCCTGAATATCAGGCTATCTTTGGAACTCAACGGGTTTTCTATCAACATCATCACGATCATTGTGCTCACGGTGATGCAGCACACCCCTGCCCTCATAATGACCGTCCTCATATCCACCCAGAACCGGAAGCTTAAGCCATGATGGAATGGTTACAATTATTGTTACCCGCATGGATTATGGGAACCTTGCTGGTGTTTTTAACCGCGCCTCTTGGTTGTCTAATGCTTTGGAGACGTATGTCTTTTTTTGCTGATACTATGGCACACGGAACACTACTTGGAGTTGCTATCGCAGGTGCTTTAAGCCTTCCTCTTTGGCTTGGGGTTGCAGGCACTGCGGTTTTACTGGTCGCAATTTTATGGGCCCTACATGACAATCGCTTACCCAATGATGCGCTCTTAGCCTTATGTTCAGCGACATTACTCTGTAGTGGTTTATTATTTATTCAACATGTTCCAAGCCTAAGACCAGAACTTTTAAGTTATTTATTTGGTGACTTACTGAGTATTGATTGGCCCGACTTACCTGTTTTCACTTTAATCATTGCACTATCACTCGCAATTCTTTATCGCTTTTGGCAGCCACAAATACAGTTTGCAATTGATCCAGACATTGCAATTAGTGAAGGGGTAAATGCGAACTGGCAACGTCTTATTTTCATGCTGTTATTGGCTTTATTTACTGTATTAGCCTTACGTGCAGTAGGTTCTTTGCTTATGGGTGCATTACTCGTAATACCTGCTTTAAGCGCTCGCCTACTAGCAAACTCACCAAAGCAAATGGTCGTTTGGGCATTTGTATTAGCTCAGCTTGGGGTGAGTGTGGGATTATGGTCAAGCGCAGCACTCAATATATCTACAGGCTTAAGTATTGTTTTATGCATGGCCTTAACTTTCGCCGTTATTTTCATAACTCAAAAACTAAAAAATCAGACACAGGCGGCCTAAATTAGGACGCCTGATGAACTGTACTTAATAATAAAGCCGCACAACTAAACATCACAGCAAAACCCCGATTCAAATATTTTTGCTGTTTAGGAGAGCGAAGTAATCTTAGAACCTTTGATGCTAGCCCTGTATATCCAGCCATTACAATCAAATCAATCGTAATCATTGTTACGGCCATAATCAGGTACTGTATCCACTGAGGCTTACTCAAATCTAGAAACTGAGGTAAAACAGCTAATAGAAATACAATCGCTTTGGGATTACTAATATTGACTACAAAGCCATTTAACAATAGCGCGAATACAGATTTATCTCTTTTTTCTTGTTGAATTTCTATATCTTTTATAGGTGCTATCCACTGTAAATAAGCAAGATATAACAAATAAATCACACCAAACCATTTAACAAACTGAAAAGCCAAAGGTGTCGTTGCAAATAAAACTCCCACACCTGCTGCAACCACCATAATTTGAAGTAGCAAAGCGATTTGCAGACCAATCGCATTCCAATAGCCATGCCTAAAACCATAGTTTAGACCACTCGACATTGAAGCAATTGCTCCTGCACCCGGTGAGATACTAATAACCCAACAGGCCAACATATAAGCGAACCAAACTTGCAGAGACATAGCAAAAAAAGACTATAAAAGTGGAATTATACCGTTTTATAAAGCTATCTTAGTCAGAATTCAAACAATAAAATCAAGAAATAGACTACTAACGGCTCTTCGCATCAGGCACAATAATTAGAGCTCATACTAAATTATAATTGAGGAGATACCTTCCAATGACTGCTCAATCTGTCATTTTGCCATTGCCATCAGATCATGCTCGCTTCATTGTTCTTCGTTTAAAAGACTTATCAATTGATGAATTAAAAAAACAAATTGGAGCTTTATTTGAAGCACGAGACCGTCTAATTACTCAGCATTCTGATGCTCAAATTAAAACAGCAGTCGCTTTTGGTCCTGAACTATGGAAACAGCTCTATTCGCAAACTCCTGTAGGATTTAAACAGCTTGAGCCAGAACAAGGTGCATTCAACATGCCATCTGTGCCAGCAGATGTACTCATTCATATTGCCAGCATGCGCTCTGATATTTGTTTTGCATTAAGCCAAGCATTTTTTGAAGGTATTAAAGATAAAGTCGAAGTTCTTGATGAGCGTGTTTGCTTCCGTTATTTCGATGGTCGAGATATGACAGGTTTTATAGACGGTACTGAAAACCCTCAGTTCCCAGATGATCGTGCAGAAACAGCTCTTCTACCTGAAGAGGCTGGAGTATTTGCCGATGGTAGTTTCATTTTCGCGCAGCGCTATGCTCATGATTTAGAGAAATGGAAAAAATTGAAAGTTGATGCGCAAGAAAATGTCATGGGTCGCACCAAACTTGAATCTATTGAATTAGATGATGATGTTAAGCCAGAAAATGCCCATGTTGCCCGCACTGTTGTTGAAGATGATGAAGGCGAAGAAATGGAAATCTTGCGCCATAGCCTACCTTATGGCGATGGTCGAGGCGATCAGGGCTTATTTTTCATTGCCTATACTAAAGACCTGAGTATTATTGATGCTATGTTAAAGCGTATGTTCGGCACAAGTGGAGATGGTATTCATGACCGTTTATTGCACTTCGTGACCCCACTTGATGGCGCTTATTATTTTGCACCTAGTGAAGAATTACTAGAAGAAATTCTAGAAGACTAAAAATAAAAAGAGGAGCTTTATATGCTCCTCTTTTTATTTTCTCATTCTTAGAAAGGAATACGCTTATATTTGCGGTATTCAGGTTTCCAGAATGATTGATCAATTTTCTGTTTCAACAGATCATCACTAATCGTTACAGCTACACCATCAGCCATAGCGGCTTTCGCAACTTCGAATGCAATAACTCTAGACACTTGTTGAATTTCACCCAACGGCGGCAACAAATCAGCTTGTGGATCTTTAAGCAATGGAGAACAATTTGCTAAAGCACTACTTGATGCCATTAACATATTTTCAGTAACGCGTTTAGCACCCGATGCCACCACACCTAAGCCAATGCCTGGGAAAATGTATGAGTTATTACACTGAGAAATATTATAAAGTTTACCGTGATGATTCACAGGAGCAAACGGACTACCTGTTGCAATTAATGCTTTGCCTTCAGTCCACTCCACAATATCAGCAGGTACCGCTTCAACACGTGAAGTTGGGTTTGACAATGGCATCACAATTGGGCGTTCACAATTTGCCGCTAAGGTCTTAATGATTTCTTCGGTGAACAAACCAGGTTGACCAGAAACACCAATTAACACTGTAGGCTTCGCATTTTTAACAACATCAAGTAGTGAAATCACTTCTTCAATATTGCCCCACTGATCAACCACCTCAGCTTTTTGTGCTAACTTACGTTGGAAGTCGAGCAAGTTTGGTTGATTCTCAGTAATCAAACCAAAACGGTCTACCATATAAACGCGAGCACGCGCTTCAGCATCGGTTAAACCTTCAGCAACCATTTGAGCAACAATTTGCTCCGCGATACCACAACCTGCCGAACCTGCACCTAAGAAAGCAATTTTTTGATCTTTTAATTGCTTACCCGCTGCACGACTCGCAGCAATTAAACTACCAACAGATACTGCTGCTGTTCCTTGAATATCATCGTTAAAACAGCAAATTTTATCGCGATATTTTTCTAAAAGTGGCATCGCATTTTTTTGTGCAAAATCTTCAAACTGAATTAATGCTTTTGGCCAACGACGCTTCACAGCATCAATCACCATATCTACAAATGCGTAATATTCATCGCCGCTAATACGCGGCTGACGCCAACCCATATAGATCGGATCATTTAACAGTTGTGGATTGTTCGTCCCTACATCAATTGTGATTGGTAATGTATAAGCTGGACTAATCCCACCACAAGCGGTGTAAAGCGAAAGTTTTCCGATAGGAATCCCCATTCCGCCAATACCTTGGTCACCAAGACCTAAGATACGTTCACCATCAGTAATCACGATGACTTTTACATTATTTTTATTTACGTTCTGCAAAATATCATCAATCACATCACGATCTGGATATGAAATAAAAACACCACGATGACGACGATAGATATCAGAGAAACGCTGACATGCCTCACCTACTGTTGGGGTGTAAATAATCGGCATCATTTCTTCAAGATGATTTTCAATTAGGTGATAGAACAAAGTTTCATTGGTATCTTGGATATTACGCAGATAGATATGTCGATTGATATCATCAGTGAAAGCGCAATATTGTTGATAAGAGCGCTGGCTCTGCTCTTCAATAGTTTCAATAATATGGGGGAGTAAACCGTGTAAGTTAAAGTTACTTCTTTCTTCTTCAGTGAAAGCAGAACCTTTATTTAAAAGTGGTAACTCTAAAAGTGTAAAACCTGCATATGGGATATAAAGGGGATGTTTACTTGGGTGTCCTGATATCATTGCCTATCTCATTTTCCAGCTTAGAGTAGAGAAAAACACGTTTTTGTATGGTCTCTAAAACTCTTTGTGCGTATAAGCTTAAGCCTAATTCGTTCAAAATAGATATTTTAAACCGTGATGGTAAAATTGAAGACTATTTAGTTAAAACATGTATAAAATTAAACAATAAATATCAATATCTTAATAATTTTATATTTTTAAAAAATCTTTTATTATTTTAATTTTAGTGGCCTAAACCATATATTTTAATACTACCATATATTTCCCCAAGAAATAATGGTAGGTTTTTAGTATCATTTCCTAATTAAAAAACCACAGAAGGCTTGTATTTATTTGTTTTTAGAATAATGAGACAGTCCACCCTACAATATTCATTTAAAAAATAATACTCAGTAAGTGGCACAAAAAGAATTACTCGAATATTAAATCCACTCCCCTAACTCCTAGGAAATTTGCTATATTTGACGTTTTTCTGCGACATCTATTTTCGATTGATATGAATACGGCAATACAAGCAGCTCTCGACCATGCAGTGCAAACTCTTCAACAAGAAGGGGTGCTTCCTTCCGACTGGAAAAACACAAGCAACTTAACACGCACCAAAGACCGAAGCCATGGCGACTTTGCTTCTAATATTGCCATGATCGGCTCGAAAGCTGCTGGTATGAAACCACGTGATTTAGCTGAGAAAGTTCTAACTGCATTACCAGAAGTTGCAGATATCAGCAAAGCTGAAATCGCAGGACCTGGTTTTATTAACTTCTTCTTAAATGCAGACCAGCGCTTTGCTATTCTTGACCAAATTCAAGCACAAAAAGAAATCTTTGGTCGCAGCCAAGCGAATGCGGCGAAAAAGATCCAAGTTGAATTTGTTTCTGCAAACCCAACGTCTAGTCTACATGTAGGACATGGCCGTGGTGCTGCATATGGTATGACTGTTGCTACGTTACTTGAAGCAACAGGTGCTAAAGTTGACCGTGAATACTATGTAAATGATGCTGGCCGTCAAATGGATATTTTGGCGACTTCTACTTATTTACGTTATTTAGAATTACTTGGTCAAAACCTTGTATTTCCAAAAAATGCTTATCAAGGCGATTACGTTAAAGAAATCGCACAGACTATTATTAATAAAGATGGCGATGCCTACCTTCGTGAAGTGGCTGATGTCTATAAAGATGTGCCAGAAGATGTACAATATGCAGAAGAACTAGATAGCGACGGCAATAAAGTCGTTTTATCTGGCGACAAAGAAAAACATATTGATGGCCTTATTGCCAATTCACAACAGTTGTTAGGTGAAGGCTACCGTGTATTCCACCAAGCTGCTCTTCATGCCATTTTAGATGACATTAAAGATGACCTTGCTGACTTCGGTGTAACTTTCAATCAATGGTTTAGTGAAGCGTCTCTTAGTGCAAAAATTGATGAAGCGTTAGAAACACTTGATCAACGTGGCTTCCTTTATGAAAAAGATGGCAACATCTGGTTTAAATCAACTGAATTTGGTGATGAAAAAGACCGTGTTGTTAAACGTCGTAATGGCCAAACTACATACTTTGCATCAGACATTGCATATCACTTGAATAAATTACAACGTGGTTATACGGACCTAATCGATATTTGGGGTTCTGACCACCACGGTTATATTTCTCGCGTAAAAGCGGCAATTGATGCGATGGGTTACGACTCTAAAAAATTAACTGTACTTTTAGTTCAGTTCGTAAGTCTATGGCGTGGTGGCGAGATGGTTCAAATGTCATCTCGTTCAGGTCAGTTCGTGACTTTACGTGACTTGCGTAAAGAAGTGGGCAATGACGCGGCTCGTTTCTACTACGTAATGCGTAAGAGCGAACAACACATCGACTTTGACCTTGACCTTGCTGTGTCTCAAAGTAAAGACAATGCTGTGTATTACATCCAATATGCACATGCACGTATTTGCCGTATGTTAGAAAAAGCAGCAAGCACAAACTTACAATTCGATGTAAACACTGCTCGCCCGCATGCGACACGCTTGTCTCTTGATGCTGAAACTGAAATTCTTTCTAAATTAGCAGCTTATCCAGATGCTGTGTTGCGAGCTGCAAATGCGTATGAACCACATCAGTTGGGTAACTATTTGAAAGAGTTAGCTGCCTTGTTCCACGGTTGGTACAATGAACATAAAGTATTAAGCGATGATGCCGAGCTTACACAAGCACGTTTATTACTTTCAATCAATGTACAACAAGTGTTGCGCAATGGTTTAGAATTGCTTGGTGTATCTGCACCAGAATCTATGTAAAAATTATATTGCATGACAGTAAATAAAGGTCATGCAATATATAGTAAGCAGTGGTTTGTAGAGTTAAAATAGCTGATACGAACCACTGTTTCAGCATCGTAATACGAGACTCAAACTCGAATTAAAACAATCAAAATACAGAGGAATAATCCACGTGTTTGGCAAAACGCAACGCGGTGTATCTGAAAGACCTAACAAGCCTAAAAAGCCCCTAATTCCTAAATGGTTAGGGACACTTGTCGCTATTTTGGCGGTCTTATGTATCGCTGTAGTGCTTATGCTTTGGAAACCTTGGCAACCTGTTCCCGCAAAAAATCAGATTACCTCTGAACACTATCAAGAAGAAGATACCAATAAAGACTATCGTTTCTACGATCTATTACCTCAACAGCAAGTAACCCCTATTCCGGAACAGGCAATTCCTGAAAGCAAAAATCAAGGTACAGCCATGATTGTTGAGGCACCAAGTGCAGCTCAACCAGCAGCTTCAGAAAGTGCAGGAATTGATGCTAACCCATCAGCCACTGCTCCTCAGCAGCCTACCTATATTTTACAGGTTCGCAGCTATAACGACCCTGATCAGGCTGACGCTCGCCGTGCAGAAATCATTTTGAATGGCTTATCTGCAGATGTAGTCAAAAGTAATGAAAATGGGCAAATATGGTACCGTGTTATTTCAGGTCCTTATGACTCCCAAGATGCTGCATTGGCCGCTCAACAAACCTTACAACACAGTGGCATTGATTCTATCGTGATCAAACGCAAGTAAACGGCAAATAAAAAAGGAACAAATAATTGTTCCTTTTCTTTTAAATATCAGCACAATTCCTTTCATTAGTACCCATTCCCTTTTGTTTCGCTTTCTGAAATGCGGGTCTTTGCTGAATACGATGTAAGAAAGCCTGAATATTAGGGTATTTCCCTTGCAAACGTGATTGCAAAGCTTCCAGTGGGAAACTCATTTGAATATCAGCAAATGAAAAATCGCCTGCGAAATATTCATGCTCTGCCAAATAGTTTTCTAAAAAACTAATATGATCTTTCATACGTGGGCGAACAAAATTTGCCTTCACCCCTTCCGTAATTTTTTTTGCTACGGGTTGAATTAACCATGGCACATGCTTATTTACACTATTCATGACCAGAGTCATGACTAATAAAGGCATAAGTGAACCTTCAGCATAGTGCATCCAGTAAATATACTGCTGTAAATCTTGGGGCTGTGTAGGTTTAAATTGCTGCTTTTGATCATAACGCTGCTGTAAATATTCCAAGATCACAGCAGATTCTGCGATGACTTGCTCATCATCAGTCAAAATCGGAGCTTTACCTAAAGGATGAATACATTTCAATGTTTCTGGAGCGGAATAGTTAGGTAAGCGTTGATAATAATGAATATCATAATCTAAGCCTAATTCTTCTAAAGCCCATAAAATTCGAAACGATCGCGAACATTCCAGGTGGTGTACACTAATCATGTTATTGCCTGCTTTTATTTTTCTTTTTACATAAAAAACAGCATGTGAACATGCTGTTTTATTCCATTTGTGGAATGGATATAAAATCATCCACCTCCACAAAATAGCACTTTTACACTGTAACAAGCACAGTATGAATGTCTAAACTACGTAACAAAGTTTTAGTAACTGGCGTTTTACTACATACCGTTAAGATTTTTTGCTGAAGTTCTTCATCTGGTAAGTCTTTAAAAACAATACGACGTTCAATATGTTCTTCATGCTCTCTATTGGTATGAAAATCAATTTCAACCGAGAATTCACCCAAATCATAACCCTTATGCTTCGCATACATTCTTAAAGTAATAAGCGTACACGCGGCTAAACTTCCGGTGAGCAAATCATAGGGTGCTGGGCCTTGATCCTGCCCTTCAAGTTTTTCAGGCTCATCGCAGAAATATTGATGACGTCCACTGGTGATTTCGCCCTTCCATTGTTCAGCAAGGGGCTTTGCTTTACTACTTGCGATTACTGCTGTCATTTTGATGCTCTCATTTGATCTGGAAGAACAGGGGCTTCTAAACGTGCACCAACATAATCTGGAATTTCACCAAAACGCGCATCATGGTTAATCCATTGCTCGCGCGCTTCTTTTAAATCATCCATTGTACGTGCAACAAAATTCCACCAGAGTAAAATTGGCGTTTCAAACGGTTCACCACCAATCAAAAGAATACGATTGCCTTTTTTTACTTCAATCTCAATTTCACTCAGTCCAGTATCCAAAACAACCATGTTGTCAGCAGTTAACTCATGACCATTTACATGGGCAACACCCTCTAATGCCATAAATCCATATTCATAATTAGGATTTAATGGAATACGGGTTTTAGTATCTTCGGTAGCAATTAAGTCGACACCCACTAACGGTGTATGAACCACTACTGGAGAAGTCGTTGCCAAATATTCGCCTACAAGAACAGTAAATTCTAGACCATCTTTCTCAACAACAGGTAGCTCTGGGTAATGTTCAAATTTCGGATCCATATTGCGCTTTTGATCTGGCAAAGCAATCCAAAGCTGCGCAGCGTGCATTTGAGTTTCTGTATCAGGTGCAACTTCTGTATGTGAAATGCCATGACCTGCCGTCATTAAGTTCACTTGCTTAGGTCGAATAAGTTGTTTTGAACCCAAGCTATCGGTATGCATCATGGTCCCTTCAATCATCCAAGTGAAGGTTTGCAAACCAATATGAGGATGAGGACCAACATCTAAACCATCACCCGCTGGAAAAGTTACTGGGCCTGCATGATCTAAGAAACACCACGCTCCAATCATTCGCTTTTGTCGGCTAGGTAAAGCCCGCTTAATGACTGTCCCCTGTCCAATTTCAGCAGAGCGAATTGGAAATTCCTGAATAAACTGATTGGCAAATTTCTCGCAATCCTTTGAATCAGAAATATCGTAATCATTATTATTGCTCATGATATTACTCTCTTTTACCTATGCTTTTGCAATGAGTTGTTCTAATAATCTTAACAATACACTCATTATTCAATATAGTCTTTTAGTAATACACAGGGTGTTATGAATGAGACAATCAATTTTTTTAATTATAGAAAATAATAAAGCTGCATTGAGCAGCTTAAGATGATTGAGTTTTAACGAGCTGTTTTAAGTTTTTCATAAATTGCCCAAATTGAGGAAAAAACTCTTGAAATAGCGGATGGTCTCGATTTTCCAACATGACTTCGCTAAAAAGTTTTAGCCCAACTCCAAAGGATTTTGTAGTTTCATCATCAAAAAAATCTGCTTTTTTTAAGCGTTCGACAATTTCAAAGATATCGTCATGATTTCCCGCATAGAACTCAAGACGTTCAGTATAGGTAGAGGCTTCTCCTTTCGCGTTTTTTAGATGTTGTACAGTGACATGATATTGATGTTGTTTCATATATAAATTCTCTATTTAAAATTAATGACTTTGAATAATTTCAACCTGCTTAAGGTCGACTTATAGTCGTCCAATCGCAACCGCAGCTTGATCAATTTTTTCGGCAATTTGATAAATCTGCTCTTGCTGTAAACCTGCCGAGTTCAACTTCAAACGTAAGGCAGTCTTTAAGTTTTCCATTGCACGATGAATTTCGATTAATTCATCATTACTGTGAATTTCACGTCTAAGGCGTAATTTTTCTAATAGCTCGTTCAACTTATCTTGTTGTTCAGTTAAGTAAGCCTCTCCGACTTCTGTGATTTGATATTGCTTACGCTCTACATCCAGCAAATTAATCAAATTCATTTCTTCAAGACTGGTTAATGTTGGATAAATTGTTCCTGCGCTTGGCGTATAGCCATCGCCTACCAAATCACTTATTTCTTTAATGATTTCATAGCCATGCTTTGGGCTTTGCTGAATAAGGTGGAGTACCAAAAGTTTCATGCGTCCAGCTTCAAAAAGTCTTCCACGGCGTCCCGAACGATGATGTTCAGCATGATGCTGTTCTGATTGTTGTTTCATCTTTTAAGATCCAAAATGATCAATTTATAATTACTAAGATATATCTTAATACATCTTTAATCAAGTAAAAGTAATAAGAGTTGATCTATTGCTTTGATAGTTATCAAAATTAATTTTGAGCTTTAAAAGTTAAGTAATAAAAAAGGACGCTAATGCGTCCTTTTCTTTACCAACTAACAGGGGAAAATTATTCCCACTCAATCGTTGCTGGTGGTTTAGATGACACGTCGTATACAACACGTGATACATCTTTAATTTCATTCATAATACGTGTTGAGATTTTATCAACCAATTCGTATGGTAAATGTGCAAAACGAGCTGTCATAAAGTCAACTGTTTCAACTGCACGAAGTGCGATTACCCATGCATAACGACGACCATCACCGACTACACCAACTGACTTAACTGGTTGGAATACGGCAAATGCTTGAGCTGTTTTGTCATACCAGCCGCTGTCGCGAAGCTCTTGCATAAAGATGTCATCAGCAAGACGAAGAATATCTGCATATTCTTTTTTCACTTCACCCAAAATACGAACACCTAAACCAGGGCCTGGGAATGGATGACGGTAAATCATGCTATGAGGTAAGCCAAGTGTCGTACCTAATTTACGAACTTCATCTTTAAACAAGTCACGTAAAGGTTCAACTAACTCAAACTCTAAATCGTCTGGTAAGCCACCCACGTTATGGTGAGATTTAATAACGTGCGCTTTACCTTGTTTGCTTGCAGCAGATTCGATTACATCTGGGTAAATCGTACCTTGAGCCAAGAATTTCACGCCATCAAGTTTACGTGCTTCTTCAGCAAAAACTTCAATAAACTCACGACCAATGATTTTACGTTTTTTCTCTGGATCAACTTCACCAGCCAATGCAGTTAAGAAACGTTGTTCAGCATCTGCACGAATAACACGGATACCCATGTTTTCAGCAAACATTTGCATTACTTGGTCACCTTCGTTTAAACGAAGTAAACCGTTATCAACGAATACGCATGTTAACTGGTCGCCAATTGCTTTGTGTAAAAGCGCAGCAACTACAGATGAGTCAACACCACCAGAAAGACCTAAAAGAACTTTTTCATCACCGATCTGTTCACGTAGTTGTTCTACACGCAAATCAATGATGTGCTCAGGTGTCCAAAGGCCACCACATCCACAAATTTTATGAACAAAATTTGCAAGTAATTCTTCACCTTTTGCCGTGTGCGTTACTTCTGGGTGGAATTGCACACCATAGAAACGGCGTGTTTCATCACTTACAGCAGCAACAGGACAACTTGGTGTGCTTGCAGTAATGCTAAAACCTTCTGGAATCTGGCTCACTTTGTCGCCATGGCTCATCCAAACATGAAGTTGGTCTTCACGATCTTGTAAGTTGCCAATCAGTTGGTCACGTTTAACGATATCAACTTCGGCATAACCAAACTCATGTACAGTACCCGGCTCAACTTTACCGCCTAACTGTTCAGACATGGTTTGCAAGCCATAGCAAATACCCAATACTGGAACACCCAACTCAAACACTACTTGTGGTGCACGTGGGCTGCCTTCTTCATGCACACTCTCAGGTCCACCTGACAAAATAATGCCATTTGGCTTAAAAGCGCGAACGTCTTCTTCAGACATATCAAAAGCATACATTTCAGAGTAAACGCCGGCTTCACGTACACGACGTGCAATGAGCTGGCTATATTGAGAGCCGAAATCCAGAATCAGGATACGATCTTCAGTAATTTGAGTATTGGTAGTCATGACAAACCACTAAATGGCAAAAGAATTAAGCGCGCCATTTTAACATTTTTCACGCTTCGGCGCACCGCAAATCATCATATATCTTATTTTTTTCATTTCTGAATCATTTCTATCGTTGAATTCTTTGACATAAATTAATATTTACTTATATTTATCAAACATCTGGATTAGTCTTAAAAACTTCATACGTATTGATAAATACATCACATTCTATGCAACATCACCATGAATTTGATGTTAAGATGACCCGATAAAACAGGCATTACCATGGAAAGGTAAATACCATAAGCGATATTTGTCTGTGCTTAAACAATTATCCATTTTTATGGCTTGTTGCCCCCTATCAAAATCAATAGAAATCTAAGGAACAACAATGCTTCAAACTATGATTGCAGATTTCCAGCAACATTTTTGGTTGTATATCTCTATTCCTTTTATGAGTGGTTTAATTGGCTACATCACCAAGGTGATCGCCATTCAGATGATGTTTTCGCCACTTGAGTTTAAAGGCATTAAACCATTTCTAGGTTGGCAAGGCATCGTGCCACGCAAAGCCGAGAAAATGGCAACAATTGCTGTTGAGCTCATGACAGCCAAACTCATTAAACCTGAAGAAATTTTTGCACGCCTAGATCCTAAACGTATTGCCAAAGAAATAGAAAAACCACTGCTTGCCGCAGCTGAAGATATTACCCGTGATGTTGCGCAAGAGTATCAGCCGGGATTATGGGAAGGCATGCCAGAGTTTGCGCGTCAAAGACTCATTCGTCGTGTGCAATCAAAAGCACCCGAGATTGTTGAACACATCATGAGTGAAGTACAACGTGATGTGAACCGATATTTTGATATTAAACATCTTGTTATCAGTAACTTGCTTAAAGACAAACGCCTACTCAACAATATTTTTAAACGAGTGGGCAAACAAGAATTTAAATTTTTTAGTAATGTCGGATTTGTATTTGGCTTCGGTATTGGTGTGATTCAGATGCTGTGCTGGATTATCACACAGGGTAAATATCCTTGGATGCTGCCAATGTTTGGTGGCTTTGTGGGTTTTTTCAGTGACTGGATTGCATTACAAATGATGTTTAGACCACTTTATCCTAAGAAAATATTGGGCTATACGTGGCAAGGTCTGTTTATTAAACGTCAAAATGAAGTTGCCGCCGACTACGCAGCGTTAATTTCCAAACAGCTTTTAACTTCTCGTCATATGATGGAAGAGTTATTTTCTGGTACACATTCTGCGCGTGTTATTGATCTGGTTAACCGTCATGTCAAACAAGAAATTGATATGCAAGCAGGTGTGATTCGTCCACTTGTTGTTTACGCAATTGGCGGAGAAAAATATCAGGATATGAAATCGCAAGTTGCTGAACGTATTATGCAACGACTTCCAGAGACGATGAAATACGTAGAATCTTATGCAGAAGATGCTATGAATATTCGCAGTACTTTAATTGAACGTATGCAAAAACTAACACCATCTGAATTTGAAGGTATGTTACGTCCTGCGTTTAAAGAAGATGAGTGGGCACTCATTGCAGTGGGTGCAGTACTTGGTTTTGTGGTTGGGGAATTACAAATCCAGTTCATGCTCTAATTTTACGTCCCTAGAAATAAAAAAAACGGATGAGTTGATCATCCGGTTTTTTATTTTGTCTTGAATATTATTTCTCGATTGCATGATCCAAACTAATACGTCCAGCGCCATGAAGCATCAGGAAGAATAAACCGCCTGCCATTGCAAGGTTTTTCATGAAATGGATGCCATTGTTATATTGTGCCGCTGCATCAGCACCACCTTGGTGGAATAAAAATGCAGTAAGAATACTAAAGATTCCAAGTCCAAAAGCCGCAAAGCGTGCTTGGAAACCAAATAACAAGGCTAAACCACCACCAAACTCAACCAAGATCACTAAAGGAAGAATTCCAGCTGGAACCCCCATTGCTTCCATATATCCAGCAGTTGCTGCATAACCAGTAATTTTCCCCCAACCTGCAACAAGGAAGATATAGGCGATAAGAAGACGCGCAATAAGGCTAATGAAACTGTCTGCGCCTGATTGCGTTACGATATTTTTGACCACTACATTTGGATTAAACATATTGCCACCTTTATTTAAATGCTTATTTATTGATGAGCTCATTCTAGGTTTGGGACATTGATAATTAAATACTCAAAATCCATATATATCGTTGCATAAACGAGATGATCAATTTGTATTTTTTTGATGCTTTATACTGACTTTCTATAGGCTCACTGCTAGGATTTGAGCACGGTTTACCACTTGCTCTTATCATGGAACTTATTGATTTTATTCTACACGTTGATCAACATCTCGCCGAATTTATTATAAATTACGGAACGTGGATTTATGGCATTCTATTTTTAATTATTTTTGTTGAAACCGGTTTAGTGGTTATGCCGTTCTTGCCGGGAGATAGTTTGCTATTTGCAGCTGGTGCTTTAGCAGCATCTACAGGCGCGATGGATCCATGGGTACTGGGCACTCTACTCTTCATTGCTGCCGTTTTAGGTGACACGGTAAACTACCATATTGGCCGTTTTATCGGTCCACGTGTGTTTGAAATGAATTCCCGATTCATTAATAAACAGCACTTAGTTAAAACTCAAGAATTCTTTGCTCGCCATGGCGGCAAGACGATTATTTTTGCTCGATTCGTTCCATTTGCCCGCACCTTTGCGCCTTTTGTTGCTGGGGCTGGTAGCATGAACTATAAGTTTTTCCTAACTTATAACCTGATTGGAGCATTGTGTTGGGTCGCTTCTTTTGTAACTTTAGGCTATTTATTTGGAAATATGCCAATCGTTAAAGATAACTTTACCCATCTTATTTTCGGCATCATTATTATTAGTGTTTTACCAGGCATCATCGGATTTATACGTGAAAAACTCAAAAACCGAAAAGCCAATGTTCGAGACTAATTAGAAGAAACGGAATACCACCGGAAGCATACATAAAATGAGCAACATGGCCGATCCTTTATATAAATGATCGGCTTTTATTTTTTTGATTGGACCGGCTAACAACGCTCGCCCGAAAAGCATCCAGAAACTTGCTGCCGGAATCAGGATTAATGTAAAAATACCAAATACGATAAGAAAATTTTCAGGCGAATTCCATGCTTCAGCAGGAAAGATACCCGCTGCAAACAACAAAGCTTTAGGATTCTTTAAGGTTGATAAGAATAATTGACGTGGTCGAATATTACGATGACTTTGACTGAACTGTTGTAAATGGGTGTTCTTCCATAAGTGAAAAGCTAGCCAGAATACATAAAGTACACTCGTAATATGCAAAATGAGCAGTAGTGCTGGCCAAATTGGAGCAGCTAAATGAATAAATACAGCCCAAAAGCTAATACCGTAGGCATAGCCTAACCATTCCATTGGGATAAGCCAGAATGCTTTAGATAAACCTTGAGAATGAGCAGCGGTTGCAAGTAAAGCATTTGTCGGCCCCGGAATGAGCAAAACAGCCAACATTGCCAATACAAAAAACCAACTCTCAATCATAAAATTTCCACAACATCCAAGATGGGGCCACCTTAAACGAAATAGGCAAAATATAGCAAGTTTGTGAGGGCTTTTGATTGTAGAAAATACAGAATTTATTAAGCTTTAAAATTTAAAATGCATTGATTTATATTAATTTTATTATGAAACATTTTGCTAAACTTTATTCATCACAATATGCCTTAATTAGCATATTGTGATGCAAAATAGACTATTAATTCACCTTTTTTCGAACAATAATCGGGCAATTTTTAAACTGAGCAGCCTGAACTATTGCTTCTTGCTGACCTAAAACACGTGAAAGTTCGGTATTTTTCGTTGAAGAAGATTGTCCCATATTTACAGAGATAGATGGACCGAATCCCCATCCTCCTCGTCCCCAGCCACCGCCGAGTCCAAGTCCAACACCCATACCGGTACTTTTCGGAGTTTGTACGCCATTATCGATATATTGTTGGATACGGTTATATTCACTTTGTAGCTGCTGACAGCCCAAAGATTGATATTGAGTCGGAGACACGTAAGTCGGTTTTACCGTCGTAGCACAAGCGCCGAGTAATAAAGTGGCTGCCACCAAAGGCGCAATATATAAGCCTTTCATCATTTTTCTCTTATCATTTTGGCTCAATTTCACAAAACAATGTCTCATAAGCTTGAGTCAATTTATGTTCTGGTGCCAAATGAGCCAAAGGTAAATTTTTCTGATGCGATTCTTTCATTAAAACCGAAGGCGGTAACATGCTATTAAGTACAGGCAACCCTTCATCTTTCAATTGCTGAACCACTTCCCGAGGTAATTTTGCTTGAGCTTGAAATTGGTTGACGACAATTCCTTCAATTTCCAAGCGATCATTATGATCATCTTGCGTTTCGAGAACATTTTCAATCAATGTTTGTAACGCGCGCTTTGAAAAGACATCACAATCGAAGGGAATTAAGACTTTATCTGCTGCTATGAGTGCCGATAAAGTAAAAAAATTAAATGCAGGTGGTGTATCTATATAGATACGATCATATCGTCCAATTAAGTTTTGAATTGAATCACGTAATTTATAAATTTTATGTTTACTTTCAAGAGCATGCTCAAGAGCACCAAGTGTCGGGCTAGCAGGAAGCACATCTAATTTTGCAAAGGGAGTTGAGTGTACAAAGCTATCAATATCTTTATTTCGTGGGGCTTTTAAAATCGAACCTAATGCATTACCGATCAAACCCTTTTGTTGATTGTTTCCCAACACATCATCAAAGAAATTTTCAATATTTGGTTCTAAAATTGATTTTTCAGCAGAATAGGTTGCGTCATCTCCTAAAAGGTACTGACTAGAGTTGGCTTGAGGATCAAGATCAATGACCAATGTCCTTAAGCCATGTTTGGCACTAATTGCAGCCAAATTTACAGTAATACTTGATTTCCCTACACCGCCTTTTTGGTTAAACACCACACGAGTTAACATGTTTCCCTCTGCATATTTTTTTACTGTACGCAGTTTAACCTAGAGCTTAAGCAAAAAGGCAAAGAATGTAGAACAATTAAGCAAAAACAGGTTTCACAATTACTAAAATAATAATAGCAATAAATGCGATCGCACTAATGATTAAACCCGCCCTACGTTGCGCCAATAAAAGAGTGTCATCTTTTTTAAAGGCTTTCATCAGCGAAGATAACAAGACTAAAAATAGAATAATTTTAGCGTAAAACCACGGCTGTACCTGAAAGTCTTTCATGACCAATAAAATTGCGCCCGTAATAAAAACTACGGTAAATGATAGATGCTGTAAGGCAACTAATATTTTGCGTCCCGCTGGGTTTGGTTGCTCCCCTTGTACGCCTACAAACAGAGTCGAAGCGCGTAAGACAAAAACCATAAGTGCGGCAGCCACCGCAGTCATATGAATAATTTTAGTGAGTAAATGTGCATCCATGAAATTAGCCCTTAGCTTTTAGGTGCATGTGCACATTCTGGGCTAGCAGGCGCCTGACCTTGCCACTCACTTGGTAAGTAGGCATGAATTGCTAAAGCGTGAATTTGACCTGGATTCATTAAGTCTGAAGCTAAGGCATAAACTTTTTGATGACGTTGAACTAAACGTAATCCGTTAAATTCTTCACTCACTACAATCACTTTAAAATGTGACTCTTTGCCTGGGAAATAACCGCCATGTCCAGCCGACTCATTAATAACTTCCAAATGGCTAGGTGCAAGGGTTTGTAACCGTTCAATCAATTGTTGTTCAAGGCTCATAGCTTTTCCTTTACGATTATTCGTATATTTGAACCTAGTATACCCTGTCTACACACAAACAAAAGTTGCTCTTGTATGCTTTGACTCCAAACAAAATGTCTATTTATTCGGCAACTTAACGATAAAAATACATCTAATTGCTCATTTCTGTTTTTATTTTATGCAATCAGCATATTTATTTGCATAAAGTTGTTGACCCATGTTTCGCTTAATGTATTATAAGCGGCACGCGGGAATAGCTCAGTTGGTAGAGCATAACCTTGCCAAGGTTGGGGTCGCGAGTTCGAGTCTCGTTTCCCGCTCCAAATTGGTTTTTTTTGAGAAAGTTTTCGTAAAAACTGCTTATATATGCGGGAATAGCTCAGTTGGTAGAGCATAACCTTGCCAAGGTTGGGGTCGCGAGTTCGAGTCTCGTTTCCCGCTCCAAATTTAAAAGGCCCTAGTCGAAAGACTGGGGCTTTTTTCTTTTCATTGATTCATAATTTTTTTATGGTCTATCTATTCACAGCATAATTCATTGAGAATGGTTCAGCTCAAAGCCAAATATTTCATTACTAGATTCATATTTTTAAATCGTCAGTTATAACGATTCAATCTAGCTATATTTACAAGGCCTTGGAGTTATTCGATGCGTAGAGATAAAAGGTAATAATTGAAAACAGTCCAAGTTAAAGCGTCCTATATTGTGGCTCTGTTGCAAACATATAGAAAATATAAAATTACAATCATAGATATAGCTTTGAAAATGATATTGCTCTGTGTCTTGAGTATCCTTGGTTGCATCAAGAAACTTTATATTTTCAGCCAAGATATGAAAGTTAAGCTTCTTTAAATGGCTGCTCATCCCATGCCCAGTACATTTAATATAGGATTCCTTTAAGGTCCATATTTGAAAAAACCGTTGATATACACTGAATGGGTCAATCGGTTCATTTTCCTGAATCCACTCAATTTCGTTTGGGGCTAATACACTGTCGACACGCCTCCATTCGAACTCTCGATTCACTCGTTCAACATCGACTCCTATTTCTCCTTCTTCCGTCACAGCAAGAACAATAACGTCCGCTGAGTGAGTAAGATTAAAATACACAGCCTTGCTGCCTTGTACAAAAGGCTTGCCGTTGGGATGTAATTGAATATTAACTTGATGAGGTGAGATGCCTAGCTTATCCGCCAAGACAGTCTTCACTAATACTCGAGAGATCAAGAAAAGGCGAGCCGCCTTAGGATGATATTGATCATATCTCAGCTTCTCTGCCGAACTGAGAAAGCCGAGATAATGACTCAATACCATATGGTCTTGTGGTACCCGTGAAACTGGACAGACATAAACCTGCACTTGGGCACTATCAGACATTAGGAAGCGGTAGTGCTGTTGTATTTCATTAGAACAGGTGCGAGATAGTCAGAAACCGCATCTACATGTGTAATGTGTGGATTATGGCCTGCGCCAGCGATAATATGTATAGGGATATCTGCGCTTATTGTGGTAACAATTGGATCTTTATCTCCCACAATGATTTCAACTTTAGAACGAAGTTCATTTAACAAAGCTGTCTGAGTTGCTCGCTGCTGCGGCAAACTAATACGGTGCATGTACTCACTAATATGCTTGGCTACCGACACTCGACGTAATGAATCCATCGCATAACCAACAGACGGATTTTGTTGTCCATCTGGATGTAGGTCTTTAGCAATCATATCTTTTGGCACAAAACGGAAAATCAGATTAGATATAGCTTGTATCTGAAACATTTTAGCGGCCTGCGCCTGAACAAAATAAGGCGATATGAGGATGAGGCGTGCAACTTTATCTGGATATTTCTTTGCAAGATTCAACGCAAAAAGACATCCTAACGAATGCGCAACAACAACACTATTTGGCGCTAAAAGCTTTGCAGCGGCATCAATAAATTGATGATTGTTGTCTTCCATCATCTCATAACTGCCTGAACGCCCAAGTCCCGGCAGGTCCATCATAGCGACCTGATCGTATGTGATTTTATTGATGATTGGAGACCAGCATGCACTATCAAATGGAATCCCATGTAAAAATAATGCAGATGAGGTGTCAGAACTAATCGGCTGTTTAGTATAGATTTCTGTCCAATATCGATTCTGATAGCTGAAATGACTTGGTGTTGGTACTTGCATACGACCAAAGCGTGTAAGCACCAAACGATCAATCCAACGAGAAAAATAAGGAATGACATTGATCAGGTCTGCGATGCCCATTTTCGCTGCCATCGCCTCTGCCCCAGCAACATGATAGTGCTCGGTAGAAATAAAAGAGAGTTGTTCTTTAGAACCATCAAGCAATACCTCAGGTAATTTCTCTAATAGACCTTTGGGTACTTGTAAATGTGGTGTGCTGACTCCCAAATGCTCGGCAGCGAGGTGAACGAGACGATGAAATTTCGGCGTCGCAGGATCAAGCAACATATACTCCTGAGCAATAGTCTCAGGATAAGACATCGTTCGAATCAAAAAGCTCACGATATACTGCATATTGCATAGTGGCAGGAATGTGTCACGACCACCTGGCAATGCCAGCAGACGTCCCTGATAGAGCTTATCAATCATGTCAGCAATACCGATATATTGCATATCGCCATAGTTATAAAAACCATCAATGACTGTCGCTGGATTTATTGCAGTCCATGGCACATTTAAACGCTTACAGGCCTCAATGAAAGCTTGATAACCCAAAATTTTTGAAGCTTCATAGCCACCATGTTTGCAATACAACTCATCAGCCGACTCTTGTGGCGGAGTAGCCACACGATATCCACCAATCCAGATAAATCGCTCAAGCTGCTTCAATGTTGCAGCCCATTCAATCAAGGCAAGTCCTGACTGAATGTTCGTACGCTCAGCTTCGGCTTTGCTAATGCCCCAATTAAAGGATGCGGCAAGATGATAAATCACATGGATCTTTGCCTGAGCATCCGCTAGCAGAGAGTCCAGCTTAAAATCGCGGCTTAAATCATATTCGACAAACGAAATAGACGGATCGACCAGCCCTTCTGTTGCAATAAAACCTAACAGCTTATCTTTCTTGGTTGCAGCATTACGCAGCGCAGCAATCACCTGATGACCTTCACGCAGAAGATCAACGATCAGTCTGCTACCAATAAAACCTGCTGCACCTGTTACTAATATGGTCTTCCGTGAAAAATTATCTTTTTTTGCGTTATTTAAATTATCCATAAATCACCTTATTAGGGACTGGGCACTCCCAGCATTGTTTTGGAGCGAATTATCTTAAAAATTATATCGAACCTGGGCATACACCAGACTGTTATCTCTAAATTGTCCTAACACCGTATCATTTCTACCCCAGAAGCGATCTCCACCTACATTCAATTGCCAGTGATCATCAAGGCTGTAATTAATACGTACTCTCAACAATTCATTAGGCTCTGGTGCAAAGTAGAATCCTGTTACTTCTAATTTTAGATTATCATTCAGTAAATTAAGTGCATAGCGCAGCATAGCTCCATACTGATCCTGCTCATATTGGTCACTGATCGTTTGCTGATAACGGTAGACTTCTCTCAATACTGGATTTGTTAAGCTGTCGGCAGATCTAAAGTCCTCCGTATGTTTATATACGCCAACCAAACTTAGCGTGGAATTCTTCAATGCTAATTCTGGACCCATGACCACGGTCAGATTATTTTTTTTGTGCGTAAGATCTTCACTACCATTCGAGTCAGTGTGGGTATATGCCGCTTCACCACGCCATACGATATCGTTATGGTTATAACTGAAATCAAATCCATAGACGGACATAGGATTATTTTTCAGCTGCAATGTTGCCTCCCCTGTTGTAGATGCAGAAAGAATTGACAGATCGGGCATGTGGTCCAAACCTGAGAAATACGATGCACCAACATCGAGACCATCTACAGAATAATCCCAGCGCATTGCAAATGCAGGACGGCTCTTCTTATCTATTTCATACTGGACACCAGAAATCTGGCGCAATGGAATCACATCTGAACGACTACGCGGATACCACAATGCTGTCCATTTATTGGTTCCTGATTCAGGAATATATGTCAATTTAATTGCATCATTTCCAAGACGTTGATCTGTCTCATCGGGCACTAGGCGCGTATAGTCACGGGGCGATAGATTATCTGTCGGATTAATCCCATCAGCTCTCCCCCAGACTACAATCTGGCGACCAACATCGACATAGACGGTCTGATCCCAGTTATAAGAGGCATACAACTCACGTAAGTTGCGATTTACCTTGCTAACCTGATCTGGGTTTACAGTATGGTCCGTTTCGTCTCCAATATTTATGTCGTAATGGATCTTAAACTCTGGATTAAACTTGAGCGTACCATTGGACCAGAAGCTTGCTTGTCCAATGTTTTTTAACGAACTTAAATCACGATCTGATGACCACACATCGAGTCTGGCTGAGTTCTGGCTCACAAAACTAATTTCGCTGTCATCTGCATGAGCATGCTGCAGTAGCATAAAGCTACTGCAGCATGCAAATACCCAATAGGCACCTTGCGTCATTTTTCAAGACTCTGCGGTGAGAAAAGCTTATCGGATAAGGTTTTCTCAGCGACAAAATCATTGACGATAACTTGTGTCATATGCTGAGTTTGCAGATTTTTCGCCATAGATTTCATGGCCTGCCATCTTGGTTTCACTTTGCCGTAAGGACGGATATCGGTGAATTCAATGTGTTTTAAAGGCTTACCTGCTGTATCCCAAATGTCGATGGTTGCCGTAACAAAATTGTCTTTGAGGATACACATGCGACGTTTGCTATAACCAAAGTCACTCTTCACAGTATTATTGATTGGCGTTGCTTCAATCGTGTAGCAATCTTTGCCATTAAATTTGCCATCTGCTAGTTTCGTGTACTTCCAGTCACTGAGCTTATAGCCAAGTACATCACCATAACTAAAGTCCGTACCAATAAAAGCATCGCCCTTATTCGCTGATGCAAGACGGCGTACTTTTTTCAATGCAGGCAAATAGACAAACATGCTATCACTGCCTTTTGCATTCTCAATCAACAGCGTCGTGGTTCCCTGTACATCTGCTGGTGAGATGAATTCAGTCAAACGCATATTGTTCTGAGTATTTCCAGCAAGCTTAGTCATATTTTTAGTTAAACGTACACGTTGCTCGCCGCTTTTAGATGTCAGCACAAATTTAGCACTAGCACTTGAAGACAAGAACTTAGAGGCATCATCACTACGGTTAACAATGTCTTGAACTTCATCTGCATGAGATGTTTTAGGCATCGACATTGTGAGTGCCGTACCCAACAAGAGACTGGTCACAACAGTTTGTGCAACGGTAATGTTCTTCTTATTTGACGGAAAGATAAAACGAGGTTTCAACATTAGAATCATTGTAGGTACCATAATTAAGGTTGCAAATACACTGAAAAGCATCGCAATCACAATAAACATCGCTAGCCATTGATGCACATGGAAGCCTTGCGATAAGGACAATACGCCATACCCACCAGCAACAGCAGTCGCAACAAAAAGCGAAGCCTTACCAGCAGTACTTAAAGTTTTACGAATAGCATCTTTGATATCACCACCCTCTTCACTCAAGATTTCTCGCAAGCGATAGAGGAAGTAAATGGCATAATCTGCACCAATACCAACCGCCATGGCTGAGATCAGAGAGTTCGGAATATTGAGCGGAATGTCGAGCCAGCCCATAACACCAAAGATCGCAAGGATCGAGAATAGAAGTGGTGTCAGGACAATGAGTCCCGCAGAGAACGAACGGAAAACCAGCGCAGAGATAAAGAATACGGCAAATGAAATCTGTAGAATATTCATGAGCTTGCCGTGAACCATGGTTTCAGTTAAAGCAATGGTCTGAGTCACATCACCACCGAAACTCACAACAGCTTTATCACCCAACTGACCCGCCATATATGTTTTTAGCGACTCAAGGATTTCTTTGATACGGTGATTACTACCTGTTTTTAGCAGAATTGTGATCTTGGCATAGCGTTGAGTTGTATCAATGTAAGATTCAAAATCAGTCGGCTCACCAGACATTGAATACAACAACAGATACTGAGCAACAACATCTTTGGTTGCTGGAACCTGAAATGCCTGAGGCTGATCGGCATTCATTGCCTGATTCATTCTCTTGATATAGTCCACAATAGAGATAGTTTTACCGACCTCTGGAATTGAATTCGCGAACTTCTCTGTATTATCAATCGCTTTCAGGATTTCTGGATTTTCGATACCATCACGAACTTTGGTGTCGACCATGATGTAGAGACTGTTTGTACCACCAAGAGACTGATTCAAGAATCTGTCGTCTTGCTGCATTGGTAGATCGCGCGAGAAGAAGTTGCGGCTATCATTATCCACCACAATACGACTCGTGCCGAGAGCAAGAAAAACGCCCAGTACTGCAATCACAGTCATTAGCATCATTCGCGGACGAACTGACAGAATGACATCACCAATACGTTTTGGAATCCAGTCCCAAATCGGCAAACCTTTGCGTGCAACCTTAGTAACCGAAGGCGGTGGTAACATTGAGCGAAGTACAGGAATAAAAGTCATCTCAATGATCAGCGTACTGATGATCCCGATTCCTGTAAAAATACCGAATGAACGGATGGTCGGAATATTAAAGGTCAACAGAGAGAAGAATCCAGCCGCTGCAATTCCGCCAGCCAGTATCATAACTGGACCAACACGAACCATAGACTGCACCACGGCTTCGCTATTTGCAGCTTTAGGCTCCATCCCTTGGGCAATCAGACGATCAAAATCTTCATAGTATCGCTTGAGCAACTGCACGGCGTGCCCTGCCGCGATGGCCAGAATCAGAATTGGTGTAGGAGAGTTAAAAATATCCATCGGCTGGTTGAACAGCCCCATCATGCCCATACCCCATGCTACAGACAGCAAAGCTGTAACTAATGGCAGAATCAGGCCTTGTTTACTGCGGAATGCTTCGAAGTGCAATAATCCAATAACCAACACGGCAATTGGGAACAAGATGTTGATACGCTTAGAGTAATCTTCGGCTTTATCTAAATAGACTGGATTACCACCAACACTGATGGTCATATCCTTAGACTGTTCAGCCGCTACGATTTTGTTGATCGGGCCCATCATCTTTTGGAAGCCTTCTGGACTTTCCTCAAGTTCAAGCAAAATAGCAGCAGTTTTCTGATCTTTAGATACTACCGAATTCATATAGATTGGATTCAGTGCCAACAGTTTTTTCAGGTGATCGACATCACTCTCGGTCACAGAACTATTCGGCAGTAGTTTCTTTGCATCAAATCCATCTGAATTAGCGGTGATACCTTTGGCCTGACGTGCAGCCAGACTCATTAGAGTAGATCGAACCACGCCCGGAGCATTATCAACTTCTTCAGTAATACGTTTAACTTTTTCTAACACTTGCGGCTGATAAATATCACCCTGCTTCGGCGTAATACCGATCACGACCATGTACTTGGAGCCGAATTTCTTTTCAATCAGCTTGGTGGAGGTGATATAAGGATGACCTTTGGGGGCAAGCGCATCTGGATCAATAATAATTTTTACGCCAGATGCGAGATATGCCAAAGCAAGCGTTAAAAGCATCACCACAGTCAGTACAATACGGCGATGTCTGAGAATCCAACGCGCGTATTGTTCCATCATCTGATGAGTTTTATGAAGTGGTTTACTATTGGTCTCATGCGTTTGCTTACCATCGTTGCCAACCGACTCATAGGCTTCACCCTTCTGAGCCAATGCTTCAAGATTGGCAACATCTTTTTTAAACTGAGCAAGAACCATCTTTTTTAGCAGTGCTGGGGGCAATACACCAAAAAAGCTGCCTGGCTCTGCCTCAAACACCCATTCAATCCAAGTACCTTCTGCATGTGGTTTGAAACGGTAAGTCCCTGTGTAGTGAAAGGGTCCTTCCACTACTTTAAACGCATACAATTCATTCGGTACTAGATGTGTAATTTCACCTTTAAAGGACATCTCACGACCAATAAAGCTAAAACCGATTTCATACTTGCTGCCCACACGTGGAGTATTGTCTAGCAGTTCAGAATGCTTACACGACAATTGCCAACCTGCATCATTAGCCGGGTTTGCAAGATAGTTAAAAACCTTGTCAATCTCGGCCGGTATGAGGAAAGCATGTTCTATGGTCACCATAGTGGTTCTACCTTCTTGTATTTCTTATGCGGGAATTGGATACATCTGATCAATTGTCTGGGCAACAGCCACGACATTCTCAGCGTACATAATTGATGAATGATCACCAGGAAGATCCACCTGTTTAAAGGTGTCTTTAACCAATTGATCCCAACCTAGGCTTTCCCCAAAATCTTCTGGTTCATCTTTGGCCTTCACAAAAAGGATCGGGAACTCTTCAGGCTCTGGGAAATAGGTCTGGAGTGCGATGCCATTCGCCAAATATGTATCAAAGTAAAGTCGGAAATCTGATGGGTCTGCATCTAGAGGTAAGACATTAATGGCCTTGGCTTCTTTAAGTACATGATCAAACATGTGATCTGGACTCAATTCACGCAAGTATTGCGCTGGGATCGTCAACTTCTTGCCGTAAGGCGCAGCCAAATCACGGGCAAACCAAGACAAAAGCATCGCATCATCAGCATCTTCAGGCACATTCTCTGGAATTGGAGCACGGGTATCGATCATGACAATACCTGTGACCTGCTGTCCCATTTGACGCAACTGATGACTGATCTCGTATGCGATCGCACCACCAAAGCACCATCCACCGAGGAAATAAGGTCCCTCAGGCTGCATCTTTTGCATTTCAGCAATATAGAGCGTTGCCATATCTTCGATTGCCACTTCTGCAGCATCTGCCTCAATCAGTCCAGGAGACTGAATAGCACGCAAGGTACGTTTCGGATTGAGATGACGCGAAAGCTCCATATAACAGAAGGTGCTACCACCAATTGGATGGAACAACCACAGCGGTTGCTCGTAAGTTCCACGGCGTAGTTCAATTACAATGGAAGGCTTAATTTCTTTATTTTCACGAATGATCTCACCCAAACTCTCTACAGTGGAATATTGGGCCAGCAAAGCAACTGATAGTTCGGTGCCAAATGCTTTTTTGAGGTGATTAACAAGCTTCACAGCAAGTAACGAATGTCCACCCAAGTCAAAGAAGTCATCATGTATACCAACCCGTTTAACCGACAAAATCTGCTCAAAAGTAGTACAAAGTTCAATTTCAATCGGATCACGTGGCGCAACATAATCGTTACTTTGTTCAAACACAGGCTCAGGAAACGCTTTACGATCCAACTTATTGTTGGCCGTCATTGGAAATTCATCCAACGTCATAAACGTATTTGGTACCATGTAAGCTGGTAGATGGATTTGCATCGTCTTTTTCAAACTAGCAATATCAATCTCATGTCCAGTTAAATAAGCCACCAGTTTCTGGTCATTGCTGGCTGTACTCTTAACCAGTACAACTGCATCAGTGATACCGTCGATCTGTTTGATAACATTCTCGATTTCACCTAGTTCAATACGGAATCCACGAATCTTAACTTGGAAATCTAGACGTCCATGATGAGTCAAACTTCCATCGGTACGCAGACAGACTTTATCTCCGGTACGATAGAGTCGACCAGCATTTGGTAGAGATGGCAAAGTTCTAAATTGAGCATCTGTCAGTTCAGGTCGATGCCAGTAATCAACTGCTAGACCATCACCCCCAATCCAAAGCTCTCCCATGACTCCCGGTGGGACTAAACGTTGCTGTTCATCAAGGACATAAAGCTGGGTGTTCGCTAGTGGTTCGCCTAAATCAATGCACTTTGCATCAGTGATACGAGCTGCACTAGACCACACTGTAGTTTCGGTCGGTCCATAGACATTCCAGAGACAGCCGACTTTACCCAGCAGTTTTTCTGCAAGAATAGTATCTAGTGCTTCGCCTCCACAGAGTGCAGTCAATCCCGTATTGCCACTCCACTCGCTATCTAAGAGCATTTTCCAAGAAGCCGGTGTTGCCTGCAAAACATTGATAGACTTTGTATTTAGATAATCCACCAATTGATTGCCATCTTGTGATACCTCACGTGGGCAAACATGCACTACACCGCCGTACATCAGCGGAATCAGCAACTCAAGAATCGAGATATCAAATGCATAAGTGGTGATTGCTAACAACTGAGTCTCAGTCGTTACTTGCAATCTATCATTCATAGATAGCAAGAAATTGATGATTGAAGGATGCCCAATACGCACACCTTTAGGCTTACCTGTCGAGCCTGAGGTGTACATCACATAAGCGGTTTCACCAAAGGCCAGCGTCTCGCGCACTTGCTCCAGTGGCACAACGCCAGCTTGATTGATATCTAAACGCGGCACAGAAATGTTAAGAGCATCCATCAACTCGGTTTGAGTTAAGATGACTTTAGGTTCAGCATCTTCGATGATGTTGTGCAAACGTTCACTTGGGAAATTAGGATCTAGCGGTACATAAGCTGCTCCTGCCGCCCAGATCCCGAGGATTGCTGCTGGCAATAAAGCTGTACGATCTAACATCAGACCTACACGATCGCCACGAATAACGCCATGCGCACGCAAATATTCAGCAATACCAGCGATATGTTGACCTAACTCACGATAGCTAACCGCATGATCCTTCGAGGTCAAAGCATGATTGTCACCACGCTCATCAATCTGCTTTAGAATCATTGCCAGTAGATCATGTTGAGGATAATCAGTCGCCTGTCCACGGAGGGTCTCAAACTGAATGCCATCCACATAATCAGGCGCAATATCTAACTCAACGATCTTACGTTCAGGATGAGCCACCATCTCTGATAGTACAGCTTGCAGCAGTTGCACCATATTCTCGGCAGACTGTGCAGAAAATAGCTCGGAGTTATATTTCAATACACCAACCAGTTCGCCTTGATATTCACCGCCCATTTCCAGCGTAAGATCTAATTGACCTTCTTGCTGGCGAACTGGAAAACTTCCTAAGGTCAGGTCTTGGCCAACCAAAGTCGCTGGGGTCTGTATTGGCAAGAGTAGTTCTTTAAACTCATCCATGCCACCTAGACGTTCCCAGAACATTCCCACCTGAGCTAATGGGTTAATACTGCCATCACGCTTTGGTGAAACAGCTTCAACTACTCTGGAAAAGGCAACTTTTTGATGCTTGAGGCTCTGTCTTAATTGTTCCTGTACCTGCTGTGTAAATTGACGTAAAGTCTGGTCAGCATCAATGTCCATGTGAATAGCAATCGTATTGACAAACTGCCCCAGCGCATTGCGCAACGAGCGTTCAAGTCGACCAGCTACAGGTGTGGCAATAACGAGTTCATTTTCATTTGATAGCTTGTGTAGCAGGATATAGAAGCCAGATAGTACGAGTCCAAACAGCGTGATCTCATAATCTTTCGCTAAGTTCACAAGTCCAGACGACACTGATTCAGGCACACGGAACACCAGTGAGCTACCTTTGTGTTGCTGCACAGCCGGACGAGGATAATCAAGCGGAATGCTATGTACGTGTGGTGCATGTTGTAACGCATTTTTCCAGAACAGTAGACTCTCATCAGCATCGTCAATCGCAGTACTCTGCTGCTTATCAGCATACTGTGCGAACTCGATTCCGTTCACTACGTCTGACTCTGTAACTAGTCCAAAACGTTTGCCGACATCACGCAGTAAGAGACCAATCGACCAGAAATCCATGAGGGCATGATGAATCACGACTGCAATCACATAGTGATTTTCACCACGTTCATAACAATGAATACGCCACAGCGGTGGCTGAGTTAGGTCAAACGGCTGTTTAGTATCCTGCTCGACCAATTGTGTCAAATCAGATGCATCAACATGGCGAGCATCAGAGAAGACGATATTAGGATAGATTCGATCCCAGATCAGTTGCTCAATACCCTGATCATTGGCAGGCATACTTACACGTAGCAGCGGATAATCATGCATTACCGCTTCTAGAATCTCCATCGGCTTATTGCCTAATGGTTGGTTGACCTTCACATCAAAGGCCACCACCATATTGTAGGCACTACAGGTCGACTCAAGGCGCTGGATATACCAGATGCCTAGCTGTTCTGCAGAAATCGCATGACGTGACAGAACTTCTGGTTCTAGTCGTACAAGGTTATTCACGAAGCAACTCCCTGTTGCAACTCAGAAACAAGATATTCAGCCAACGCATTAATTGTCGGGTAATCCCATAGTAATGTCGGTTCAAGCTCTAGTTTTGTCAGATCTTCTAAATCCCCAGACACAGACAAAGCAACGATCGAATCAAGACCGTAACTGGTAAATTTTTGATCTGGATTAATCGTCTCAGGCTCTACGCGCATTTCTTTGGCTACTAGCGTACGAATGATTGCGCTCCAGTAAGCTTTATCTTTATTCATGGGGTAATTTCCTCTTTAACCGGTTTGGCATCACGTGGTGCCAGTGCAAAATCGATGACAGATAACATATGGTTGGTTGAAATTCGGTCTAGCAGATCTGCCAATGTGCTTTCACGTAGTGATGTCATTGGAGGGGATGTCTGCCCTTCAGCAGCATTTAGGAAAATGATCAGCCACGCACCATCCTGCAAAGCAGGTCTTAAGCCATGACGGTTAAATATCCAAAAACCCAGCACAGCAATGCGAGCAAATAATTCGGCATAGTCACGGGCCAAGCTAAAACGTAATGTTTCAAACTCTTTGGCCGCTTCTGAATTTGAGAAATAATCCTGAATTTTTTGATCTAGCGTGCGCTGCTCGATAAGAAGCTGATCAGCACGTTCACGTAACGGGGACAGAATCTCAGCAGTCAGTCCCTCTGTAACGTCCGCATCGTTGAGCATCTCGATGATCGTTCCCAGTGACTCCATCACCAAGTCACCATCGCGGTTGAAAATCTCAAGCTCACGAAAATCAATAGCATCCGTCTTCACCTGTAAGTCATATAACTGGTGATAGCGTGCTTTAGCTTCGGCTTGGTCGAGATGGTTTACTTTTTTGCTACGGCCTTTATTGGCAGACTTGAGCTGAAAACTCAGGCTGTCTAGACAGACGGTGCTACTGCCGTCAAACACACTAACAATCAGATGATCTCTGAAAGCTTTCTGGTACATTCCATCAGCATATGCATTTCTTAAGAAAAAACGCGATCCAAGCACTGAGGAAGTGATCTTAGCGAGTGACTCTACATACTCAGGCACCAGTACCTTAATGATCGGTGACCATGTGCTGAACTGATTGATACAAACATGTAACCCACGCGCACCAACGAGTGACAACACCTCAGCCGCCAATAGATAGGCATAGGCTGTAGCCAGTTGCTCACGCACCAGCGGAATGCTTATTACTTTTTTGTTATATAACTCACGCTCAATAGCAAACTCAGTCGCGATGCGCAGCATCGTATCGCCCGCACCTAAAGAGAAGCTGCTGCAATATGCACGCGTCACCTGTAGCGTCTTGAGTCCAAGCTCTAAGCCCTGACCCTCTTCACCGATCAGAGCATCTTTGTGAATTTCAGCATTGTTAAAGCCGATACCACTGATATCTAACCCACGCATACCCACTGTTGGCAGACGGTTCAGACTATAAGTTCCCTTAGAAACCATATGACGTTTATCAAGCCAGAATGCACTCAGGCTACGTGGGCCACGGTCATCCGACGTTTTAGCAATCAGACTTAAAGAGTCACCTAGAGTAGCGCGATTGATTGACCATTTTTCGCCATTCAAAACGTACTTGCTTTCAGTAGCTTGTGCAGTTACTTCACTAGATAGCAGGTCAGCTCCGTGCGCTTTCTCACTATAAGCCAGCGCTGGTGCAGCACCACTCAAAATTCGACTAGCAATGTTTTGGCATTGGTTCGCATTACCGCCGATCCATACAATCACAGACCAAGCATTCGTGCTATAGGTCGAATTGATGGTTAGATCACGTCGTGCCAGCACACGATGCAGATATAGCAACTCTTCACCAATTTCCATGCGACCTCCAAGCTCTGAAGGTACATAAAAACGGTTCATGCCTACGGCATTCAGAAAATCAACAGCACGCTGAGGGTATTGTTCCTTCTCATCACGCTCAATGGCAGCGGACCAAGAAAAATCATTATTGGTATCATGTACGGAGCCTAAAATTTGCTCCAGACGAGCAGCAGATTGAAACTGCCGCAAATTAGATGTAAGTGACATGAGTTTTTGCTCAAATGATTAAAGGGTAAGGATTAAAACAAAGCACTTTTCAATCGATTAAAAATGAGCGCGCGCACTTCTCGTTCCTTGATCATTGAGTTGAGTAGATTGGAGCTATAACGAATCAGTTGCCCCCGCTGCTCACGATCACGGATGATTTCTAAGCCATTTTTGACATAGTTTCGAGCCATCACTGTTCTACGGTTTGGATGGGTTAAACAGATCAGTTGACCGCGCTCGATCTGCTCTTTAATTTTTCTTCTTCTAATTTTTCCGCTAGTGGTCTTGTTGATCCGACCTTGATGCAGCAAATAAACACCTTCTACAGGCAAACCGATATCAGCCGCGACTTGTTCTTTAACCTGAGTTCTGATGGTTTCAAAATTAAGTGTCTTGTCTATCGACTTCTTTTTGATCTCAAGTACAACTGTAACGCCATCAGAGTCAGCAAAATTTACTGCTGCAACACAGCCTTTACGGACAGCAGGATGTGCTGTTTCAACAGAACACTCGATATCTTGTGGGTAATAGTTTTTTCCACGGATGATGATCACATCCTTAAGGCGACCAGTCACATACAGGTCTCCGTTTTTAACAAAGCCCATATCACCAGTTCTCAAGTAGTGCACTTGACTAGGCTTATCTGCCTTATCAAGGATGGTTGCAGCAAAGGTTTCCTGATTGACCTCAGGCTTCTGCCAGTAACCCGCAGTGACACTCTCACCTGCTAGCCAGATTTCACCGACTTCATCAGCCCCTACCTCTTTGCGGGTATGTGGATTGACAATACGGCAATCAATGTATGCGGAAATCTTGCCACAGCTTACTATTTGTACAGCTGTCTGATCTTGACTGGTCTGCACCAAATTGGCATTCAACTTTTCACGATCAATTGAAATAGCATTAAGAGGACCAGTCACACCACTGACTAAGAGCGTAACTTCTGCCAAGCCATAGCACGGTAAGAAAGTATCCATTCTCAATTTCGACTGAGTATTGAACTTCTCCATGAAGCTTTGCATAACATGGGCTTTGATTGGCTCGGCACCATTAAACATCACACGCACACGACTCAGATCAAGCGCTGCTGCGTCCTCATCCGAAATGCGATGTAGACACAATTCATAGGCAAAGTTTGGTCCGCCACTAATCGTGACACCTTTTTCGCTAATAAATTGCAACCACTTAAGTGGTTTACGAATAAAATCCAGCGGTGACATTACATAGCAGGTCAGACCTACATACACAGTCTGCAAAACTGATCCGATCAATCCCATGTCATGATAAACAGGTAGCCATGTAAGACCGATATCATCGGCTTGTGTGCCAAAAGCTTCAGCAATCATGACTTCATTTGCCATGATATTCTTATGGGTGACGATTACCCCTTTAGGCCAACCAGTTGACCCTGAAGTGTATTGAAGGAAGCAGACATCGTCTTCAGCAATATGTGGAAAATCCTTTTCCACTAAGTCACGCTGCAATTGGGCATCAACAGCATGCAATATTAAACTTTCGTTTTGGGCTTTTAATGTGATAAGACCCGATAACTCAAGAATCTTTTTGGTTGTGAGTACTATCTTTGGCTCACAGTCATTCATAATATTCAAAATATTAGAAAAACCATTGCGGTTAAAAGGCAAGCTGACAGGTACTGCGATAATTTTAGCTTTTAAACAGGCAAAGAACGATACGATAAAGTCCAATCCAGGCTCAAACAGCAACACGGCGCGATCACCGCTATCTACAAGATTCATTAAGATTTGGGCCTGACGTTGAACTTGCTCGTTCAGCTCTGCATACGTCAGAGATTGAATCCCACCGGATTGGCGCCCTAAATACTCGAAAGCAACCCTAGCTCCATTTGAATTTGCGTGGGATTCCAAAGTTGCAATGATATTATCCGTACCCATTACAGCCATAACTTACTCCGATTAATTATAATTCACCCTTTAAACTCGCTAATTCAGACATGACACTTCTAGCTGGGGCTTTTAATAAAAAATGAATATACTTTTTGTTTAAAATATAAATTCACATTATATTTTATGTGCGAGTGTTTTTTATTACACCTGTAAGGTTTTACAGGTTGGCCTGTTTTTATTAAGAATTAAGAAATCGGATATCTTTCATAAATTATTTTTATTCAGTTCAATATTGTGAGGGCGGCAATTAAATTAAACCTCCAACTCAATTTTTGCCCTTATTTCGTTAATATTTAATTGTGTTTCGCAAGGTTTTTAGCATGCCAATTATATGGCCTGTTCGTATTCTTATTTTGTGAGTCTCTTGATTGGATATCTTGTATTCACAATCTAATGTATTGTTTATTTGCTTTTCTTAAGGGCAATAAATGATCCAGGTAAGGCCCCCTCACAGCCTTTATTTATAAGGATAAAGTTACTAAAGAAATCTGCTTTAATTTGTACTTGAATAGCTTAAAACTATGTATAGCATCTTGACTGATATATAAGCCTATAAATTAATAAATTTTATCTTCTGAGAGTCGATAAAACGCGAACACTAAATTTTAAAATAATAATATTAATTAAAATATTTTACTTATAAAGCTCATTATTCGCTATTTTATCATTAAGTAAAAATATTATGAAATTGAATTACTCTATAAAATCGATTTTTAAAACAAAACTTTTATAAATAAGATTTTCTATATAAATTCAACTTTAATTAAAATTTTCTTAAATTAAAAATTTTTTAATTAATTCTATTTTAAATAAACATCTAATAATAATTTATTTTATCAAAATTAATTACTATATTTCTATATATCTAACTTTATAAAATCCCTAACATTACAGCTCTAATCGCTGCTGAAATTTTATTATTCACATTTAACTTCTGCATTGAATTACAGAGATGAAAATTTACTGTTCTTTCAGTTACACCGAGAATCTGAGCAATCTCTGCTGACGTTTTTCCTTCCGCAGTCCAACGTAGAACCTCTTTTTCCCGATTCGTTAAATAAAGATTAAACTGAGCAAATTCTGTTTCATTCACAATTTTAGCAATACTGGAATGTACTGTCTGAGATAACCAAAACATATTGGTATATTGAGCTTTCTGCTCTTTTTCTGATAATTGGTCAGTAGATCTTGCTAGAGTTAGCATTCCTCTTGTACCAATAAAGTCACGACTTGACTGTGCCCAACCGACGTTTAAACCATAAGAACGCGCCTCCTCCCAAAAATCTTTTTGAGATTGTGTGTTTGCAGATTGGCTCGACCAGACAAGAGGTTGAAGTGATAGCATACAATGCTGTACTGTTGGATCTACCCTCACATATTGCTGTTTAACATAACGCTTCTGCCATGCTTCGGGATAATTATTCAACATAATTGTTTTTGGTTCAGCAATAGATAATGGCGACTGCATACCATAAGCACAATAATCAAATCCAAGCTTTGAAGCTGTAGATTTGACTACTTCAAATAGCTGATATTCATTTTTTACCATCAGAGATGCTGATAGTAGATCTTCTTGCCAATTTTCCATTTACTCTCATTAAACCTCATGCATAAATCATTTTTATTTAGTTGCATATAGTGAATTCATAATCCAATTAACAACATTTTTGAGCCTGAGAGGGTGGTAAATTTTCCGGATAAACTGGTTTCAGAAAGCTTTTTAAGGTTGTTATATTGCATATGCGAATTATGCTTGAAAGCCTCAAATTTACAGGATGCATTTTATTCCAAAAATGAGTATTTTTTATTTTTAAAAGGAGCCTATTATTTCTTCTTATTTGTATATTTCTATTAATTTAACTAAAGAATAACATCTACTAGTGATACTAAAAGTATAAATTTTTATTTATTATTTAATGAAACGCATAATAATGATTTCTAAAATATTATTTTAATAATATGATAGATATTATCTACAATACATATGAAAAACTTAAACTGTTGATAATCTTGAAACAAGCAACTCTCATATTGAAGCTATAGATGGGTCAATTTCCGCGTAAGTACAACTCCCTACCCGAAGGACTTTCTAAAGAACAGCTTAACGTTGTGTATCACCAGATTACGGCTAACCTGTAAAACTTAACAGTATTTTGTTGGCAATAATTTATGTTATTTATCTATAGAACTGTAATTCAAGTCACTTGAATAGGTAGCATGGTCACAATCCCCCCTGATTTTTCAATCTCAACAGATGGTTTTATTCGGATGAATGAAATCCAGCTTATGAATTACCCCCTCCAACACCTCATATCTATTGTTGAAACTACACAAATTGAAGACTCTCGAATTCTATATTGTGGGTTTACTGAATGGGCAACATCACGGAGCCCAGCTTTAAGTACCGGATGGGACTGGGAATTTATTGAGAACAATGGAATTGCTAGCTTAAAACGAATTGGGCTACCTCGAAGCAATATCATGATTGTTGATTTATCTGGTACAGATATTGGATTTGATGTTACTGAAACATTAATCGAAAAAAAAATAGATTCTTTGTTTTGGGAACAATTCATTTATGCTCAAATCAATACAACGCAAACAAAGACTAAATTAAGTCCGAATTTCTCTTAGAAACCTGTAAATTCTTACAGTTACCACCTTTTCAGCTGTCGAGTAAAGTCGCCTGAAAAATAAGTGGAAGCACTTGTAATGAATGTTATTGCTGGATTCCAAAACAATTTTTCAGAAGTCCTATATACCAAATTTAAAAGTTACCGCTACAAGGTATTTGTTGAACATTTGGGTTGGGAGTTGAACTGTCCAAATAATGAAGAACTAGATCAATTTGATAAAGTCGATACAGCTTACGTCGTCGCTCAAGATAGAGAATCCAATATTATTGGCTGTGCCAGACTACTACCCACGACTCAGCCCTATTTACTGGGTGAAATATTTCCTCAATTAATGAATGGAATGCCTATTCCTTGCTCACCAGAAATTTGGGAATTATCAAGGTTTTCAGCCGTAGATTTCTCGAATCCACCGACCTCTGCTAATCAAGCAGTGTCATCCCCCGTCTCTATTGCAATTCTGCAAGAAGCGATCCACTTTGCAAGAAAACAAGGTGCAAAACAACTCATTACGACCTCACCTCTTGGGGTAGAGCGGTTATTACGTGCCGCGGGTTTTCGCGCCCATCGTGCAGGACCGCCAATGGTTATCGATGGATATGCCATGTTTGCATGCTTGATTGAAGTGTAGTTTGTTAAATCAAAGTCTAAGAATATTGGTGACATTGCAAAGATGAAGGTCTTAAGCCCGAATCTCGTTTCACTTGCTCAATTTGAAAAGTCCTAGTCAAAAGATTAGGGCTTTTCTTTATTTGAAGATTCAAAATGAATATTAAGACTGCTCAGTAATTTTGGTTTTCAAATTTAATTTTGATTTCTTATGGTAAGCCTCATCAGTTTTAGTCTGCCAATCACGTGGCATAAATGAAGTCGATATAATCGCAACGATAGCCATAGATCCAATATAAATCATAATTAAATAAGGATTACCCTGCCCGATACTTAAAAGTTTGGTCGCAATTAACGGTGCTAAACCACCACCAAGTACTCCAGCCAACTGTACCGAAATTGAGATTCCGCTATATCGAATTTCTGCCGGAAATTGACGGGCAAAAAGCTGAGCTTGTGGTGCATACATAATGGGAAAGACCACGCCAATTGCTAAAACAATTGCTGTCCAGACTAATACTGGGTCTTTTGTGTTGAGCATGGTAAAAAATGGATAGCAGTAAAGTGCCAATATGCATAAACCAAACATGAACATATTACGTTGACCGACTTTATCTGATAAATGCCCACATAACGGTGTCATAAATAGAATGACTATTGCACCGCAAATGGTAGCAAACAAAATGTCTTGGCGTGCGATGCCAAGTTGCGCAGTGGTATAAGCCAATGTAAAAGTTGAAGCAATATAAAACCATGCGTTCTCGGCAGCACGCGCCAAAATAATAGTGATGAGTTGCTTTGGATGGTTTTTAAAAACTTGTAAGGCAGGAACTTTGACTTCTTCGGACTGCTGTTTTACTTTTTCAAAATCTGGTGACTCTGGTACTTTCACCCGAATGTACCAACCTACTGCGAGTAAAATAATACTGGCAAGAAATGGTAAACGCCACCCCCAGCTAAACAGTGCTTGTTCAGGTAATAACGACACCAGCCCTAATGCAATTGAGGCTAGCATTAAACCGCCACCTGTACTAGCTTGAGGCAAACTCCCCCAAAACCCTTTACCACCTTCGGGTGCATGTTCAACGGCCATAAGCACAGCACCACCCCATTCACCGCCCATTGCCATCCCTTGAATGAATCGTAAGACAACCAAACAAATTGCAGCCCAGTAACCAATTGATTCATAAGTCGGTAATAAGCCAATCAGTACTGTTGGGATTCCCATGAGCATCAGAGTCAACAGCAACATCGATTTACGGCCAATCTTGTCACCAAAGTGACCAAAGACTAAGCCGCCTAATGGTCTCCCAATAAACCCAACGGCATATGTGGCAAATGCAGCAAGCACGCCAGTAAGGGCATCCAGATTTGGGAAAAATAATTTATTAAAAATCAGCGCTGCTGCCGCACCGTAAATAAAAAAGTCATACCACTCAATGGTGGTGCCGACCATGCTTGAGATGCCTGCTAATCGATGTGACGAATTTTTAGTATTTGAACCGTTTCCATGTACTGTTTGCATCGTAATATCCTTTTTAGATTTTCTTGTTTTATCTTTTTTATGCTTATGACCAGCCCTGACCATAAGCATTTTCAGGTCTCGCTTTATCTCCTTAAGCTTTTTATGTTTTTGTAATTCGGTTTAGCTCAATTTTTCTAAAATTGGCTCAAATTTCGAATTACGTTCTTGCCACTGTGGTTGTTTGTCTTTATCGACAATGAGAGCACGCACACCTTCAATAAAGTCACCATGCTCAAACCAGATATCCTGTAAATCACGTTCAAGCTGCATACACTGCGGTAAAGAAAGCCCACGGCCTAAATGTTGCAGTTTCAAACTGGTTTGTTTGGCTATAAATGAGCGCTGCTGCAAAATACTAAGCATCTTACTTGCCCAAGCTTTTAAGCTTTCATCTTGTTCATTTTCAAGACTTTGCTCGATTTCATCTAAATGCTGATATCCGAAGTGTTTACGAATACCTTCTGCCAATTGTTTGAGTTCGCTTTCGGCAGGGCGAGTAATAAATCGGGTAATGATACGTTCAATTCCCTCTTTAGTTAAACTTGGTGCTTCAACGAGAGCATTTTGCAACGCTTGTAACTGCTCGCTTGGCACATGGTAGTCAATTAAATCGAGGTAAAGCGCATCACTACTGCTGATCTGCTCACCCGTTATGGCCATATAAACACCAATATCATCAAGACGAGACAAGAAATGCGTTGCACCAACGTCTGGGAAAAAGCCAATCGCTGTTTCAGGCATGGCAAATCTGGACTTTTCGCTGCTCACCACAATGTGACAAGCCTGAGCTAAGCCAAAACCGCCACCTAATACATAGCCATCAAGCATAACAATGACTGGCTTTGCATATTCACGCAGTACATTCAACATTTTATATTCGGCACTAAAGTAGCCTTTGTAGTCGGCCGTGCCATTTTTATAACTATCATAGAGATAGCGAATATCACCACCTGCACAGAAGGCTTTTGGGCTATTTGATTTGATTAAAATGGCCTGAATAGCATCATCATTTCGCCACAGTTCCAATTGGGCACCAATACTTTTAATCATATCTAGCGACAATGCATTGAGATGAGTCACACGGTCTAAGGTAATCACGCCGAGCTTACCTTGTCGCTCAATCATTAAGTGATTTTCTGTATTCATTTTATTGATCTCTTATTGATTTTTAAAATTTGGCTTTCGTTTTTCAACGAATGCCTGCATTCCTTCTTTTTGGTCAAATGTTGCAAATATTGAATGGAACATACGTCTTTCAAAACGTAAGCCTTCTGTGAGGTTTACTTCAAAAGCTCGGTTAATGGTTTCTTTAAGCATCATGTTTGCAGTTAAAGATCGTGCCGCAATTTTTTCAGCTGCTTGCAAGGTTTGTTCAAGTAATTCTTCTTTGCTAAACACACGTGCGACTAAACCACTTTGCTCTGCTTCTACAGCGCCCATTTGACGAGCGGTAAAACACATTTCCATTGCTTTGGCCTTACCAATGGCATGGGTTAAGCGTTGTGTGCCACCAATACCCGGAATTACCCCTAAGGTGACTTCAGGTAAGCCAAACTTGGCGTTGTCAGCACAATAAATAAAATCACACATAAGCGCCAATTCACAGCCACCACCTAATGCATAGCCACTCACCGCAGCAATTAGAGGTTTACGGCGCTGTGCAATACGGTCTGCAAGATGAAAAAAGTCATCAAAATAAATATCAGGAAATGCTAAATCAGCCATTTCTTTAATGTCTGCACCTGCGGCGAAAGCTTTTTCAGAACCTGCCAATACGATGCAACCAATTTCGCGGTCTTTTTCGAGCTGATCTAATGCCTGATTAATTTCACTAATTAATTCGCTGTTTAAAGCATTGAGCGCTTGAGGGCGATTTAATGTAATCAGTCCAACCCCATTACGCTTTTCTAATAAAATACTTTGCCACTGCATTATGTATTCCTTGTTCTGATTTTATAGACTACGTGCAATCACTAAACGTTGGATATCACTCGTGCCTTCGTAAATTTGACAAATACGTGCATCACGATAAATGCGTTCAATTGGGAAATCTCTGAGATAGCCATAGCCTCCAAAGACTTGTAGCGCACTCGAGCACACACGCTCAGTCATTTCTGAAGCAAATAACTTGGCCATTGAAGCTTCATTGAGACATGGTTGACCTGCTTCTTTTAAACGCGCAGCGTAGTGAACCAGTTGTCTCGCTGCTTCAATTTCAGTTGCCATGCTAGCAAGGCGAAAAGCGATGGTTTGATGCTCAAAAATTGGTTTTCCAAAAGTAATACGCTCTTTGGCATAACGAGTCGCTTCTTCGAGCGCCGCACGTGCTAAACCGACTGCCTGCGCAGCAATACCAATACGACCACCTTCTAAATTGGCAAGAGCGATTTTCAAGCCCTCACCTTCTTTGCCAAGCATGAGACTTTTATGAATGCGCACATCGGTCAGCGCGATCTGACAGGTATCTGAAGCATGCAGACCTAGTTTTTCTTCAACACGAATTACTTCATAACCCGGAGTTTCACGTGGGACTAAAAATGCACTAATGCCCTTTTTACCCGCGCTCGGATCAGTCACTGCAAACACAATAATCACACCTGCATTATTACCAGAGGTAATAAACTGCTTGGCACCATTTAAAATGTAATCATCGCCATCTTTCACCGCTCGGGTTTTAAGAGCTGCCGCATCTGAGCCAGTATGTGGTTCGGTTAAAGCAAAAGCACCGATCATTTCACCTTGTGCCAGAGGTTTTAAAAAACGCTCTTTTTGCTCATCGGTACCAAATTTTAAAATAGGCACACAGCCAACCGAGTTATGTACACTCATGATGGTTGAGGTTGCGCCATCTGCTGCCGCAACTTCTTCGAGGGCTAGTACATAGGCTAAGTTACCCGTGTCAGAACCACCCCATTGCTCTGAAACAAGCATACCCATAAAACCGAGTTGCCCCATTTGAGCCAAGGTTCCTTTCGGGAAAGTCCCGTCTCGATCCCAATCGCTGGCATTAGGCTTAATTTGTTCTTGGGCGAAACTTTTCGCCATATCACGAATGAGTAATTGTTCTTCGGTAAATTGCATTGTTATTTCCTTTACCCTGCTTTAGCTTGTTGTTTAGCAATTTCTTGATTACGCAATAAAAAGCGCTGAATTTTACCACTTGGAGTTTTAGGTAATTCACTCACAAATTCAACTAAACGTGGGTACGCATGTGCAGAAAGTCGTCTTTTAACAAATTGGCTGAGTTGTTCAGCAAGTGCATCTGAAGGTTGAGCATCCGTAGCTAAAATTACAAATGCCTTAACCACTTCGGTACGGTCTGGGTCAGGCACACCAATCACTGCGGCCTCAACCACTGCATCATGTTCTAGTAAAGCGCTTTCTACATCGAATGGCCCAATCCGATAGCCCGATGTGGTGATCACATCATCACTGCGTCCAACAAAGCTCATGCTGCCATCGGCATGTAACTCAGCAGTGTCGCCAGTTAAATAGTAATGACCAACAAATGGCGATTTACGGCTTTCTTTATAGCCACCAAACCACATCATTGGAGACTGGCTAATGTCGACCGCTAAAATTCCCGGTGTGTCTGGCGGAAGTTCTTCACCTTGTTCATTGACAATCGCAACACGGTAGCCCGGACTTGGAAAACCTGCTGAACCGGCATGAATTTCATGTTTTAAACCATGATGATTACACACCACCATGCCTACTTCGGTTTGTCCGTAATGGTCATAAATCGGAGCATCAAGCACTTGTTTAAACCAGCGAATCACTTCTGGGTTAAGCGGCTCGCCTGCGCTGCTCACCACACGGAACTGCCCTCTTAACGGCGCCATTTGTGCTGGATCAGCTGCCATCATCATGCGGTAAGCAGTCGGAGCACCTGCCAAGTTGTTAATTTTATAATCTTTCACAATTTGACATAGGCTATCTGTACTGAAACCACCTTCATAGAACAAAGTAGCGTGGCCCAAGAATAACGGCCCAGTAATCGCGTAGTACAGACCATATGCCCAACCCGGATCGGCAATATTCCAGAATGAATCTTCTTCGGTTAAACCAATGGCATCTTGCATATATCGACCAAAGGCAATCAGTGCTTTTAATGGCACTTCCAATGGTTTAGCAGGACCTGTAGTGCCTGAAGTAAACATGAGCAAGAAAGGATCTTGAATGCTACGCATAACTAAATCACATTGATCGGACTGCTGCTTCACTTCATTCCAAAAGTTAAAATCGCCTGCTTTAAGCGGAGTACCTTGAGCGTCGGCCACCGTCACAATTGCGGGGCAATTTTCAATTTCATCAAGCTTGCTACGGTTGCCCATATCGGTCACCACCAACTTACTTTGTGCAAGCTGAATACGGTGCTCAATCGCTTTTGGGCCAAATGCAGTAAAGAGTGGTTGATAGACTGCACCAATTCGCCAAGCTGCAAAAATCGTCACGATCAATTCAGGTGTTCTTGGTAATAGACCTGAAATACGGTCGCCTGCTTTTACACCTTGTGATTTTAAAAAGTTAGCAAACTGACTCGACCATTCTTTTAATTCACGGAAGGTATATTGCTCTTTTCGTCCGTCTTTTCCTTGCCAATACAGCGCGATTTTGTCACCATTTGCGTGTCGATCACAGCATTCATAACAAGCATTTAAGGCATCAAGTGAACCTGATAACATGTGTTTTGCAGTACTTTCCAAATCGAAAGCCTGTGCAGCATTTTGATAATCCATCATATCTTTTCCCTCAGTCCGGATTTGTTGTTATTCACGACAGGGTTTAATGTGTTTAAAGCCATCCTTTGGCTTTACCGTTATGCCTCTTGTGGCAGGTACTGCTGAATAATGCTCGAAAAATCGAGATTGGCATTCCCACGCATGCACATTTGCTGATAGAGCTGCTGTACCATGCCACCTAATACAATTGGCTGTTTGACTTGGCCCGCGGCCTCTACAGCAAGTCCTAAATCTTTTAGCATCAGCTGAGTCGCAAAGCCGTCTTGGTAGCCTCGAGATGCTGGCGCATTTTCATTAATATGTGGCCATGGATTACACACATCCGAGCTCCAGCAACGACCGCTTGAGGTGTTAATGACGCCTGCCAATGCTTGTGGGTCGATGCCGAGTTTCACACCGAGTGCCATACCTTCGGCCACCGCTGCCATTGAAATACCCAAAATCAGGTTGTTACAGATTTTGGCAATTTGACCTGCACCGACATCACCACAATGAACAATATTTTTGCCCATGTGGCTAAGTACAGGTTTCACTTCGTTAAAGGTTTGCTCATCCGCACCCACCATAAAGGTTAAAGTTCCTGCTTGAGCACCAATAGTTCCACCTGAAACTGGCGCGTCACAGATTTTAATATTTTTACTGTGCGCGACAGCGGCAATGTCTTTAATGGTTTGTGGGTCAATGGTACTGCTATCAATGCATAAACTACCTGCTTTTAGCACTTCCAATACACCATTTTCACCCAAGTAAACCTCTTTAACATGCTTAGCCGCAGGCAACATGCTAATGACCACATCAGCTTGTTTTGCTGCTGCCTGCGGGCTGTCGCAGACCACACCACCTGCCTCGGCGAAGTGCTGAATAGCAACTTCACTGAGGTCATATCCATAAACATTGAGTCCGGCTTTAAGTAGGTTATGGGCCATTCTGCCGCCCATATTGCCTAGACCGATAAAGGCGATATTCATCCGTGATCCCCTTAACGTAAACTAATGGTTGTATTTACACCGCCAACTTCATGGCTATCTTCAAACCAGCGACTGGTAATGGTTTTGGTTTGGGTATAAAACTGCACAGCTTGTTTGCCGTATGGTCCCAAATCACCAAGTTTTGAACCTCTTGAACCAGTAAAACTAAAGAAAGGCACTGGCACAGGAATTGGAATGTTGATACCAACTTGACCAACATCAATTAAGTTTTGGAAAGTACGTGCAATCGCGCCACTTTGTGTGAATAGACCTACACCGTTACCAAATGGGTTAGCATTGATAAGAGCAATCGCTTCCTCAAGGGTATCTACACAAATAATGGAAAGTACTGGGCCAAAGACTTCTTCTTTATAAATACGCATGTCGGTATTTACGCCGCTAAAAATCGTTGCACCTACGAAGTTGCCCGATTCATAGCCTTGAACTTGAACATCACGGCCATCGAGTAACAACTCTGCCCCTTGCTCAACACCGCTATTAATTAAATCAAGCACACGCGCTTTAGCACGTTTTGAAATGACTGGGCCAATGTCAGTATTTGGCTCATGGCCTGCGTTTACTTTTAAAGTTTTAGCTTTTTCAACTAACTCTTGAATCCACTGTTTACTCTCACCCACCATGACCGCAACCGACAATGCCATACAGCGTTGCCCCGCTGCACCAAATGCTGCACCGACCAAGGCATTTAAGGTTTGCTCTTTATTGGCATCTGGCATAACAGCCACATGGTTTTTTGCACCCATCATCGACTGCACACGTTTGCCATGTTGCCCTGCAAGGTTATAAACATGCGTGCCCACAGCAGTTGAACCCACAAATGAAATCGCTTTAATGTCTTTGTGCGTACACAAGCGGTCAACCACTTCTTTACCGCCATGCACAACGTTGAGCACACCTGCTGGAACACCGGCTTGAATCGCAAGCTCGACCAGCATCATGGTTGATAACGGATCTTGTTCTGATGGCTTTAAGACAAATGTATTGCCGCATACGATTGCAATTGGGAACATCCAAAGTGGAATCATGGCAGGGAAGTTAAACGGCGTAATACCCGCACAGACACCCAAAGGTTGCTGCAATGTGTACGTGTCTACACCACGCGCAACACCTTCAACATATTCACCCATTTGCAAAGTGCCGATCGAACAAGCATGTTCAACCACTTCTAAACCACGTTGAATATCACCTTCAGCATCGGCCAAGGTTTTGCCTTGTTCAGCCGTTAGTACTTGTGCAATTTCTTTCATGTTGGCACGGATCAAGTCTTGTAACTTAAGCATGATGCGCATACGTGCCTGAATTGGGGTCTGACGCCAAGAAGCAAAAGCATCTTGTGCAGCTTGGATAGCAGCGTCAACTTCTTTAACCGTTGCAAATGGTACACGACCAATTACTTCCTGAGTTGCAGGGTTAACAATGTCTTGCCATTCCTGTGTTTCAGATTCGATAAAATTTCCGTTAATGAGTAATTTAGCGGTTTCCAATTCGATTTTTTGGATTGTGTTCATAACCTCTCCGTAGGCCATATTTTTATTGTGTTCAATTATTAGAAAATACTTTTTGATCGTATTTTCTTTATTCCAGTTTCAATTGAGACTAGCAAAGAAAACTTTGACCACCAACGGAAATTCATGCACGATTGTTGTGCAAATATGCACAAGGATTACAACAAAAATGAAAGTGGATTGGGATCATCTACATTTTTTTCTGGTTTTAGCTCGGACTAAAACGCTGACCAACGCTGCGCGGATTATTGGTGTCGAGCACAGTACGGTTGCGAGACGGATTCAGGCACTAGAACTTGCTTTGGGTACAACGCTGTTTAAGCGTGAAGCGACTGGTTATGAGTTGACACTCGAAGGTATGGCACTTGTTCCTCGAGTTGAGCAAATGGAACAAGCTTTCTTACAAATTGAAAAACCACATCAACCTTTACAAGGTCGTGTGCGAATTGGCACACCTGAAGGTTTTGGCACTGCGTTTTTAGCCCGTTTACTGGCTGAGTTCTCTATTCAATATCCATTGCTCACCATCGATCTGATTCCAGTGCCGAAAATGATTAAACTCTCACACCGTGAAGCAGACATTGTGGTGTCGATTGATCGTCCAACGTCTGGGCCCTACATTATTACGCGGTTATCAGACTACTGCTTAAAAATTTATGGCAGCCAAAACTATCTGGCGCAGAACCCACCCATTCGTGGTTTAGAAGATTTAACCCAACACCGCTTTGTGAACTATATTGATGATCTGGTCTATAGCCCTGAACTGTACTGTTTAGAACGTTTACCCTTAAAGCTTAACGCGAACTTCCGTAGCAGCAGTATTTTAGCCCAACAAATTGCGGTAAGTGCTGGTGCAGGACTTGCGATTTTGCCCAAGTTTTTAGCAGATGATAAACCAGAACTAGACGTCGTTTTAGAGCAGCAAGTTCGCTTTACTCATACCTTCTGGATGCTGACTTTTGTTGATTTACAACATGAACCACGCATTAAGTTAGTTTGGGACTATTTGCGTAAACAAGCCGATAAATATCAGCATTTGTTGGTTGATTAGAGAGTGTAAATAAAAAAGCCAATCACGGATGATTGGCTTTTTTGAAATTACTAATAATTAATCAAAACTTTCTTGGCCTAGTTTTTTCATGCGTGGTTTATAAAACACATGATAGCTAACGCCTAAAACAACTAGCCATAATGGACTAACATAGAGTGCTTTTAATGTATCTGGCTCTAGTGCCAAAATCACCAAAGTAAACAAGAAGAATGTGATGACCACATACGCCATCAACACCCCGCCCGGCATTTTAAAGGTCGATTTAGCATGTAACTCTGGACTCAACTTACGGTAACGTAAATAGCATGCCATGATCAGAAGCCATACGCTAATAAATAGAATCACACAAAGTGAACTTGCCAAAGTAAATGCTTCCATGGTGTTTGGAACAAAGTACTGAAGCACTGCCCCACCCATAATGAAAATACATGAGAAGATTAAACCATTTGAAGGTACGGCACGTTTTGATAAACGCCCCAATGCACTTGGCGCCTGACCATCTTTCGATAAACCGAACAGCATACGACTGGTTGAAAACACACCGCTGTTCATTGAAGACATCACTGAAGACAGTACGACCAAGTTCATGATGATGGCTGAAACAGGAATACCCGCATTTAAGAACAACTCAACAAATGGACTTTTGTCTGCACGAATGTGATCCCAAGGTGTTACTGACATCACCACAAAGAGTGCCAACACATAGAATAAAATAATACGTACAGGAATCGCGTTAATTGCCTTCGGTAGATTTTTCTCTGGATCTTTCGTTTCAGCAGCAGTTGTACCAATCAATTCGACGCCAATAAAGGCAAACACGGCAATCTGGAATCCTGCCAAAAATCCGCTTACGCCTTTTGGAAATATGCCGCCATGCGACCACACATTACTTACACTCACAACCTCACCATGCGGGGCTTGAAAATGAGTGAGGATCATGTAACCACCCACTCCGATTAGGCCAATAATGGCCAAAATCTTAATGAGTGCGAACCAGAATTCAACTTCACCAAACAACTTCACCGTAAGAAGGTTAAGCCCTAAAATGAATAGTACACAGCCTGCACTAATCATGGCTTGTTGTGTTGGTGAGAAACTGGCGCCTTCGGGCAGCCAGAAACTTAAATAGTTAATGACCGCAGATAAATCTGCAATACCAACCAGTACCCAGCCTAACCAATAGGTCCAGCCTATATAGTAACCTGCCCATGGACCAATCAAATCATATGCCATATCGACAAATGACTTGTAATGCAAATTAGCAAGTAGTAGTTCACCTAATGCACGCATTAAGAAAAAAAACATGCCACCAATTAACATGTAAATCACGAGAATTGAAGGACCAGCGAGGGAGATGGTTTTGCCCGAGCCCATAAATAAGCCAGTTCCAATTGCACCGCCAATTGCAATCATTTGTAGATGGCGATTATTTAATTTCCGTTGTAAATGATCAGGGGAGCCTGCCTCATCTGGATGATGAACCATTGTCATATTAGAAGTCCTTTTTATATTTTGCTTAACTTAAAATCAGCAACCTATAGGGAGAAAAACGAACCATATATCGTGGGTTGCTGAGTCTATACCTCAGGACAAGATGTTCAAGTATATTTTTTCCTTAATTGATAAATCGTTTGTCCTGTTTTTTTAAGTCACATTATTTATGTACTGCCTTCACGGCAATTTTAATTAACATATCTGGATTCTCCAGATTAGCCGGAGTGTAGCATGCGGTAATACAAGATGTCGCTTTTCTACCCCCCTCTAAACTGTGCTATTGATTCAAAAATAAACAACATTATTCCGATAAAAAAACTGATGAAAATAAAAAAAGCCAATCATGATTGATTGGCTTTTTAATAAAACTTAATGATCGTTAACGAGTTCTCGTCCTAGCTTTTTCATACGTGGTTTGTACAACATATGATAGGTAACACCTAAAATGATCAACCATACTGGACTGACATACAGAGCTTTTAAAGTATCTGGCTCTAGCGCCAAGATAACCAAAGTAAAAAGCATAAATGCCAAAACCACATAACTCATCCAAACGCCACCCGGCATTTTAAAAGTAGACTTTTCATGTAATTCAGGACGTAATTTGCGATAGCGTAAATAGCACACCATAATGAGACTCCAGACACTAATGAATAGAATCACACAAAGTGAACTTGCCAAAGTAAATGCTTCCATCGTGTTTGGAACAAAGTACTGAAGCACTGCCCCGCCCATAATGAAAATACATGAGAAAATCAAACCATTTGAAGGTACTGCACGTTTTGATAAACGACCAAACGCACCTGGTGCCTGACCATCTTTTGATAAACCGAACAGCATACGGCTGGTTGAAAACACACCGCTGTTCATTGAAGACATCACCGAAGATAGCACCACCAAGTTCATGATGATGGCTGAAACAGGAATACCCGCATTTAAGAACAACTCAACAAAAGGACTTTTGTCTGCACGAATATGGTCCCAAGGCGTTACTGACATCACAATAAAGAGTGCTAGTACATAGAACAAAATAATACGTACAGGAATCGCGTTAATTGCTTTCGGTAAATTCTTCTCTGGATCTTTGGTTTCAGCAGCCGTTGTACCAACCAGTTCAACCCCGACAAAAGCAAACACGGCAATCTGGAATCCTGCCAAGAAGCCTTCTGTACCTTTCGGGAATAAACCGCCATGTGACCAAACATTGCTAATGCTTGCAACAGCGCCTTGCGGAGCTTGGAAATGACTGAAAATCATATAGCCACCCACTCCGATCAGGCCAATAATGGCTAAAATCTTAATGAGTGCAAACCAAAATTCAATTTCACCAAATAGGCGTACAGTCAGTAGGTTAAGACCCATAACAAACATCACACAACCTGCACTAATCATGGCTTGTTGCGTTGGTGAAAAGCTCGTGCCATCCGGCAGCCAGAAGCTTAAATAGTTAATGACCGCTGAAAGGTCCGCAATACCCACCAGCACCCAGCCTAACCAATAGGTCCAGCCCAAATAATAACCGGCCCAAGGACCAATTAAGTCATGAGCCATATCAACAAAAGATTTGTAATGCAGATTTGCAAGGAGCAACTCGCCCATTGCACGCATTAAGAAAAAGAACATTCCTCCAATAATCATATAGATTAAAAGAATTGAAGGACCTGCGAGGGAGATGGTTTTGCCCGAACCCATAAATAGGCCGGTTCCAATTGCACCGCCAATTGCAATCAGTTGTAAATGACGGTTAGACAGTTTTCGTTGCAGATGATCAGGAGAATTTTCCGTATCTGAATGACGAGCCGTTGTCATATTAAAATTCCTTTTTGAATTCCTTTGTTAAGATCAGCAACCTATGGCGAAAATCGAACCGTATGCCATAGGTCACTGAATCTGTTCACCAAAAATGACTGGTTAAACCGTATCTATCTTCCTTCTGTTAGATACATCATCATTTTCGGAGTAAAAACGAATTACTTTTGTGCTGCCGTCACGGCAATTTCAATTAACCAATCTGGATTGACCAAATCGGCCTGAATTGTGGCACGCGATGGAGCAACACACCCTTTTAACCAGTCAACCCAAATTGCATTTACGGTTGAAAAGTCAGAAAGATTTTTCAAATAGAGCTGTGCAGAGAGCAAGCGAGATTTGTCGGTATTGGCTAATGCCAAAAGTTCATCAATTGTTGCAAGAATTTCACGAGTTTGGCCTGCCACGTCTTGTTCGGTATTTTTAGGTACCTGACCTGACAGATAAACCACTTTGTTAAAAACAGTCACGGCGCTCATGACTTCGTTAGTGTTAATCTTTTGTATATCTGAATTAGACATTCGGACTTCCTTATACCTGATTAATAAATTGAACACGGGCGGTGACAGCACACATCAGTTCATAGCCCACCGTACCGGATGAAACTGCGACATCATCAATAGGTAAAACGACGCCTGTACTTGATTGGCCCCAAAGCACGACTTCACTGCCGACTTTGGCACTTTCAATACCTGTTAAATCGACTGCCAACATATCCATGCTGACGCGGCCAATTGTACGAGTGCGGACAGAATCCACTAAAACAGGCGTACCTGTTGGTGAAATACGTTGATAACCATCGGCATAGCCACAAGCGACAATCCCAATCGTCATGGGTTGCTCTGCGACAAAGTTTGAGCCATAACCTACGCTTTCATTCGGCTCTAAATGCTGAACTGAAATAATTTCGCTGCGTAAGCTCATGGTCGGTTGTAAGCCCCAGTCCGTAATACTATGCGTCGGGTAGTCTGGCGAGCTGCCATAGAGCATGATGCCGCTACGTGCATAATCTGATTTGAGCTGGTCTTGATAGCGCAGAATTGCTGCGCTATTACTTACCGACCTTTCACCCGGTAAATCTTTAATAATTTCTTCAAATGCAGTGATTTGATAATCAATGCCTTGCTGGCCGAAACGATCGCCATCTGCATCTGAAAAATGCATCATGTGCGTAATCTTGGACACATTTGCCAAGTTATTTAAACGTTCCCACGCCTGAACATAGTGTTGTGGTTTAAAACCAAGACGGTTCATACCACTGTTCATTTTTAGACAAACATCAAATTGGGCTGGATAAGGATGCTTTTCTACCCACTCGATTTGCGCTTCACTATGAATGGTGAAACTGAGTTGATACTGCACACAATCAAATAAATCTTGAGGAGAAAAAATCCCTTCGAGCAACAAAATTGGACCTGTCCAACCTAAAGCACGAATGCGTTTTGCTTCATCAATATCAAGTAAGGCAAAGCCATCTGCGGCTTTAAATGCTTCATAAACACGTTCAATTCCGTGTCCATAAGCATTAGCTTTTACAACGGCAAAAACCTTACTATTTGGCATAGCCTTACGTACCACCGCCAAGTTATTTTGTAAGGCTTGACGGTGGATCACTGCGGTAATAGGACGAGGCATGATTACTTTCCTAACGTCCGTTATGCAGCATGCGCGTGTGAATAACGCTGAATTGAAAGGCCATCGGTACTGATATCAGTCTTATGATTCAATACGATGTCACTAATTAATTTTCCTGAACCACACGCCATGGTCCAACCTAAAGTACCATGACCTGTATTCAAGAACAGATTTTTAAAGCGAGTCGCGCCAATAATTGGGGTACTGTCTGGAGTCATTGGACGTAGACCAGTCCAGAAAGACGCCTGTGCCATATCACCGCCTGGGAACAAGTCCTGAGTAACCATTTGCAAGGTTGCACGGCGGTCTTCGTTCAGACCTAAATTGAAACCGCTTAGCTCTGCCATTCCACCTACGCGAATACGTTGGTCAAAACGAGTAATCGCAATTTTGTAGGTTTCATCAAGCACTGTAGATTGCGGAGCAAAAGCAGGGTCAACAATTGGAATCGTCAACGAATAACCTTTCACAGGATATACAGGCAACTGTAGATCAAGTGGTTTCAAGAAATCACGTGAATAGCTACCAAACGCTAAAACATAACGGTCTGCGGTTAAGACCTTACCATTGACCTGAACGCCCTTAATTTCATCGCCTTCAACAATCAATTTTTCTACGTTCTGGTTGAACTGGAAGTTAACACCCAACTCTTTAGCAATTTGAGCTAAAGCATTGGTAAATAAATAACAGTCACCTGTTTCGTCATTTGGTAAGTGTAAACCACCAACGAGTTTATCTTGCGCATTTGCCAAAGCTGGTTCTACACGACCAAGTTCGTTGCCATTTAATAATTCGTAGCTTACGCCGCACTCTTGTAGCACGCTAATGTCGCGTTGAACCGCTTCCATTTGAGCTTCTTTACGGAATAACTGCAACGTACCTTTAGCACGGTTTTCGTAATTAATGCCTGTATCTTTTCTAAGTTCACGTAAGCAATCACGGCTGTATTCAGCCACACGCATCATACGTTCTTTGTTCACAGCATAACTTTGTGGATTACAGTTTTTTAGCATTTGCGCCATCCACTGTAACTGCCACATGCTGCCATCTAAATTAATCGCAAGCGGTGCGTGATGTTGGAACATCCACTTCACGGCTTTAAAAGGGATTCCTGGTGCTGCCCAAGGGGTCGAATACCCTGGCGAAATTTGACCTGCATTACCAAAGCTTGTTTCTTCAGCAGGGCCTGCCTGACGGTCAAGAACAGTGACCTCAGCTCCTTGTTGAGCTAGATAATAGGCACTTGCCACTCCGATAACGCCGCTACCTAATACAATTACGCGCATTTCCATTCCCTCACGCACACCAGTTTATTTAACTAGTATATTTCTGCTTCAATAGTTTATTTCACTGTTTTTCGGGGTATAATCTAGGTAAATTTATGTTTTTCTCGCGAGAATTTTAAAAAAAGAGGAAATATCTATGCGCCCCTTAGATCGTATAGATCGCATGATTCTGGACATTTTGCAGCGTGAAGGACGAATTGCGATTAGTGAATTGGCATCGAGAGTCAACCTCTCTACCACCCCCTGTTCAGAGCGTGTAAAACGCCTAGAACGCGATGGCATTATCATGGGTTATTACGCCCGTCTAAACCCAGCTTACGTCGACCGTAATCTGCTCGTCTTTTTAGAAATTAAGTTATCTGCCAAATCAGGCGATGTATTTGATCAGGTGGCTAGAGATTTAGTCGAGATTCCTGAAGTACTTGAATGTCACCTTATTTCAGGTGAATTTGACTACCTTGTAAAAGCGCGTTTAAAAGAAATGAGTGCATATCGCCGCTTATTAGGCGATCTATTAAAGAAACTCCCCGCATCGGCATCGTCACACAGTTATGTGGTCATGGAAGAAGTGAAAGAAACTTTATATTTAGATGTAAGCAAGTAAAGCGAGCATTATTGAACTCGCTTTACTCACATTTTAGAAATTAGAAATATTTTAAAATCGAAATATGTTTATTTTGATGTTTAAATTTCGAGAACCACTTAACCGCTGGGTAGAGTGCAAAAGACAGCACAATTGTGATTAACCACAACATCCACACATGGCTGACCGACAAATAATTTCCGTAGTTGGCTCCCCATAGACTGAGTGCAAACATATACATCAGTTTCAGCACATATAAATGCAATAAATAAAAGAACATCGGCACCGAGCCAAACACCACCAATGGTTTTAAAAACGAGTGCTGCTGCATACGTTCAAAAGCAACCAACACAAGCAAGCCAATTCCAACATTCAGCAAAATAAATAACAAAGACGGTGGATACTTAGTGAGGTTAAAAAAGCTCATAAGGCTCAGTTGTAATGACTCAAAATGCTGCCACGGCTGGTCACCATAGATGTTGATCAAACGCAGTAAAACAAATAACCCAATACTTACTAAACCAAGGCTGAGTAAAGCGCGGCCTCTTTGCTTTGCTGTATATTTTGAACTAAACAACTGCCCTAAAACGTAGCCTAATAAAATCACTCCAATCCACGGTAAAACAGGGTAACTTGTACGAAGCTTGATACCCGCAAATTCAATCCAACCACGTTCATGTAAGACAAACCATATATTCTGTAGGATGCCTTGTGAGAAGTGCACAGAATCTAATAAGTTGTGCCCAAAAATAATGACCAACGCTACACCAGCAAGAACTGGCAAAGGCAAACTTACACAGCACGCTAGCACCACCATGCTAATACCTATCGCCCAAATCACCTGTAAGTAAATGACTTCGGGTGGAAAAGTTGCTGTCCATGCAAAATTCACAAGGGTAAGCTCTAACACAATTAAAAATAAGCCACGTTTTAATAGAAAGGCACGCGTTTGTTGTAAGTCCTGTTTTTTTGATTGAAATAAAAATGCAGAAATACCCGTTAAAAGTACAAAAACCGGAGCGCAAATATGTGCCAATAATCGACTGCCAAATAATGCTGGTTCTGTTACTGTTACGTCCATTGGATCGGTAACCTGTTTATGTAAATAGAAAGTTTCTCTTACATGGTCGAGCAACATAATGATGATCACCAAACCACGTAATGCATCAATCGACTGTAAACGTTCAATATTCTTTTCTAAAGACATAGCAGTAATCAATAAAATAATGTAACGTTATACTATTACATTAAACTTCTTTTGTCTTTCATGGCTGATTATTTATGCAACACAAATTAGGATTGTTGTCTTCGTTGGGTCTATCATTTATATCGACATTCACTTGGGCAGAAGAAACGTCAACGGTACTTGAAACCATACGTATTCAGGCTGAAAGCACCCAAGAAGATGTAAGCCAAAATAGCTCGGCAACTAAATTTTCTCACGATGTTTTAGACGTTCCTTTTAATCGTGCTTATGTTTCAAAACAAATGATGGAACAACAAGACGTTCAACGGATTGATGACGCATTAAGCTTGGTGAGCGGGGTTTTTCATCAAAACAGTTTTGGTGGCGGCTTTTGGGATAATTACTCTTTCCGTGGTTTTAGTACCGATCCCAACTTAGGTGCATCCATGATCCGTAACGGTTTGAGTGTCAACCGAGGGATTAGCGCTCCAAAAGATGTCGTGAATATTGAATCTTTAGAGTTTTTAAAAGGGCCAATGGCAGCTTTATATGGCCGCGGCGAAACAGGAGGTTTGCTTAACCTCAACAGTAAAAAACCACAGTGGGAAAGCGAAAGTGAAGTTAATCTACGTGCCAATACTCAAGAACAATATCGAATAAGTCTGGAACACACTGCCCCTATTAACGATGAACTGGCTTATCGTGTAGCAGTGGCTCACGAAGATAATCAAAGCTTCCGTGATCATGTCAGTAGTGAACGCTGGTTCTTTTCACCACAGCTCACATGGAAAATTTCAGACCAGACACAACTCGACTTTGACAGTGAATTTACAGAGCATAAAGGAACCTTTGACCGTGGTGTCAGCACCGTCAATCACCAGTTTGTGATGGACCCGAAAACCTTTACAGGTGAACCTGACGATGGTGATTTGAAAATAAAAGATTACTTTTACCAATTACGTCTGAGCCACGAATTTAACCCTGACTGGAAGCTAAATAGTGCTGTCAGTTATAAAGACGCCAAAATGGTCGGCTTTGCAACCGAACCTCGCCGTATGCAAGCCGATGGACGTACTTTAGAGCGTCAACGTCGCTATCGTGATTATACGAGTGAAGATGTTCTGGCTCAGACAGAGTTACTTGGCCAGGTTGATACGTCGTGGGCTCGTCATGAAATTTTACTTTCAACTGAACTTGGTCAACTCGACTACAAGCAAAACCAGCTTCGTCGCAATCACAGCACAAGCTCAACAAACACAATTGATATCTACCAACCTGAATACGGCAAATATTTACCTAGCTTAGCTCCATTTACCAACACTAAAGAGCGCCAACGCTATTTTGCACTGAATGTACAAGACCAGATTTTTTTCAATGATCAGTGGAGTGTGCTATTCGGCAACCGTTTTGATCAGGTCGAACAAGACTTTAAAAATCATCTGACTCAGACTGAAAGCAACCAGACACTTCACCAGAATAGTCCGCGTTTCGGAGTAAACTTTAAAGCTTCTGACCAATGGGCTTTTTACACCAACTATGGTCGCTCATTTGCCATGAATAGTGGTATGAACCGAAATGGTCAGACTTTTGCCCCTGAAAAAGGCGAAAGTTATGAGGTCGGCACCAAATATAAAATAAACGACCAAAGTGTGCTTAGTCTCGCTTTGTTTAAAATGAAAAAACGAAATGTACTCACAACCGACCCAATCGACAGTAACTTCCAAACCGCAGCAGGCGAAGTGAGTAGTAAAGGAATTGAGTTTGACTTAAATAGTCAAATCACTGATCGCTGGTTCGTCAATGCCAATTATAGTTATACCGATGCTCAAATTGAAAAAGACCAAGACTTGGCAAAAGGTGCACGTCTAAGCAATGTTCCAAAACACCAAGGCGCTGTAAGTACTAACTATGAGTTTCTACAAGAAGGCCCACGAAAAGCAGGTGTAGGTGCCAACCTTACTTATGTAGGCGAACGCAGTGGACATAATCTTGATAATGGCTTTAATTTACCAAGTTATACACTGGTTAATTTAAATGGCTACTATGCCCCATCTGACCGCTTACGCTATCAGCTGAACGTAAACAACCTGTTTGATAAAACCTACTATGTCTCAAGCTATAGCGATTTATGGGTTCAACCGGGGGAACCACTCAACGCTTCAATTTCGGCACAGTGGAAGTTTTAATTCATACATAAATAAAAAGCCCGAATTATTTCGGGCTTTTTATTAGAACATACCATTCTCATTGACGAGTGGGTCGGGCTGTACTTGGCCAATATCCCAAAACTCAGCAATTTTTCCATTTTCAAAACGACAAATATGGACCACAGCCAAGGTGGTTAACCCATTCATTTGCATTTCAAGTTTTGAATGCACAGCAACCAAATCGCCCTCTTCAATGACATGTTGAACATCAAAGACTTTGTTTGGCGTTTCAGCCGCGCTTTCACGCATTCCTTCCCTCAAAGAAGTTGCATCACCCGCATAATAAGGGTTGTGATGCTTGAAGTTCGGTGCGGTGTAATTGCTATAGGCTTCATCGACTTCGCCAGCTGCGGCAAGCTCTAAAAACCGTACTGCAATTTGTTTTTGAGATAAGTTCATAATTATCTCCTACTCTTTATTTTAGACCTTACTGCAACAGGTCATCTTCGTCGTCGCCTTCCTCGAAGACATAGGCCATACAGCCCCATCCATCATATTCGCCTTGAAATTTTTCAGCGATGCTGGCAAACCATTGTTCCAAATCAACAATATCTGAATACTCAGGTTCCATGTTGACAAAGATGGTAATCACCCACTCGTTTGGCTCAACAGAGTCATCTTGGAAAAGTGAAACTTTTTGTTCTTGATAAAGTAAATACAGCGCACATTGCTCTGCATTCTTTTGATCTTGAAAAGCAATTGAAAATTCAATTTCATGCAGCTCAGTTAAATCATCCCCATCTTCAGCCATTTGCCAAAGTACATTGCCATTATCGTCATCTGGAAATTGTTCGTAGTCACGAGTCATAAAGTGATCCTTGTTGTTGTCGCAGTATTAATATTATTCGACATCAAGAATACCCGACTTTTATTGCAATTTGGGTATATATTCCGTTCCCAATTGCACCAAATTGAATTTTTAATTGTATATAAATTTTAAAAAGGCACTTGCGATTCAATGACCACATCTGTGCCTTTCAATGGATGCAGAAAAGCCAAATATGCAGCGTGTAAAGCCATTCGGTTTAAATGAAAATGTTTCGGTTCAGGGTGATACAACTTATCACCCATAATCGGATGACCAATATGCATCATGTGCACACGTAGCTGGTGCGAACGCCCTGTGACTGGTTCAAGCAACACTCGAGTTTGATCTGTTTCTTCATCATAGGAGAGAGGTTGAAACAAGGTTTTAGCATGTTTACCTAGTTCAAAATGTACAATTTGTCTCGGGCGATTTTCCCAGTCGGTAATGAGCGGAACTTCTACACTACCCTCTTGTGCGACTTGGCCTTGCACCAAAGCAATATAATGTTTTTTGACTGTTCTGGCCTGAAACATTTTACTTACCGCAACTTCTGCATCACGATGTTTAGCAAACATAAGTAAGCCTGATGTCGCCATATCTAAACGGTGGGTGACCTTAGCCAAAGGGAACTTTTCTAGCACCCGTAAATAAGCACTGTCATGATGCTCAGGTAAACGACCCATCACCGACAACAAACCCGCAGGTTTATCAACCACAATTAAATCGTCATCTTCAAATAAAATTGAAAGCGAATCTTGCGGTGGAGCGTAAACAAAGTTGTCGTTTAAAGGCATGGTCGTAGAAACAGCAATGGAGCATGGCGGCAAATCATAAAGAAATTTCAGACCTACCGCAAAATAATCTATAACGCTCTACTCATGTTCCACGTGAAACTCAGAAAATCTTTATCGTTTTTTATTCATTTCTGCTAAAAGATCGAGCTGAATTTCTTGAATATGTGCAAGCCTTTCCCACTGATGCGATAAAAGATGATCCATTTTTTCATGCAAATGGCGAATCTCAAGCTCGGCTTTTAAATTAATTTGATAATCATGTTGAGAACGTAAGCGGTCTTTGGCTTCTTGACGGTTTTGACTCATCATAATAATCGGTGCCTGAATTGCAGCTAAGCATGACAAAACCAAATTAAGCAAAATAAAAGGATACGGGTCGACTGGTCGTACTACCATCACAACCGTGTTTAAAATAATCCAGCCTATTAAAAATAGAGCAAAACAAATTAAAAATGCCCAACTTCCCCCAAAAGTGGCTATTTTATCTGCCAGTTTTTCTCCAAGCGTCCATTTTTGATCAAAATCTGTTTCTGTATTTCGGCTAATCAGCTCATGCCGTTGCATACTGCCAATCACTTCATTTTCTAAATTAGATAATTCGCCTTTCTCCGAGCGTAACAGCGACTGAACATATTTAATTCGATAATCTGCCAGATCTGCGCGACAAATAAAGCTTGAGTAAGTCCAGTCTGGATGCTCTTTTATAATTTCATCGCTGATAACATTCCGAATGACTTCACCAGACACAAGATCTTTTAAGGGAAAACTCTTTCCACAAACAGCGCATTGGCGACAATGGTTTTTATTTTCCATATTATTCAGCTCGTTATTATGATAATAAGATTAGTATATAAACGATTTTTGCTGATCGCATCGTAAATAAAAATAGTACTCTAACCTAATATCTGTAAAGTCGCTGGCACTATTTTTCGATGAGCAGGAATTACAGGTACCATGTACAATCGCCCAAGCAGATTTTTAATATGTACCACTGTGGTCACTGTAAGCACTTGAGTATCTTCATTTTTATAAATAGATAAAGTCACATTCAAATGTTTATCATCATCTCCGATCACTAACTCATTTTCGGTGCGCTGTAGCAAAGTAAAAATTCCAATTCGGTCGCCTGCAACATACTCATTTTCTTTTTTATTCGAATCAATCTGCTTAAAACTTCCTAAATCTTTAAGCCCGATCTTTGAAGTAATTTTATTGCGTAGATTCATACTCCACTCTATCCACTGCGGAGTATGCTGGAACAATTTAATGAGCTGCCCAAATACATTCAGGTCGGGCTGACCCAGCACAATACTCCACGAGTCGTGGAAATAAGCATTGTTCAATTGAGATGAGATTTGGCTGTCATGCGGCAAGGTAGAAAGATAAGGCTTATTCATGAATTATATTCTTGTAAAGTATCATTTTTATTATAGAGAATTTTTTAGGGTGTCAAGGGAAACCGTCTATGGTTTACTTCAACAATTATAACTTTGTAAGTTAGAACCTTTTGCCTATAAACTTTTGATCTATAGCGTCCTAAGCCGAATCGAGACCTTTTGGGTGAGTACACACTAACGTTATACGTTTTGGTGCATGCTACTCTTTTCGATCCCTATCACACCCTTGAGATATAGTTTAGCCAGCACCCTGTGGGATTGTTTTTCTAAGAACAGCTAATTTTAAATATTTTTGGTAATTTTTACGCAAAAATTCAAATTAAAAAGAATATATTCCCATTTCACAATAATTAGTTAATTTTAAATTCCACTTTATTTGTTTTTTACGGTTTATTTTACCAATCTAAATAAATTGCATGGTTAAATTAGAAATCATCTAGCTAGCAACCGTTTAGCCGACTCTATAATCATTGCTCTACGCTTTTCATGAGGATTATCAATATCCTCTATCGGGGTAAACATTCTGGCGACTTGAGGCAACATAAACCAGCTATTTGCAAGTGCTAAAATCAGGAAGGTTAAATAGCTTGCTTCAATTTCATCGGTTACCCTGCCTTCATCTTGTTCTTTTTTAATTGCTTCAATTTTACAGTTATAATTTTCACAGCGGATGTTTTCATTTGGTACTTCTTGTGAAGAGTAAATCAACCCTTCCCAAAGCAATAAACGACTCAGTTCAGGATGTATACAATGATAGTCATACACACGCCCAGCATATTCAGCAATATCTTCTTCTTCAAAAGATTTAAGAGGTACAGACTGAGCAACTTTAATTAATTCATTACTTAAAACGACCGCAAATAAATCTCTTTTAGCCCCGAAATAATTATAAATACGCTCTTTATTAACTCCTGCAATTTTTGCAATTTTATCAACAGTAGTGCCATCTGGACCATGCAAAGCAAACTCACTAATTGCAGCTTTCAAGATTTTTTGTTTTGTTCCTTCAGTATCCCACGACATAATTATTTTTCACTTGCATATATTATTAAAACATATTATAAAATATTTCCAACCAAATAGTTGGTTTTTTTTGGAACTTTATAATGAACAACAATATTATAATTTTTGGCTATGGAACAGGTATTTCCAAAGCCGTAGCACATAAGTTTGGTAAAGAAGGCTATAAAATCGGGTTAGTGGCAAGAAATGCTGAAAAACTCGAGAAGGCCATTCTAGAACTTAAAACACAAGGTATAGAAGCTTATGCTTTTACATGTGATTTAGCAGTTCTGGAAGACATACCAAATCTCGTAAAACGTATTAAAGACCAATTCGGAGAGATTAAAAATATTCATTGGAACGCTTTCCATGATATTGAAGGCAACATCTTAGAAACTAATCCGCTAGACCTCACCCAAAGCTTCCATATTCGTGTTTCAAGCTATATTGCGACGGTACAAGCTTGCCTACGTGATTTAGAAAAGAATAACGGTAGTATTTTATCAACTAATGGAATTTTTGCGTTCGATGCAGTGGGAATAGATTTGGTTGCCAAAGAATATTCATCTTTAGCAATTGCTGCTGCCGCTCAATATAAAACCACCAACTTACTTGCTCATAGTCTCGCTGACTCAAATGTTTACGTGAGCCAAGTAATTGTGAATGGCTTTGTTGATGGAACACCTGGCGCACAAGATAAAAGCTACACGGTACATCCAGAAACGATTGCAGAGCAGTTCTGGTACTTACATCAACATAAACAAGAAACTGTCTCTCTTTGTGGTGAAGCAATTCAAGCTGCCTAAAACAATTCCTGATGAAAAATTTATTTAATGAATTTAAAATTATTTATTAAATAACAATGCATTAAAATATTTCTAATATAGAGAAAACTATGAAAGTCCTTCATATCAACTCATCAACTCGCGGTGAGAATAGTCAGTCTTTACTTATTGCTGAACAAGTAATTACTCAGCTTAAAATGAAGCACGCTGATTTGGTTGTTGATGAATTTAATCTTTTTGAAGATGATCTGCCTGCGTTCGATAAAAATGCTGTGGGTGCCAAAATGGCATTATTTACAGGACAAGATTCAAACTCTAAAGAAAAAGAAGCATGGACAAAAATTAAAGAGGTGTATGACCGCTTTGCATCTGCCGATATCTATGTATTTAACGTACCTCTTTGGAACAACAACATTCCTTACATCTTAAAACAGTTTATTGATGTCGTAACTCAGCCAGGTTGGGCCTTTGGTTTTGATCCTTCTACTGGTTACACAGGCTTGTTAAATCATAAAAAAGCATATGTCGTGATTGCTAGTGGTGTGTATTACCAAGGTATTTCTAATAATTTCGGTTCTGACTTTGCAACGCCTTATCTTAATGACTGGTTAAAGTTTATTGGTGTAAGTGATATTGAGAATATCCATATTTCACCTACAGTAGTGAATACAGACTACGAGAAAACAAAGCAAGATGTGATGAGTGATGTCGAGAAACTGATCGCATAAGAATATGGATAGTAAAATAAATTATGCGGTTGCTATTTGTGAGCCATTAGAACTTGAGCATCCAGATTAACGCAGCGAACTGTGTTCACTGTAAGACCTGTGATGTTAAAGCCCCATCTCAAAACATAACATGGGTAACACCTGAAGGCGGCGGTAGTCCAAACTACCCCGAACATATAAATAAACCCGCTTTGGCGGGTTTATTACATTTCTAGTTCTCAACTTAATAAATTATAGATCAACTTTAGCACCAACAACTTGATTTTATTCAAAATTAGCATTCGTCAACTTTGCTTTATTTGATTGATAAGCATCATTTGAGTAATTTTTTCTTAATTCAATTCTGCATTCAGTATCAATTTTTGCTTTTTTAATATCGACTGAACAATCATCATTTTTACATATTTCGACACGTGCCATATATTTATATAATTGATTATTAATTTCTTCTGAATCTAAGTCTACTCCACCTCTTACCATAAACTGATTTTCCAAACAATTTAGCTTAGAAATAGGAAATGCTTTTTTTTTAGAAATTTCTTTTAAAGAAGAAGAGCTTGTAAAAAAGCCTTGGTATGTTTTTTCTCCACTATACATAGATTGGAAATATTTAAATTTTCCAAAATTAATATCGGTAGATTGAGAATCTATGTTTTTAGAAGTACAACCAAATAATAAAAATATCCATACACATAATAAAAACTTCATTTTATTTGAACCTTTTTTAATTCGGCTTGCAATATTTGCTCTGGTGATTTAGAAAAGAATCATGGCAGTATTTTATCGCCAAACGGAATTTTTGCTTTCGATGCAGTGGGCATCGACTTGGTTGCTAAAGAATATTCATCCTTAGCAACTACCGCTGCCGCTCAATATAAAACCACCAACTTACTTGCTCATAGTCTTGCTGACTCAAATGTTTACTTGAGCCAAGTCATTGTAAATGGTTTTGTAGATGGAACTCCTGAAGCCAAAGATAAGACTTACACAGTACATCCGGAAACAGTTGCTGAGCAGTTCTAGTACCTACACCAACATAAACAAGAAACTGGTTCTCTTTGTGGAGAAGCCATTCAAGCTGTTTAAACTATTTCCTATAAGAAAAAAAGTGTAATCAATTACGCTTTTCTAAAATTTTTAAATTGATGTGTGTATGCATCAGAATTCTTTAATTATTTCTCATAGTCTGAAGGATCAATTTTGTATTTTTTAAATAAAATTGAACGCACAGAATCATTTATACTATCATCATATTTAATAATTAGATAAATATCTTTTTTAGTTAAAGGAATAGTTTTTAAAATATCATTTAACTCCATACTTCTAATAGAGCGCACTTCACTTGGTTGTTTCAAAATATTCGAATCTTGTTTTTCAAACTTAAAATCTACACCTTGTAAGTTGAAATAAACCATAACTCTTCTATTTAGAGAGTCACTATCATCATATAGAATTGTGCCTGCTGGAAGGATTGTATATAATGAATAGTTATCGAAATTTGATGCTATTCGTAAGGGTTTCTCTAAAACATGAATTTCGGGTGCTTTTGTACGATTCCAGAGGTAATAATTTAATAAAGACTGTATGATGAAAAGTAAAATTAGTACGGTAATTAATAAATTCTTTTTCATATCCAATTCTTATTAAAAATATCTTTTATTCTTCAACTACAAATTCATAGGTTTTATTTAGCTTGTCATCGCCTCGCCCATAAAAATATGCATTAATTACAATTTTATATTTCCCTTTATATTTTGGAATTCCATCAATTTTTATATGATTGTATCCATCTATATCATCTACGGGAGTAATTTTAACTTCCTGATTCTCAGGAATATTCGTATATAATTCAAAATGTTGTTCAGATACTTTACCTCCTGTAATTTTAATAAATTGACTATATGGCTTTCCAACGTAGCCTACAGGAAGCTCATGTGGTTCAATATTGTAATCTCTACTACACCCTAAAAAGCTTGTCATTAAAAAAAATATTATTAACTTTTTAAAGTTCATCTTTATTTCTCTAAATTTCCGGCTTAATTATAACCAACCTATACTTTAAATTTATTAAAAGATTTTCCACCATTGCTTATTTTTTCTCTGCTCTTCCTCGTCTTTTATAGCTTTATTAATATCTGCCTCTATTTTATCTTTATTATTATCCCATATCTTACTTAGTACCTGATCAATGTCTTCTCTGCTCCATAAATGAAATAAGCCACTACTTGCACCCATTGCCTCTATAATTTTTTCGTGAACCTCCTGATTATCATAATTTTTTATCTTTTTATTAAACATATCTATAACCAAATCATTAATATTTGGCTTTAGATCATTATAAAAATCTATTGTCGTATGATCTTCTAAACTATCATCTTGTATAACCCATTTAGGTAATGGTAAATAAAGATCAGTAATAATAATTTCTATTCGTATAATATTTTTATAATATATAGTCCGCTGTGTATCATTAAATCGAATTGCTATTATTTTTTCTTCATCCCAAGATAGTTCTTTTGTTAAATATGGAGAAGACTTTTCTTCTTTGTGATTAATTTCTTGCTTAAAAAAATTAAATAGCATTATTTTACCTCTTCTTAAAATACAGTCCAAGCAGTAAATGCTTCTAATTCTTTATCGAATGCATCTACCAGTTGATATGCAGCAATCCCCCCAATTGCACCACCAATAAGGATACCAATACCAGAACATATAGGTGATCCTGGACCACAAATTCCTCCTGCTATTGCTCCACCTGCCGCACCTCCTGCAATGCCAGCACCAATAGAGGCACCTTGTCTGTAAATTTCTTTTTCTTTATTTTCCGCGTTATAGATTTCATAACCTGCATAAGCAACAGAGAAAACTACAATTGCTCTTCCCCCCCATTTCATAAATGAAATTTTAGAATTAAATCCAGCATTTGTTTTCCCTGAACCTTTTAATATGCTGTAAAACACTCGGTTCTTTTGTGAATCATTAAGCGATTTAAAAATAGGGTTTCCTTGTTTTGCAGAGGCCTTAACATAACTATCTATCGCACTACGCCCCTTACTCTTAAGCTCATCAAACAATTTTGGATTTTTCTCTTGTAATGCATAGTACTCCATGAATTCATCCATTGTTTTTGTGAGCAGTTTTTCTTTTTCTGCAATAGCTCGCCCCACTGGTGAATTACGTTTTCGAATACCTTCTAATATTTCATTTCTTAAACTCGTTGCCTCTGAGGTCGCCTCTTTTACTGTCATCTTTCCTTCTTTGACTAACTGAAGGTAGCGGTCACTCATCTTTTTCACTTCACGGATATAAATTTCACGTAGATGAGAATCATGAGCTAAGAAATTATTTCCAAAATAAACAGCAGTTCCATTTAAACTATCTAATGCTATTTCCAGTTCATTTTTTACTTTAACAGGTACTTTATTAGTATCAGCCTGTTTTGTTGAGCCACTGGTTGTTTTTAATTGAAAAGTGGATTTATTAAACTCTCCATTTTCTAATGCAGGAACACGAATTCTCGCGAGCTTAGAATTATTTAAAATGAGTTCAACAAAAATTAGATCCAACTTGTTGCATGGATAAACTCTCGTACATCCATTCGCATCAAGCTTGCCTCCATAGTTCTGTTTTGTTGTTGTATTTGTAAAAGTATAATTTAGCTTGTTCAGAACTTCTTTATTATCGCAAAATACCTTTAAACGAGCAGTATAAGTCACTCCTTTTCCTCCATAGCTTCTACATCATACTTATGAACCATGAGGGTAAATTTTTCTTCTTTATCCGAAGAAGCGACACGCACAATTCCGTCTTTCGGAACACTACCAGTTCTAATATTACCTTTAGAGTCTATAAGGCTATATGTTGGTAAGCTTTCTAATGCCGCATTATCAAGTTTATCACGGACATCGAATTCCAATATATACTTTCCATTAGGTGATGATGGAAGATTAGGAAGATCGGTTGTTACTGTTTGACCACCACTAAGCAAATGCTGTCCAGCCTTCACCTCAAACTTACCACCTGTGGTCATAAAAATGCCCGAACCAGTAATTTTGACTTGAGAGCCACCTGCGGTGAGTACAATTTCTTTGGCTGCTGTGGCCTCAATTTTGTCTTCTGCTGAAATAATCTGAACAGCTTTACGGGCAATTAAATCTGCTCCATCTCCTTGTGCTTGTATCTCAACTTTACCTTTACCTGCATACAACCTTGCCCCTTCTTGCGCTGCAAAAAGGCTAATTTTATTTTGGGCATGTGCAATTAGGTTCTTTTGGGTAGAAAGGTTAATGCTATCGCCCGCAGTTTGGTTGAGCTGCCCATTTGCACTTAAGTGAATGTCTTCATTACTCGCGACAGCAATACTATTTGGGCTTGCCAGTAGCATGATCGCATCTTTGAAAGTTTTGGCTTTTGCGTTGTCTTGCTGCTCAAGTTTTTCAATAAACGATTTTAAGTTTTCTAAATGTTCTAGCGGGTCAGTTTGCTGATTTTTAGCCACTTCACTGAGTGCCTTGGCATTGCTAAGGCCGCCTTCAATTTGTTGTTTGGCCTCAGCGGCGTCTAGATGTACGCCTTGAGCTTGGTCCTGTTTATGGGTACTAACGAGTAAGCCACTACCCGCTCTTAACGCTCCCCATTGGTCTGTTCTGAGTTCGAAACCTTCACCACGACCCTCACTTTCCGCCTTGTCTTTTGGATGGCTTAAGTTACCCAAGTTGAGCTGGCTTGCTGCATGGCTACTTTGTAGCTGGGCACTGATTTGCCCTGTGGTGTCATCAAAACGGAGTTGGTTAAAGCCTTTACCATCGACTTCTTCTGAGCGGATACCACTGAGTTTTTTAGTGTCAGGTAGTTGGCCTTTCTGGTCGAACTGGGTTGGGTGGCGTTCAGCTTCGTGAATACGTCCCATCACAAATGGGCGGTCAATGTTGCCGTCAAAGAAGTCAATCACCACGATCTCGCCCACGCGAGGCAAGAAGCGTGCTCCATAACCTGCACCCGCCCACGGGGTCAGCACATCGACCCAAGCGGAGTCGGTGTCATTGTCGTTACTGCCGGCTCCACCATCATGGCTATGGTCATCAGCTCGGGTAAACAGGAAGCGGACTTTAATACGTCCCCACTGGTCAACATGAATGCTTTCGCCTTCTAGTCCCACCACTTTAGCTCGCTGTGGGTAAACTGCTGGTCGGTGTTCTAGCGGGTTATATTCAGGCACAGCTTTAATGTTGCGTCGAACGACATTCAGCTCAGCAAAGTGGCGCTGCTCAGGGTTTTGAGTGTCGAACTGGGCTGCCTTGAGTTTGTCTTTTGGTAATAAGCGCTCAAGTTGCTGTTGTAATTCTTTCGGTAAATTATTCTGGTTGTAGTAGTGTTTGCTTAAGATTAAGAACTCTTTATCGGCACTGTCATGCTGGTCGAGTTCTGGATGACCATTGAGTTCAAACCAGTAACCCACCTGTGCATCACGAACGTTACCTGAAACCGTAAACTGCTTAGAACTCAGATGATGGTAAGCATTAATGTGCTGGTTCAGTTGTTCAATCTGACTATTGCCTGAAGCTGTGGCTTGGTCTTCACCGTTTAAGTCCTGCATCCACGCGGGACTAACATGCCATGCATCTTCAAGGTTTAGGCTCGCATTATCATAGTGTTCGCTGTGTTGCTGCTTACCTTGTACGCTGCCACTGCCTTCTTCTTGTTGCAGGGCATCGGCTTGCCAGCGTTGCACATGAACTGAAGTTGGTTGTAAACGGCGCTCAGCTTTAACCTGAGTAATGCTATCGAACTGTTCTGTGGCACTGCTGCGCTGGTAACGTAGGCTATGGCGTTCAAGGGCTTGATAATTTTGGTTATCGTCAATTAAACGTAGCACTTGTGGTTGAATGGAAGCATTCGGGTCAGCGACCAAAAGTTGCGATTCATCGACCAGCCAGTTAATACCTTCACTACGCCATAAACGGGTTAAAAAGTCATAGTCGCTTTCGTTTGACTGCATCACAAACGGGCGCATATCGTAGTCTTTAGTTAAGCCTGCCGTGTCGAGCGTTAAGCTTGAGGCAAATAACGGGCTTTTACCCTGCCATTCTTTAAACAGGATTTCGCTAATATCCCGCACGCTTTTGTTCATAAATACGCGGCTATTACGACGTTTATGCCAGAGTGCTGTTGGGTCTTTTAAGGTTAAATTATAAATGGTGAGTGAGCCGTCACTTTGCCCTTGGCTTGCTTCAGTAATAATGCCTGTGGTTCTAAAAAATTGGCCTGTGTCCGTCACCTGATCGACGGCAACCTGACAGCCAATAAATTGTTTTAATGCAATATGCGCGTTTGTCGACAGACACAGCAACTCAGCAACGCTACCTTGGTTGAGCGTATGTTCGCCTTCAATACGTTGTAAGAAGACTTGCTGATTTAAAGACTGATTTGAGAATTGGATATGAACAGCGCGATTTTGCGAAACAAGGCCTAAACGCTCCAATATACTCGACACACTCATCTGCATTTTTATTATCAATCAAACTTATATTTAGGCCGCATTTTAATTAAAAAAAGACTAATCTGTCTATCTATACTCATTTTCAAAATGTAACTAGTCTAAATATGCGGTTTTACGTTAACTTGTTATTAAATGGGTATTTAATCCGTAAAATTTACTCATTTTAAAGTGCTATAAATCACCCAAACATATTTAATGTTTTTCTTTTATATTCAAATAGATATTAAAGAAAAATAAATATTAAAATTAATAAAATTCAGGATGAGATATGAAAATAAAAAAGTCTGCTTTTTATATATTTACGATGATTTTCTCACTTCATTCTCCTGCATTTGCTGAACCGAGTGTGGCTGATATTCAATATCGTGCAGAACAAGGGCAAGCTGTTGCTCAATATCATCTTGGCATGATGCTTTTAAGCGGCAAACAAGGCGTTGTTAAAAATTATGAACAAGCATTTAAATGGCTAACTGCGGCTGACCAAAATGGAAGCGTGGGGGCAAAATATAGTTTAGGAATGATGTATTACACAGGCACGGGTGTTGAAAAAGATGCCAAGCGCGCTTTTGATTATTTCACCAAGGCTGCGGCCAAGGGTCATGCTAAAGCGCAATATAACTTAGGGGTTTTATACGACAGAGGTGAAGGAACTGCGCAAAATTATGAGCAGGCGTTTGAGTGGTTTAGTCGTGCTGCCGAGCAAGGCTATCCACCCGCAGAATATAATTTAGCTCATCTATATAAAAAAGGTCACGGCGTCGCTCAAAGCGATGAGCAAGCACTTAAGTGGTACACCAAAGCGGCCGAGCATGACGAAAGTGATGCCCAATACAACTTGGCCCAGATGTATTTAAATGGTGAAGGCACGCCGAAAAATCTGCAACTGGCAAAGAAATGGTTTCAGCAAGCTGCCAATGCAGGCGATTCGGATGCGAAAGAAATGCTTAAAAGTTTAGAATGAAAAATCAAAACCTAATGTTTATCTAGCTCTAATAACTCACTAATTTCTTCACCATATAGCCATTTATTTAAAATACCTTCCGAACTTTCTAGGCCTACAATATCGAGAAAACTTTCAAATGTAGTTGCCACTTGTTCTCGATCTTCTGTATCAAGCTTATCAGGATCGATCTGGCTGACTCCATGAGCAAGAACATGTAAAAGTTCTATCTTAGTTGGCTCATTCTTTTGTTGATAGAGAACAATAAAAGCTTGTGCAGCATCTGCTACTTTTTGATTCAAACTCATACGTAATGCAGGATTTTGAACCCCTTTCGTTCTACCACCATAAATTAATTCGCGGTAATCTGGTGGTAGGACTCCATAATTTTAAGGAGTTGACCATGACACTTTTCAAACTTATTCCCTCTCCTGCTTAATCATTTTATTTATTTAAAATTTAGGTTTTCTATTGCCTAGTTTTTTAAATTTATAAATTAATTTTATTTTAAAAATTTAATTATTTTATTTTCCTATATCTATGGAAGGATTAATTATTACCTAAATTTTATCTAAAACCATAAAACTAATTATATTTTTATTCTACTCATAGATATAAATCATTATAAGAATAATATGACAATTTATAAACCTAGTTTAGCTATAAGTTTTGTTCTAGGTAACTACGATTTTTTCAGTTTGCAAAGTCCTGTTCTCCCACAGGACTTTGCCCCTACTTTCTTTAGCATCATGCAGCGATGTAACAAAAGTAGTCTGGGCTAAGCATTTCGCTTAGTTCCTTTATCTCTGTGTTGCAATGGTTTATTACTTTAAATCAGCGCAAAAGATTAAAGTCTGTTGTGGCACAGAGGCCCAAAGTTTTCTGGTTAGTTGAACTGATATTTAGATTTAATAAATTCCAATAATTCTTTAAAAAGAGGATGCCATTCTTCTGTTAGAGGACTCAAAAAAGAGTGCCAGAAAAACTCGAAAGTTAATCCATTATCGTCTTCACAAAAATGTGACCATTTATCGTTTAAAGCCTCATGTGTACTACACACAAAAACATGCCAATCAGGCCCTGCCTCTGAAGGAATATGTTTACCTAGGTATGAATGAATTTGAGCACTCTTTATTCCAGATTCTTCATAAAGCTCACGCAAAGCGGCGTGTTCTAACTGTTCTTGATGCTCCACAGTGCCTTTAACGATTTGAATTCCTGCTAACGGATGTCTAAATACTAAAATCTCCAAGTTATTATTAATTTTCCTAAATACCACAGGAACCACTTTTTCTATTAAAGGCATGATCATTTTCTTCTTTAAATTTAATTACATATTATAGAGCTTAGTTAGAGTTCTAATACGTTATTGTTGATGTAAATCCTAAGTTTACATAAAGCAATTAACTTCTTTGTACGTTTTAACCTACAAACTTTTAGGGATTTTGCGGATTGGCGACATCCTGCTTTTTTCCTATGATGAGTTCATACAGGAACAGGATGTTCCGGAACACAAAACAACAATAATAGGTTCATACACCAGGAGCGTGAGATACGACAGGAGTCATATCTAGCAACCAAATACGAAAAAGCTCGACAGGATGTCGGGCTTTTTTTATATCTGAATATTGGAAGATTTTAGGGATTAAAAATCTCAGGCAGACTATCTACAAGGATATTAGGAATATTGTTTGGATAAACAATCTCATCGGTTTGGCTTAACTCCTCAAACGTCCACCAACGGCTTTTACTAATCACAAGCTTTTCTTGTTCAGTCCAGTTTGCTGTATTCACTTCTTCATTTTTAATAAAAACAATAAAGAGTTTTTCTTCAGAAATCACAACTTCAGCGCTCGGCAACATCATTTCAAAATTGCGTGTTGCAACATGAGTACCTACATTTTGTCGTACTACGCCTAACTCTTCATAAAGCTCTCGGCAAGCTGCTTGCTCGAAGGTTTCCCCTTCTTCAAGCCCTCCGCCTACGGTTGCCCAATATGATTGTCCAGCCAAAGCATCATTTGTATGAGTAAACTGAAATAACAAAATTTGATGATTTTCATTAAGAACTAATAGTCTTGAAGATTTTCTAATACGCATTTGATTTTTTTCTTAAAGTAACAGGTTGGCTATTATTCATATTCACTTTAAAAAGTTAAATCATTTCTGAATGTACGCTTTAACCTACAAACTTTTAGGGATTTTGCGGATTGGCGACTTCCCGCTTTTTTCCTATGATGAGTTCATACAGGAACAGGATGTTCCGGAACACAAAACAACAATAATAGGTTCATGCATCAGGACGTGAGATACGACAGGAGTCATATCTAGCAACCAAATACGAAAAAGCCCAACAGGATGTTGGGCTTTTTTTATGTCATTTAAAAATGATGTTTGCGCTCACCTATAACGGACTGTGTGCTTGTTCTTGCTTTTTATGACGTATCCAACGTATCGCCCAAATAACAGCAATAACCACGACAATCGCAACAAGCGCAGGAACTAACAAAGCTGAAACCGAAAGTAAGATTGCTCCAATCCACTCCCCTGTAGCGACAACAAAATTCCCTAAGCCGCCTGTGGTTGCAGTTGAAACACCACGTGCAGCAACTGTACTCATTTGCACCACACCTGCCGTACCACCGCCCACAATAATCGCTGCCGCCCAACCTGCGAACTGTGACATTTCACCACTACTCACAGCCATGGTCGTTAACGTACCCGCAATCATGGCCGCAGGAGTCGCGACCGTGTCTAAAGCATTGTCGACCCATGGAATATAATAAGCGGCAACTTCACAGACGGTTGCCACAGCCAAAGCCAAGCAAACCGATGGCATAGCCAACCACTCGAAACCTTTTGATGGCTCAAACCATCCCATCATTGTTGCAATGCTCATGACCAACAACGGCACAAACACGCGAAAACCGCAGGCAGCGCTCAGCCCCACGCCAATACATAAACCTAATATAGTTTCCATAACGGTTTCCTTTTTCATGCCCATCGTGGGTCTTGTTATGTAAGTCTTATTTTAAACTAACAAAAAGCCCCATCGGGTGACAGGGCTTTTTGTTAAATTCGAACGCAAATATTATTTTATTCTTAACGTTTAAACTCAGTGCAATAGCATTTAGTGCATGGTGGTAAACGATCTGTATTAATTTCTAAAAACACTCTCTGGCCACATTGAGCGCAGAAATAGAAGCCTGTTCCGGGTTTTTCGCCAGCTGTTACCATGATTGCATTCCTATAATCGTATAGATATTAAACAGGAATATAACCCAGTTAGAGTGATTGTCAATTGTCCATTTCGCCCGATGATGATGGCATAAATGCAAAAAATGTTATTTGTACGATTTATCTTACAAACTTTTAGGGATTTTGCGGATTGGCGACTTACTACTTTTTTCCTATGATGAGTTCATACAGGAACAGGATGTTCCAGAACACAAAACAACAATAATAGGTTCATGCATCAGGACGTGAGATACGACAGGAGTCATATCTAGCAACCAAATACGAAAAAGCCCGACAGGATGTCGGGCTTTTTTTATATTCTTATTTTTCTGCTAAATAACTTCTTACACGTGCATCATTGAGTAAAGTCATTACCCCTTCTGCAATACATCCATTTAAATCTTGTACTAACACACCACTCGTATGAGGAACGGTAAATGGAATAGTTTGTCCATTTCCTAAAGTCGCTTCGAATTTAATCTTACTGCGCCAGAAAAGCAGATTGGTGTAGGTACTACGTAATGAATTTACTTTAATCGCAATCGATTTCGATCCATTACCATCAACAGGTTGACCATTTTTCAATAGTTCCTTTTGAGTCTGTTGTACCATCGTTTCTGTAATAGCCTTGATGCTAGAGTCCAGTTTTGTGCCCATATAAGAATATACAATCACTCGTTCATCTGAAGTTTGAGCATTGGTCACATCAGCCTTGCCAATGACCTTCACAGGTTGAATTAAACCTGCACGCAGAGGGTACTCTGTACTTACATAAGGCATCGTCCCACAAGCAGTTAATATAAGAGAGCAAATTGAAATAATGAGTAAGTTACGCATTGATATTTTCCAAGAAATCTATTGTGATTTATATTTAAGTCTAAGCGCCGCGTATCTTAATGTAAGTTAAAGAGAATTTGATGACAAAAACAAAATAATTTTAAAAAAATATAATATATACAGTCATTTTTTATAATTAATTAGATATGTATAAACAAATAAAAACCCCACTCTAAAGCAGGGCTTTTAAAACCGTATCAATTATTTTGAACTCAATATTAAGCCACTTGGCCTTCTAAAAAGTCTTGCGCAAAACGCTGTAATACACCGCCCGCTTCATATACAGAAACTTCTTCTTCTGTATCTAAACGGCAAGTCACAGGTACTTCAAGAATCTCTTCTTTACCATCCGCTGTGGCACGTTCAATCACTAAAGTTAAAGTCGAACGCGGCGCAATATTACCAATCACGCTATAAAGCTCTGTACCATCTAACTTTAAAGTTTTGCGGTTTACACCCGGTTTAAACTCAAGTGGCAATACACCCATACCCACCAAGTTGGTACGGTGAATACGCTCAAAACCTTCTGCCACAATCACTTCAACACCGGCAAGGCGTACACCTTTTGCAGCCCAGTCACGGCTTGAACCCTGACCGTAGTCAGCACCCGCAACAATAATTAATGGCTGTTTACGGTTCATGTAGGTTTCAATTGCTTCCCACATACGCATTACTTCGCCTTCAGGCTCTACACGCGCTTTTGAACCTTGCTTAATGGTACCGTCTGAGCGCACAACCATTTCGTTATAGAGTTTCGGGTTAGCAAATGTTGCACGCTGTGCAGTCAAATGGTCACCACGATGCGTTGCATATGAGTTGAAGTCTTCTTCTGGTAAGCCCATTTTATGAAGATATTCACCCGCAGCCGAGTCCATCAAAATCGCATTTGAAGGCGACAAATGGTCAGTGGTGATGTTGTCACCCAAAATCGCAAGCGGACGCATGTTCGCCAAAGTACGTGGTGCAGCCAACGCCCCTTCCCAGTATGGTGGACGGCGGATGTAAGTACTTTGTGGACGCCAGTCATAAAGCGGACTTTCGGCCTCTACAGTTACGCCCAAGTCAAACATTGGAATGTAGACTTTACGGAACTGTTCAGGCTTCACAGCTTCTTTAACTAAGGCATCAATTTCAGCGTCAGATGGCCAGATGTCTTTCAGGTAAATCGGGTTACCTTCTTTGTCGTGACCTAACGCATCTTTTTCAATGTCAAAACGGATCGTACCTGCAATGGCGTACGCCACAACAAGCGGTGGAGATGCCAAGAACGCTTGTTTTGCATATGGATGGATACGGCCATCGAAGTTACGGTTACCAGACAGTACTGCTGTTGCGTACAAGTCACGGTCAATAATTTCTTGCTGGATGACTGGATCTAATGCACCCGACATACCGTTACATGTCGTACAAGCGTAAGCCACAATACCAAAACCAAGTTGTTCTAAGTCTTTTAGAACACCTGCTTCTTCAAGATAAAGTGCAGCCGCTTTTGAACCCGGTGCAAATGATGATTTCACCCAAGGTTTACGAACCAAACCAAGTTCATTTGCCTTACGTGCCAACAAGCCCGCCGCCACGGTGTTACGTGGGTTAGAAGTGTTGGTACATGAAGTAATGGCAGCAATAATGATTGCACCATCTGGCATTAAGCCGTCAGAACGGTTTTCAACAACACCCGCAATGCCTTTTTCTTTTAAGTCCGCAGTTGAAACACGTGCATGTGGGTTTGATGGGCCAGCAATATTACGGGTTACTTTTGATAGGTCAAAACGAAGTACGCGTGGGTACTCTGCTTTGGTCATATCAGATGCCCAAAGACCGATTTCTTTTGCGTATTGTTCAACCAATGCGACTTGAGCATCTTCACGGCCTGTTAAGCGTAAGTAGTCGATTGTGTTTTGGTCGATGTAGAACATCGCAGCCGTAGCGCCATATTCTGGTGTCATGTTCGAAATGGTTGCACGGTCGCCCACAGACATGCTGTCAGCACCTTCACCAAAGAACTCAAGGTATGCACCCACTACGCGCTCTTTACGTAAGAACTCGGTTAAAGCAAGTACGATATCTGTTGCAGTAATACCAGCCTGACGCTGACCTACAAACTCAACACCAATAATGTCTGGCAGACGCATCCAAGATGCACGGCCCAACATTACGTTTTCAGCTTCTAAACCACCAACACCTACAGAAATTACGCCCAAAGCGTCTGTATGTGGTGTGTGTGAGTCTGTACCGACACATGTATCAGGGAATGCCACGCCATCACGCGCCTGAATCACCGGAGACATTTTCTCTAGGTTAATCTGGTGCATAATGCCGTTCCCCGCAGGGATTACATCGACATTTTTAAATGCTGTTTTAGTCCACTCAATAAAGTGGAAACGGTCTTCATTACGACGGTCTTCAACAGCACGGTTTTTTTCAAAAGCGTCTGGGTCAGCACCACCGTACTCCACTGCTAAAGAGTGGTCGACAATCAGCTGTGTTGGCACAACTGGGTTGACTTTAGATGGGTCGCCGCCTTTGTCAGCAATCGCATCACGTAAGCCTGCAAGGTCAACCAATGCAGTTTGACCCAAGATGTCATGACACACTACGCGTGCAGGGTACCAAGGAAAGTCCAAGTCCTGACGGCGCTCAATTAACTGCGTTAAATAAGCAGTTAAGTTCTCGGCATCGGCACGGCGTACCAGTTGCTCGGCGAGCACTTTAGATGTGTAAGGCAGTTTTTCGTATGCGCCTGGCTGAATATCTTCAACGGCTTGACGCACGTCGTAATATTCAAGCTGGGTTCCTGCCAGCGGTTTACGGTATTTTGTGTTCATTAACCACGCTCCGCCAATGGTTTAAATTCGAGGTTTTCAGGGCCTGTGTAGTTCGCACTTGGACGAATGATTTTGCCGTCTTGGCGTTGTTCAATCACGTGCGCTGACCAGCCTGCTGTACGTGCAATCACGAACAATGGTGTGAACATGGCAGTGGGAACGCCCATTAAGTGATAGCTCACAGCACTGAACCAGTCGAGGTTCGGGAACATATTTTTCACTTCTTTCATCACTGCTTCTAAACGTTCAGCGATGAGGTACATTTTGGTGTTCTCTTGCGCTTCAGCCAAGTCGTGCGCCACTTTCTTGATCACTTCGTTACGTGGGTCAGAAACTGTATATACAGGGTGACCAAAACCAATCACGACTTCTTTATTTTCAACACGCTTACGGATGTCAGCTTCTGCTTCGTCTGCATTGTCGTAACGTTGTTGAATGACGAATGCAACTTCGTTTGCACCACCGTGTTTAGGTCCACGAAGCGCACCAATACCACCTGTAATTGCCGAGTACATGTCAGAACCTGTACCTGCAACCACACGTGAGGTAAATGTAGATGCGTTGAACTCGTGCTCAGCATACAAAATAAGGGATGTATGCATGGCTTGAATCCATTCTTCAGATGGTTTTTCACCATGAAGTAAATGTAAGAAATGCGCTGCAATTGAGTCGTCATCAGTTTCAACTTCAATACGACGACCGTTGTTGCTGAAGTGGTACCAATAAAGCAACATTGAACCTAGGCTTGCCATTAATTTATCAGCAATGTCTTTTGCGCCAGCTTCGTTGTGGTCTTCATGTTCTGGCGTTAAACAACCAAGCACTGAAACACCTGTACGCATGACATCCATTGGGTGTGCAGACGGAGGAAGTTGTTCAAGTGCTGTTTTAAGCGCTGCTGGTAAGCCACGAAGTGCTTTTAATTTTGCTTTATATGCTTTGAGTTCAGCTTTGTTTGGTAGTTTGCCATGTACGAGCAAGTGAGCAACTTCTTCAAACTGGCTACCCGCTGCAAGGTCAAGAATGTCATAGCCACGATAGTGCAAGTCGTTACCGCTACGTCCTACGGTACACAGTGCTGTGTTTCCTGCAACTTGTCCGCTAAGTGCAACTGATTTTTTTGGTTTGAAGCCTGTTGTTGTTTCATTTGAGCTCATAAGATTGTCCTTTCCTATCTATTTAAATTATTTGGGAAACACGGCATATGTACCGTGTTTTACTTCTTATTTCTTTTTAGCAAATGCGTTGTCTAAGTAGTCTTCAAACTCATAGTAGTTAATGCGTTCATACAACTCTTTACGCGTTTGCATAATATCAACCACGTTCTTTTGCGTGCCTTCTTTACGCAAGGTTTCATACACAGTTTCGGCTGCTTTGTTCATGGCACGGAAAGCAGAAAGCGGATAAAGCGCAAGGCTTACATCAGCAGATGCTAACTCTTCAGTGGTAAACAGTGGTGTAGAACCAAACTCTGTGATGTTTGCCAAAATTGGTGCACCTGTCTTCTGAGCAAATTGCTTGTACATATCAAGCTCGGTAATTGCTTCAGGGAATAACATGTCTGCGCCCGCTTCAATGTAGGCACCCGCACGGTCAATTGCAGCTTGTAAGCCATCTACAGCCAATGCATCGGTACGCGCCATAATCACGAAGCTGTCATCACCACGTGCATCGACTGCTGCTTTAATACGGTCAACCATTTCTTCTTGAGTCACAATGGCTTTGTTTGGACGATGACCACAACGTTTTGCGCCCACTTGGTCTTCAATGTGCATTGCCGCAGCACCAAACTTGATCAGTGCTTTTGTAGTACGGGCAATGTTAAATGCAGAAGCACCAAAACCTGTGTCCGCATCGACTAATAATGGAAGATCACATACATCAGTAATACGGCGTACGTCTGTCAACACATCATCAAGGTTACTAATTCCCAAATCAGGTAAACCTAAAGAACCAGCGGCTACACCACCACCTGATAAGTAAATCGCTTTATAACCTGCACGTTTTGCCAAAAGTGCATGATTGGCGTTAATGGTTCCAACCACTTGTAATGGCTTTTCTTGGGCTACTGCATCGCGAAATAGCTGACCTGCGGATTGTTTAGCCATTGTTATGTTCTCCTTGTGCTTGTAGCAGTGTTTGCTCAATAATTTTGTAAGAAGCATTGATATGTCGATGCATGAGCAGCTCGGCAAGTTCACCATCACCTTCTGCAATTGCATCTAAAATACGGATATGTTCGTCCCAAGCTTTGCTCGGTCGATCGGGTGTGTTTGAAAACTGAATTCGGTACATACGAATGAGGTGATAAAGCTCATCACATAGCATTTTTTCTAGGGTTTTATTGCCACTACTTTTGATAATGCAGTAGTGAAAATCGTCCTGTCCTTCTTGCAAGTAATATCCTTTACCTGCTTTAAAGTTTTCATCTTCAGCATGCATACGCAAAACATCACGTAGTGCCAAGATTTGCTTTTTATCAATATGCTGTGCAGCAAGATTACAGGCCAAACCTTCTAAAGAAGCTCGAATTTGGTAAAGCTCTTTGAACTGTTGCAGTGAGAGCGAAACCACGCGAGCGCCCACATGTGCCGTGCGCTCAACCAAACGTTGACCTTCAAGGCGATGAATCGCTTCGCGCAATGGCCCACGACTAATGCCATAAGTACGTGCTAGCTCAGGCTCAGAAATTTTGCTACCCGCCGGAATTTGACCCAGAACAATCGCCGTCTGTATTTGTTTAAATACATTCTCGGTCAGTGTTCTTCCCTGACTTTGTAATGGCTCTGGTGCGAAGGTCAAATCTTGCATATTGTCGACAATTTTTAATCAATTATGAGTTTTATAGCGGTATGAATGAAAAAAATCAAGGTGATTGTTGACACTTTACAGAACGCATCAGGTCAATTTTTATCGTTTGACCTGTTACTTCACCTTATATTTAAACCATTAAACCACTTGCAGATTTGTATTTATAAAACAGTTATTTAAGATTATTTTACCTATAGATTTATGGCACTTTTTTAGCTGCTTTTCGACCTCTAATCTTTTGTTTCAAACTTTAGTCTACAACCAATGTATTACAGCAAGATTGTAGACAATCTGCTTGAATGAAAGCATGAGTTATAAATTAGTATCTATTTACCGTAATTTCTTTTAAATCTTTTTATCATTTTCATCCAGAAAATATCGATATTAGTGAAATTATCAGGTGCTTCACGGTAGCTTTATTGATACATTATTGAACATCGACATAGTTGTGGCGTATTTTTCGAGACAGAAAAAACCCAGCACTATGCATATTGTTGAATGAAAGGACTTTTTTGATGTTTCAACATATCCCCCCATACGCAGGCGATCCAATTTTATCTTTAATGGAACAGTTCAACGCTGATACTCGTTCTGGAAAAGTGAACTTGAGTATTGGTCTTTACTATAACGAAGACAGTATTGTTCCTCAGTTAGAGACCATTATTGAAGCGCAAAAGCGTATCGAGCCTAAAAACGGTAAAACCAAACTTTATTTGCCAATGGAAGGCTTCAAACCTTACCGTGAAGCAATTCAAGCACTTTTATTTGGTGCAAACAGCCCAGCAGTTAAAGCTGGCCGTGCTGTAACCATCCAAACGCTTGGTGGTTCAGGTGCATTAAAAGTTGGTGCAGACTTCTTAAAAACTTATTTCCCAAATTCAGACGTTTGGGTGAGCCAACCAACTTGGGATAACCACGTTGCGATTTTCAATGGCGCTGGTATCAAAACTCATTTCTACCCATATTTCGATAACGAAACACGTGGTGTAGATTTTGACGGTATGCTTTCAACACTTAAAACTTTGCCTGAGCAAAGCATTGTGTTATTGCACCCATGCTGCCACAACCCAACGGGTGCTGACTTAAACCCAGCGCAGTGGGATCAAGTGATTGCAGTATTAAAAGACCGTAACCTTATTCCATTCCTAGACATCGCTTACCAAGGTTTTGGTGACGGTATGGAAGAAGATGCGTATGCAATCCGTGCTTTAGACCAAGCTGGTCTAAACTTCATTGTGAGCAACTCGTTCTCTAAAATCTTCTCTTTATATGGCGAGCGTGTTGGCGGCTTAACTTTCGTATGTGACGATGCAGAAGCTGCTCAATGCACATTCGGTCAGTTAAAAGCGACTGTACGCCGTATTTACTCTAGCCCTCCTACAACAGGCGCTTGGTTGGTTGATGAAGTGTTAAATGACGCTGAACTTAACCAACAATGGCAAGGTGAAGTAAAAGAGATGCATGAGCGTATTATTAAAATGCGTAGCATCTTGAAAGACGAACTTACTAAAGCATTACCAGACCGTGACTTTAGCTACCTTGTAAACCAAAAAGGTATGTTCAGCTATACAGGTTTAACTGCTGAGCAAGTAGATATCTTGCGTGAAGAATATGCAATCTACTTAGTACGTAGTGGTCGTATTTGTGTAGCAGGTTTAAATATGAACAATGTTTACACTGTTGCTAAAGCAGTTGCAGAAGTGCTTGCTAAATCAACAGAAGCAGCATAAATCATCTATTAAAAAAGGCGCTTCGGCGCCTTTTTTAATGTCTCGGTATTAAGATTTAGCTTTGCCCCAATATTTCAGTTTTGAGGTATGACCAATACCCACATTAAAGCTATTGGTTGGGTCAAGTTTTTGATAGAAATTCGCTAAGGCAGGTTTGGCAATGTAAAGATGCCCAACATTATGCTCTGCTGGATATTCAGCACGGCGCGCATCGAGTAACTTCCACATTTGGTGTTCCATTTCTAAAGGGTCATGGCCCTTTTTAAGAATATAATCCTGATGGAACACATGACAAAAGAAATGCCCATAATAAAGTTTATGGATGATTTTATTTTCCATCTCGGCTGGTAATTGCTCTACCCATTCGCGGTCATTACGACGTAACGCAATATCAAGCGCCACAATATCTTCAACTTCACTACGGTGTGTATCACGATAACGAATTGCCGCCCCTGCAATCGCAAAACGGTGTAAGAACGCTTTTCGGCCTTCCTCTTCGCTACATACGAAATAGCTACCTGACTGATGCACTGCAAAATATTCTTTTAAAAACTGCTCGGTCTGAGCTTTTGAATTATTTTCAACACGCAGCACTAAATGATGCTCGTAACGATCTCGATATTCGGTCATACGCTTAGGCAAATGACTCGGTAAAAAGAAGGTAATGGCCTGTAAAATATGATCCGTTAAGCCTTTAATTTTAAATCTTTCTAAGAAGCCATCAACTTTATCTTTCATCGCAAAAGCTTTGGGAACATTGGCTGTGCCAAATTTTTCAATAAATAAGAACGTGTCTTTTCCGTACTTTTCACCAATCAAGTAAGCATCTCGGTGAATATATTCACCAGCGATTGGTAGGCTTGGCAAAGAGGTCAGTAAATAACGACGAATGGCTGTTAAATCATCAGCATCATTAGTACCTATATAAAAGACATTGCTCTCTACTTTTTCATAGGTATCAAGACGTACCGCAAACACACAGACTTTACCAGCCGAACCCGATGCCTCAAACAAACGTGACGGATCTGCATTAAAACGAGCAGGCGTATCTTCATCGACCTGTGTCACATCGTGTGCATAGCGATGGTCCGATGCCTGCTTTTCATTGTCATCTAAAATATCTACAGCTTGGTATTTCTGTTTTTCTAAACGCGTCAAAATTTCTTCGGGAGTCGAACCTAAATTCACCCCTAAATGATTTATCAGTTCTAATTGACCAGCAGAGTTCACCTGGGCATATAACGCTAGCTCAGTATACGCAGGACCACGGCGTACCAAGGCACCGCCAGAGTTATTACACACACCGCCGAGTACCGATGCACCAATACAAGATGAACCAATTACCGAATGTGGCTCACGATCATAGCCTTTTAAAATTTGCTCTAAATTATCTAAAGTCGCACCAGGTAAGCAGATCACTTGCTTGCCGTCATGAATAACTTGAATGCCCTTTAAGCGGCGCGTACTCATCACCAAAACAGGACGGTCATAATCATCGCCATATGGGGTTGAACCACCAGTGAGTCCTGTATTTGCCGCCTGCATAATCACAATACAGTCTGCGTCAATGGCTGCTTGGAGCACCTGCCATTGCTCTAATAAAGTGCCTGGCACCACTACAGCCAGCACTTTCCCCTCACCAAAACGTCGACCTTGACGGTACTGACGCGTACTTTGGTCATCGGTCAAAACATGCGAACGCCCTACAATATTTTGTAAACGTTCGATCACTGCTTGAGGAGAAAATGTTTGCATGATGGTTTCCTTTTGGTCATCCATTTATCAAATTAGACCAACACGACGGTCTCTTACCGTTTGTAATTTATAATTTAATTAGCCCATTCTCTAATGTGAATCAGCCCTATATTTACTATCGCGGTTGGCGGCAGGGATGCCGCCTGTTGAGCAACCGTACAAGGAAGTACGGTTTGCTCAATAAAAGGTTTTTGGTTACTTTTGACCTTTCAAAAGTGACAAATGCCTATACGTAAAACATTAGCAAATCACCAAATTTTGAGGCTGTGCTTACTGCTTCACTTACTATGTCTTAAAGACCTTGTTTAATCGCCTGTACTAAACAATCTGTATTAATATCCGAAATCGATTTAGCACCCGTGAGCGTCATCGCAACACGCATTTCTTTATCAATCAAATCAAGTAAGTTCGACACCCCTTGCCCACCTGCTGCTGCCAAGGCATACACAAACGCACGGCCGAGTAAAACCGTATCGGCACCGAGCGCCAACATCCGCACCACATCTAAACCATTACGAATGCCTGAGTCAGCCAAGATGGCCAAATCACCTTTTACCGCATCAGCAATTGCAGGCAATGCACGAGCAGACGACATCACACCATCTAACTGACGACCACCGTGATTTGAGACCACAATCCCATCCGCACCAAAACGCACGGCATCTTTGGCATCTTCAGGGTCTAAAATACCCTTAATTACCATTGGACCATCCCAAAATTCACGAATCCACTCAAGATCTTTCCATGAAATTGATGGGTCAAAGTTCGAGCCTAACCAGCCAATATAATCTTCAAGCCCAGTTGGTTTACCTAAATATTTAGAGATATTACCCAAGTCGTGCGGACGGCCCATTAAGCCGACATTCCACGACCAATGTGGATGGAACATAGACTGCATATAACGACGCATTGCAGCATTAGGCCCACTCATACCCGAATGGGCATCACGGTAACGTGCACCCGGCACAGGCATATCTACGGTAAACACAAGTGTTGAACAGCCTGCCGCTTTTGCACGTTCCAACGCATTCCGCATAAAACCACGGTCACGTAATACATAAAGCTGGAACCACATAGGACGATTAATTGCAGGTGCAACTTCTTCAATCGGACAGACAGAAACCGTTGAAAGCGTAAATGGAATGCCCTTTTTATCGGCTGCTATCGCTGCTTGAACTTCGCCACGGCGCGCATACATACCTGTTAAGCCTACAGGTGCCAAAGCAACTGGCATCGACAATGTTTCATTAAACAGTTTTGTCTCTAAACTTAACGCTGACATGTCATTGAGCACACGTTGACGCAATGCAATTTCTGACAAATCTTGTACGTTACGCTTTAAGGTATATTCCGAATACGCTCCACCATCAATGTAATGAAATAAAAATGGAGGTAAGCGACGTTGTGCCGCAGCACGATAATCATTGCCAGAAGAAATAATCATTTTGAATCAACTCTATTTAAACGATTTGCACGTTTCTGGCGAGCTTCATCTTCATCCAGAGAACGCACATGATTAATCACAAATTCAATATGACCGCAGACAGCTTGGCGTGCGGCCTCGGGATCTTTACGATCAATAGCATCCATCACCTGAAAATGCTGCTCGCTCAGCAAGTCACCATTTACCGGGTCGTTATAAACTTTTTTACGCCCTAACAAGACGTTGTATTGCAGCAAATCAAACAGGCTGCGCATCATTTGAATCAGCACCACATTGTGAGAGGCTTCGGCAATTGCTAAGTGAAATTCGGCATCTGCCACAGCAGCCTGTGCTGAGTCACCTGCATTTTGATGTCGACTAATTTCATTAAAATAATGATGGATTTTGGCACGGTCTTCAGGTGTTGAGCGCAATGCGGCATACCATGCCGTGCCACCTTCAAGTAATAACCGCGCCTCTTGCACATCAAAACGGTACAGCGGATCTTCTTCAATCAGGTTACTAATCGGGTTCACAATCAATTGCTGTGGCCACTGTTCAGGTAACTGCTGAATATAAGTCCCATCGCCACGGCGGCTACTGAGCACCCCTTGACTATTGAGCTGTTGAATTGCTTCACGCAAAGACGGACGAGAAACCCCTAAACTGGTTGCAAGCTGGCGTTCAGCAGGCAAACGGTCACCTTTTTTCATGTGACGTTCTTCAATTAATGCCTGCAATTTCATGACCACTTGATCGGAGATTCTCATCGCGTTTCCTTCACTGGAGTTATGGAATCATCCACGGAACCAGATAAGCCTGAACCGTAATAATGATGCCAACAAAGACAGTGAATATGATGCTATGTTTTACCGTGAAACGGAACAAGTCAGACTCTTTTCCAACTAAGCCTACCGCTGCACATGCGATCGCAATCGACTGTGGAGAAATCATCTTACCGGTTACACCACCACTGGTATTAGCAGCCACCAATAACACTTCTGGAATACCAATCTGCTGAGCTGTGGTCGCCTGTAATGCTGAGAACAAAGCATTTGAAGAGGTATCTGAACCTGTAAGGAACACACCAAGCCAACCCAAAAATGGTGAGAAGAAAGTAAACGCATGACCCGTATGCGATAGAGCCAAAGCTAAAGTTGCAGATAAACCTGAATAGTTCGCAATGAAAGCAAACGCCAACACCATACCAATCGAGTAAATCGGTGTTTTCAACTCATTGAGTGTTTCACCAAAAGTCGTTACTGCCTCACTTGCTTTCATTTTCAAGAAAATAGCAGTGATGATTGCAGCAATAAAAATTGCCGTACCAGTTGCAGAGAACCAGTCAAACTTATAAATCGCTTCGTATGGCTTCATTTCTGCCACAATCGGTGGCATTTTTTCGACCAATTTATGCAAATACGGTACTTCAAGTTTAAAAATCCAGTGCTCAAGAGCACCATCTTTTGCAAATAATGCTTTAAATGGCTTAACACTCCAGATGGTTACCATCACCGTTAAGATTGCAAATGGAGACCACGCCTTAGCAATTTTTCCAATGCTATAACGTTGAACCGTAGTAGGTTGCTGAATTAGAGTTTGGCCAGCTTCAGGTTCAAAGCGGAAAATATGTTTTGGTTTCCAGAAACGGAACAACACAGTCAGGCTGACCAATGAAGCAATTGCAGCAGTAATGTCTGGTAATTCAGGGCCAATAAAGTTAGATGTAAGATATTGGGCAATCGCAAAAGCGCCACCACCCACTAATACAGCAGGCCAAGTTTCTTTAACACCACGCCAACCATCCATAATCGCCATAATCCAGAACAGTACGATCAGCGTTAAAAACGGCAACTGACGACCCACCATCTGGCTAATTTCCATAGTGTCTACGCCTGACACCTGCCCCGCCACAATAATTGGAATACCCATTGCACCAAAAGCAACTGGCGCTGTATTTACGATCAAACATAAACCAGCTGCATAAAGTGGCTTAAACCCTAAACCAACAAGGAGTGCAGCGGTAATTGCCACAGGAGCACCAAAACCCGCAGCCCCTTCAAGGAAAGTACCAAATGCAAAACCAACGAGTAACATTTGTAGACGTTGATCTTCGGTAATTGACAAAATGCTTGAGCGGATAACTTCAAACTGGCCTGTTTTTACCGAAATCTTGTATAGAAAAACTGCCCCAATAATGATCCATGAAATTGGCCATAGACCGTAGAAGAAACCATAAATGATTGACGCAAAGGCCATTTGACCAGGCATTTGATAGAAAAATAGTGCAATCAATAATGCAATAATGACTGTGCCCGTACCCGCGATACTGCCTTTTAAACGAAAAACTGCTAATGCCAAAAAGAAGAAAATAATCGGGATTAATGCAACCGCACTGGACAGCCAAATATTATTTAAAGGGTCATAAAGTTGTTGCCACATATTGAGCATTGTCATCTCCTTGAAATGCCGGGGCGAATTTTTGGTACCTTAAATTCTTAAACATTTAACATAATTGGTATGACCAATTAAAAATTAAGTGCAAATGCTGTTCCTTAAACCACAAACCGCATCATAAACACAGATATTAGCAAGATCAATCATTAAATAATCATTATAATTGGTATGACCAATACAGCTAAGAAAAATAAAGCTATTTCTGATTTATAAATTTATTTATTAGACTAAAGTCGTAAAAATCTTTCTTATAAATTTAGATATGAACTACAGAAATGAAGTGAAAAATTTGAATATAAAACTATAAACATACCTGTTTCATGATCTATGTATAATGTGCACACAACTCAAACCACATGTATTGAATTGAATAATGACTACTTTAACGTGTTTTAAAGCTTATGATATCCGAGGCAAACTCAGCACCGAATTGAACGAAGAAATCGCCTATAAAATTGGCCGCGCTTACGGACAAATCTATAAACCAAAGACTGTAGTAGTCGGTTGTGATATTCGTCTAAGCAGTGAGGCTTTAAAACAAGCGACTATCCGCGGGTTAAATGACGCGGGTGTGAATGTTCTTGATTTGGGCATGACGGGTACTGAAGAAGTTTACTTCGCCGCTTTCCATTTAGATGTACAAGGTGGTATCGAAGTTACTGCGAGCCATAACCCAATGGACTATAACGGTATGAAATTAGTTCGAGAAAATGCTCGTCCAATTAGTGCTGATACCGGTTTAAAAGAAATTCAGGCTTTAGCAGAAACCAATAACTTTGAAGAAGTTAGCCAAAAAGGTACAACTCGAACCTATAACATTTTACCTGAGTTTGTTGATCACTTAATCACCTATATTGAACCTGCAAAAATCCACCCACTTAAGTTAGTGGTAAATGCTGGTAATGGGGCTGCGGGTCATGTGATTGATGCCATTGAAGAAAAATTTAAAGTGCTTAACGTACCAATTGAATTTATTAAAATTCACCATGAAGCAGATGGTACTTTCCCAAATGGAATTCCTAACCCAATTTTAATTGAAAACCGTGACAGTACTCGAAATGCTGTAATTGAGCATAAAGCAGATATGGGAATTGCATGGGACGGCGACTTTGACCGCTGTTTCTTATTTGATGAAAAGGGACAGTTCATTGAAGGCTACTATATTGTTGGTCTATTGGCTCAAGCTTTCTTGATTAAACAGTCAGGCGAAAAAATTGTGCATGACCCGCGTTTAGTGTGGAACACATTTGATATCGTGGATGAGTACAAAGGTATTGCCGTCCAGTCAAAATCTGGTCATGCATTCATTAAAGACGTGATGCGTGAACACAATGCCGTATATGGCGGAGAAATGAGTGCACACCACTATTTCCGTGACTTTGCTTACTGCGACAGCGGGATGATTCCATGGTTACTCACCGTTGCCCTACTTTCTGAAACAGGACAATCACTTTCAACACTCGTTGAAAATATGATTACCAAGTTTCCTTGTAGTGGTGAAATCAACTTTAAAGTGGCTGATACACAAATCACTATTCAAAAGATTTTCGATTTCTATGCTGATCAAAATCCACAAATTGACCGTACTGATGGTGTAAGTCTAGACTTTGGTGCATGGCGCTTTAATGTCCGTGCTTCAAACACAGAGCCTTTACTACGCCTCAATATTGAAAGCCGTGCAGATCGTCAAGCTCAGCCAATGCAGCATTATGTAGATGAATTAACTGGATTAATTCAGTCTTAATAGAGTTCATCTCAAAGAGATGGAACATTATTGTTCCATCTCCTTTTGGTTATTCTGCATAATTTTATAAGTATGATTATGTCCGTCTAATACATCCTTATTTAGATTTTCATAACCTTTTAACAATACTTTCTTATCAAAATTACACGTTGGATTTTCATTGATAAATTTTTGGTGAATGGCACTATAACAACTCGAGACATCATCAACAAATTGATAGTAATCTGATAAAGGTAACCCTGCTAACTTTAATAGTTTTGGAGCGACGAAACTTGCAGCAATATAAGGTTGCTTCAAAGGCTTCTTATCTAATTTATAATTGCTCCACACTACAAACGGTGTCTGATAATTTTTTAAATTAGTTCGCTCAGGATCATCTTTAAAAAATCCATAACTCTCATAAACTTCTTGTAGATTTGGCAAATGATCGCCAAAAGCCACTAAAATTGTTGGTCTATCTACTGTCTTTAAATATTCAGCTAGCTCTTTTAACTTTTGGTTAGCACGTGCAGTTCCAGCAGTATAAGTACTTAATTTTTGCTTTTCAGTTTCAGACAGTTCTTTGTTAAGTTTATAATTTTGTTTACCAAATCGATTATCATTATACATTGGGTGATTTTCAACAGTAATTGCATAAATAAACTTTGGCTGTAACTCATTCTCTTTTAAAGTAGACTTAATTGAATCAAAAATGAGATCATCTGTGACCCAACCGCCCAAATTAATAACTTTCCCTAGATCTTTATGGGCAATCATGTTTTCAAGCGATATAAATTTCTCAAACCCTAAATCTGGATATACCTTATTACGATTATAGTAGTAACTATAATTATTATGCATTACAACCGTTTTATAACCAATTGAATTTAAATAATAAGGTAGAGCATAAATTGGCTTCTTTAACTTAGAAACATATAACAATTCATTTGGGAAAAAAGTTGTATTGAGACTCGTTAGGACTTCAAACTCGACATTCGCAGTACCTCCCCCAAAAGAAGGAGACAATAAATTAGAGACCTGATTTTGATGAACAAAAGATAGTAAATCTTTGGGTAAACCACTATCTAAATGATGAGAATCCCAAAAAGATTCTTCCATCAAGATAACAATGTTCGGATATTCCTTCTCATTATCTTCTAAAGGTTGAACCAAATGATGTTGCTGCAAAATCTGCAGTATGTCTTGCTCAGATACTTTACGGTTAGGTAATAAAACACTGGTTACATTATCCAATACTTTAGAAACATAAAAGGTCACAAAACCATAGTCCTGAATTTTCCGGTAGTCTCCAATCCAATCGTTTCTAGTATTTGGAAACTCTTGCAAGCTGGCACAAATCATGGGTTTATTTTCAGAGAAACAAGCTCCTGTAGGATTTTTAATAAAATTTAGGTAGATTAAGCCACTACCAAGCAATCCAAAAATAACAATATTGGGAACATAGGTATGAAAAGTTGCTTTACTTTCTTTACGTATAGCAATCAGCAGTACAATCAGAAAGAAAATAATCAGCATAAAAAAGATAAGTTGTAAGTGCCAAGGAGTTGCCTTCATTGCCTCAGGCACAAGAAAAATATCTTCAGGACTTAGATTACTAAATAAATATTGTTGTTTCTTTTTATTAATAAAATTTAAAAATATAACAAATAATTGGCTCAGCAATAAAGCAGTATATTTCCGGCCCGTCACTATAAAAAATAGCTGAATGACTGCATAATTGAATAAGATTGAAAACAAAGCCCTATCTGAACTCAAATATGTATAAAACTTAATTAGGCTCAATTGCATATCCCATGCAATATACAATCCTAAACAAGTTGAAAGAAAAGCAACGAAAACAAAGAGAAGCTGTTGACGCAGAAAGGCCATAACTTAAGCAGAAGAACAAAAGGCAATGGCGAATATTACCATAAAAATTAGTTGCTCACTTAGTAGGTTTATGAGTTTTCAGGAACGCCAAAATATACAAACATATGAATTATAAAGAAATAAATATAAAATTTTAACTAAAAAAATAAGACTATAGCTACTAAGTAGCTATAGGTAGTTAATGATATTAAAAAATAATTTATTTTAAGTTAATTTATTTTTCCTTATCCGAATAAGAAGAAAAGATTTTTTCAAACACGGGTATTAGCAATTTAGCTCCAGTAAGGTTCAAGTGATTACTATCAAAATAATATGGATATTTATTTTCATCACTAATTATACAAGTAGGCTTACAAAGTATTTGCTTCACATGATCTATTTTTAAATTGCTATACTTAGATTCTAAGACTTCAAGTTTAGTAAAGAAGATAGCATTATCATCAAGGTACTTATATACATCATATTGTGCAGTAACATTATTCTCATAAAGAATTTTTGGTACTGGTTCTTTATAAATAGGTACAGGCATAATAAAATCAATTGAAATATTTTTATGTTTAAGAAGGCTTTCTATTTTTTCAAGTAACTTATCATCTAAGGCTGGTGATGAATAATGCATTACAATTCGCCCTGTCTTTAATCGAGCAGCTTCTTTAAGTAAAACATCTACAGTGAAAGGTCCTTCAATTAGAGGAGTATTAGAAACTACAAAATAAGTATTATATTTGTTCTTGGCAGCCTCTTCAGAAAATGCCATTTTAATTGAATCTGAATGACTGTTTCCTACCAATAAAATTGATTTTTCAAAATTTTCATTGTTGATTTTACATGTGACAGCTTTGGGATCAGAAATACGTTTAAGTTTGCCACAGCGATACGTTGCACGATCTTTTAAACCAGTAAAAATATTTTTCTCTTGCTGATTATAAAAATAGGTTTGAGTAACTTTCGTTATACCAATCAATGCAACTATTGAGATGATAGAAACTAGGTATTCTCTCTTTATATTCTTAAAGTTTCTAGTTTCAATCAATTTGTGCATTAGAATTGAAGCTACTGCAATTAGAATAAATAAAGAGAGCTTATCTAATAAATTTTCAGGATGTAAATTTGTACCCATAAAAGGCTTGTATAAATAGAGAACAATAATGGGAAAGTGAACAAGATAAATAGAGTAGGAATAGTCACCAATTTTTGAAAGAAGTAAACCTAATTTACTATCTTGTAAAAATTTAGGTAATCCGAAACTCAGAACTAGGGCTGTTGCAATACAAACAATTAATGCGTGTACACCAGGATGTGCATTTAATCGATTTACAGAATTTCCATCAATATGAAGAAATGGTACGGCACAAATTATAGTTAAACCAATTAATCCCAAAAAACTGTAATTATTAAATTTAATACTACCATTAATGGTTAAATAATAAGCCACCATAAACCCAATTAAAAACTCCCAAACACGTAAAGGCATCATAAAAAATGATGTTTGAGGAGCAATACCTAGGATAAAAATACAGCTTAGAAGTGAGCCAATTAGTGCAATCGGAAGTAAAAATTTAGACTTTTTAAAGAAAAATACTAAAAGAGGTACTATTAAATAAAACTGGATCTCAACACCAAGAGACCACAGATGAAGTAGGGGTTTAAAATCTGATTTACTAAAATACGAGTTTTGTAGCCAGAAACCAAAATTGTTAGCAAAGAATATACTGTATATTGATTGAGTTAAAACGGCTTCCTGTTCAGAAGGAAGAACAACAAATATAGCTGCGATTAATGTAAGAATTACTGTTGCAAAATATGCAGGTAATAAACGCTTAGCTCGTCTTTCAAAGAACTTTTTTGCCTCTCCAGATTTGTATAGAATGGCCATTAAAAAGCCACTTACTACAAAAAAGACATCAACACCAAGAAAACCACTTTGTATACCAGTAACTTCAAGATGGAACAGCACGACAAAAATAACAGCAAAAGCTCTTAAAATTTGTATATCAATTCTTTTATTCATATATCAATATCAATTATAAAAAAATATTTTCAGAATTCTATCAACTACCTTGTTCTTTTTCACTAGATTACTTAACCTAGAACAAGCTTTATGGAATAGATTTAAAAGATATAAGTAAAACGTTAAGTCGTCCTACTCGATTATATAGAGTTGCCTAATCTAGAGTCATACTATCGAAATTTGTCATTTTTTGAATCTCTAAGAGTGTTCCTTTACGCCTAAAACTATATTCTTATAAGTAAAATATTGTTTTAAAAGCCAAGATGGAATAAAAATGTAGTGATAAAGAAAATCTCATAACTATCTAAACTCTATCACCATCATTATTTAAGCAATATAAACTAATTTTTATAACCTGTTGGATTCTGCTTCTGCCAGTTCCAACTATCTTTGAGCATATCTTCTAAACCATATTGTGGTTGCCAACCTAGCTCAGCAACTGCACGAGCGTTATCGGCAAAAGATGTCGCTACGTCCCCTGCTCGGCGTGGTGCAAACTCAAAAGCAACAGGCACACCATTAACTTGCTCAAATGTATTTTTAACTTGCAAAACTGATGAACCATTACCTGTGCCAATATTCCATGCGCGGCAACCTATCGCTTCTAATCGATTATTTAGAGCACATAAATGTGCATTCGCTAAATCCACCACATGGATATAGTCACGTACCCCAGTCCCATCTACAGTGTTGTAGTCGTTACCATAAATAGATAGCTTTTCACGGCGTCCCACAGCAACTTGAGTCACATATGGCATTAAATTATTTGGAATGCCTTGTGGGTCTTCACCAATACGGCCACTCTTATGTGCACCAACTGGGTTAAAATAGCGTAGTAAAGCTATCGACCATTTTGAATTTGAATCTGACAGTTTTTGTAATAATTGCTCAACAATCAGTTTAGTATAGCCATAATTATTACTTGGCATACCGGTTGGCATATCTTCATTTAATGGAGATATATTAGCCTCATCGTATACTGTCGCAGAAGAACTAAATACAAGGGTATAGACACCTGCCTTTTCCATCGACTTAATGAGTTGAATACTACCCGCAATATTATTATCAAAATAAATCAGTGGCTTTTCTTGGCTTTCACCAACTGCTTTTAAACCTGCAAAATGAATTACAGCATCAATTGAATGATCCTGAAACACACTATCAAGTTCATTTGCATTACGAATATCACCCTGCACAAAAGCTAAATTCTTTTGTGTGATATCTTGAACTCTCGTTAATGACTCTTCAGAACTGTTTGATAGATTGTCAAAAACAATAACTTCATGACCAGCGTTTAAAAGCTCTAAACAGGTGTGTGAACCAATATAACCAGCACCACCAGTCACTAGGATTTTAGCCATCTACTTTTCCTAATAATATTTTAATTAATCCACGTGTTGAGGCATCTAATGATGAAAGATCATTTTGAACCCCATTTAAAATAGGTAATAGTTGATCAGCAATCTGTTTACCTTTTTCGACACCCCATTGATCAAACGGGTTAATATTCCAAATTACAGACTGCACAAAAACTTTATGCTCATATAACGCAATCAACATTCCCAAACTATATGGATTCAACTCTTTCAATAATAAGGTTGAACTCGGTTGGTTACCTTCATATTGTTTATAAATTGGCAGTTTTTCTAACTCAGTTGAGTCTAATGCTTCATTGCCAAAGGCCAATAATCTTGATTGCGCCAAACAGTTCGATAATGCAAGATGATGTTGTTCAACTAAGGCCTCAGCATTTTCAACATACGTGAAGTGATCAGCGTTATAGCGTTGTATAGGGGCAATAAAGTCACAACTTACTGCCTGAGTACCTTGATGTAACAGCTGATAGAAAGCATGTTGAGCATTTGGTCCTACTTCACCCCACACGATCGGGCAAGTATCTAATTCGACTTTTTGACCATCACGTTGCACCGATTTTCCATTAGATTCCATTTCAAGTTGCTGTAAATAAGCTGCGAAATACTTTAATCGGCCATCATAAGGTAATACCGCATGAGTTTGGATATTAAGAAAATTATTATTCCAAACTCCCAATAATCCCATTAACACAGGAATATTTTGCTCATAATTCGTATTTTGAAAATGTTCATCTATTGTATGAGCACCAGCCAAAAGTTGCTGGAACCCTTCAACACCAATCGTTAGAGCAATAGGTAATCCAATGCATGACCATAATGAATAACGACCACCTACCCAATCCCAAAGCAATAACTGATTTTCTGGAGCAATCCCCCATTCTGTCATTTTATCTGCTTTTGTTGATACACCGACAAAATGACTTTTTAAAACTCGAGCATGTGTTCCCAAGGTTTTTTCAAGCCACTGACGTACCGTTTGAGCATTTGATAAGGTATCAATCGTTCCAAAAGACTTTGAAGAAATAATAAATAGTGTTGTTTCTGGACGAAGTTGATGGAGTAATTCTGATAACTGACTACCATCGATTGTCGATACAAAATGAATATTTAAGGGCTTCGCCGTTTTCACTTTAAAATCTGACAAAGCATGGGTTACCATTTGTGGTCCTAAATCAGACCCTCCTACTCCAATATTCACGACATCTTGAATTACTTCGCCTGTTGCACCACGATATTGGCCAGCGTGGATCTTTTCCACTAAGGCATACATACGTTGCAACTGACTATGGACTTGTGCCGTTAATTCTGGAAACTTTGAATAGTCAACAGGCAAACGCAGTGCCCAATGCATTGCTGCTCGTTGCTCTGTACAGTTGACTTTGTCTTGTGAAAAAAGACGTTCAATCCATTGATTTAATTGTTTAGTTTTTGCTAGAGCAGTCAATTGTTCCAAAATATCTTTAGTAACACGATGCTTACTATAATCAAAAACTAATGGATCAAATTTTATAGAATATTGTTGAAAGCGATCTGGTTCTGAAGCGAACAATTCTTTTATCTGCAATTTTGAATTTTTCTCACCTAAAGATTGCAATTTTAATAAAGGCGAAACTAATTCCTTAGGAAATTTCTCGATAGATTTACTCATAGACGACCTACTCCTTCATAAGCAAAGCCCTTAGCCTTTACATATGCCGGGTCATAAATATTACGTCCATCCAAAATTAAAGGATGCTGCATCATCTGTTGTAACTGCTTAAAGTCTGGGCTCCAGTACTGTTTCCATGCGGTAACCAAACATAAGGCATGTGCGCCTTGAACAGCCTCATATTGATCCGTACAAAGGACTAAATTTTCACGATCACCACCGTATGTAGCAGCAATTTCATCTAATGCTTGAGGATCATGCAAACGTACCGTTACACCTTGCGCCCACAATGCAGCTAATAAAATATGAATTGGCGAGTTATGTATGCTTGAGGTATTTTCTTTGAAAGATGCACCCCAAATAGCCACGGTTTTACCATTCAAATTACAATGATAATAATTCCATAGCTTACGGAATAAAATTTCTTTTTGTTGTTCATTAATCGCCCAAACCTGCTCTAAAAGACGACTTTTCACCCCAGTTTCAGAAACAGTACTTGAAAGCGTTAAAATATCATGCGAAAAATTTTCACCGCCAAAACCGACTCCAGCCGATAAATAAGCCGCTCCTATACGTGTATCTGCCGCAATACCATGTTTTACATTAGCAATATCAATACCGAGTTTCTCTGCCACCATAGCTAAGTCATTCATATAACTAATGCGGGTTGCCAACATGCCAGAAATACTAAGCTTGGTAAATTCAGCGTCCAAGATCGGCATAAATAAGTATTGATAGCTAAAACGAAAGAATGGACGTAACAGCTCTTGCATTGTATCCCGCGCATGGTTGGACTCAACACCAACAATGACATGTTTTACATTCAGCACACTGTTAATGGCATTTCCCTCTTGAATTACATCAGGAAAATAGACCCACTCATCTTTTGGTAAATATTGTTTTAACTGATCAGTTCCATGTAAACCAAACGTAGAACCATTTACCATTAATCGAGGATGAACAATAGGACGTTGGCTTAACTTCTCAACAGTATTTAAAGCAAGCTGAATTTGTGTAGGACTAAAACAGAATAGATAAACTTCCACATCAAGAGGAATAGCAGAAAAAGGACTTTCTTGTAGGAAACCCGATTTTCTTTGTTTATTCAAATAATTATTAACTTCTTGGTCTTGATAGGAAAGTACAGAAATATTTTCTTCGCAGGTGACACTTGTGCACCAATAAATCTGATTGCCATATTCAGCTAGTAATGCTGCCATTACACCAGCGTGTAAGGTGGTTCCAAACACTGCGATTTTCATTGCACACCTGATTTTTTAATATTCTATAGATTTCTCTCCCCATTCAGGGAAGAGAATATATTGATTGTTTATTATATTCAGCAGTTTTTACAAATACTTAAGCAGAACTACACAATACTACAACTTAAGATCTTGAATTAGCTGTTTAAATTCCGGTCCTAATTTAGGATGTTCAATTCCATAATATAATACAGCTTTTAAATAGCCAAGCTTACTACCGCAGTCAAAAGTTTGGCCTTGCATACGATAGGCTTCCACAGTATCTGTTTCTTGTAACATCGCAATCGCATCTGTTAGTTGAATTTCATTACCTGCACCTTTTGGAGTGTTTTCCAAAAGGTGCATAATTTTTGCAGGTAATATATAGCGACCAACCACAGAAAGATTCGAAGGAGCAGAGCCAACAGCAGGTTTTTCAACAATGCCTTGCATAGCAATACTTTCACCCTCATTAGGGCTATGTGCTACATCGACAATCCCATATTGATCAACAAGATTATCAGGTACGGCTTCTACCATAATCTGTGCAGCTTGAATTGCATCATAACGTGCAATCATACGGGTTAAATCATTTCGCCCCGAATCGTCTTTCACCAACACATCAGGTAATAACACGGCAAAATCATCTTGACCAACAATACTTTTTGCACATAAAACCGCATGTCCTAGACCTAAAGGCTGAGGTTGTCTTACACTTACAACACTCACATGGGGCGGAACAATTTGAGTAATTTCTGCAAGCAAATCAAATTTCTTTTTCTGCTCTAATGTTGTTTCTAACTCAAAGTTTCGGTCAAAATAATTTTCAATCGATGCTTTTGAGGAGTGAGTCACCAAAATAATTTGCTCAATTCCTGCGTCAACTGCTTCACGTACCACATATTCAATAGCCGGACGGTCAACAACTGTTACCATTTCTTTTGGAATTGACTTACTTGCCGGTAAAAAACGTGTGCCTAACCCAGCTACTGGTAAAACTGCTTTTTTGATCATAATTAAGATTTCAAAATATAAAATTTACTTTACAGATGAGTCGACATTTTCTTGAGTATCATTACCCTTAAACAAAGAGGGTCCAACATGTCCTGGTGCGTTAATGCCTTCACGTTTGGTCATCACTACAACTGTTTTAAACATAATTTTAAAGTCAACCCAAACACTGTGATTATCGACATACCACACATCACACTTAAACCGTTCTTCATAATCAAGTTCATTACGGCCACTTACCTGAGCCAAGCCTGTCATACCAGGACGCACTTCTAAACGACGAGCCTGTTCTGGTGAATATAATGCAACAAAGTCTTTAAGCATTGGACGGGGTCCAACCACGCTCATGTCACCTTTAAGTACATTAATCAATTGCGGCATTTCATCCAGGCTCGTAGAGCGCAATTTTTGTCCAAATGGAGTAATGCGTGCCTCATCTGGCAATGGGTTTCCTTGAGCATCAAAAGCATCTTTCATTGAACGGAACTTAATCATTTTAAATAATTTTCCGTCCTTCCCCGGTCTTTCTTGATAAAAGAATATGGGTGAACCTAAATTTTTACGGACCTTATAAGCAACGATCAGAAATATTGGCGACAGAACAGTTAAAGCTATTAAAGAAATGACTATGTCTACTAAACGCTTCATATTTTCATTCACTCATTTTTTAATATCTTTACGAAGAAAGGTATTATAAATTGTACCCAATAAATTTGCTGGTAACAGTCTAAACGCAGACCGTATCAGAAACAGCATGTTAGCATATAGAGGATTTTGTAACTTTAGTTGTTTTTTTAAATCTAGTAACTGTTTTTCACTTTTAATATATTGGAAACCTTTACGGCGTCCATGCATGCCGTTATCGATACGAGCATAGACCAACACGTCTTCTAGGTTCTGAACCTTATATCCTCTAGCAATTACACGTAAAAAGAGATTGTAGTCTTCCATCCATAAATGATGTTGATACCCACCTACCTCTAAAATCTTCGATTTTCTATAAGCAATTGTCATATTATTAAAAGGACTTTGTTTTTTTGCGTATTGGCGAAGCTCTAAATTTGTCAATGGAACATTTCGCATACCAGAAGGTGAAGAGATATCATCAATAAATTCTATAATTTGACCGCCTAAAATTACTAATTCAGGATCATTTGATAAAATTTTAATTTGCTTCTCAAAACGATCTGGAACACTGATATCATCAGTATCGACAATACAAACTATTTCATTAGTGCATTGCTTTAGACCAATATTTTTTGCTTTACCTGTACCTACATTTTCAGCAAGTTTAGTAACTTTTAAAATATCTTTTAATTTCTCTTCCCAATATTTAATTATTAGATCTAACTCAGGAGTTAATGGGCCATCTTCTACCATAATAATTTCAGAAGGTTTCACTGTTTGATTATTCCAAATACTTTCCATACACGCGTTAAAGTGATCTGGCTGCTCTTTAAAATAAATGGAAATTAGTACAGAAAATTTCATTAATTAATATCCTGATAAACATAGATAATGGTACATAGCATTCATATAAAACCTAAGAAACAAACTCAAATGGAACTTAAACTTAATAAATTTCATTTAATTAAAAAATTACAATACCTTTTTTATAGAATCAATAAGCTTATCTTCTTGATCCTCCCAAGTAATATCACTTTCATATTTACTATATTTATTAAAAGAAACTTTAGTATTAGACAGTAATTTCTCTTTAATATCACTAGGTGAGTATTCATCAACAACAATAACACTAGAATTATCTTGTAAATCCTCAGCCATTTTTGTCTTTTTAGATAAAACTATTCTTTTTTCAAAGAAAGAGCATTCAAAATACTTATTAGAAATTGCATAAACTGCATTGAAATCATTTGTAGGATAAGCCGCCCACACTAAATCCGACTTTTCATAAATATATTTAAGATCAGAAGGTTTATATCTTCCAAAAAAGAAAACCTGCTTTTCCAATTTATAAAAATTAACAGCCTTCACTAATTTATCAAGATCCGGACCATCGCCAAAGACAAAGAAACAAATATTTGTATCTTTTATCGCTAATAATATATTTTCAATAATATCAAAATACCTAACCACTCCAATCCACGCTACATTTTTAGAGCCTTTAGGAATTTTATCATCATAACGCTTTATCCAATCTGGTTCAGTTGATGTACTATTAAGCAATTCAGTCGATGGATAATTTTCAAAGATATAAGACTTTACTTTTTTTGAATAGAGAGGCTTAAAGTGTCGTGAGGCAAAAATTGTCAAGTTTACGAACTTTAAACATATTTTCTCAATATAAATAATTATTTTTCTTATTATATTATTTGATAAAGTAGGTAAATCTAAACAATCATAGATTATCTTTACTTTCCAATTCCAAATGAGCTTTAATAGCACGGCACAAATTAATGAGTCCCAATGACTTGCAAAAAAAACATTTGGTTTTTCTTTCTTACAAACTGAATAAATATGAATAAAAAAAAGAGGAAGTTTTAATAATTTTTTTAATTGATTTCCATAACCTATATTCGTATCTAAAATATAAGTTCCTTCTAATTCTTCTTTGACCCTTACTGAACCTCGATTCCAAGCAACTACAATAACTTTAAAGTATTTCTTAAAAGAATTTTTAAATCGCTCAGTTCTAGAATTAATTGGCCAAGTTGTATCTATTAGTAAAATTTTTTCCATCGCTATTTTCTACCAAAAAAATGCATAAGGTTGAGCTTTTAAAATTAAAGATGCTGTATATAAAAAGTATAAAAAAATAAATACTGAAGACATCACTCTTTTCGACCCCATACTTCTTTCAATTAAAAGATTATATACTTTAGCCAACCATGGAATAGCAACTACACTTATAAGCAAAAATAAATAACTAACACGCCAAGCCATAATTACAACGTGTGAAAAAATAACCATCAGCAAAGCCCCAATTATATATAATTTGCAATAATACATATCAAAATATTTAGGAATATGCTGTTGACACTTAAAGATCAAAAAGACCACTCCCATAGCTAATATAATACGAGGGTCGTATATTGCCATAGGATATCCATAGTCATCCGAAGCAAGATAACTTAATAGAAAATCTGACAATCTAGTTAAATGTAAAATTTCGAATATTTTTAGCAAAATTTGAAAGGGAGAAACAAAGACTAACATTGCAAAAGCAATGATTGTGGCATAAAATAATTTTTTCAAACTCACTCTAGCTAAAAATACTAAAACCAATATTAAAGCTGAAGAGTGGAATGAAGCGGCAATCACCAAAGCCAATAATGCTGCAAGCCATCTTTTTTTATAATAAAGCATCATAAAAAGCAAACCAAAAGCCGCTGCAACAGAAGTACGACTTGTTTGCATATTCATTGCTAAAAAATATGGCATCCAAATTAATAAAGATAATATTTTATAAGGTGAGTATTTATAAATTATATATGTAACTGGAATTAATGCTAAAGTAGCCATGGCGACAATAATATATTGCTCGCCAAGACCCAAAGAATGACCTAAAAAAGAAAGTAGTCGAAAGCCAATTTCTGCATGTATCTCAGGATCTATTACCTTTTCAAAAGTATCCGTTGCTGAATATAACCGTAAATAAGCATCATAGTCACCTGTACCAGTTCCTCCTACCCTAAAAGCAGAGAATATCAACATCCATAAGCTTAAAACAAAGAAGAAAATTTTATCTATTTTTTTACCATCAAATAGAGTACCAAACATGATGGCAAATAATAAGGTAAAATAAGGTACCATTAAAAATTTTCCTTAATAAAATCAATTATTCTCTGACTCGCAAAGCCATCTCCATATGGATTATTTGCACGAGACATTTGCTGATAAATTTTAGGATCATCTAATAACTCTTGTACAGCCAAAGTAATGGCCTGATAGTGCGTTCCCACCAATTTTACTGTACCAGCATCAACAGCTTCTGGACGCTCTGTTGTATCACGCATAACTAGAACTGGCTTACCAAGTCCTGGTGCTTCTTCTTGTACTCCCCCACTATCTGTAAGTACTAAATAAGCATGCTGCATCAGATAAACAAAAGGCTCATAACTTAATGGAGCAATAAGATGAACATTATTCAAACCACCTAATAATCGTTTCACAGGTTCTTGTACATTTGGATTAAGATGAACTGGATAAATAAAATGAGTCTCCGGGTTCACCTGAGCAAGTGAAGATAAAGCTTTACAAATATTCTCGAATCCCTCTCCAAAATTTTCTCGACGATGGCCTGTAATTAAAACATAACGTTTATCTATAATTTTGTCTTCTAAACCTGCTTGTTCTAGAATTGAATGAATAGAATTCTTCATTTCACTAGAGTTTTCTATTTTCTTTACTACCCACTGCAAAGCATCTATTACAGTATTTCCTGTAATTTTAATTTTTTCTAAAGATATATCTTCATGTAATAAAGCTTTTTGATTTCGCGCTGTAGGAGCAAAATGAAGTGCAGCTAGTCGTCCCGTTAATACACGATTTGCCTCTTCGGGCCAAGGCGAATACATGTTACCTGTACGTAAACCTGCTTCTACATGTCCAACTGGAATTTGCTGATAAAAAGCAGCTAAGGATGCTGATAGAGTAGTTGTTGTATCTCCATGTACTAAAATTAAATCTGGCTGAAAATCTTTAAGAACATCGCGAAGACCTAGCAAAGCACCCGCTGTAACATCATATAAATCTTGTCCAGCTCTCATTAAATTTAAATCATAATCAGGTTGAATTTCAAACAGCTTTAAAACTTGATCAAGCATTTCTCGGTGTTGAGCAGTTACAGCAACTCGAGATTCAAAATAATCATCGGCAGCTAATGCTTTAACTAACGGAGCCATTTTAATAGCTTCTGGACGGGTACCAAATACTGATAAAATCTTCATAATGTATCAAAGCTCAATAACTAATATAGATGTTTAGAAAGTTTTTCTTTCCATAAATCAAGTGAGAAGTCTTTTTTAATTTTAAGATGAGCAGCATCAGACATCTTTACATACTCAGTTTGAGAAAGAGATAGTGCACGCATCATAGCTTTAGCTAAATCAAAATCCGTAGCGACAATACCATTCACACCATCTTCTATTATAACTTCATAGCCATCACCTGGATAAATAATTGGTACAAGACCAAAAGACATTGCTTCGAGCAAAGCATAATTAGCTAATATTACATCTGCAGGTAAAATAAAAAATTTATAATCTTTCATTATATCTTTAATATTTTTAACGAATCCATAAACATCAACAAAATCATTTAAATTTAGCTCATTATATAATTTCAATGTTTTTTCAGAGTAGGGAGTCCCCCTTGGAGCATAAACATTATTTGAAATGGAGTTGAACCCATATATAGCTGCTGAATAGTCCACATGATTATCTCTTAAATCAGCCAAAGCCTGTACCAAAGACATAACATGTCTACCCTCAATTACAGCATTAGCATATAAAAAAGTTTTCCTTTCTTTATTAACTAGGGCAGGGTTAATTTCTAAGACCGGAACGCAGTTATATATTTTTTCAATTTTATCTAACAACTTTGGGTTTATATCTTTTATGGTTCTTATATGATGGTGTTCTTTTGCATAAATAGTATTTGCAAATAGCAAGCAAAGCCTTGACAAATGCATCTTCGCATTAATAATAAGGCGCAAAAATAAGGAATTATTATTTGCATCTTGTTTATCGCCAACAAGCTCCCCACCAATAAGCCAAAATCTAACGTTAATGCCTAGCAATCTAGCCACTAATATATAAAATATTGATAATATAGAATAATCATAACAATCAATATTTTTCGGACGAAACTTATACAACACAGTTAAATAAGTATATACTCGTTTAAATTTATTTGTTCCTGCATAATAAAATTCTTCATTAATAGAGGAATCATTATTATTTCTATCGGCATTTAACAGCACCTTAGCATTAACGCCTATATCTTTATATGAATCTAATAAATACTGATATTTATGCGGAAAAAAAGGTAATCCAACAATTAGTAACTTTTTCATAGCACAAAAGCCTTAATAAACTGACGTCTAATACCTAATGCAGTCAGAATTTTCATAACATCGTTCTCTAACAGAATAACTAGAACTTCGAAATTAACCTAACCGCAATAAAGATTTTAACTTTATGTTTTTAAACAAATAAAATCCAAAGAATAATGCGAAAAGCCACATCCCTATTCGCATATAAATCTCAAATGGAGCAAAAACATTGATTATAGACAAAACCATCAACAAAGCTGTAACAACATAGGCTTTCTTGGTAACGAAATCTCTCCAAACTTTTTTAGAAATTTCAGTTCTAAATAGATAAAAACACCAAAAGGCCAAAGCGGTCGATATAGCGGCCCCACTAGCACCATACAAAGGTACTAAAATATAATTACTTACTAAACTGACTAACATAGCCAAAATAGAAGCTAGCATAGAGAGTTTTGTCTTACGCGCGATAGTGATCCCTATTGCCGTTGTTTCCGATAAGGTAAAGAATAACGGTCCCAACAAGCAGATACACATTAAAAATTGAATTTCTACATAAGTCTTAGGTAATAAAAATGGTAGTATCCATGAAAACATACCTGCAAGGACAACGACAAAATAGATTGCAGCAAGAACATATTCTGAAATATCATCAATTTTCTTATAATCGACATTTCCCTCACTAATCCATTTAAAAACCATTGGTGACCAAATGGTATTAAAAATACTTGAAATAAGTGTTGCAACAGCAGCAATACTCATCGCAACAGAATAGACACCCAACTCCGCATAAGTTGACATACTACGTAAAAATAGCCTGTCCATTACATTTAAGCCCCAAGCTGCCAGTCCACCTACAACTAGGGGTAATCCAAAAGCTAAACTTACTTTAAACTGTTGCCAATCAAATTTAACTTTTATTGCCGGTAACCATTCTTCTCGCGTATTCCATACATATACAAAAAAAGCAGCCATTAATGACAAAGCATTTGCCGTCAAAAGCGTATAACTATTTTTATCAAAATTAAACCAGACGACGCTAAGCACAAATACCAAAAATAGTATTTTAGGTAACAACTGACTCATAGAAAAAGCTAGAGCCTTTTCTTGCATTCGTAAAATAAGAGATAGAAAACGTGCAATTAAGGCGACAAGAAAACAAATAATACTTAATATACTTAAATATATACTTGGTATGCCATACAATAATTTAGATACAATAGATGTATCATATAAAGTTATAGCTAAAAGCGATATAGAACCAAGTAATAAGCCTGGCCACAGTACAACTTTAAATAATAAAAATTTATTTTCTAATTCATGATACTCGCGTACATAAGCCTGATCGAGTCCTAAACAAAATAGTAATATAAAAAAACTAGTACAGACTTGGAGCATTGAAATACGGCCAACATCTTCAACAGAATAAAACCATGTAATCATTGGCAAGCTAATTAAACCGATGAGTCCTGAACCGATTGGCCCAATAGCATATGCTAAAATCTTAGATTTATTCATGCATCTGCTCAACCTGAAGAGTACTTTGATAAATATGTATAAGTTTATCTATTACAATTGGTTCACTAAAATTATTTCTACAGTATTCGCGTATACATTCTCTTTTAAAATTCTTATAATTATCAGCTAATTCTAGAATAGCTTCTGCCATACTATCAACTGAATTATTTTCAACTAAATAGCCCACTTGGGGTTGAATAATGGACTCTGGCCCACCACATTTTGTAGCAATAACTGGCTTTCCTAGAGCTAAAGCCTCAACGATTACTACGCCAAAAGTTTCATATTCACTCGACAAAACAAAAGCAGAAGATTTATTTATTTCATGTTTGACTTGATCTCGAGAGAGTAAACCTAAAAAATTTACCGCATGTGAAATTTCTAAATCTTTTACTAAGTTTTCCAAATAACTACGTTCTGGCCCATCTCCACCAATTTTCAGTTTTAAATCCGGATTTATCTGTAAAGCTTTTGCAAAAGAAAAAATAAGCAAATCTACTTTTTTATTTTTATTTAAGAAACAAATATTAAGCAATATAAAATCTGTATCATCTTGATAGAATTTTTCTTTTAAAAAATCTTCACTTACAACATTTGGAAGATAATTCCAACTAGTCTTTTCAAAAGTTTTTTCTAGAAATTTACAAAAACTTTGACTGACAGCCATACAATTTGAAGAATGAAGCAAAACATCTGATAAATTTTTAATTATTCTATTAGATACTAAACCTCTAGCAAAACCTGAACTATGTTCTGTAACTACATAGGGTATATTATATTTTTTATTAATTTCCCGTGCTAAATATCCCGCATTTAATAAAGAGTGAACGTGAATAACATCTGGCTTCCCATTGTTTTTTACATATTCATCAAAAAGTTTTAAACCACAATTTATCCAATTTTGTTTCGATAACAATGGTAGTTTTGGGAAAAAATTAATACCATGCCAACGTAAAACCAATAAACCATTATCATTTTCTATCTGGCAACCATATGGTTGATTAAATATACCTTTAATATCAAACAAGCTACGTATTTGTGGATAAATTACCCCTACTTTATGACCTTGCCTATATAAAGCTAATGCTTGTTCTCTAAAAAAGCTACCACTGATATCACCATTAAAATGTGGATACCAAGAGGGAAGTATCAGAATATGCATGACAAGGTCCAACTAAAAAATTTATGAAGCAATAATTTTTGCAGGGATTCCTGCTATAATTACATTGTCACCAAAAGATTTGGTTACTACAGAGTTAGCCCCCACAATAACGTTACTACCCAAGCTCACTCCTTCACGAATGTATACATTATCTCCAATCCAACAGTTATCTCCAATTTTAATATCTTTCTCAACATGTTGAATCGAACCATGCGCATTATTAGTTGGCTTTTCTTTTGAATGTGTAATTGCCTTAATAGAAACATTATAACCGATAGCACATCCTTGTCCGATAATAACTTTAGCTCTTTCTCCAGAAGATAAATGTACCTCATTTAAATAAGTGTAATCACCTACAAACAAATTATTTACAGGTATATTAAGCACACAATTCATACCAATAGTTGCTTTTTGGGATATACCAGTAAATTTTGAAATATTGTAAGTATGTGTTCTATACTGTGCCCAAGTAATGATCTTTACTATTAGCCGTGCTATTAAAGTGCTCATACTATACCCTTCAAACTTTCGGCAATAACCTTTTGTTCTTGCAAACCCAAGTAAGGATGCATAGGTAAACTCATTACTTTTTCAGCAATCGCATCTCCAATAGGGAGATGAATTTCACTATCTGCTACAGCAGGTTGCTTATTAAGTGGAATTGGATAATGCACAGCTGTTGGTATACCTTGAGCTTTTAATTTCTCTTGCACTTCTGCACGGTTATCAACCTGAATGGTATATTGTGCCCAAGCACTGGTATTATACGACTCAAGATATGGTGTAGTATTAATACCAGCCTGATTAAATAACTGATTATAAATTTCAGCTACTTTTTGACGTGCTTGCATTTCATCATCCAAAATTTCTAATTTTGGTAACAAAATAGCTGCTTGTAAGGTATCTAAACGACTGTTCACACCCACACGAATATGGTGGTAACGCTTATCTTGACCATGTCTTGCAATCTGACGAATCACTTTAGCTAGTTCATCATCATTGGTAAAAATAGCACCACCGTCTCCATAGCAACCTAATGGCTTACTTGGGAAGAAGCTCGTACAAGCAACTGTACTTAGATTACAGCTTTTACGGCCTTTATAGGTTGCACCAAAACTTTGCGCAGCGTCCTCAATTACAGGAATGCCATATTTTGCAGCAATCGCATTGATTGCATCAAAGTCTGCACACTGACCATATAAACTTACAGGAATAATAGCCTTAGTCCTAGGGGTGATTGCTACCTCTAGTTTTTCAACGTCTAAATTATATGTCTTCTGATTTACATCCACATAGACAGGCTTTGCACCTAAGAGTGCAACTGTTTCAGCAGTAGCAATATAAGTAAAACCCGGAGTAATCACTTCATCACCAGGTCCAATGCCAAAAGCCATTTGTGCAATTTGCAAGGCATCTGTACCATTTGCACAAGTAATGCAGTGCTTAGCCCCCACATAGGCAGCTAGCTTTTCTTCCAATTCAGTTACTTCTGGACCTAAAATATATTGACCATGAGTCAAAACATTTTGAATACCCACATCAATTTTATCTTTAATTCGATTTTGTTGTGCTTTTAAATCAATAAAGTCAATCATATTAACCCTGCTTTGTCAGTGTCGTTCCATCGAGTTGATAAACTGCTCCAGTATGAGAACAGATAGCTTGGGCTTGTCCCTGCAAAGGCAAATCAATTTGCTCACCAAACTCACTCATCCAGCCAATTTGTTTAGCAGGTACACCTACCATAAGTGCATACGCAGGTACATCTTTATTAACTACAGCACCAGCACCAACAAAAGCATAAGCCCCGATAGTAACACCACAAACAATCGTACAGTTTGCCCCTAGCGTGGCACCTTTTTTTACTAAAGTGTCACGATATTGATCTTTACGCTCTATCAAAGAGCGCGGGTTATACACATTCGTAAAGACCATGCTTGGGCCACAAAATACGCCCTCTTCTAAAAATACATTATCGTAAATGGATACATTATTTTGGACTTTACAGTGGTCGCCAATCACAACTCGGTTACCAACAAATACATTTTGACCTAAAGATACACCTTTACCAATTTTGGCTCCGCCGCAGACATGAACAAAATGCCAAACACGCGAATCATCACCAATTTGTGCGCCATCATCTACTATGGCAGTTTCATGTTGATAAAAGCTCATGCTTTTTTCACCTTTGCCAATAGTGGATGTGGGTTTTCTGGGTTTTCAACAATTGGAGAAACACGAATTACTTCAACTGTCTCAATCGCTGCACGATTTTCTTCAACACCGTAACCTTTGCCTTCCAATACACGCTGATAACTTTGTGTATGCAAATCGGTAAAACCACCTGAAAATTCTAGCTCTTCATTCTCAATAGTAATACTACGATACGTCAGCTTTTCACCTTGTACCGCGTTTTCTGGAAGGTTATTCGCATCAATTGATAAGAACCAACGTACACGTGCACGCTCATATTCCAAATAACCTGAAGCGGTTTTTTCATCGCGGAAATGCACTTCATTTTTAATAATTTTGCCAAAAATAAAATGCAGCATATCGTAGAAATGCACACCAATATTAGTTGCTACACCACCTGATTTATTGTCTACCCCTTTCCATGATTTTAGATACCATTTACCACGAGAAGTTAAATAGGTAAGATCAACATCAAATATCTTATCTGCTGGTGCAGCTTGAACTTTATCGCGCAGTGCAATAATTGAAGGATGTAAACGTAATTGTAAAATTGAGTTTACTTTAGCACCATATCGCTTTTCATATTCAGAAAGCAGATTTAAGTCTTCTGAATTAAGCACTAATGGTTTTTCGCAAATGACCTCAATACCATTTTTCAAAGCATATTTCATATGCGGTGCATGAAGATAGTTCGGTGAGCAGATCGCCACATAATCTAGCTTTTCACCTTTTAGTTTTTGGTCTTCTACATAAGCTTCAAATTCTTCAAACTCGGTAAAAAACTCTGCTTCTGGAAAGTGACTATCCATAATCCCGACTGAGTCATTTACGTCCATAGCAACCGCTAAGGTATTACCAGTTTCTTTAATGGCTTTTAAATGACGTGGTGCGATATAACCAGCAGCACCAATAAGTGCAAATTTTTTCATGATCAAAACTTCAATTTAATAATAAGATAAAATTAGAGACGGAATACGGTGAAACCTGCATCTGACATTTCTATGCGGTCAAACAGACTCTTCACATCAGCCAATACAGGTTTTTCACTCTTCACATAACTGCGCAGCTCATTTGCAGAAAGTGCGCGGAATTCATTATGACCTACCGCAACAATGACACTATCTACAGGGTTTTGAGCATCAACTGTTCCAAGCTCCACGCCATATTCATGTCTAACTTCATCTGCATCTGCCCACGGGTCTGCCACTACAACCTGCGCTCCCCAGAATTCTAATTCTTTAATAAGATCAGCCACTTTACTATTGCGGATATCAGGGCAGTTTTCTTTAAAAGTTACTCCGAGTACACCAACTTTTGCACGCGGTACATCAATACCATTTTGAAGCATAAGCTTAATCGTGTTACGCGCCACATAACGTGCCATGTTGTCATTAATACGGCGGCCTGCAAGAATTACTTGGGGATGGTAACCCACTTCTTCTGCTTTATGAGTCAAATAATAAGGGTCAACACCAATACAGTGTCCACCTACCAAACCAGGACGGAATGGTAAAAAATTCCATTTACTACCTGCTGCTTCCAATACATCTAAAGTGTCGATACCAATACGATCAAAAATTACAGACAGTTCATTCACTAAAGCAATATTTAAATCACGTTGGGTGTTTTCAATAACTTTTGCTGCCTCAGCAACTTTAATGCTAGATGCTTTATGAGTACCAGCAGTAATAATACTTGCATAAACAGCATCCACAACATTAGCCACTTCTGGCGTACTGCCACTTGTAATCTTTTTGATTTTAGTTAGGGTATTAACTTTATCTCCAGGATTAATTCGTTCAGGGCTATAACCCGCAAAGAAATCTTGGTTAAATTTAAGACCAGATATCTTTTCTAATATTGGGATACAGACTTCTTCTGTAGCCCCTGGATATACTGTAGATTCATAAACTACAATATCGCCTTTCTTTAAAGCTTGTCCTACAGTTTCACTTGCTTTTTTTAAAGGAGTTAAATCAGGACGGTTCACCTGATCTACGGGGGTTGGAACAGTTACAATAAAAAAATTACTTTCTTCTAAATCCGCTAGATTTGCACTAAAACTTAATTTTTCTGCTTTTTTAAGTTCTTCTGGTGTAACTTCCAGCGTATGGTCTTGACCACTCTTTAGTTCATTAATACGATTTTGATTAATATCAAATCCAACTACTGGCCCTTTTTTCCCAAACTCAACTGCCAATGGCAAGCCTACATATCCTAAACCTATAATCGCTATTCTTAAATCGGCAAGTTGCATAAAAGTTAGCCTTTTTCCTTACAAGATTGTATCTATTAAATATATGTTGCATGTTAACTGGATATAGTCGAGCGTAACTATAGCAGTTTTTTTTTATTCTCCGTAATGCAATTGTATAAAAGTGTTTACAGCCTATAGGGAGTAGTTTAAATCAATTTATTCGAAATAATTCTAGTATTCGGTTATAGTCCACACAAAAATAGAAATTGCTAATTGGATAAACTAAACATACAAAGCACTACTATTTTTCGGTGTTTTTTCATTTCTTTTCAGCTAGAATCTGTTCATCCTGCGTTTAATAGATACTTGTTACTATGCAGTGGACGATATCAATTAAAGATAAATACACAAAGGGTTGCGTGTGAAGTATTGCCAGTTTTTTTCTATTCTTGCCTTAAGTTTGAGTGCTGCCAGCTGCGCGGTTACTTCTGGTTTACAAACTTACGATATTCCAAGTGAAGGGGTTTATAAAACAGATCTCGGCACTACAGTTAATGTGGTTAAAATTTCTCAAGAAACAATACCAGCAATTCAACCTGCTCAAATTGACTATCAACGCGACTATTCAAGTTTATTTAAAACTCAGCAATCTATTTATCGCTTGAGTCCAGGAGATGTTCTCTCTATTCAACTATGGGCCTACCCTGAAATTACGCCTCCTATTAATGGGATTAGTAACGAGCAATCAATTCAAGCCAATGGCTATCCAATTGACCAAACTGGTTACATTCAATTTCCTCTAGTCGGACGATATAAAGCTTCTGGAAAAACACTTGCTCAAGTAAACCGTGAACTTCGTAGTCAACTTGCTCGCTTTTTAAAGAATCCGGACGTTGTAGTTCGAGTAGTCTCTTATGAAGGTCAACGCTTCTCAGTACAAGGTAGTGTGACTAAAGGAGGACAATTCTATTTAAGTGATCAACCTGTCAGTATTTATACTGCTTTAGGGTTAGCAGGTGGTGTAACTACGACGGGTGATAATACCTATATTCAACTCATTCGAAATGGCCGAACCTATAACTTAAATACGATTGATTTAGAAAAAGCAGGATATTCCTTACATAAACTACTAGTTCAACCTAACGATACCATTTATGTCAGCACTCGTGAAAACCAGAAGATTTATGTGATGGGGGAAGCTGGGAAAAGTCAAGCATTACAAATGCGTGATCAAGGTATGACTTTAAGTGATGCCTTAGGTGAAAGTTTAGGTATTAATCCAGCTTCTGGTAGTGCAAGCAAGATTTATGTAGTGCGTACTAATCCAAATGATCACACTACTGAAATTTATCATTTAAATCTGTTAAGTATTGGTGATTTTGGTTTAGCTAATCAGTTTAGACTACGTAGTAATGATATTGTCTATGTTGATGCAACAGGCTTAACTCGCTGGCAGCGTGTGGTTAATCAGATTATTCCATTCTCAAATGCTTTATACAACATAGATCGTTTGGGACAATGATATTATGCAGTTTAAAAATATTTTAGTCGTCTGTATTGGAAATATCTGCCGTAGTCCTATGGCAGAGTATTTTTTGAAAGCACAATATCCCCAATTAAACATTGAGTCTGCTGGTATTTCAGGACTCGTAGGACATCAAGCAGACAATAAAGCGCAACTTTGTATGCAGCGCCTTGGTATCGATATGTTGCCCCATATCGCAAGAAAGCTAAATGCAGAACATATTAAAAAAGCTGACCTTATTTTGGTCATGAGTCTCAACCAGCAAAAACATATTGAGCAAACTTGGCCCTTTGCAAAAGGTAAAACCTATCGCTTGGGGCATTGGCAGAACAAAAACGTGCCGGATCCATATCAGCACGATCAAGCTGTTTTTGATGAAACTTGCCAACTTATTCAACAGTGTATTGCTGACTGGAAACCTTATATTTAACGCCAAGATTTTAAGCTTATGAACCAAACTACAAATACCGAAGATACAATTGATTTAAAAGAATTGTTTTTTTCACTAATTGCCCAATGGAAACTAATTGCGCTCTGCATTATTTTGAGCCTCGTATGCGCTTTACTGTATTTACGCGTAACGCCAGATACCTATTCGGTGGATGCTTTGGTTCAGGTTGAAGATAGTAAAGGGGCTTCTGCCGCTCTTTTAGGTGAACTATCAAATGTTATGGAGCAAAAATCACCGGCCCAAGCGGAGATTGAAATTTTACAATCCCGTTTGGTTCTAGGCTCTGTAATTAAAAACTTACATCTTGATATACAAGTTTCCAGCACAGAAGATACTCTTTCTCATCGCCTATTGAGTGATACTGATTATAAAACTGAATACACTAAAGATGCTGTTTTATTTAAAGATGGGCTAAAGAGTTTTGAAATCCGTCAATTTGAAATTCCAGCTTACTATTTAGATAGAAATTTAATCCTTAATTTTGATAAACAATCCGTGCGTTTAAGTGATGCTAGTACTGAGCAGACTATTCTAACTGTACCACTTAATCAGTTAAATCAAGTCACAGGACCACATGGCTCTTGGAAAGTTGCTGTTTTTAGTAAAGATCAATTTGATACTTCTTATAATATTAAGCATTTATCTTTACCTGCAGCAGTTGGGGCAATTAGCTCAAATTATTCTGTAGCAGAGCAAGGAAAACTAACAGGTGTTTTAGGCCTAACGTATCAAGGTCAAGATAAAGAACATATTACTAAAGTTTTAAATGCGATTTTGGCAACTTATAGTGCTCAAAACATTGAACGTCGTTCAGCTGAATCGGCTCAAACCTTAAAATTCTTAGATGAACAGCTACCCGATCTAAAAAAACAGCTTGATGATGCTGAACGTGAATTTAATAAATTTCGTCAGCAATACAACACAGTTGATGTAACTAAAGAGTCAGAGCTTTATTTAACTCAGAGTATTACTTTAGAAACAAAAAAAGCTGAGCTTGAACAAAAACAAGCTGAAATGGTAGCAAAATATACTGCTGAACACCCTGCGATGCGTGAAATTAATGGACAACTCGCGGCCATTAATAAACAAATTGGTGAGTTAAATAACACCTTAAAACAGCTTCCAGATGTACAACGCCAATATTTGCAATTATATCGTGAAGTAGAAGTAAAAACTCAACTCTACACAGCCCTATTAAACTCTTATCAACAACTTCGTATTGCCAAAGCGGGTGAAATTGGGAATGTACGTATTGTTGATACGGCTATTGAACCTGTTCAACCCATTAAACCCAAAAAGCTTTTGATTCTTATCTTATCTGTTTTTGTTGGTGGAGTTATTGGAGCTCTTATTGCCTTGCTACGTAATATGCTACGTACAGGTATTAAAGATTCTGGTCAAATCGAAAATGAATTGGATTTGCCAGTTTATGCAACGGTACCACGTTCACCAATTCAAGAAAGTCGTATTAAGATTTTAAAGAAGAAGAAGAGTATTCCAATTCTTGCAGTTAAAAATAGTGATGATATCGCAATTGAGAGCTTACGTAGTATTCGCACCGCTATTCATTTTGCCCTCACATCAGCAAAAAATAATATCATCATGATTGCAGGCCCTTCTCCTGAAGTAGGTAAATCGTTTATTTCGACGAACCTAGCAACAATTTTTGCACAAGGTAACAAACGTGTATTACTGATTGATGCCGATATGCGCCGTGGTTATATGCATAAATACTTTGATGTCGATGTAAAACCTGGTCTTTCTGAACTATTAAGTGGACAAGCAACCTTTCAACAGGTTCTCCACAAAACTCAAGTTACTAACTTAGATGTAATTACCCGTGGTAAGAGCCCAACAAACCCTTCAGAAATCTTAAGCTCTAATCAGTTTAAAGATTTGCTAGAAAAGGTTCAAAGTGAATATGACCACATTATTATTGATACTCCGCCAGTGTTGGCAGTAACTGATGGTATTATTATTTCGCAATATACTGGTGTGAACTTAATTGTTGCCCGTTATGCAAAGTCACAAATGAAAGAGCTTGAATTAACACTTAATCGCTTTGAACAAGCGGGTGTTAAAGTCAATGGCTTTATTCTCAATGACATTCAACGTGCTAGCGCAGGCTACGGTTATGGTTATAACTATGCTTATGCTTATAAAGCACAAAAAGAAGATTAATCGTAAAGTGATAAGAGAACCGGATCAAATGATCCGGTTTTTTTATTTAAGATTTTTTTAAGTATATCCCTACTAAAACTAACTAAAATATATAAAAAACCACTCGTTTTTTTTCTTAAACATTCTATGCTTAAGCATGCTAAGATCAAAAGCAGCCTTTTAGACTCAAATGATTATTTTTGGAACCTTTTATGAGTAAAGCCTTACCCATTGCTGTCGCTGTAGTTTTAGGCGGTGCTGCACTTGTACCAGTATATTATGCAAGCCAACATCCGACCACAGAAGTCGGAAGCAAGGCAAATAAAAATGCCTCTCCAATTGAAAAAATCAGTTATGTCCTTGGATATGAAGTTGCTCAGCAAACTCCACCTGAGCTAGATACAAAAGCATTTGTGAAAGGAATTCATGATGCTCGTAGCAAGCAACCCAGTGCTTATACTCAAGAAGAGTTAAAAGTTGCTGTAGCCGCTTATGAAAAAGAATTACAGCAAAAAATGCAACAACAAAATAAACCGGAGCCAGCTGTTGGTTCTACTCCTGAATCTGCAGATGCGCAGTTCCTTGCAGAAAATAAAACAAAAGCTGATGTAAAAACGACAGCTTCTGGCTTGCAATATATCATTACCAAAGAAGGTACTGGCAAACAGCCAACAGCTCAGTCAGTTGTTAAAGTACATTATGAAGGGCGTTTAATTAACGGTCAGGTTTTTGATAGTTCTTATAAACGCGGTGAGCCAGTTGAGTTCCCTCTTAATCAAGTTATTCCAGGCTGGACTGAGGGACTTCAATTAATGAAAGAAGGCGGTAAAGCGACTTTCTTCATTCCATCAAATCTTGCCTATGGTCCTCAGGAAGTTCCTGGCATTCCAGCAAACAGTACACTGATTTTTGATGTAGAACTTATTTCAGTGAAATAAAAACATTCAGGAGAGTAGAACACTACTCTCCTTTTTTTTGGAAAACAGCATGAAAAAAATCGGTTTAATGATTGCAGCATCAACAATGAGTTTATCTGTTTTTGCTGCAACTCCTATAACGAATAAAAGTCCAGCAAAAGAACAATTTAGTTATAGCTATGGCTATTTAATGGGTCGTAATAATACGGATGCGCTAACAGATCTGAATCTTGATATTTTTTACCAAGGTCTTCAGGAAGGCGCTCAAAGTAAAACAGCACGCTTAACTGATGAAGAAATGGCGAAAGCGATTAATGACTATAAGAAAACATTAGAAGCCAAACAACTCGTCGAATTTCAAAAAACAGGTCAACTAAATGCTCAAGCAGGCGCAGCATTTCTTGCTGACAACGCAAAAAAATCTGGTGTGATAACGACTAAATCTGGTCTCCAATACCAAGTGTTAAAAGAAGGTAATGGACAAAAACCGAAAGCTACCTCTCGCGTTAAAGTGAATTATGAAGGTCGTTTACTAGATGGAACCGTATTTGATAGTTCTATTGCTCGTAATCATCCAGTTGAGTTTCAGCTCAGCCAAGTCATTGCAGGTTGGACAGAAGGTCTACAAACCATGAAAGAAGGCGGAAAAACGCGTTTCTTTATTCCTGCCAATCTTGCTTATGGTGAAGTCGGTGCTGGTGACACGATCGGTCCAAATAGCACTTTAATTTTTGATATTGAATTACTACAAGTTTTACCAAAATAAATTCATTAAATATAAAAAAAGCGATCATTTAAGATCGCTTTTTTATTTTAGTGTTTTAAGTCTCTAGGACGAAAACCAGTAATGATTAAAACGACCAGATAAGCAACTACGCCGACGACACACAATCCCACTACTTCGGCAATACGTAACCACTGTGAAAGCTCGCCGTTATACCAATTTAATGCAAACCAAAGTGCTGCAATCATGGCAAGGTTTGCCAAACCATATTGAAGTCCTAATTTTTTCCAATGCGAATCAAATCGGAAAATATTACGTTTATGTAAATAGAAGTAGAGTAGACCCGCATTTACCAAAGCCGAGCCTGAAGATGCCAATGCAAGTGCCATATGCTCTGCATGCCAATCAATCAGCTTAAAGAAACCAATAAATACGACGTTTAAAATAGCATTGGCTGCGACCGACATTAAACCGACACGTACTGGTGTTTTGGTATCTTGCTGTGCATAAAAACCAGGTGCAAAGACTTTAATCAGCATAAACGCAATCACGCCTGCACTCATACATTGCAGTGCCAGAGCTGTCATTTGTGTATCACGCAGGTCAAACTCGCCACGCTGGAATAATGCCTGAATAATCGGAGTAGAAAGCATAAATAATGCAATACTTGCTGGTAAGCCAACTAATACAATAATTTTAGCAGCCCAGTCGATCATACCGCGGAACTTGGCTTGATCTTGTTCTGCATGACGCGCAGAAAGTGAAGGTAAAATCACTGTACCAATCGCAACGCCAATTAAACCTAACGGCAACTCAGTCATACGCTCTGCACTATAGAGCCAAGACACAGAACCATCTTGCATGAAAGAGGCCCAAATCGTATTTAATAACAGGTTAATCTGGGTAACAGATACCCCAAATAATGCTGGAAGCATTAATTTTAAAATGCGCTCTACACCTTCATGTTTAAAATCAACTTTAGGTGGAATCAGTAGGTTTTTACGCCACAATTCAGGAATTTGTATAGCTAACTGTAATATGCCTGCCACGACCACTGACCAACCTAAGGCTTTGATGGGTTCAGCCATATACGGCGTAAGCCACCATGCACCTGCGATCATCGCGACATTTAGTAAAACGGGTGAAAAAGCTGGTGAAGCAAACGAACCATAACTATTTAAAATACTGCTAGCAAAAGCAGTTAGTGACATAAATAATAAATAAGGGATGGTTAACCGGAACATGCTGACTGCTAAATCGAACTTTTCAGGATCGCTATGGAAACCCGGTGCGTACATATAAATGATCGCAGGTGCTAAAACCATAGCCACAAAAGTCAGTAAGGTCATCACTGTTAGCAAGCAACCAAATACTCGACTAATCAAGATCTGTACTTCAGCGTGTGCTCGACCTGTTTTATATTCAGTTAATACAGGAATAAAGGCCTGAGAAAAGGCACCTTCGGCAAACAATCGTCGAAAGAAGTTGGGAATACGAAAAGCGACGACGAAGGTATCAAAATCTTTACCTGCACCAAACACATTGAGCAATACGACGTCACGCACAAGCCCTAACACTCGTGACAACATCGTCATTGCACTGACAATAAAAGTCGATCGCCACAATGCCATCGTACTCACCTACAGCTATATTCGAAAGACGCTATTGTAATGAAACTAGAAAATCTTTTCGTTGTGAAATGATGAATGAACTCAACTTTTTTTATGAACTAACAATTGTCTAAAGTGCTGCCATTTAAAATAAGGTCCCGGATCAGTTTTTCGGCCAGGTGCAATGTCTGAATGCCCTGCTATATGGTTTTTAATTTCGGGATAAGCCTGACGAATAGCCTTAACCACATCGGTTAATACTTCGTATTGTACTTCGTCAAAAGGTAAATCATCACTTCCTTCAAGCTCAATACCAATTGAATAATCATTGCATTCTACTTTGGCTAAATAGCTCGAACGTCCTGCATGCCATGCCCTATCATTAAAATTAACAAACTGTAGGACTTCACCTGTTCGTAAAATTAACAGATGTGTAGAAACTTGCATGCCTTCAATGGTCTGAAAATAAGGATGCACTGACCAATCTAATTTATTTTGAAAAAACTGCTCAATATATCCACCTCCAAATTGAGACGGTGGCAAGCTAATATTATGAACAACGATCATTTGAATTTCGGTACCAGTCGGGCGCTGGTTAAAATTTGGAGAAGGGATTTGTCTCGCCCCTTTTAATTGTCCATCTATAACTTCATACGGTGTGATTTGCTTCATTGAGATGCCAATAAATTGCTTGCCAATTGTTTTAGTTTAAAGCAGTTATCTACTTTTCAAAGCAGTAAATGCGATTGTTTATCGCGATTAATCTCATAAAACAGCTTATTTTTAAAGTCGACGGTGCTAATATATCGCAAGTTTTAGGGTCATCTACAAAATGGAAACCGTATGAGCATACCTCAGTCTTTGCTTGAACAATCAATTCAAATCAATATTCAACAAGCATTACAAGAAGATATTGGGGACGGTGATATTACCGCGATGCTCACACCTGAACATGAGCAGGCAACCGCGACCATTATTAGCCGTGAAGATATGGTTTTAGCTGGCCAGCCTTGGGTCAATGCACTCATCTCAGCTTATGACAATACTGTACAGGTAACTTGGTTAAAACAAGAAGGTGACCGTGTTGCTGCAAATGAAGCCTTTTTAAAACTTGCAGGTTCTGCACGTAGCTTACTTACTGTAGAGCGCCCTGCTTTAAACTTTATTCAAACTTTGTCTGCTGTTGCAACAAAAACTGCTGAATATGTTCAACATCTTGAAGGTTTAAATACAAAACTTCTCGATACGCGTAAAACCTTACCAGGCTTACGTATTGCACAGAAATATGCTGTGGCTATTGGTGGCGGACAGAACCATCGTCTCGGTTTATTTGATGCATTCTTAATTAAAGAAAATCATATTATGGCGGCAGGTGGTATTGCTCAGGCAATTGAAAAAGCACATCAAATTGCACCGGGTAAACCTGTTGAAGTCGAAGTTGAAACTTGGGATGAGCTAAATCAAGCGCTTGAAGCTGGTGCAGACATTGTTATGCTCGACAACTTCAGTCAACAGCAAATGATTGATGCTGTAAAACATGTTGCAGGCCGTTGTAAACTCGAAGCATCAGGCAATATCACCATTGAAAACTTGCGCGAAGTTGCCACTACTGGTGTTGACTACATTTCTATGGGTGTACTGACTAAAGACGTTAGAGCTGTTGATTTATCAATGCGTTTTAATGCTTAAATAAAGTCCACATCGTTATTGGTATTTTTTTGCGACTTGGTCATGTCTGCTGCTTGTGTTTTTTGCCATGCTGACTGAGTCGCTTGTGCTCCACTATCACGTGGGTCGGCAGCCATTAAAACAAATGTAACTACTGCTAATAATACAATAAAACCTTGTAGCATAAATTTTCCCCATTACTTTAAAAAATCAGGGTTTCAAGGTAAAAGATAAATATGACGAGGCTTAGGAGATTCTGTTACAAAAGGTAAGTCTTTATTTTTATTATTCATCTGTACAACAGCCTAAACCCTATATTTACTATCGTGACAGGGATATCTTGTTTCTTTTTATCAACCTACACGACGGAGTCTTACTGTCTAGATTTTTTTGCCAACAGCTAATTCTGTTACTTTGGTTTTGCCCTGAATGGCGACTAAAGCCATGCAAGGCCAAAGGCATTGCCATCTGCAAAACCTGCCCACTTTCATCCTCTATCCTATTTTGTTGCAAAAATAAGATCCTTATAGATTATAGACAGGTTGCAGATGACTTTTAGCACCAGCTAATGAGGAATAAATTCCAATACCCTCATTAAGGGAAAAACTTACCAGCTTAAGACTCTACATAACCCATATATGGATCAGAAATTGAATCTTCTTGAGTTTCGATACGTCCTGCAAAACGGCGGCTGAAAGTAGCATCATCAGCTAAAGTCACAGTAAAATCATACCAACCACCAAATTCAGACATATCCCAAACCAGTTCTTTTTCAGAACTATTCGTTTCTATAGTCCAAGTCTTATTTGGAAGATAAGCATTTGCTTTGACTGTGAGCTTGACTGACTTATTACCATCGTGACGAACTTTTAAATACAAATTCGCATCACACTCTTCCACACAGACTCTAATTTCCGGTAGTGCTTGAGTCTGGTTAGCTTGGTTTAGATCTCCTTTAAATGCACGGTGGAAGCCATTTGGACCGAGTACCCATAAATCGTACTGTCCATTTATAATATTCCACACGTCATCAAGCTGTTTACCCGCCTCAACCATATAACGACGTGGAGTTGCCGTAAGATCTAATCGGTTATACACATGAAAAACAGCTGCCTGCTTACCCGTATTTGAGAACATCAGCTTTACAGTCTTTTGTGCTGCATCGACTTTGGCACTGGTGTGCAAAATATAAGGTAAAGCACGCGATGGTCTAATTCCCATTTCCTGCTGAGGAAATTGTTGCTGACTCGGAACAGGAACTTGTGGCAATAAAGCTTGAGCAACACGAATCGCATCGGCTTCAGCTTTTGTTTTCTTCCCATCTAATTGGGCTATAGGCATGAGGTTTGGTGTTTTGAAGTTAAAAGCCGTCGTTAAGTCACCACATACGGCACGGCGGTATGGACTAATATTTGGCTCTTGTACGCCAAAGCGTTTTTCCAAGAACTGTAAAATAGAAGTATGGTCAAAGACTTGAGAATTTACCCATCCTCCACGGCTCCACGGCGAAATCACATACATTGGAACTCGTACCCCTGGTCCATATACTCGACCATCTGGCTTAGGTTGAGATTTTGAAGTCGCTACTGCTGGATGGTTAAAGTACTCATAAGACACTTGCTGATCGTTTAAAGTCGTTTTTCCATATACAACACCGTTTACATCTTTAGACGGTGCACTTGGTGAAGGAACATGGTCAAAGAAACCGTCATTTTCATCGAAGTTCACCAATAAAACGGTTTGGCTCCACAACTCAGGGTTTTCAGTTAATGCATTTAATACTTCCTGAATATACCAAGCCCCCTGCACAGGACTAGATGGTCCAGGATGTTCACTGTAAGTTGCAGGAGCGACTAACCAACTCACTTGCGGCAATTTACCTTGCGCAATATCAGCTTTAAAAGTTCCTAAAAAACCACCGTCAGGCATGGTATTGGCAATACCTTTGTAAAGTGGTTGAGTCGCATCAATCTTTTCATCGTATGCTGGACACGTTAGCGTGTCGTTACTGACAGGCTGACCCGATTGCTCATTTGCACGGCGATATTGTTTGAAACCTGCAAGCGGGTTATCAGTAAAGTTATCCGGCATGTTTTGATAAACTTTCCATGTCACCCCAGCCTGCTGTAAGCGCTCAGGATAAGTCGTCCATTCATAACCTTCTGTTGATGGTCCAATCCCATCAAATTCATTTACTACACTTGCAACACCTGCTCCTGTAGGGCCATTCGTTCCAGTCCAAATAAACTTACGATTTGGGTTAGTTCCCGCATGCATGGCGCAGTGGTAAGCATCACAAATCGTAAAAGCATTGGCTAAAGCAAACTGATATTCGACTTCCTGTTTTTTGTAGTAGCCCATCGACTGCGGTTTTTTATAAGCCACCCAGTCGCTCATGAGACCATTGTCCCAAGCCGCTTGGCCATCAGACCATGAGTGAGGAGTTCCTGAAACACGCTGAGCATTCCCTAAACGACTGTCGAGATGGTACGGCAATACTTTATTTTTCTTGGCATCGTATTGCTCCCAAACCTTTCGACTTTCTGTCATTGGAATAGTAAAGCGGTCACCGAAACCACGCACGCCTTTTAGTGTTCCGAAATAATTATCGAATGAGCGGTTTTCCTGAGTCAAAATCACGATGTGCTTAACATCTTGAATAGTTCCACTTTCAACTTTGGCATCAATAGCCAGCGCTTTTTGAATACTCAAAGGGAAACTCGCTAAAGCAGCGGTTCCAAACATGGTTTTTGTAGAATTTAAAAGAAATTCGCGACGATTCATTAGTTCTATCCTAAGTTCTTATTATGGTGCACAGTGCATTTTGCAATTACTGGTTGGCGGTGTTGTTGGCGATGAATTATCTGAATCGTTATCATCGTTACAAGCACTGAGCAAAAGTGCTAAAGACGTAATTAATAGAAGTGAAAGTTTTCGCATTGTTTTTTCCAAACGGTTTAAATGCGAACTACTAATAAAGTGAAAAAGTGACAGGCAAGTGATGTTTTTATGTCGATTTGATGAAGGCATAAAAAAACGCATCCGAAGATGCGTTTTTTAGAAAGCGTAAAATTACCAACCTAAAGCTTCTTGTTGCTTTTTAATAAGCTCGGCAATTCCCTTTTCAGCCATTTCTAACATGTCATTGCTTTGTGCACGAGTAAATGGTTTATCTTCAGCTGTACCTTGAATTTCAATAAATTCGCCTGCTTGTGTCATTACTACGTTTAAGTCAGTTTGGCAGTTCGAATCTTCTTCATAGCACAGATCAAGTAATACTTCGTCTTGATACATACCTACAGAAATTGCAGCAACTAATCCTTTAAGCGGATCATGCTTAATTTTCTTTTGAGATAACAAAACATTCATCGCATCAACTAACGCTACAGCCGCGCCAGTGATTGAAGCGGTACGCGTACCACCATCAGCTTGGATCACATCACAGTCGATGGTAATTGTATTTTCGCCAAGCTTTTTCAAATCGACCATAGCACGTAAGCTACGTCCAATTAGGCGCTGGATTTCCTGTGTCCGGCCTGACTGTTTACCACGTGCTGCTTCACGGTCACAACGTGAATGTGTTGAACGCGGTAACATGCCATATTCAGCAGTGACCCAGCCCTGTCCTTTTCCTTTTAAAAAACGTGGAACCGAATTATCGATACTTGCAGTACACAATACTTTGGTATGACCAAATTCAACCAGAACTGAACCTTCTGCGTAACGGGTATAGTTACGTGTGATTTTCACTTCACGTAACTGGTCTAATGCTCTTTGGTCAATACGCATAATGATTCCTTAAAACAATGGCACAAATATAATTGCACCGTAGTATATCTCAATTACACGTACTTTCCCTTTTACTTATTGGTAAAGAGCATCGCTTAATGACTCAAACAATGCTCTATCTTTATTAAACAGCTTTGCCAAACATGCCTTTCACTGCCTCAACAAAGTTCCGCTTAGTCGCCACCAAACGATCAACCACATTGTCAGGCAAAGAGTGAACAGCCAGACGTTTATACACACTCACAATTTGAGATCCAAAAGGTGCGGTATTGTATTGTTGACCGAACTCTGCACAAACTTCACGTACTTTAGGTGCCATCTCTTGATAGCGGTTGGCAGGTACATCGGGAAACAAATGATGTTCGATTTGATGACTCAAGTTACCGCTCAAGAAATGCATAATCTTACCGCCAGTAAAGTTTGCTGAACCACGAATCTGACGTAAGTACCACTCTGCTTTAGTTTCATTATCAATATTGTCAGTGATAATTTCAGAATCTTCTGTGAAATGGCCACAATAAATCACGGTCGATGCCCAGTAGTTACGGATCAAGTTAGCAAAAAAGTTACCAGCTAATACTGGCAGGAACATTGGTCCTGCAATTAGTGGGAACAGCACATAATCTTTACCAAACTGACGGACCATTTTTTTACGTAGATTTTTAGATTCTACATATACTTCTTTCCAAGTCTTGGTGCCATCAAACAACACTTTTTCCATCTCTAGACGTTGTAAAGCCAGTAGCCATTCAAAACCAGTTGACAATACAAAACCCATTGGAACGTTGAATAAAAAACGGGTTTCCCACTTTTGCTCACGGCTCATGCGCATCACACCATAACCGCTAATATCATGATCCATGCCAAACACATTGGTATAGGTATGATGCTTATAGTTATGGGTATATTTCCAGTCTTCACCAGTACACACTGTATCCCAGTCATAGGTTGCACCGTTAAGCGTTGGGTCATTTAACCAGTCAAACTGACCATGCATCACATTATGACCGAGTTCCATGTTTTCAACGATTTTAGATACACCTAGCATAGCCGTACCTAACAACCATACTGGTGGAATCCAACCACCAAACATCAACATGCCACGTGATGCAATTTCGGTGTAGCGTACAAAATTACGTACTTTATAAATATATTTTGAATCTTGTTCACCGAGATCCTTCATCACTTCAAGACGAATTTCTTCAATACGGCGACCAAATGCTTCTGTTTGCTCTGGAGTTAAATGTGCCGATTTTGATGTTGCTTTAAGTTCTACTGCCATATTCATAATGGTATCCTCAAATCTCTTTTATGTTTGTTTTTATAGATCAATAGTGACTGGGCTTAATGCCTGGTTCACACATAACTTAATTGCACGATTTGGTTGATCGTCAATTTCGCCTGTTAATATATTCTGAGTGACACCGCTCACTTTGGTACACGTACATTGGTTGCATACACCCATACGGCAACCATGCTGTGGACGTAAGCCAGCTTGCTCTGCACTGCTTAATAATGTTGTCGTCGCAATAAAGTTTTGTTGCGAGCGACGAAATACGATTGGTTGTGCTTCATTAGACTGTTCAATTTGAACAGGCATGAAAAACTCTTGATGAAGCTGCGACTGAGCACTTTGCTGCGCATAAATTTCATTTACCTGTTGCATCATGCCGTGGTGTCCACACACATACGTTGCAGTCTGTGTGTAATTAGGAACTAACTTTTGCAATAGGTCTTCAGTTAAATGCTGCTTTTGCTCAGCGGTATTAAAAAAATGATATTGAAGCTCTGGATGCTTTTCTGCCAAAGCTTTTAATTCAGCATGAAAAATTTCTGCACGATTAAAGTAAATGACATGAATCTGTTTAAGCTGCTGCTTCAAAGCTTGCTGCAAAAGGGAATAAATTGCAGTAATACCACTACCTGAAGCGATTAAAATCGCGGGTTGCTGGCCTTGGTGCAAAGTAAAATCACCTTGGGCCTGTGAAATCTCAATGCACTCTCCGACATGTAATCGTTGAGCCGCACTAGACACCAAGCCTTGCACTTTAATACCTAAAGCGATTTCACCTTGAGGAGTTACTTCAATAATTGAATAACTGCGCTGTTGGTAAACTCCATCAATAAGTAGCGTTAATAAAATACTTTGCCCAGCACGTACCTGATCGAACTTAAAATTACGATTCGGTTTAAGCTTAATAAGCACCATATCGGTATGTAGAGACTGAACTGCGATAACTTCTGCAAGTACGCGTTTCCAAGCCCAAGTCACGTTAATTTTTTGCAAAACAAAATCAACGAAATCTTCTCGAACCAAATGTGGCTGATAACTAAGTGTTGCGTTCATACGTTCCTCTTTTGTATCTGGCTATTTATTTGAGTGAACACATGTCCATATAGTGAACATATGTACACTATATTTATAACTGTTCACTCAGTCAACACTTGTTCACTATTTTTTTTATGAAAGTTTGCTCTTTTTTGTTAGACTCTGGCTCACGGTTTAAATAGGTTCTTTTAATGTCGATACGGGATGAACGAAAACAGCAAAGTCGTCAGGCACTTCTAGATGCAGCCTTGCATCTGAGCACGTCTGGGCGTTCGTTCAGTAGTATCAGTTTGCGTGAAGTTGCACGTGAAGTTGGTTTAGTACCGACAGCGTTCTATCGTCATTTTCAAGACATGGATGAACTCGGTAAGGAATTGGTTGACCAAGTTGCCCTACATTTAAAAAGTGTTTTGCATCAATTGGGTCAAAGTTATTTACAACATAAGTCGACTAAAACTCAGACCAGCATTGAGCTATTTGTTCAGGCGGTAAATCATAGCCCTAAGCAGTGGCAATTTATGATTTCAGAGCGTTGGGGTGGTTCAGAAACGGTTCGTGCAGCCATTGCTAGAGAAATCGAATTTCTAATTGAAGATCTAACAACTGATCTGACTAAACTCGAAAATTTTAAACATATTCAACAACCTCAAGACTTAAATGTCCTATCCACTATTTTGACCAACATGTCATTTACATGGGCAATGACGTGGCTCAACCTATCAAAACAATATCAAGGTGAACAGCTCAAGCTGCAACAAACTGCCTTTATTGAAAATGCCTCTACACAAGTTCGCTTACTCTTTAGAGGGATTGCAAACTGGGAACGGTAGAAGCGGCAAATGACAAAAAACAGGTTATGTGGTAATACGTAAAGAGAGAAAGAAAAAGGCTAAAAATTTCGAGAAAAGTCTTTTTCTTTTTACAGGAAGTAAATTATTAGTTAGGCCAAACTGGTGTGGGAATACCTATGAATCTTGATCGTCATACACAGTTTTTGATGCGCAAAGAAAAAATTCTGAGCGTGGCAGAAAAGTTGTTACTAGAAAACAATCAGGAAATTACTCTAGATGAGTTAGTGGCCGAGCTAGATATTGCTAAAGGCACACTTTATAAGCATTTTAGAAGCAAAAATGAGCTTCTACTTGAGCTCATTATTCAAAATGAAAAGCAAATTTTAGAAATTTCTAAAAAATATAATACAGATTTCAAAGAATACGCCCCTCATTACATGCTTCACCATTTGCTTACGCCAGGAAAAACCATTTTATTGCATCAACTTGAAGAAAATCTGACAATGACAGAGTCTAAGTTGAAGCATCTTTTCGAAGAGCTTTATGAAATCCGCCAACAGCGTATTTTAGCAATTAAAGATATTACAGAAAATTATTTAAAATCATTAAATTACGACATGTCGATTCGTGATTATTTGTCTTATATCTGGTCACTGACTTATGGAGCATCACTGCTTTTAAATTCTACGTATTATCAGCGTTCTATTGGTTCTCGCCAAAAATTAATTAATTTATATATTAATCAGGCATTATCGCTGCCAACTCAAACTGTTAATTTTGATGTTTTAAATTTTCAAATTGAAGATGAAAATAAGCAAAATTAATTGAAATATTTCGTGATAATTAACTAAATATAAAAATGGGCTTCATATGAAGCCCATTTTTGAAGTAAAGCCTAAACAACTTATTTTGCTTTACGTTCTTTCTCAATTAAATAATTAAGAACTTGAGTAACTTTACCATCTTCACCCTGTACAACATATTTACCATTAACAACAACCGCAGGAACACCTGTTAATTGGTACTGTTGAGCAAGTTTATTTGACTCGGCAACTTTTGCAGTCACAGCAAATGAGTTGTAAGTGCTATTAAACTTCTGTTCAGGCACGCCATAACGAGTAAAGAACTTCGCAGCAGAAGCCTGATCAAAAATTTGCTGACCATTCACCTGAATCGCATGGAACAATGGTAAATGCGTGCGTTTACGTACACCTAATGCCTCAGATGTATAATAGGTACGCGCCCCTTGTTCCCATACTTTGTTCATAGCAGCTGGTGTACGTACAAAACGCACATCGTTAGGAATCTGTTTTAACCACGTTTGCATATGCGGTTCAAGTTTAAAACAGTGTGGACATCCATACCAAAAGAACTCTCGAACTTCGATTTTCCCCGGAACTTCCACTTTGCCTGGATTGGCAATCACGGTGTAGTCTTTACCAGCAACAAAATCTGCTGCCATTGCACTACCCGATACGGCCATAATTGCTGCGCTTAAACCACCCAAAACCAATTTTTTCATTGCTACAGCTTTTCCTCTAAGTTGTTATGCATTAGCTTATGCTCTAAATATAAAACAAATATGCTAAATTCGTTTTGCTTCTGTGAAGTTTTTTATTGGGTTTATCGCTTTTTTCCCAATAATCGCTACACTAACGGCGAACTATATCCAAAAAGATAACCCAAGTTTAGAGGTAGCACCATGTCGCAATTGAATGTTGATTTACAAGAAATCGCAAAGTTTGAAGCACTTGCTGCCAAATGGTGGGATCAACATTCTGAATTTCGCCCACTTCATCAAATTAATCCACTCCGTTTAAACTGGATTGATGAACGTGTAGGCGGCCTTGCTGGTAAAAAAGTACTTGATGTCGGTTGTGGTGGCGGTATTTTGGCAGAGAGCATGGCACGTCGTGGAGCAGATGTACTTGGTATTGATATGGGGGAAGCACCGCTAGCTGTTGGCCGTTTGCATGCTCAGCAAGACAATGTTCAAAATATTGAATATCGCCAAATTCCTGTAGAAGAATTAGCACAAGAACAAGCGGGTCAATACGATGTGGTCACTTGCATGGAAATGATGGAACACGTTCCAGATCCAGCATCTATTGTAAGAGCTTGTCAGGCTTTGGTTAAACCGGGTGGCCATGTGTTCTTCTCAACCATTAACCGTAACCCAAAATCTTATTTATTTGCCATTATTGGCGCAGAATACGTACTACGCATGTTGCCAAAAGGTACACATGATTATCATAAATTTATTCGACCATCTGAAATGGCACATGACATTCGTAATGCAGGTCTTACTCTAAAAGAAATGACAGGACTGCACTACAACCCGCTGACCAAGCATTACTGGTTAGCGCCAAATGTTGACGTTAATTATATGGTTCACACGATAAATACAGGTGCATGATGAAAGCTGTTTTATTTGATTTAGACGGTACTCTTATCGATACGGCTGCCGACTTCATTCGTATTATTCAGCAAATGTGCCGTGATGAAAGACGCCCAGTTGTTGATGCCGACCTCATTCGCACTCAGGTTTCTGAAGGTGCACGTGCGATGGTTAAATTGGTCTATCCAGAGCTGGATGTGACCAATCCAATTTTCTTGGCACATCGTCAAAACTTTTTAGATATTTACGGCAATAATATTGTGGTTGATACAGACCTGTTTGAAGGTATGTATCCACTTTTAGAAGAGTTAGAAGCTCAGCAAATTCCGTGGGGTATTGTGACCAATAAACCACGCGGATTAAGTGAGTCTCTTTTAGAAAAGTTAAATCTGACCGAACGCTGCGCGGTTTTGGTGTGTCCTGAAGATGTCAGTAAAACCAAGCCGGATCCAGAACCAATGTATTTGGCGGCTAAACAGTTGAATATCCCAGCAAATGAAATTATCTATGTGGGTGACCATCCACGTGATATTGATGCTGGTCGCAATGCCAATATGTATACTATTTTGGCTGCATATGGCTATTTACCAATCGAACATCGTGATGATCTTGCTGCATGGCAGGCCGATTCGATTGTAAATACAGTGACAGAATTAAACCATATGTTACGTCAAAAGCTTCCTGCTCTACAGGCAAATCAGCGTATGATAAGTTAACATAAGAGTTTTATAGGCTTTTTTAACAGTTGTTTGTTTTATCAATATAAAAAGAAGGAGGTTTACCAATGAAATATTCAGAATACCAACCTCGTCCGGATCTACTCAAAGATCGAATTATTTTAATCACCGGTGCTGGCGATGGAATTGGGCGAGCTGCCGCTCTGACTTATGCCCTACATGGTGCAACCATTGTACTGCATGGTAGAACCTTAAATAAACTTGAAGTTATTTATGATGAAATTGAAAGTCTGGGTGCACCGCAACCAGCGATTTTGCCATTACAACTTTCGAGTGCTTCTGACCGTGATTATGACTTTTTAGTCGATACACTCGAAAAGCAGTTTGGACGCCTAGACGGTATTTTGCATAATGCAGGTATTTTAGGTGAACGCGTAGAGCTCGCACATTATCCAACCGAAACTTGGGATGATGTCATGGCGGTTAACCTACGCGCGCCTTTTGCTTTAACTCAAGCATTATTACCACTTTTGCAAAAATCAGAAAATGCCTCTGTTGTATTTACCAGTTCAGGTGTAGGCCGTGAAGCACGTGCTTTATGGGGCGCATATTCTGTCTCAAAAATTGCAATTGAAGCAGTGAGCAAAATTTTTGCAGCGGAACATACTTATCCGAATATCCGTTTTAACTGCATTAATCCAGGTGCAACGCGTACTGCAATGCGTGCTAAAGCCTATCCACAAGAAGATCCGAAAACACTACCTACACCAGAGTCGATCTTGCCTGCTTACCTCTATTTAATGGGTGAAGACAGCTTGGCGCTCAATGGTCAAAGTATTGATGCACAGGATTAAAAGTTAAAGATGAAAAGCTAAAGAAAATTACAGCCGATCATCAAATCTGGCTTGCCTATACCTGAAAAGATATATTCAAGCCTTTTTTATTATTGATAAAAACTCTTGATCTATCCGTAATTTTAATTGAACCATTAAATGATCTTCACAGTTTCTCTGCATTTTGCGCGTAGAGTATTCAACATGAGAGACATCAGATGTAAACGAGGATGCATCATGAAAAAGTTGTTCACAATCTTAACCCTTTCCATAGCTGTACTCACCACAAGTATGGCGAGCTTTGCTGATCCTCCTTTTGACCGAGGCCATGGCCCTAAAGGTCCTAAAGGTGGAGGACCACGCGGTGAATGGAACGATCGTGGGCCAGGATTTGGACGTGATCATGATGAAGATCGTGTCCGTGACGAGCGCCGTATGCGCGAAGAACGTGGTTTTGAACGGCTTAAACAGCATCGCTGGCAGCCTGGTTATGTTATGCCGCAGCACTATCGTGGCAATGGCTATAAAGTTGACTATAAAGATAGTAACTTGCCAAAACCAGACCGTAATCAGCAATGGTACAAAATCAATAATGACTATATTTTAGTCGACACTGATTCTAATAGTATTGTGAGTATTCGCGGTTTTTAAAGCGATAGAACCTCGCTATCGCTGAGAAAAAAGGATAAAGCCTTATGGTTTTATCCTTTTTTTTATTACTTATATATTTAAAAAATAAATAGATTTTTATATTCTAATATTTCGTATTTTCTTAATTTCTTCTTATTTCATCGTTAGTTTTCACATTTATTCTTCGTAGCCTCCACGATTTATCTGTAATTGTTCACTAATCTTTAGTTATTGAAATTTAATTCATCACTCGAGGTTTACAATGAAAAAATTAACAACAGCGATTGTTCTTTCACTTAGTGGTTTAGTTGCAACAACAGCAATGGCAGCACCAAATGATCATAACCACCATGGCAACTACCAAAACCATGAAGTAAAAACAGTTAAAGTAATTAAAAAAGACGACCATCGTAATGTTTGGCGAGCAGGACAAGTTGTGCCTCGTGAATATCAACACTCACGCTATGTGATTGACTACCGTCAGCATCAAAAATTAACGAAACCGGGTCGCTACCAAAAATGGTACAAGGTGAACGGAAATTACGTGCTGGTAAATGAACAAAGCCATAAAATCATTAGAGTGGTTCACTAATTTAAAAAAATTTAAACACCCAAACTTAGATTTGGGTGTTTTTTTATCTAAAACATGCGACTTTAATCTTTTTTGTTTAGAATCATCTTTATATCTTTTTGCTGTTGATTCGAGATCGGTATGCCAAGCAAGTCTTTAGAAAAGTCGCATAATAACCCCCAGCATTATGTACACTGGTTTCGACACTCAGCACCCTATATTAATGCTCACCGCGATAAAACATTCGTATTGATGTTTGGTGGTGAAGCAGTCCGTCATCCTAATTTCGAACATATCATTCATGATATCGCGTTACTTCATTCTCTTGGTATTCGCTTAATTCTTGTGCACGGCGCCCGTCCGCAAATTAATCAAAATCTTCAAGAGAAAGGAATTGAAACTCCTTTTTATGACAATAGCCGTATTACCACACGCGAATCTTTAAGCTGTGTCATGAGTGCGGTAGGCTCTATTCGCCTAGAAATTGAAGCATTGCTTTCTATGGGCTTAGCAAACTCACCCATGTACGGCGCTCGAATCGATGTCGTATCAGGTAATTTTGTGACTGCTAAACCTTATGGCATTCGTGATGGCATGGATTTCCAGCTTACAGGTGAAGTTCGTTCAATAGACACCGATGCAATTGAACGACACCTCGATAATCATAATATTGTGTTACTGGGGCCAACAGGTTACTCCACTACAGGCGAAGTCTTTAACTTGCGAGCAGAAGAAGTTGCGACCAAAACTGCAACTTATTTAAAAGCAGATAAACTGATTTTTCTTGGGGAGCAACAAGGTCTTCTGAATGAAGATGAACAAATATTACGTGAATTAAGCCCACATCAACTAGACTACTATATTCAACAATATCAAACCATTAGTCCAACACTAACCCTGCATTTGCAACAAGCAAAAAAAGCGTCTTTATCAGGTGTACACCGCGTTCATCTCATTTCCTATGCCTATGATGGCGCCCTTCTCGAAGAGTTATTTACTCGAGATGGTATAGGCACCATGATTACCGATGCTCATTATGAAGAAGTTCGTACAGCCCATATTAAAGATGTGGGTGGTTTAATGAATTTATTGCGTCCGTTGGAAGAAGAAGGCATCTTGGTTTATCGTTCACGTGAACGTCTGGAGCAAGAAATCAGCCAGTTCGCTGTTATTGAACGCGACGGTATGATTCTAGCGTGTGCTGCGCTTTATCCAATTCCAACCGAATTTAACGAAACTCGTTCTGCAGAAATTGCCTGTGTTGCAGTACATCCAAGTTATCGTAAATCAAACCGTGGTAGCCAAATTCTGCAATTCCTTGAAGAAAAAGCCAAAGAACAAGGTATTCGTCAGTTATTCGTTTTAACAACGCGTACCGCTCACTGGTTTTTGGAACATGGTTTTCATCAAGTCAGCGTTGATGAGTTACCTAATGCCCGTCAGGCGCTCTATAACTATCAAAGGAATTCTTTAGTCTTTAAGAAACTGCTTCCCTAGCCTTTGCTCTTTTTAAGATATTCTTATTTCAGATAAGCTTAGTTAAAAAAGTACAACCATAAACGCTATTAATTTATGGTTGTACTTTTTTTCAATCTCTATTTTTAATGTTTTAATATTTTTTTATTTTATTTACATCAACTTACTTCTAATTTATTAAATATATTTCTATTAGATAAATCACTTTTTTGCATAAGTTTATAGCTTATTGTTTTTAGCTTTTTTTTGCATAAATAAAGACCGAATACTTATTTTTTCTGAAATAAAAATCCCTTTAGGGTATCTGCTCATCCAATTATTTTTTCTTTTTCTCTTTCGGGGAGCACGAAATCTCATGGCACTTTTCAACACCACTTCATGGGCAAAATATTCAGTCATCGCAGCCAGCCTTGCAGGAGTGATGATGTTAAGTGGTTGTGCCAAAAAAGAGGAACAGGCCACCACAACTTTAAATATTGGCTATCAAAAATATGGCATTCTTCCTATTTTAAAGGCTCGTGGTGACCTAGAAAAAGTACTAAAAGAACAAGGCGTGCAAGTAAAATGGGTTGAGTTTCCTGCTGGCCCTCAATTGCTTGAAGGCTTAAATGTAGGGAGCGTTTCACTCGGTGAAGCAGGTGAAGCACCACCTATTTTTGCTCAAGCTGCCAATCCAAATTTAGTCTATGTCGCAAACCAACCTGCTGCGCCGAAAGCCGAAGCATTATTGGTACAAAAAGACTCTCCAATCCACTCTATTAAAGATTTAAAAGGCAAACGTGTTGCTCTTAATAAAGGTTCGAATGTTCATTACCTATTATTAAAAGTTCTAGAGGCCAACAACTTAAGCTTAAGTGATATTCAACCAGTTTATTTACCGCCATCAGACGCTCGTGCTGCCTTTGAAAAAGGTGCAGTAGATGCATGGGTCATTTGGGATCCGTTCTTTGCAGCAGCTGAACATCAAATTCAAGCTCGAGTTTTAGCGACTGGTGAAAATTTAGTAAGCAATCATCAGTTCTATCTAGCTGACCGTAAATTTGCAGAAAATAATCCAAAAGTTCTCAATACAGTGGTGCAAACCCTTAACCAGACAACTGAATGGGTGAGTTCACATCAGGATGAAGCTGCGAAGCTACTCGAAAAACCTACAGCACTTGAGTTTGATGTACTCAAAACTTCCATTTCACGTATGGGTTTTGGAGTTCAGCCAATCTCTGACAAGGTGGCACAAGAACAACAACAAGTAGCTGATGCCTTTTATGCGCAAAAGCTCATTCCTAACAAGCTCACCATTCAAGATGCCATTTTAAAACTGAAATAAACCTAGATTGGGCACAGCTTAAATAATCATATAAATGCTGTGCCTAACCTCAAGGGGAACAAGGATATCAATATGCAACACCAGTCATTATTTAATAAGAGTCAGTGGGCACAATTAGCTAAACGCATCAGTGCAGTCACTGTATTAGGTTTAACAATCGCAGCGCCAGCTTGGGCAATTGATCCAACGGTGAAAGAACTTCGTATTGGTTTTCAAAAAAGTTCTATTAACTTTGCGATTGCCAAACAGCAAAAACTATTTGAACAAGAATTTCCAAATGCCAAAGTGACTTGGAATGAATTTCCTGCTGGACCACAAATTTTAGAAGCTTTGGCTGTCGGTTCCCTTGATGTCGGTGTTACTGGGGACACTCCTCCAGTCTACGCACAAGCAGCTGGAAAGCCTTTATATTACATTGCCTATGAAGCAGCTAAACCACTAGCATCAGCAATTTTAGTTCCTAAGAGCTCTCAGCTCAAACAACTTAAAGACCTTAAAGGCAAACGTATTGCGCTGCAAAAAGGTTCAAGTTCACATTACTTACTTGTACAAGCTGTACGTAAAGCAGGCCTAAACTGGAACGACATTACTCCGATCTGGCTTACACCTGCCGATGCTCGCGCAGCATTTCAAAAAGGTGCTGTTGATGCATGGGCCATTTGGGACCCTTACTTCGCTTCAGCACAACTAGAAGATCAAGCTCGTGTTCTTGCATCAGGTAAAGGCTTAAGCCCGAACTATACATTTTATTTAGCAGCTCCAGATTTTGTTAAACAACATCCGAAAGCTGTTTCTGGGCTCATCAAACAAATTAATCAAGCTGACAAATGGGTTCAAAGCCATCAAGCAGAAACGGCAACAGCCATTGGCCAAAGTACAGGACTGAAGCCTGCAACCAGTGACTTATTTATTAAACGCCGTCCTCGTCCTTCATCAGCCGCTCCGCTGAACAGCAAAGTGATTGCTGAGCAGCAGCAACTCGCAGACATCTTTACTCAACAAGGCATCATTCCAAAGCCAATCAGCATCAAACAAGCTGTTTGGATTGCCAAGTAATTTCAATAGACATATAGGTAATGCACATGAAAATTTTCTGGTTTATTCCTACCCACGGTGATAGTCGCTATTTAGGTACAAGTAAAGGCGCTCGTCAGGTTGACCATGCCTATATGAAGCAAATTGCAGTGGCAGTAGATAATTTAGGTTACGAAGGTGTACTTATTCCAACAGGTCGTTCATGTGAAGATCCTTGGATTACGGCGGCTAGCCTGATTGATGCAACTCAACACCTTAAATTTTTAGTTGCGTTACGTCCAGGGGTAACAACACCAGCATTGGCAGCTCGTATGGCTGCAACATTTGACCGCTTGTCGAATGGTCGTGTGTTACTCAACCTAGTGACTGGTGGTGATGAGGCCGAACTACGCGGTGATGGTCTATATGAAGATCACTCAACGCGTTATCAAACTGCCAATGAATATGTAAAAATCTGGCGTGAAATTTTGACGCGTTCACATACGGGTGAAGCTTTTACATTCCACGGTGAACGCTTACAAGTAGACGATGCAAAACTACTTTACCCACCTGTTCAAAAGCCTTATCCACCACTTTGGTTTGGCGGCTCTTCAGACGTCGCTGTCGATCTTGCAGCTGAGCAAGTCGATACTTATCTTACATGGGGTGAACCACCAGAGGCAGTTAAACAAAAAGTTGAACATGTTCGTGCCAAAGCTGAGGCTAAAGGTCGTAAATTAACTTATGGTATTCGCTTACACGTGATTGTTCGCGAAACCAATGAACAAGCTTGGGCAGCAGCGAACGAGCTTATCCAATATCTCGATGATGCAACTATTGCTGCAGCACAGAAAAAATTTGCACAAATGGACTCTGTAGGCCAACAACGTATGGCTGCGCTACACGGTGGTAACAGAGACAAACTTGAAGTGTCTCCAAACCTTTGGGCAGGTATTGGTTTAGTTCGTGGTGGTGCTGGTACAGCACTTGTAGGTGACCCAGAAACAGTTGCTGCCCGCATTCAGGAATATGCTGATTTAGGTATCGATACGTTTATTTTCTCGGGCTATCCACATCTTGAAGAGTCGATCCGTTTTGCAGAGTTGGTCTTCCCATTATTACCAATCGAAACTCGCGCCAAACTTGCTCAGCCAAATTTAACCGGTCCATTTGGTGAAATCATTGCCAATAACTATGTTCCAGACGAGAAGAAGCAAAATAGTTCCGTCAAGGAGCCTGCATGAGTAAAGATGAAAGTATTGTTTCACGTGGAACAAAACAAATCGGGCAGCGTTTGCTGCCTTGGATTTTCCCTATTGTTCTATTGGTTGTTTGGCAAATTGCCTCAAGCTCGGGTCTTTTAGAAAACCGTATTTTGCCTGCACCGACTGCTGTGGTTTCCGCTTTTTGGCATCTACTCGTTAGTGGAGAATTATGGCATCACGTTAAGGTAAGTGCTGGCCGCGCTTTGATTGGTCTTTTGGTTGGTGGCGGCTTAGGCCTGCTCTTAGGTTTACTTAATGGCTCTTCACGCTTCGCCTCTACCCTGCTCGATACGACTCTGCAAATGATTCGTAACATCCCAGCATTAGCACTTATTCCACTCGTAATCTTGTGGTTCGGTATTGATGAAACAGCGAAATTATTCTTGGTCGCAGTAGGCGTTTTCTTCCCGATTTATATTAATACCTATCACGGTATTCGGTCAGTTGACCCACAATTGATCGAAATGGGTAAAAGTTACGGCCTTTCTCGCTGGCAGCTTTACAAAGAAATTATTTTGCCAGGTGCAATGCCTTCTATTTTAGTAGGTCTACGCTTTGCTTTAGGTTTGGTTTGGGTGTTGCTCATTGTCGCTGAAACTATTTCAGCTCAAGCAGGTATTGGTTATATGACCATGAATGCACGTGAGTTTTTACAAACAGATGTAGTTCTGGTCGGTATTCTTCTTTACGCCTTACTAGGCAAACTGGCCGATGTTTTAGCCCAGCTTTTAGAACGCTATTTACTACGTTGGCACTCTGGATATCAGAAATAAGGGAGCTTAGAACATGACAAATCTGAATTTAAATATTAATCAGAATGAAGTGCAGCTCATTCCGGAAGAACCAACAGAATCTCAAGAACCTGTATTAGGTGCAGAGATTCTGATTGAGCAACTTTATAAATTCTATGGCGAGGTAAAGGTCCTTGAAGATCTTGACCTACATATCCAGCCTGGTGAGTTTTTAGCAATTGTTGGTCGAAGTGGCTGTGGCAAAAGTACGTTACTACGTTTAATTGCTCAACTTGAAAAAGCCAGTTTTGGAGAAATCAAATTCAAATCTGCTCGGCATTTGCGCGAAGGCATTACTAACGATGATATTCGAGTAATGTTCCAAGACCCACGCCTACTTCCTTGGAGGAATATCCTTCAAAATGTTCAACTGGGTTTACCTAAAGCCCAACATGCTTTAGCAGAAGAATTACTGGAAAAAGTAGGTTTAAAAGAGAAATCAGGACAATGGCCTTCTCAACTCTCAGGTGGCCAACGTCAGCGTACAGCCTTAGCACGTGCACTATCGCATACGCCACGCATTTTATTGCTTGATGAGCCTTTAGGTGCATTAGATGCTCTAACTCGGCTTGAGATGCAAAGCCTGATTGAGCGCTTGTGGAAAGAACAAGGTTTTACTGCCATTTTAGTCACACACGATGTAAGTGAAGCAGTGCAATTAGCTGACCGTATTATCTTATTAGATAAGGGCCAGATTGCTCAAAGTTTCCAGGTTAATCTTCCACGCCCGCGTAAAAAGAGCATTACTTTTGCCCAACTTGAACAACAAGTACTCGATGCAGTTTTGGCAACTTAAGATTGCGATCAGTAATCATAAATGCTCAGCCAAAAAATGCCCAATTTACGAGCAATAAAACTGCTGTTTTATTGCTCTTTTTTAGGGCGAAATTTAAAAAATATTTTTAAGAATAACAATAAACTAGTGAATCTCTCTATTTTTTGCACAATAGTATATCTATTACGCAAATAACTAGCCGTTTTTTGATTAAAAAAGCAAGACACCTGTGCACAAATCAAACAATTTCCCTTACAATGGGAGTATTATTTTTTTAATTATGCAGCAGATGGAACAAAAAAAGAGTACCCAAAAGCGCAATCAGCTTCTTGCTGCCGCCCTTGACGTATTTTCAGTCTATGGGTTCACTGGCGCAAGTCTGGATGAAATTGCCCAACTCGCCGACATGCATAAGTCGAATATTTTCTATTACTACGAAAATAAAGAGTCTTTATACGTAGAAGTGCTCACAACCGTTTTACAAAAATGGTTAGCTCCCTTACAAACTCTAGAAGCTGAATTAGAACCAGCCGAAGCCTTATCTCACTATTTAATACAAAAAATCGAACTGTCTCGTAGCCAACCGAAAGCATCTAGATTGTTTGCATTAGAAATCATTCAAGGTGCTCCGCATATTTTACCTATACTCAAAGGACCATTAAAAAAACTATTTAAGCGCAAAGCTAAAGTCATTCAGACTTGGCAAGAAGAAGGAAAGATTTCACCAGATATCGACCCAGAATTATTAATCTTAAACATTTGGGGTCTTACGCAAAACTATGCAGATTTTGCAACCCAAATGGAAATGGTGACTGGAAAAACACTGCGTAACCGAAGCATGTTCCAACGCTCAATTGAGCATACAGTCCACCTAATGCTCTACGGCGTATTGCCTCGTTAAAACCAAAAAAAGATCGGCAAATTTGCCGATCTTTTTTTAGAAGTGATTTTGATAAAGTGCTAAAAGTTTTTGAGCACCTAATAATAAATTTTCTTCCCAATCTATATGTGCAGTGTCATCTGCACCATCAGTAATATATTTCACCGAAATCAGGCGTACACCTAACTTATGGCAGACTTTGGCTAAGGCATATCCTTCCATATCCACTACATCACAAGCTACTTTTGGCTGACCCGTTTCAAATGAATCCCCAGTTCCACAAACTGCTTTTGGCAAATCAGCAAAATGTGATTGAAGATGAATTTCAGCTGGCAAGTGATCATCTAACGGCGTTACACCTACTTCAAACCCTAAGGGTGAAACATCCATATCACGTTGTACAAAAGTTTTCACCTCGACTAAATCATGTCGATTAAATGCAGAGCTTCCAGCTGTACCAAGATTAATTAAAGTTTTACAGCCAGTTTTTTGAATAACCTCAAATGCTTTAAAGGCAGCATTAATCTTACCAATACCACTGTAATGGACTTCAACACCTGCCTGCTCAAACAAACCTTTAGATTCATTAGGAAGTGCCATAATTAAAGCAATATCAGTGTTCATTCAAAAAGCTCAAATCAAAATTAAATAAATTAGAAAATAAGTATAAATCAGGTGCAAAAGCTTTTTGCACCTTTTCATCATTACTGCATTTTTTGTTGTAAGGCGATTAAACACGGAGAAAAGAACAGTTGGCCGCTATATGCGCCTGCTAGCGTTTTCTTCATTACCATACCCCACATTGTCAATAATAAAAGACTCAATGCCACAGCAACGTATTGTAAAAATACAATTTCAACTTGATGCCCTAAATTAAACAGTGCAAGAATAAATACGCCTAATGGAAAGGTTAAGCCCCACCAACCCAAATTGAATGGAATACCTGTCTTTGCGTGACGAAGCGTTGTTAAAATCGCAAGACCCAGCCACCATAACCCGAAGCCTAAAAGTACAAGACTCCCCACAACTCCTAAAGCTTGAAAGACATTAGCAAATTGGTGAAATCCTACGTTTGGCGCCACTCTTTGTGCCTGCTCTCCTAGTAACAATAGACCTAAAGCACCTGTACCAATCGGTCCTAAAGACAACCAGCTAGAAATTGCGACTTCTTTTTCCGGTAACTGATGTAAAGCCATACGTAACATTAAAATTGTCAAAATAGCGAATGCGGGTAAAACAGAAATTCCCCAAAGTACGTAGCCCGCCATTAATAAATGAAAGCTATGCAAATCTGCTGGTAAATGTGCAACTAACATACCCGCAGAACTTGCTGCTACTTCACATGCAACCACAGGTAAAAGCCAGATTGCAGTCATGGTATGTAGCTGATGGTTCTGACAGCTAAACATACAAAACGGTACGATCCACGCAATTGCTAGTGCTAAAAAGACATCGATGTACCATAAAGCTTGAGCAATATGTATCGCAACTTCACCGTAAAGCCCAACACCGAAGCTTAAAAAGCCATTTAGTATTGTAGCGAGCCCCATCGGAATAGCGCCTAAAAACAAGCTCATATTGGGATGGTTAAATATTTGCTTCGCTTCATGAGGGAAAAGAAACCACCGCAATAAATAAAGACCTGAAAAAACGCTGAATAAAATAATATTAAATTGCCATAACAAAGTTGCTAACGTGAATAAAAATGATTGAGCAAATGGAAGCTGAATTAAAATCATACTTACCACGCCAGTACCCATAGTCGCTGTAAACCAATTTGGAGTAAAATGTCGTATAACATCTTTGCTATGATTTAATTGGTAAAAGGGTTTTTTCATTTTAGTTCTCTAATCAAAGAGTGGATAAAGATATAGTAGAGCAAACTATTAATAAGAAAAATTGATTTATTTTTATTTAATTCATCAGAATTTTAAATATACAAATATTCATGTTGAAAAATAACTGAGTAAAAACACAACAACAAGACGAATCTGTGAGATTATGGCAATATATAGCCCTTGCAAAAATAGCCATATTTTAAGTTCATGAAACTGCTTCGTCTTAATGCGTTATCGCCCAATTTTCAGTTACCTCAAACAGCGGTAACTATTGGTAATTTTGATGGTGTCCATTTAGGTCACCAAGCGATGATTGCTCAACTCAAAAAAATTGCTGCAGCACAAGGCTTAAAAACATTGGTTATGATTTTTGAGCCACAACCTCTTGAATTCTTTAAAGGCTACGATGCCCCTCCTCGTATTAATTCACTACGAGAAAAAGTTGAATACCTAGCTGAGCTTGGGGTTGATTACATTGCAGTTGCTAAATTTGATCAGCATTTCCGTAGTATGAGCGCGTCTGCCTTTGCAGACTTATTAAAAGATAAATTAAACGCGCAGTCTTTGGTTTTAGGAGATGACTTTCATTTCGGTAAGGACCGTCAAGGCAACAGCGAATTTTTAAAAGATTACGGATTTGGGGTCACAAATTTACATACGATTGAACTTGAAGGTGAACGCGTAAGTTCAACTCGTATTCGCCAAGTGCTTCAGGTAGGAAATCTTGCCTTAGCTGCTAAATTATTAGGCCGTCCTTACAGTATTACCGGACGTGTTCAATATGGCGACCAGATTGGCAGAACTCTGGATTTTCCAACGATTAACGTTCGCCTCAACCGCCACAAGCCATGTTTAAATGGTATTTATGGTGTTGAAGTCATTTGTGAAACAACCTCACTTACTCAAAAAGTGCGTCAAGATACACCCGAAAAACCGGGAATTGCCGGATATCATGAAAACAGCCTATATGGCGCAGGACATGTCGGTACACGTCCTGCCATTCAGCAAGAACATCCAGAGTGGAGATTAGAAGTACATTTCCCTGATGTTTCTGCTAATCTGTATGGCTTATTTATGCGGGTGACTTTCCTTCACTATCTTCATGGTGAATTGAACTACCCTTCGCTTGAGGCACTTAAGGCAGGAATTGATAATGACGTGCAACAGTTACGACAATACCGTAACGACACGACACAATTTCCTTTTTAATTCGAATTTTGATTGTAAAACATGTCGGCTCCCAAGCTGATTAAACTGGATGAAAACTTGCATGAGCGATAAGCAAACTCCTGAGAATGCAGTGGACTACAAAGCCACGCTAAACCTGCCGGATACTCAATTTGCAATGAAAGCAAATTTGGCAGTACGTGAAGTGAAATGGTTAGAAGAGTGGTATACCGACAACATTTATCAGCAGATTCGTGCATCGCGTATTGGCAAGAAAAAATATATTTTGCATGATGGTCCTCCATATGCGAACGGTACAATTCACTTAGGTCACGCAGTTAATAAAGTACTCAAAGACGTGATTGTAAAAAGCCGTACTTTGGCTGGTTTCGACGCACCTTATGTTCCGGGTTGGGACTGTCATGGCTTACCAATCGAGCTAAAAGTTGAAGAAAAAGTGGGTAAAGTTGGCGAAAAAGTTGACGCTGCGACTTTCCGTAAACTCTGCCGTGAATATGCTCTAAAACAAATTGATTTACAGCGTACTGACTTTAAACGTCTTGGTATTTTAGGTGATTGGGATAATCCTTATCTCACCATGAACTATAAACAAGAAGCCGATATTGTTCGTACTTTAGGCTTAATCCAGAAAAATGGTCATATCCAGCCAGGCTTAAAGCCAGTGAACTGGTGTATGGACTGTGGTTCAGCACTTGCTGAAGCTGAAGTTGAATATGAAGATAAAAAATCTGACGCAATTGATGTTGGTTTTGGTGTTGTAGATCTTAAAGATTTAAGTGCCCGTTTAAACGTAGAAGTTCAAGACCCAACAGATATCGTGATCTGGACGACTACACCGTGGACATTACCTGCTAACCAAGCCGTTGCTTTGCATGCCGAAATTGAATATCAATTGGTACAAGTAACTACTGAGCGTGGTAAGCAAAACTTCATTCTTGCTAAAGACTTAGTTGCTTCAGCAATTGAGCGTTACAAGCTTGAAAACCCAGTTGTTTTAGCTGACTTTACAGGTTCAGCTCTTGAAAACCTTACTTTACAACACCCTTTACTTACCGATCGTCAAGTTCCAGTGATTTTGGGTGAACACGTTATTGCAACAAGCGGTACAGGTGCAGTACATACAGCGCCTGGCCATGGTGCAGACGACTATAAAGTAGGTCTTCAATACAACCTTAAAGTAGACAATCCAGTCGGTGGTAACGGTGTTTATTTACCAACTGCTCCAATCTATGCTGGTGAGCACATCTATAAAGCCAATCCAAAGATTATTGAAGCTTTAGGTGCTGTAGGCCGTTTATGGGCTCATCAACCAATTAAACACAGCTACCCACATTGCTGGCGCCATAAGACTCCTATTATTTTCCGTGCTACACCACAATGGTTCATTAGCATGGATCAAAAAGGCTTACGTGAAGGCGCGCTTAACGCGATTGAAAACGATATCGAGTTTGTACCGAACTGGGGTAAAAACCGTATTGAATCAATGATTGAAGGTCGTCCGGACTGGTGTATCTCACGTCAACGTACTTGGGGTGTTCCAATTCCTTTCTTCGTTCATAAAGATACGAATGAATTACATCCTCGTACGCCTGAACTCATCGAAGAAGTTGCTCAACTGATCGAACAGGAAGGCATCGAAGCATGGTTCAAACGTGAAGCAAAAGACTTCATAGGTGAAGATGCTGAACAATACAACGCCGTTCGCGATACACTCGATGTATGGTTCGACTCTGGTACAACACATTACGCTGTACTTGAGCAACGTGAAGAATTAGAAAGCCCTGCTGATTTATATTTAGAAGGTTCAGACCAACACCGTGGTTGGTTCCAATCTTCTTTATTAACGTCTATGGCAATTCACAATCGTGCACCATATAAAGCCTTGTTAACACATGGTTTTACAGTGGATGAAAACGGTCGTAAGTTGTCGAAATCTTTAGGCAACTACATTCCGCTTGAAGAAATCATCAAACAGCTTGGTGCTGATGGTTTACGTCTATATGTAGCTTCTAGCGACTATCGCTATGAAATTGCAGCGTCTAAAGAAATCTTTAACCGTGTAAGTGATAGCTACCGTCGTATTCGTAATACCCTACGTTTCTTGCTTGCGAACCTAAATGGTTTCAAACCAAGTACAGATGCTTTAGCAGTAGATGACCTCATCGCTCTTGATCAATACATCTTGCAACGTGCAAATGAAGTACAACAAACGATTATCACTGCTTACGAAGAAATGAACTTCCATGTAGTGTGTAGCGCGTTAACAAGCTTCTGTATTAATGACTTAGGTGGTTTCTACCTAGACATTATCAAAGATCGCCAATATACGACTAAGGCTGACTCACAAGCACGTCGCTCTGCACAAACAGCACTTTATCATATTGTCCAAGCATTTATCCGTTGGATGAGCCCAATCTTAAGCTTTACCGCTCAAGAAGCTTGGCCACTGATTCCAGAACAAACTGAAAAGTATGTATTTACTTCAGAATGGTATGACTTGCCTGTTTCATCAAAAGCAAACTTGCTTTCTGAAGAAGATTGGCAAACATTGATTAGCGTAAAATCTGCAGTAAATAAACAGATTGAAGCAGCTCGTAACGCTAAACTTGTCGGCAGTAATCTTTCAGCCAAAGTTGAACTTTGGGCAAATGAATCATTACAAACAGTTTTAAACCAACTGGCTGATGAACTCCGTTTTGTTCTTATTACTTCGCAAGTAGTAGTACATCCATTTGCTGAGCAAGGTGAAGCAACTGAAATGGAAGGCTTACGTGTACAAATATCTGCAGCTGAAGGTGAAAAATGTGCACGTTGTTGGCACGTCCTTCCAGATGTAAATACACATGCCGATCATCCTGGTTTATGTGGTCGTTGTATTGTGAACGTCACTGGTCGTGGCGAAGTGAGAAAATATGCCTAATTCACAAGCTAAAAAAGGCTTATTCCAGTTTTATCCACACAACCTCATTTGGCTTGGACTTTCTGTCCTTGCTATTGTTTTGGATCAATGGACAAAATGGATTGCAAGTACACATCTGAACTACGCAGATCCAGTGCCTGTGCTTCCATTTTTAAACTGGACACTATTACATAACTATGGTGCAGCCTTTAGCTTTTTATCGGATGCAGGAGGATGGCAGCGCTATTTCTTCACATCTTTAGCAGGCTTAGTTTCAATCCTTTTTGTATTTTGGTTGCTTCGTATGCCTAAAAAAATGGTGGTGCTACCTGTAGCCATCGCTTTAATTTTAGGTGGAGCTTTAGGCAATTTAATTGACCGTATTACCCTAGGTTATGTGGTCGATTTCATTCATGTTTATTACCAAAATCATCACTTTCCAGCTTTTAATATTGCGGACAGTGCCATTACCTTAGGTACCATCTTGCTACTCATCGATACATTCTTCCTTGAGAAGCAACGCAACCAAAATTCGGATGCATAATATGACCGAAATTATCCAACCTAACGAAGAAATTCGTATTACAGATGGCTCTAAAGTCGATCTACACTTTTCTGTTGCTATTGAAAATGGTGTAGAAATCGATAATACACGTAACCGTGAAGAACCTGTTACCTTGACTATTGGTGACGGAAATCTTTTACCTGGCTTTGAAAAAGCATTATTTGGTTTACGTGCTGGAGACCGCCGTACAGTGCATCTTCCACCAGAAGATGCATTTGGTCCATGGAATCCGGAAAATATTCAAACTTTCGATACAGTTAAGTTTGAACAACGTCCTATTCCTGGTCATATGATTGAGTTTGAAGATAAAGCAAAAACAACTTTATTCGGTGTAGTGAAGTCAGTTAATGATGACATTACAAAAATTGATTTTAATCACCCGTTAGCTGGAAAAAACATTACCTTTGAAGTAGAAATATTCAAGGTTACTCCTGAAGGCCAACAAGGCATTAAACTCATGTAAATAAAATAGCCCTCTCAATGAGGGCTTTTTTATTATCCAATTTTTTTCATAACATAAGAATCCTTACAAATTCTATATTCTCAGCTACCCATGTAATGAATTAAGTTATAAGTATAAAAATCCTCGGGAAAAATACATGCTGGTCTATATTGTCGTGGGAAGTGTTCGTGAAGGACGTACAGCAATTAAAATTGCCAATTGGGTAGAATCAACAATTCCAACATTGGGTCTAAACGATTTCCAAACCGAAGTAGTCGATTTAAAAGAATGGGATTTACCTCTATTTTCAGGATCTCATCCACCCGCTACCGGAATTTATGATCAACCTAAACAACAAGAATGGGCAGACAAAATTGCTCAAGCAGATGCTTTTATCTTTATTAGCCCAGAATACAACCATGGTTACAGTCCAGCTCTAAAAAATGCTCTGGACTATGTAGGCAAAGAATGGAGTGGTAAACCAGCTGCATTTATTGGTTATGGTTCAACGAATGGTTCTCGATCTATTAGCCAAATACGTCAAGTCACCTCAAGTTTAAGTATCATTGATCCCAATGCTGTAATAGAGATACGAGATATCTTTAAACGCAATAAAGATGAAAAATTCGAAGCTAATGAGTTTGAAGTAAAAGGGCTTCAATCAATTGTTGAGAAACTACAGAAATATCACTTATCTTAAATTTAAAAAAGGCCTCTACAAACAAAATAGGGGCCTTTTATTTTTATAAGCTTTTTAAATAATTTACTACGTCTATATTACCAGCCATTTCTGCAAGCTGTAGCGCTGTATATTCGCTTTTATAAGCGACTTGAGCACCTTTTTCTACCAAGAGTTTAACTATATCTAAATGATCATTTTCAGCAGCTGCTTGCAAAGCACTATAGCCTTCATCATCTGCCTGATTGGGATCTTGCCCTTCTAATAGTAATTGCTCTACCTGATCTAGATCCCCCAAAGAAGCCCAATAGACTAATTCAGGAAGAGAGAGTTCTTCATCATCTTCAGGTATTGAAGAGAAGGAATTAATTTTCACGCAAACACCTAAAAATAAGAAACTTCATCATTATTATATTCATATAACATGCTTGATATGCAAATCGGATTTTAAAGCTGTATTTTCCTTGCCTTAAACTCTTCAATCAATTCAATTCAAGCATAAAGAAACACCCCGGTTTCTTTGGAAACCGGGGTGTTTAGAATAATGAGCTGGCGATGACTTACTCTCACATGGGAAACCCCACACTACCATCAGCGCTAAGAGGTTTCACTTCTGAGTTCGGGAAGGGATCAGGTGGTTCACTCTTGCTATGGTCGCCAGCACAACTGGTATGGATACTTGCATTGGTCTTAATATGCCGATGCGTTTTCCAAATCTTTACAGATGGGCTGATTGAATCTTACTTTATTTGTTCATTTTAGCTAAGCNTATAACTAAATCAAGTTGCTTTGCATATTAATGAATCGATTGATGCTTTATATACAACTGCTTGGGTGTTGTATAGTCAAGCCTCACGAGCAATTAGTATTGGTCAGCTTCACATATCACTATGCTTCCACATCCAACCTATCAACGTCCTAGTCTCGAACGGCTCTTTAGAGGACATAAAGTCCTAGGGAAATCTTATCTTGAGGTAGGCTTCCCGCTTAGATGCTTTCAGCGGTTATCCCTTCCGAACATAGCTACCCGGCGATGCGACTGGCGTCACAACCGGTACACCAGAGGTTCGTCCACTCTGGTCCTCTCGTACTAGGAGCAGATCCTCTCAAATTTCCAGCGCCCACGGTAGATAGGGACCGAACTGTCTCACGACGTTCTAAACCCAGCTCGCGTACCTCTTTAAATGGCGAACAGCCATACCCTTGGGACCTGCTTCAGCCCCAGGATGAGATGAGCCGACATCGAGGTGCCAAACACCGCCGTCGATATGAACTCTTGGGCGGTATCAGCCTGTTATCCCCAGAGTACCTTTTATC
>Ga0058692_1000030_pt1 | contig 189055 bp, 106 predicted proteins | sample AgamicAtAmrz_FD_55216 | JGI IMG/M metagenome (GOLD analysis project Ga0058692, IMG submission 55216) | Agave microbial communities from Guanajuato, Mexico - At.Am.rz | ecosystem: Host-associated > Plants > Roots > Rhizosphere | place: Guanajato, Mexico | collected 2012-06-07 | reverse complement strand
CGAGAAGGACTGTCCCTGTAAAAACGAGCTGCACGCCTGAGATGCGGCGCGATTCGAGTCAGTTGTTCGGAAAACTCGCTGTTCGCCTCCGGATCGGCGCGGCTGGTTACGGTCGAGATGATCAATGGGCAGTCGCCGTTCTTGTCGATCGTTACGCCGATGGAGCATGCGATATTATTTGGCACCAGCCAGTCGTTATAGAACTCGGTCCTGAGGAGTTCTTCGGGCGGTATGATCTCATCGGAGTAGATGCCCAAGCCGACCTTGCGCACAGCGCAGTGCTCAAGCCACGGATTGGTGTTGACGTAATGCGAAGCGTAGGACTCGAGTTCCGGCCCCTCGAACCTCGATGTCATTGCCAGATACTCGTCGGACTGGCTCATATTGTGCGAAAACAAGATTGTCCGGCCGTCCGGCGCATGGTCGGACAGCCGGTCGAGAAAATGCTGCCAGGACGATTCTCCAAGCAGCGCCGCGTAGATCAGATCGATCAACTCGGCATCGGAATGCTGCATTTCTTGGTTGCGCACGCTACCAGTCTCCCTCTTGATTGCCTTCAAATAGGCTCGCCCCTTCATTCATCAGTTCACCCAAGCGGGTGATTGGCGAAGACTATAGGGCACCGATATGAGTATTACGACCATTGTTCACAATTGGAGGTAGGGAATTTGCGCCCGTTAAATACTGCTTTGGCAACGCTTTTTGTAATTGGATGTTTTTCCGTATCGGCGGCGCAGGCCGCATGCTCCGGCAGCAACGGCCGGGGCTGGGGTAGCGGGAACGGCAACGGTCAGTTCGAAATGACCGCCGGCGATAAGGCCTGCAATATCAGCTTTCCTGGCTTCATAGATGATGTCAGAAAGACCCGAACACCTGCCACAGAAGTCACCGTCACCAGGCAACCGAAGAGTGGCAAAATCTCGGTAGTGGCAGGAAAGGGACTGGTCTACACCCCGGCCCAAGGCTTCAAGGGCAAGGACAAGTTTTGCACGAGGAACAAATCGGCAAAGGTGAAGGAAAAATCTCTTTCGGGATGCATTACCGTCACAGTCCGTTAGGCATCAGCAGCTGGTTGCCACCGCGTGGCCCCGAAAGGGGATAGGCGATCTCGTCACGTCCATTAGGCTAAGCTGATTTGAGGCTGCGTGGCGGCTTAACCAATAGATTTTTCACGGCGATTAGAAGAGGCTACCTGTGCACGCGATAACAAAACTCGCCATAACAATTGGACTGGCTACGACTGCAATATCTCTCAGTAAGCCGGCTGAGGCTGCATGCGGCCCAGCCTTCAACGGTGTATGGGAAACGCTGGTCATTTCCTCTCAGGGGCAGTATACTCAGTCGAGATTCATAAACAATTCAAAAAACGGTGCCCTTCACGCGAATACCGAAACAGGGACCAGACTATCATCTGGAGGATACATACTCAGTACTATATTCGATATAGCTTACAATAAGGACTTATACAAAAATATAAGTGCGAAAATAACAGGCAAAAATACTTGTACCCTGATATTCAAAAGGCCGCACGTAAATAAAGATGCGTATGGAGTGGTAAGGGGCGTTGTAGCAAGACAAGCACGATTGAAGGCGTCCGGAAAGAGTATCCAATGGTGCTGGCTTGAAAAAGGTCACCAACTTGGTGACTGCATGCCCTATCGACAAACGGATACGTTAAAATGATGTCTCTGATCAAGTATTTCTCTCGTTCAAGTCCTTTAATGTTCTGTCCCCTTTCTGCCATTTTGTACAGCCAAACTCCCGCCGACGCGCAACAAAAGGCATGCCCTACACTAAAGTGGGGCGGCGCGTGGTCGTACTTCATTAACAATTGCATGTCGGAATCGACTTCGATTTACAGACCCAGGAGGTTGTCGCGGGTGGAAGTGCTCAGGATATGTGGACCAAAGGAGGTTCTCGATAGCCACTCCCGACGGGGACGTTAATGGGTATGAGTGCCGGAGCAGAAAGATCGGGGCTACATATGCCCAATGCGACACGCAGGGACGGTGTAAATGTAAAGGTGAATGGGCAACTAAGCCTAGCTGAAATAGAACCAAGCACGGAATTGCTGGCAATGATCGAAAAGGTTTGCCAATGATGAAGGAGAACACCTGTCAGACGAAGTCAGAAAGCCGGCCGGATGTCGTGCGGATTCGCAAGGTTTACGATATCGTGCTTTGCACGGTTCTCGCTATCATGTTTGTTCTGGGACCGGTCTATCTGTATTTCGCTGTCTATTATCCGCAGTGGCTTTTTTAGGCGCATCATTAACCTCTATTTTCCTCTTGCTATCTATCCGACTTACGCTCAGCCACATCGCCATCTTCGACGAGGGCAACGCACGGCCATGCGCCTGCCTCTCCAGGTAGTAGAAGTTGTCGCGCAAGTCCCTGCAGACCGTCCTAAAACTCGATAGGCTTGAGGTTATTTAGGCGTTCGCTGTTATTCGAGCGGATTTGCACGCATTTCGGCTCGTCAGCGTCCTGGAAGGCGTGTGGCCTCTCCGCGAGGTCTTTTCAGGCGCGTTTTGAGCGCTCGGAAGGCCGTTTTTCGTCGATCATGTCCTCACAGCGGCGATCAGGCCGGTTACGCCGATCAGGAGATTCCCTGCTGCAAGAAAGCCAGAAGATCGGCGTTTATCTTATCGGGGTGCGTGGTACACATGCCGTGCGGCAGCCACAAGCGCTTTCGTAGCCGGCCCAGCGCAGACTACTGAATGCGTATCGCCATGTTACGCCGATACCGAACGAGCCGTCTGGCCTTCAGCATCCTGGTATTCGGCGCCGTGTACCCGCTGGTGACCGGGCTGTCATATCTGATGCAGGCGGTCACGCCGGAATGGGACCTGTGGCAACGCCATCTGGTCATCGTTCCGGTGATCGTCGCCGCGATGGTGTTCGCCATCATATCCGGCATCCACCGTCTGCTTCGTCCGGTCGCCTTGCCCGACGATTAAACCCCTCGCGAGGACTTGGGCCGGCTGTGGCGGCTTGAGCAGTGCCGCCTCTCAGGCGGTGGCTTTACGATCGCTTCCACAGATGGCGCCGAAGTCTTCGGCAAGGTCGGCCAGAGACGTATCCGCAAGCCGCTTCAACAAGATCGCTTCCGCGGCCTCAAGGGCTCCGGTGAGCGCTCCGTTTACAGCCTTTTCCACCGCGCACTCGGGATTGTCCGAGTCATTGCCGATGGCGAACAGTTTCGGGCCGCCCACCGCCTTGTGGATATCCAGCAGTGAGACCCGGCGCAGATCGCAGGCCAGGCGCCAGCCTCCGCCATGCCCCTTGTCGGACCGGACATAGCCCTGGTCACGCAACCCCGCCAACGTCCTGCGGACGACGACGGCGTTCGTGCCGAGCATGGCAGCAATCTGCTCGGACGTGAGCGGACCCTCCGCACAGGCCATGTGGAGAAGGACATGCAGCATACGGGAAAGGCGACTGTCAGGTCTCATGAGCTTGCCTCGCTGAAATAGGTCCGTCCGGGTTATCATGTAACTCGCCATGTTGCATGTCCCTTGCGCGCCGCAATCACGTAACTTATGATGATGCGTGAAGGAGATCAACGGTGAAGCTTTATGAACTGGACTGGGCGCTCTACCCGCGCCGGATAGGCATCTATCTCGCCGAGAAGGGGATAGCGGGCATCGAGCGCATTGCGCTCGATGCGATGGATGAAGGACTTGGCGGAAGGCTCAAGGCGTTGAGCGTGTTGGGCACGGTCCCGGTCCTGGAAACCGACGGCGGTCGCCGCATCCGGTCTTCCATCGCGATCCTTGAATATCTCGAAGAGCGGTTTCCTGAGCCCGACATGATTGGCCGCACGCCGGAAGAACGGGCGCTCACCCGCGAACTGATGAGTGTGACGGACGAAGCGGCGCAGCACTTGGGGCTCTGGTGCCACAAGGGCAGCCCGGTCTTTGCGGGCGCGGAGGAGCAGAATGCGGATGCGGCCCGCTTTGCGGCACAATCCTATCGGCGGCAGCTCGACCGACTTGATCTGTTGCTCGGCGAGACGGGCGGACCGTTTCTGGCCGGTGGCAGGATCACCTTGGCCGATTGCGTGGCCATGGCGACGCTGGAATTCGCCGAAGGCGCGTATGGCGTGCCGCTGCCGCAAGAGTTGGAAAGGCTGGGAGCCTGGTACACGCGCTTCAAGGAGCGGCCGAGCGCCTGCTGCCCTCCCTATCCGGAAGCGTTTCTGGAGCGCGCCTATGGACTGCCGCAGCACAGCCGATGCTGGCCGGTATGAGGAACAGCGACATGCAGAATGATTTCGAAGTCGCCATTATCGGTGGCGGCCCCGCGGGCCTTTCCGCCGCATTGGTGTTCGGCCGGGCTCGCCGGCGCGCGATCGTCATCGACGGCGGCAGCCCTCGCAACGCAGCCGCGCCGGCCATGCACAGCTTCCTTTCGCGCGACGGCATATTGCCGGGGGACTTTCGCGCCATCTGTCACGACGAACTGGTTTCCTATTCCACCATCGTGCGCCGCGCCGGCATGGTAGCCGACGTCCGCAGCACTGACCAGGGTTTCGAGGTTGTCATGGAGGATGCCACGGTCACGAGCCGCAAGGTCATCCTCGCCCTTGGCCTCGTGGACACGCTCCCCGACATCGAAGGGCTCGCCGAGAACTGGGGCAAGGGTGTTCATTCCTGTCCCTACTGCGACGGCTACGAACACCGTGACCGACATTGGGGCGTTCTCGCGGACCAGCCCGAGGTGCTGGATTACGCGTCGTTCCTGCGCGGATGGAGCGACCAGATGACGGTATTCGCACGGCCAGGCGACGTGAGCGCCGAACGGCACGACACACTTCGTCAACGCGGCATCCCTGTCGTTGGCGGAGCCATCGCCAGGGTCGTTGGCGGAGACGGTCATTCGCTGCGGGGCGTCGAACTTGCAGACGGGTCGGTACATCAGGTGGAGTCCCTGTGGGTGCGGCCGGTACAAAGCCAGGCGCCCCTGGTCGGCAGGCTCGGGCTGCGTCTACGCGAAGACGGCGCAATCTGGCGGGACGAGCGCGGAGAGACTTCCGTCCCGGGTCTATCCGCGGCGGGGGACTGTGCAGCAGGGCCTGTCCAACAGGCTATACTCGCGGCCGCCGATGGCGCGAGAACAGCTTTCCCCGTGGCCCATTCGCTCGTGACGGCGGGACTTTGAAGACGACTGCGGTGAGCGGCATGCGGGGAGGCTTTTCACCCCGCAGTCGGTTACCGAATGACGTTCGTACGGGCGCATCAACCCCGCCCGTACGCTGCCCGTCTCCACCTTGGGGGCACGTCTTTTCGCGTCAGCGCAGTCCCGGGATCGCGAAGCCGCCGTCGGCAAGGATGGTTTGACCCGTGACGAAGCGCGCCTCCTCCGTGCAGAGCCACACCGCAACATCGGCCACGTCCCCGGGCTCGCCAAGGCGCTTGAGCGCCGCGTTGTTGGCGAGCGCCTCGTAAAACTCATCACTCAGCCCGGCCGACATCGGGGTCCGGATGACGCCTGGGGCGACGTTGTTGACCCGGATGCCCTGAGGTCCGACTTCGAGAGCCAGGGCGCGCACGAGCGCATTCAGCCCGGCCTTGCTCGCGGCATAGGCGGATGTGCCAGGCGTTGCTCAATTTTTGGGCTGCCATCTATTTCCCAATGGCGGAAAAGTCTAAACCACCGAGAGGCTGATTTGGCGAGCGCGCGGTTGCTGCATCGCGCTCAATCTGCCGGTGTGGCGCGCGCCGATATGAATGGCGACGACCTGTTCGCCCTGATGACGGCTCTCGGTTGGGCGGTCGACCAACCGTCATTCGCGCCGCGGGCCGATAGTCTCATTCACCTCATTACAAGTGCCATCCTGACAAGTTAGCCTAGCACCGATGTCGAGAAGGCAACGTGTCGAATCTGTTCGGCATCGGCATGGATGGCTGTCACTGCGCGAACAAACACATCGTGCGAGGCGGCATCCGCACCGGAGAGCCATTCCCCGCTCTTTCTGCTTGAATCCCTTGGACCAGTCCTGACCTTCCCCGATCAACCCTCAAGGGGTCGGACTACGCGAAGCGTGCCGCCGCCCTCGGCTTCGCCATGGCGGTGATCGCGGTCCTGACCGGACCCGACGGGCGCCTGTCGAGCGGGGAACGGTCCCCGCCAAAAACGGGAGCCGCCTCATGTCGCACGATCTCAACCTCGCTCAGAACCACGCTTTCCATCTCGCTCGCACCTTGCTCGTTGCCGTGACCCTGTTTCGGGTCGACGGTGAATACGGCGTTCTTCCGAGTGAGGATCTCGACGATGCCGAGGTCGAAATCCTTTATGAGTATGATCCCTGGTCGGTTGGCGGGACGGCTCATTGAGCCGGACCGCCTATTTCCTCCCAAAAGGGCTGACCTGGCGAGCCAGGTCGAGAGGGTGAGAGTGCGGGCGGGATTTTCCGTGACGGGTTGGAAGCGGAGAGAGCGGCTCTCGGCGCCCGTCGCGGAGAACCGCGATGTCCAGACAAAATCGAACCAGCCGCGCCGGCGCTGCCCGGACGAACCTTTACGACGAGATCACCAGCAAGATCATTGCCGAGTTGGAGGCAGGTCGTGTTCCCTGGGTACAGCCTTGGGGCACCGCCGCAACCAAGGCACCGATCGGCATGCCGAAGAATGCCGCTACCGGTCGCCAATATTCGGGCATCAACGTGCTTATCTTGTGGGGCGCGGTTATCCAGCATGGCTTTCCCGGCCAGAGCTGGCTGACGTTCCGCCAGGCGCTGTCGCTCGGCGGAAATGTCAGGGAAGGCGAGCACGGCACGACCGTCGTCTATGCCGATCGTTTTATTCCCGAGGACGAAAAGAGGCGGTCGCGCGAAACGGGCGAGGACGCGCAGGCGATTCTTTTCCTGAAGCGTTTTACCGTGTTCAATGCCGCGCAATGCGAACGCCTGCCTGAAGACATCGCCGCCGCAGCACCGCCAGCGCCCGCAAATCTGATTGAACCGACCGTCGCCCAGCTCATCAAAGCCACGGGCGTCGATTTCCGGATCGGCGGCAATAAGGCATTCTATGTCCCGGCGCTCGACTACGTCCAGGTGCCGCCGCCGGCTGCCTACTTCGAGCCGATCAACTGGCACCGGACGGCGCTGCACGAAATGTCTCATGCGACGGGGCATCACTCGCGCCTGGCTCGCGATCAGTCCGGCAGCTTCGGCACGAAGAAATATTCCTTCGAGGAAATCGTCGCTGAACTTTCGGCGGCCTACAGTTGCGCGGCTCTCGGCATCGCGCCGACCGTCCGCCATGTCGATTACATCGGGTCCTGGCTGGAGGTCCTGCGCGAAGACAATCGCGCCATCGTGCGCGCCGCTTCGCAAGCCAGCAAGGCGGCCGACTGGCTGCTTTCCCACCTGGGGTCAGAGCAACAGCCTGACGGCGAAGCATCCTCGATCAATAGGAGGGCGGCATGATCCTCCTCACGCCAGAGCTGCGCGAGCGTCTGCTCGCGAACGGCCGCCGTCGCGGCGCCGATCACATACCGGTCGTCAAGTTCTTCAATCCGCTCGGCGAAGGCGTCTGGCTCGCCACCGAACTGGATGAGGATGGCGACACGCTCTTCGGTCTCGCGGATATCGGCGAGCCCGAGCTTGGCAGCTTTTCCCTCGCGGAAATGACCTCCGTCAGCCTGCCCTTCGGTCTCGGCATCGAACGCGACATTCTCTTCGAGGGGCATTTTCCGATCTCGGCCTGGGCGGAAGCCGCGCATCACGCCGGCGGCATCAGGGCTGCCGAGCGCGTCCTTTATACCGCAGCCCGATCGCAGCGGGAGGGTATGTAATGCGCTTCCGTCGCTGGCATAGACCCGAACCCTATGGAGACATGTCGCGCAAACGCGCGGCGTTCCTCCGCAAGCAGCGCCTCGATCGCGAGTCCCTGCCCTTGTTCGCCGACGACATCGCCGCCCAGCAACACAGCGTCGATGAGGAAATGGCTCGCCGCGCCATCTGGTGGGATGAGGCCGAGCGCCATCAGCGCCAGCAGCGCGCCGCCCGCTGGCGCGAGGCGCGTGCCAAGCTCTTTGCGATGCCCGACCCTCTACGCAGTCGGATTCGCGAAATCTGGAGAACGTGCCCTTATCCGGCCGATCCCGCGAGCTTCGCCGATTTTTTGTACCAGATCCTGGTCGGAAAGCTCGACCCCTATCGGCCGCCATGGGTCTTTCATCCGAAGACCTCCGCGAGGATCACCGCCGATCCCGCCACCTTTGCCGAGGCGTTCCGCCCGATCGGCCGGCGGCGGACCGGTCTCGGCGGGCAACCGTTGCCAGCGGAGGAGCTGCTGTTCTGCGGCAACCTCGGTTCTGGGGTTCTCTTCCTTGCCTCGAGCGTTCGCTCGATCGATCCGGGAGCGGGGCTTGTCGGCACGTCACACTTGGCCGCGCCCCATCTCGACCGCTCGGATCATTGGGTCGACATCGAGATTCGCGGCGAGTGCTCCGACGCGGATCTCGTCTTGATCGAGCGCTTGGCACAGGCGTCGGAGACGCGACCAGTCGCCGTTCGAAGGGCTCCGACTCTGGCCCGCCAAACCGAGGGGAGGGCCGCAGGATGACCGCAGGCTCACATCCTCACCGGTTGCTGATCCTCTCTTGTTCGGCGACCAAGCGAGACGGTCCGAAATACATGCCGGCGATCGATCGCTACGACGGTCCGCTGTGGCAGACGCTTCGCATCGTCGATCCCGACGGCCGCCATGCGCAGGTTGCGTTCCTTTCGGCTCATCTCGGCTTCCGCGAAGCACGGACAGCGATCGAACTCTATGACGCGCGCATGAGCCAGGAGCGCGCCGATGCGATGAGGGCCGGCGGGCTCGGAACGCGATGGCCGCGTCCGAAGACGCAGCGCCGTGTCATGCCCGGAGGCGAGCATCCCGGGATGCATATCGCTTCGATGAGCGCGTTCTGCCGCCGCCCCTTCGACGACGTGGCGCTTGTCGGTGGCCGGCTCTACCTCGACGTCATGCGCCATTTCGTCGGGCTCTTCCAGCAAGGGCGGCATGTCACGGTAGATGCCCGCATCACGGAGATCAACGGCGAGATCGGCTGAATGCGCCAGGAGCTGCGCCTCTGGCTGCGCCCTGGTCAATGCAAGCATTGCATTCACCGCCTGAGCGTGAGCAGCGGGACTACGAGGCATTTCGGCTCGGGCTGTCCCGACGGCGCGTGAAGCGGCCCGCGGGCACTTACGACCGCGTGCTTCTCGGCGGCAGGACACGGACGGTCTTCTCGGCGACCACCGGGGAGTTCGGCTGCCGCAATTCGAGGCGACGCCACCGAAGCCGCGTGTCGCCGGTTCGGCTTTCGTCACCATCTGGAAGAACGGCCGAGCCGTCTGGCAGGGCTCGGAGGACAAGATTCCCCCGCGTTATCGGCAGCAGGCCCTCGATCTCGACGGCTCGGACGAAAGCTGAACGCATCCGCTCCGTTCGACCCGACGCGACGCCCGCCGCGACCCGCGGCGGGCGTCGATTCATGTGACCCCTCAACATGGAACCTCATCATGATGACACGCAACGAATTGCGCGAGACCCTGTCGCGCATGGAAGACAGCCTTGCCGAGACACGGCGCAATCTCATGCTCGTGGAATATCGCCTCGGCGAAATGGCCGAGGCAGAGGCGATCCGGCGGTGACCGAAGGCGCGATATTATCATCGGCGCATGTCCAGATGGACCGGGGCTGACGAGGCGGAATATCGCCATATCCACGATCATCTCACCAACGGTGCCACGGCCGAGCTGGAGCGGCTTCGTCGCAAGATGGAGCGGCAGGATGCCGCCATCGAGGCGCTGCGCCGGAAATATGGCGTCAACGAGGAGCGACCGCCGTTCAGCCGATGATAGCGCTGAACTGCGGTGTCGGCGAACGCGGCGACGGTTAGAGGAAGAGGAGGGAGGGGGACTTCGTGACGGGTTGAAGGCGGAGAGAGAGGCTCTCGGCGCCCGTCGACGGAGATACCGAAATGGCTAAGGCTGCAAGAAAGAAGTCCACCAAGGCGATGATCGTCTTTTCGCGGGCGCGCGACATTCCGTTCAACCGCATCAGGCTGTCCGATGACAATGTCCGCCAGACCGATGTCGAGGCCGGGCTCGATGAGCTTACCCAGGACATCGATCGCCGCGAGGATATTGTGCAGGGCCTCAACGTCCGTGCCATTCTCGATGGCGAAGGCAATGAAACGGGCGATTTCGAGACGCCGGCGGGCGGGCGTCGCTACAGATCGATTGCGCGCCTCGTCGAATCGGGCAGGTTCCCTGCCGATGGCCTCGTCCCCTGCATCGTCAAGAAGGCCAATGCCAAGACTTCGGCCGTCGATGACTCGTTCGCGGAGAACACATTCCGGCGCGGGCTCCATCCGCTCGACCAGTTCAAGGCGTTCAAGCGCATGGTCGACGGCGGCATGACCACCGAAGAGGTCGCAAGCGCCTACTTCACCACCCAGCGCTATGTCGAACAGCGCATGGCGCTCTCCAAGGTCTCGCCGGTGCTGCACGAAGCCTATGCCCAGAACAGCATGACGCTGGCGCAACTGGAGGCGTTCACCGCGAATCCGCATCATGAGCGCCAGGAGCAGGTCTGGGATGCGATCAAGAACTCCCACAACCGCGAGCCTTGGCGCATCCGCAACATGCTCACCGAAACCAGCGTTCCCGCTTCCGACAAGCGGGCGGTCTTCCTCGGCATCGACGCCTACTTGGCGGCGGGCGGGCCGGTCCTGCCGCGCTATCTCTTCGAAGACGATGAGGACGGCTGGCTGGAGGACGTGCCGCTCCTCGACCGCCTCGTGGCCGAAAAGCTCAAGACCATCGCCGCGGAGGTTGCCGCCGAGGGATGGAAGTGGATCGAGGTTAGCCTCGAGCTTCCCTACGGCCATGACGACGGATTGCGGGCGCTCGCCGGCACCCTCGCGGACCTGACTGAGGAGGAACGAGCCGCACGCCAGGCACTTCGCGACGAATACGAGCAGCTCGAGGCCGAATATCAGGGCGTGTCGGACCTGCCGGAAGAGATCGATCAGCGCCTCGGCTCGATCGAAACGGAACTCGAAGCTTTCGAGAGACGCCCAATCATCTACGATCCGACCGACATCGCATGCGCCGGCGCATTCATCAGCGTCGATCAAGACGGCGACCTTGTCATTGACCGTGGCTATGTCCGTCCCGAGGACGAGGCCCCGGTCGTTGTCGGCGGTGAAGTCGGCGCCGTCGATGCCGACCCCGAGGGCGGCGTACCTGCGGTGGCCGCCGGCGTCCAAAGGGCCGTCATCACGCTCGGTGGCCAGCCAGCCGAACCGGAGGAGGAAGAGGACGACAACGTCATCAAGCCGCTGCCCGAGCGGCTTGTGATCGAGCTGACCGCGCATCGCACGCTTGCCCTGCGCAATCAGCTTGCGGAAAACCCGCATATCGCGCTGACGGCCCTGCTTCATCGCCTTGTCCAAGACGCATTCCACTATGGCTCGCTACGTGGTTGCCTCGAAGCTTCCGTCCGGAAGATCTATCTCTCGGCACAGGAAGCCGGCCTGAAGGACAGCCCTTCCGCCAAGGCGATCGAAGCTCGCAAGCAGGCCTGGCAGCAGGACATCCCGCTTGATGACGACGATCGGCTCTGGGATTGGCTCAATCGTCTCGAGGATGCCAGCCGCCTCGCACTGCTCGCCCATTGCGTCAGCTATGGGGTCAATGCCCTGTTCGAGCGGCCGAACCCCTTCAGTGGTTCCGGCATCACCCAGAGCGGTCTCGATCGTCGTTTTCGCGAGGCCGACAGGCTCGCAAACGCCACCGGGCTCGACATGGTCGATGCCGGCTGGAGGCCCACCGTCGAGAACTATCTCGGCCGGGTCACCAAGCCTCGCATTCTCGAAGCCGTGCGCGAAGGTGCCGGCGATCGTGCCGCCGAGCTGATCCACCACCTGAAGAAAGCGGACATGGCCGAGCAGGCCCAGCGACTACTGGCCGAGACCGGCTGGCTCCCGGAACCGCTGCGCCTTCTCGCCATCGAGGAGCCGGTCGCCGATCAGCGCGATGAAGACGGGTCGGAGGTGTTGCCGACGTTCCTCTCGGGTGACGAACCGGATGCCGACGACATTGGCATCGAGTACGACCAGCCGCACATGGTCGCGGCCGAGTGAGCCAAAAACGGGGGTGCCGCAACCACGGCCACTCGCCTCGTTGAACCTGCGCGATCGCGGTCCCGCCCGCGATCTTCGCCACCGCGCCGGCCTGCTGCCTCGGCCGCAGGCTTCGCAGTCTCTTTCCCGACTTCCACCCATCTGATCCGGCCGTTTGCCGGACATAGCCCCATGGAGTTCCCCATGCCGAAATTTGTTGTCACCAAACGCCATGACGCCCTGGTCTATTACGAGGCCATCATCGAGGCCGAGACGCCGGAGGACGCCCGAAACCTCGCCCGAAGCTGGTCCTTCGAATGCGAATGGTTCGCCACGGGCGACGTGTCCAAATATGACGACTTTGAAATCGACGCGGACGACGGCGTCCGCCCGCTCGAAGATGGCGAGACCATCGAGGCATACCTCACCGTGGCGGTCACTGCCGCGAAGCGCGACGCGCTGCTCGCAGGGCTGCGGCTCCTTCAGACCGCCCTTGCGCGCGGCGTCATAGAGCCGCCGCTCAGGAGCATCCTCACCAATGACGGAACGCATGGCGGTCTCGATCTGACCCAGATCGATGCCCTGTGCGAACGCATCAACGTCTAGGCGCCGCCGCGTTCCGCGTGACGCCACCCGCGCCTGCCCCTTCAATCCCGCCCGGCCATCGGGCCGGGCATTCTCATGTCAGGAGACCAATATCATGTCCGCACACAATATATACGATATCGCACCACTCGGCTCGCTGGTGAAATACTCAGACGGCTCGCCGAAACCACCGGGACGGTTCTCGAAAAAGCTCGCCGCCTGGAAGAAACGCAACGGTGTGGGACGGCTCGTGAAGAAGAGTCCCCATCGCGAACGGGCAACCTATACCGCGGCCGCCTCGATTACCCTTCACTAGGGCAATTTCTCATCCGATGGCGTGATCCTCGTCACCGTCATGAAGACTCACCCCGTCGACAGCGAACTGCGCTTCGACATCCTCGAACGACCGGCCATCGGCATGGTGCGGATTCTCCAGCCGATCGGCGACAACGCCGAGCTGCTCCATCTTGCCGAAAGCGGCGAGGCCGCCGCGCTCTGGCTCGCGAAGTACCCGCATCCGAGTGCCTGGCTCTCGGAGGTCACCGGGGGTGGCTTCGTGTTCACCCCGTTCGGTCACCTCGCCGAGGGCAATCCCTACGAGGCGTATCTGCCTCCCGATCCCGCCAATCCGGGGGGCTTTATCCGTAGCGACGAAAGCGGAGACCTGGGATGATCACGGTCGATGCGATCTTCGCCGACGACCGGCGCAATCCTCCTTCGGATCGCTCGCTTCCTTGGGAGGAGACCCGCGGCGATGTCACCGTTGTCGTGGAGCCGAAGCCCCACTGGGCATCCGACATGAAAACCTTCCGGCTCTTGGAGCGGGTCTACTGCTACTACGCAGACTGGACCCGGAACGGTCCAGAGGCCCAGTTCTTCGTGCATCCCGACACGCGCGGGGACGACGTGATGATGAAGGCGCGTGCCATGATCTCCGGCGAGATCGCTGCCGGGGTGTGGGCGGTCCGAGAGGAAGAGTTCGGACGGTTTGGCCATGACGGGATGAAGGTCGGAAGAGAGGCTTCCGCCGCCCGTCGTGGAGATCCTTCGATGAACGCATTGACCCCCATATCCCCCGGCACCCCATTATCGCGGGCCATCTCAGCCGTCGCGGAAGCTCGGCGCTTTCCGCTTTGGGTTCGTTGCCTCGGCGAAATCGACTATGCCCAAGACGATCCGGCCGATGGCGCATTTCCGATTCCGCGCACGCTCGATCTTGCAATGAGCGCCTCGCTCAGCGAGGCTATCGCTCGTATCGAGCGACTGGCGCTGCAGGACATGGTTGCGTCGGGTGGTGAAAACGGCTTTCACTTTACCCCCCGGCTCTTCTTCGTCGTCGACAATGAACAGTGCCTCGTGATAGCCGGCGAGCCCTGGCAGGGGGGCATAAAATGGTGTGCCCCGGTCGCATCCGACGGCGAGGCCCGCCTTGTCGTCCATACTGCCAGCAAGCTGCGCGGCGAGGCTTCGCGTGAGGCCAACTCGGACAATCACGACAATGCACGCATCCTCCGTTTTCGGGCCAGCGTGCTCGAAGGCCGGCTCGTTCATTCAAATTGGCGGCAGCGTGCCAGCACGCATTGCTCCAGGCGGCGTGAGGTGATCTCATGATGAGGGAGCGGACGGCGACCGTCCATGGTCCCGGCCTGGGGCCGAAACCTTGGAGGAGCGCGATATGATCCCTCACATCAGTTTCGATGAACTACCCGATGAGCTGCCTGACGATCATCCCGATCGGCTTGAAAACAGCGGTCTTTCGAAATTGTATGTCTCTCGACTACAGCGCGCGTACTTTAAGCGCCTCACAGATTTCGATGGCATGACCGACGTCGAGCTTCTTCGTCAGCCCGGCCTCTCATCGCGGATCGTCAAGGCGATCCGGGAAGCGCGTGCTCGACTGGCGCTTCCCGAGCGTGTCGAGCGCAACAGTGAATCCTAGCGACGGATCCTGCCGCGGCACGCCTTTCGCCCTGTGATGCTTAGGCTTGCGAAACTTTTGCCTATCGGTGCGGCCCGGCTGAGGTTTGCGCGTTCGGTTCGGCGCAATCCCGCCAAACGGGAAAAGCGCGCGAGCATCGATCGCGAGATGCTCCGGCATCATGCCGATGGAAAGCGGTCGGGCGCGCACTTGCGCCTCTGACAGGCCAGCCCAACACGAAATCCCCCCAACCCAGTCCGGCCACAGTGCCGGGCTTTCTCGTTTCAGGAGCCTGCCATGGCAGATTATCTCACCCATTTCTCGTGCCTTCTCGACGTCAACGGCGGCGGCGCTCATGTCATCGATCTGGCGACCGCCGACACCATCGCCTGGACGTCGACGGAAGAATGGTTGGCCATGGTGCTGGATGGTGGTCTCCCCGATGCCTGAGATCATCGAGACCACCGTCTATCACCTAGCAGAATTATCGGAATCAGCGAAGGAGAAGGCCCGCTCCTGGTATCGCGAGGGCGCGTTCGACGACGACTGGTACGAATTCATCTTCGACGACTTCGCGCGGATCTGCGAGATCCTCGGGCTGCGCCTCAAGACACGCTACGTCCGCCTCCATGGCGGCGGAAGCCGGGCGAAGCCCTGCATCTATTTCCGGGGCTTCTGGAGCCAGGGCGACGGCGCCTGCTTCGAGACCTTCTATTCCTATCGCAAGAAGGCCCCGAGGAATATCCGCGCCCATGCCCCGGAGGACATCGAGCTTCACCGGATCGCCGACGCGCTGCAGGCGATCCAGCGGCGCAACTTCTTTCAGCTTCACGCCGAGGCCAGCCATCGTGGTCACTACTATCACGAATACTGCATGTCGATCTCGGTTGAGCGCGACAGCCCGACCTATCAGGACATGACCGCCGATGCCGACGACGCCGTGACCGAGGCGCTGCGCGATCTTTCCCGCTGGCTCTATCGCCAGCTCGAGCGGGAATACGAGTTCCAGACCTCGGACGAGTCTGTGGACAAGGCCATCAGCGCAAACGAATACACCTTCACCGAAACCGGCAGGCGTTTCGGCTGACGGCGCCGGTCGAGGGAGAGGAAGAGGAAGGCCGGGATGGGCTTGAGCCGGTGCGGTCGAGAGAGAGCGCTGCGCGGCTCGATCCTGTCCCGCTCTCCCGAAGGCTTTTCCCATGAACATGATCATTCCTGCCACGGGTGCCTCAGCCGCGTCCGTTCCCCTCGCGCCTGGCTCTGACACCGATGTCGCCGCGTCGGTCTTCGCAGCATCGGAGCTTCTTCTTCCCCATCTCGAACGCGGCCAGCGCATAGACGCGGCAATCCTGCGCGGCGCAATGGAAGCAGCCTTCGGCGCTTCCGATGCCACCGGCGCCTGGAACTGGAAGACGGCCTATGACGCCTGCGAGGCGGCCACCGTCATGTTCCTGCGCAAGTTCGGCAGGACCCTGTTTCGCAAGGCTGGCACCGCCGAGCAGGCGCTGCCAATGCTGGCGAAGATCACCGCGATGATGCCGACGCATACGCGCCGCTCCGAGGAAGCGCAGACTTTCCAGCAATTCTCGACTCCGATCCCGCTCGGCCTTGCAGCGATGACGGCCGCTGCCATCACGCCGGCCGACCGCGTGCTGGAGCCGTCTGCGGGAACCGGGCTTCTCGCCATCCTGGCCGAGATCGCCGGCGGGTCGCTTGTGCTCAACGAGCTGGCCGACACGCGCGCCGGGCTGCTTTCCCTTCTCTTTCCCGCCCTGCCGGTCACCCGTTTCGACGCAGCCCAGATCGACGATCATCTCGATGTGGCGATGACCCCGAGCGTCGTGCTGATGAACCCTCCGTTCTCGGTTATGGCCCATGTCGAGGGCAGGGTGGCAGACGCCGCCTACCGCCACATCGCCTCGGCGCTTGCGCGTCTCGCTCCCGGCGGGCGGCTGGTCACGATCACCGGCTCCAACTTCGCTCCCGATATTCCGGCATGGACTCCGGCCTTCACTCGCCTGCAGGAGCGCGGCCGCCTGGTCTTCTCGGCCGCCATCGACGGCTCCGTCTATGCCAAGCACGGCACGACCTTCTCGAGCCGGCTCAGCGTCATCGACAAGGTGATCGCCGACGATCCGACCAGCTTCCCGGATTCTCCCGGCGTCGCGCCGGATGTTCCGACCCTGATGGGCTGGATCAGGGAGCTTCTGCCGGTCCGGCCGCCTGTTGCCGCCGGCATCGTCGCGACGACGCAGGCCGTCGCACCGAAAACGGTGCGCGGGTATCTGGCGCGGTCCGCCGGCGCCGCCCGTTCCAGGCCGCTGGCCGAACCCGAAGCCGTGGAACTCGCCTATGAAGCCATCGATTGGCAACCGGCTGAGGATGCCCGGCTGGGCGACGCCCTGTATGAGGAATACGGCCTGCAGGCGATCCGCATTCCCGGCGCCCAACCTCATCCCACGCAGCTCGTCCAGTCTGCATCGATGGCCTCGATCGCCCCGCCGAAGCCCAGCTATCGTCCACGGCTGCCGCAAAACGTCCTCGACCTACTCTCCGACGCACAGCTTGAGACCGTCATTTACGCCGGCCAGGCGCACACCGAACTTCTCGATGGGGCCTGGATTGTCGACAGCACGCTCGATGTCCTGAGCGCCGCCGCCGAGGGTGCCGAGGGCGCTGTCCGTTTCCGTCAGGGATTCATGATCGGCGACGGAACGGGCGTCGGCAAGGGCCGTGAATCGGCGAGCATCATCCTGGACAATTGGATGCAGGGCCGCCGCAAGGCCGTGTGGATCTCGAAGTCCGACAAGCTCCTGGAGGACGCGCAGCGTGACTGGTCCGCTCTCGGCATGGAGCGCCTGCTGATCAGCCCATTGTCGCGCTTTCCGCAAGGCAAGCCGATCACCATGCCGGAAGGCATTCTGTTCACCACCTATGCGACATTGCGAGGCGACGATCGCGGTGACAAGGCATCGCGCGTCAAGCAGATCGTCGAGTGGCTCGGTTCCGATTTCGACGGAGCCATAATCTTCGACGAAGCGCATTCGATGCAGAACGCCGTGGGCGGCAAGGGCGAACGCGGTGATGTCGCCGCCTCCCAGCAGGGCCGGGCCGGGCTTCGCCTTCAGCATGCACTTCCCGATGCCCGGATCGTCTATGTCTCGGCGACCGGCGCCACCACGGTCCACAATCTTTCCTACGCCCAGCGCCTCGGCCTCTGGGGCGGCGAGAATTTTCCCTTCTCGACACGAGCCGAATTCGTCGAGGCGATCGAGAACGGCGGCGTTGCGGCTATGGAAGTGCTTGCCCGCGACCTGCGCGCGCTTGGTCTTTACACGTCGCGTTCGCTGTCCTTCAACGGTGTCGAATACGAGCTGGTCGAGCACGAACTGACCCCGGAACAGGTCAGGATCTACGACGCCTATGCCGGCGCGTTCGCGATCATCCACAACAACCTGACCGCCGCCATGGAAGCCGCCAACATCACCGGCGGCGAAAGCGGTTCCAGCACCCTCAACAAGCAGGCGAAGTCTGCCGCCCGAAGCGCCTTTGAATCGGCGAAACAGCGCTTCTTCGGCCATCTGATCACCAGCATGAAGACCCCGACGTTGATCCGCTCGATCGAGCAGGATCTTCAGGAGGGCTTTGCGGCGGTCATCCAGATCGTGTCGACCGGCGAGGCGTTGACGGAGCGGCGCCTTGCGGAGCTGCCCACGGAAGAATGGAACGACGTCCGCATCGACATCACGCCGAGGGAATATGTCCTCGACTATCTTGCCCATTCCTTTCCCGTTCAGCTCTATGAGCCCTACACGGACTCGGAAGGCAAGATGTCGTCGCGCCTGGTCTACCGGGATGGCCAGCCGGTCGAAAGCCGTGAGGCTGTTGCTCGTCGTGACGCGCTGATAGCCAAGCTCGCCAGCCTGCCGCCCGTGCCTGGTGCGCTCGATCTGGTGATCCAGCATTTCGGGACGGACATGGTCGCCGAGGTGACCGGCCGCTCGCGCCGCATCGTCCGCAAGCTCGGTGCAGGGGGCTTCGACCGGCTGGTCGTAGAGACTCGCGCCGGCTCGGCCAATCTCGCCGAGACCCAGGCGTTCATGGACGATCTCAAGCGCATCCTGATTTTTTCTGACGCTGGCGGGACGGGGAGGAGTTACCATGCCGAGCTTTCGGCGAGAAACACGCGGCTGCGCGTCCATTACCTGCTTGAAGCCGGATGGAAGGCCGACGCCGCTATTCAGGGTCTTGGCCGCACGCATCGCACCAACCAGCGCCAGGCCCCGCTGTTCCGGCCGATCGCCACCAACGTGAAGGCAGAAAAGCGCTTCCTGAGCACGATCGCGCGGCGTCTCGATACGCTCGGCGCGATCACGCGCGGGCAGAGACAGACGGGCGGGCAGGGGCTGTTCCGCCCCGAAGACAATCTGGAAAGCCACTATGCGCGCGACGCGCTGCGCCAGCTCTACATGCTGCTTATCCGCGGCAAGGTCCCCGGATGCTCGCTCGACCGCTTCGAAGCGGCAACCGGCCTGAAGCTGATGGACTCCACCGGCATCAAGGACGATCTGCCCGGCATCAGCACATTTCTCAATCGGATGCTGGCCCTGACCATCGAGCTTCAGGGCACGCTCTTCACAGCCTTCGAGCAGCTCCTCGCGGCGAAGATCGAGGGTGCCATCGCGTCCGGCACCTATGATGTCGGGCTGGAGACGCTCGTGGCCGAGAGCTTCGTCATCACCGACCGGCAGACGATCTACACGCATCCGGCCACCGGCGCGGAAACACGGTTGCTGACCGTCAATAAGCGCGAACGGAACCGGCCGGTCACGATCGCGGAAGCACTCGCCTATCTCGAAGATCCGAAGGCAAAGCTGCTGATCAACGAGCGGTCCGGCCGCGCCGCCGTGGAGATTCCGACCGCCAGCATCATGCGCGATGACGGAGACATCGAGCACAGGGTACGCCTCATTCGCCCGATGGAAGCGCACAACCTCCCGGTCAGGATGAGGGGTGAGACCTATTGGGTCGAAGCCGGCGAGAAGGCATTTGCAGAGGCCTGGGCTGCGGAGGTCGCGGAAGTTCCGCAATTCTCCGACTCGACGCTCTATTTCGTGGCGGGCCTGCTGCTGCCGATCTGGAAGCGCCTGCCGAGCGATAACACCCGCGTCAACCGGTTCCAGACGGACGCAGGCGAGCGGATCATCGGTCGCCGCGTATCCCCGGCCTGGGCTGCAAACGCGACGGCGACGGGATCGCAGTCATCGCTGACGCCGGATCAAGCTTTCACGGCGCTGATGGACGGCCGCACGATCCTCGATCTCGCCGAGGGCCTGCAGCTCCGCCGCGTCCGCGTCATGGGTGCCAATCGCATTGAGCTTTCCGGTTTCACCGACACGATGCGCGAGCGGCTGACGGCCTTCGGCCTGTTTCACGAGATCATTTCATGGAAGTTGCGCATGTTCGTTCCGACGGACTCGGAAGGCCCCGCCGTGCTGGAGCGCGTGCTCGGCCGCTACCCGGTTCAGCGCATTGGCGAGCGGGAGGCGGCATGATGGCCCGTCTCAGCGCTTCGGAATTGGCTATCCGCCTCGGCCGTAGGGCCGAGGCGGTGTGCCGCTATTATCTGTCGTCCGGCCGTCGCACCGGCCACTACTGGGTTGTCGGCGACGTGCAGAACAGCCCTGGGCGCTCCATGTTCGTCCGTCTCAGCGGACCGATCCGCGGAAGGGGGGCGGCAGGCAAGTGGCAGGATGCCGCCACCGGCGAGTATGGCGACCTGCTCGACGTCATTCGCGAGTCCCTTGGCCTGATCGACTTCAGGGACGTCGCGGAGGAGGCCCGGCGGTTCCTGCATGAGCCAGATCCGGAACCGGCGGAGACCGAGGGAGCCGGCCGGCACGGAGGCGTCGCGGCCGGATCGCCGGAAGCGGCATGCCGGTTGTTTGCCATCTCGCAGCCGATCGGCGGCACGCTGGCGCAATCATACGTGCGAAATCGCGGCATCATCCTGCCCCCTACGAGCGCGCTGCGCTTCCATCCGCGCTGCTACTATCGGCCTGATGATCATGGGCCGACCGAGACTTGGCCGGCGATGATCGCTTCCGTCACAGACCTCATGGGACGGCAGACCGGGGCGCATCGCACCTGGCTCGACCCGACCGGCTTCTCGGAGGCGAGGCTCGGAAAGGCGCCGATCGATACGCCGAAGCGGGCGATGGGTGACCTTCTCGGGCATGGCGTCCGCTTCGGCGTTGCGGGTGATGTGCTCGCGGCAGGCGAGGGGATCGAGACCGTGCTGTCACCCCGCTCGGTGCTGCCCCACATGCCGATGCTGTCGGCGCTTTCGGCCGCGCACCTCGCTGCCATCCTGTTCCCGGCAACGCTGCGCCGGCTCTATGTCATCAGGGATCGCGATCCAGCCGGTGACGGCGCAAGAGACAGGCTCCTCACCAGAGCCGCGAGCGCCGGGATCGAGGTGGTCGGATTGTCGCCGAGAGGGGGCGATTTCAATGAAGATCTGCGGCAGCGCGGCATTCATGCCCTCCGGGCGGCCCTGATGGAGCAGCTTCGTCCTGAAGACGTCGCCCGGTTCGTGGAGAAATGAGGAGGTGGTCGGTCGGGGAGGGGGTCCGTGAGGACCGAAGCCTCGCCACCTGTCGCCTCCGCACCTCACCGGAACCGCCCTTCTTGCCGGTAGAGGCCGCACCCACGGCCTTCTGAGAGGGCGATCGGCCCACAAACGGCCCGGCCGGGCAATGGCCGCGTACCGGCTATTTTCCGCCGGCGGGGACGAGCCCCGCCTTTGCACCGCGAAGCAAAATAGCCGGAACCCGGCCATCAAGGCCCCCGCGAGAGCGCGGGGGCTGCCAGTCCGTTCCGCCCGTGGGCTTTCGACGCCTGCGAAGGCCGCGATGGGCGCGGCTGAACCGAGAAGGACGCTCCCGATGATGAACGAAGACGACGCCGCAGGTTTCGAGCCGGTCCACACCTCCTCCCCGACCGACCATCTCCTCACCGAACTCCAGCTCTATGGCTGGCGACCCCTTCAGGACGAACCCGATCCGAGGCCGCTTCCCGAAGGGAACATGATCGCCGGCGCAGTCGCAGATATCTTCGACGCTCTGATCGCCACGCTCGGCGAAACCCGCCTCGAGCCCGACCTTGACGAATTGCTCTGGGGCGTCGCCAATCTCTTTCATCGCGCCGCCACGCGAGTGAAACGGAGCCTCGACGACAACGAGCAGGCACAACGCCGCCTCCAGCGGGAACAGGATGGCAGCGAGGTGAAGTCGGTCGAGCTGGAACGCACGACGGCAGAGGGCCAGACCCTGATCGAGCGGCGCAACAGCATGGAAGTCCTGCGGGATCTCGCCGCCGAACAGTACGAGCGTCACACCGGAACGTCGTGGCGGCCTCGGACCGGCTCGAAAGTCAACCATCGCAACCTGACCGCGGCGATGATCGACTCGCGGGATTTCCTCGCCGCCAAGCGCCGGGCCGAGAAAGAGGTGATGTTGCCCGCCGGGTCCAAGGTTGCCGTCACAGGCGGTCTGGACTTCAACGATCATCACCTCATCTGGGCCAAGCTCGATCAGGTCCATGCCAAGCACCCCGAAATGGTTCTGCTTCATGGCGGCTCGCCGAAGGGCGCAGAGCTGATCGCCGCGAAGTGGGCCGACAATCGCAAGGTGCTGCAGGTCACCTTCAAGCCCGACTGGAGCAAACACGGCAACGCCGCACCCTTCAAGCGAAACGACGCAATGCTCGAAACACTGCCGGTCGGCGTCCTGGTCTTCCCCGGCTCCGGCATCCAGGAACAGTTCGCCCGCAAGGCCCGCGAGATGGGCATCCCGGTTCTGAAGTTCGAAGGCGGCGCGTAACAGGCTGTGTCAAAACGCCATGCGGTTTTTCCACATGGCGTTTCCTGCAAATAGGCCAATGGCTTTGGCTTGATCTTTTTTGATCCACCTGTTCATTTACGGCATGTTCAAAGCTATCAACGCAGCGCAGATCCACGTTTCGCTGGATGAGATCGAGCCGGAGGTCTGGCGTCGGCTGGTTTTGCCGGCGAACTGGAACCTCGAACAACTGCATCTTGCCGTCCAGGCGGCTTTCAATTGGTGGAATTACCACCTTCACGAGTTTCGGATCGGTGGATTGCGCTACGGCGATGTGGAGTTGTTGACCGAAGATGCCTTTGACGACGACCCTCGTGTCTTCAGCTCCCGAGACGTCCGTCTTCGCGACTTCGAACAGGGTGCCGTCTTCAGTTATCTCGATGACTTCGGCGATAGCTGGCGCCATACGATCATAGTCGAGGAATTCGGGGCCTTCGATGTCACACCCAAGCACGGGAGCTGCATCGATGGGGCGCGGGCCAGGCCGCCCGAAGATGTGGGTGGCGTGCCTGGATACGAGCGTTTCCTGGAAATCATGTCGGACAAAGCGGACCCCGAACATGCCGATACCAAACGGTGGTGTGGCGGGCATTTCGATCCCGCATGGTTTGATCTCGCCGTGGCCGACAAGGATGTACGCAACGCCCTGCGGCCGAACGTGAAGCGTCGGCTGCATCAACCCAAGCCCAAGCGCGACTGACCGACGCCGGTAAAAATCATGCCGCAAGGCGGCGAGATGCAGATTATTGAGCCGCTATCGTTCAGATTTTGCTATGATTTCCATCCGAACCGGTGGGGTGAACATGGCATATATCGTGGGGATTGATCGGTGTCAGGCAACATTGCTGCCAACGACGGTCGATGACTATGTCGAGGTGGATTCCCCGGTACGAGTCATCGATGCATTCGTTGAGAACCTTGATGTTTCAGCCCTCGGCTTCCAACGGGCAACTCCTGCACCGACAGGTCGACCAGGCTACGATCCGAGCGATCTGCTCAAACTATATCTCTACGCGTATCTGAACGAAGTTCGCTCCTCCCGCCGTATCGAGCGTGAATGCAAGCGAAACGTCGAAGTCATGTGGCTGGTAGGCAAGTTGGTTCCGGACCACAAGACGATTGCCGATTTCCGCCGCGTCAATGGCGATGCAATCATCGCAACCTGCCGGGCGTTCGTCCTATTCTGCCGTGAGCAAGGGCTCTTTACAGCTCGCCTTGTCGCGATCGACGGTTCGAAGGTGCGTGCGGCGGCAAGTCCGTTGCGTGTACTCGACAAGGCGCGCATCGGCGAAGAGCAAGAGAAACTCGACAAGCAGATCTCTGATTATCTCGACCGTCTTGACGGCGAGGATAGCAGGGAAATCACCGATCCTGGAAACACCGTCGAAAATGCTCTGCATGTTTTGAAGGAGCGACGTGCTGAGCTGGAGCGGTTGTCGAAACGACTGGATCAGGACGACCGTCGCCTTGTGGTGCAGGGCGAGCCGGAGGCGCGCCCAATGGGCTTCGGTCGGGGCGGCAAACCTCCATCATACAATGTGCAGATCGCGGTGGATGCTGATACGGGGATCGTGTTGCATCACACCGTTACCGATGAGGTCAATGATCAGCGGATGCTACATCCCATGGCGAAAGCCGCAAAGGATTTGCTGGCGTTGGAAGAGCTGACTGTGGTCGCCGATACCGGATACTCAAACGGCAACGCGGCGGCCGCCTGCGAGGATGACAGCATAATCGCTTGTGTCCCGGTGAAGCGTTCCGTCAACAATCGAGGTGACGGCAATCAATTCGATCGCTCCAGCTTTATTTATGACGCCGAGCGCGATCAGTTCACCTGCCCCGCCGGTCGAATCCTGCACCGAAAAGGCCCTGTGAACCGCAGCGGCTATACTTATGTCTCGCGGGATTGCACGGATTGCGAGCTAAAGTCGAGGTGCACACAGTCCGAACGGCGTTGGGTTAGCAGGCATCAGCATGAAGATGCTCTTGAGCGGATGGCGGAGCGCGTGGCTGCAAGTCCTGACCTGATGCGTTTGCGAAGATGCGCTGCGGAGCATCCATTCGGAACGATAAAACGAATGATGACCGGACGGTTTTTGACCAGAGGCATCAAGGGGACCAGCACCGAAATGGCCCTATCAGTGATGGCGTTCAACCTGATGCGCTGCATCAATCTGAAGGCGCGACCGGTGTGAACCGAACGCGCCTTCACCCCTGCGTCTCACCTTAGAGACGCTTGCGTTTTGACACAGCCTGGTAAGCGCCGCCATCATTCTCTCACGATGATCGCATCTTGGTTCGCTAGGGCTCCGCGAAACAGCAGGAATTCGCAGGATATATATATTGCTGTCGCTTGCGGGCAGGAACAACCTTGCTTTGACTGACGTGGTCGCGGCGATTGCTATCTTTTCCGAGGAGCGGGCAGCAATCGCCGTGCCTAGCAGAGTAGACTGAGGGGCAATGACGTATTTCAGCGAAAAGGAAGAGGGCGCACGCCCTCTGGTCAACGAGGACATTGGCCCCGGCGCTTGGGGCGGCATCAAGTCGGTGGTCGAGCGCCATATCGAAAATGGAGCCTTCGGCGCCTCGTATCCCGCCACCTGCGAGGATGGAAAGGGACCGATCGGCACCAATGCGGAGATTTTCTGGCAGGCAATGCAGGCGGAGATACCGGGTTTACAGGAACGCCAGTTACCGCCCTGGTATCATGAAGAAGACCAGCTGCGGACCCTCGACGTCCTCGACATGATCGAATTCTGCTGGCGCGCGGTCGGCAAGCCGGTCCAGACCAGTCACCATTCCTATTTCCAGCATTACCATTTGCGGTTTGACCGCGACGTCGGAAGGTTCGAGTTCCGGGAAGAGGTCAATCGGATCTTTCGCCGAAACGGTCTTGTATATAGCTTGAATGCAGGAGGCAGCATTGAACGGATGGCCCCACCCGTGCTGCGCGAAGCGCTTGCCTCGGCCTATTTCCGTACAGGCGATCACGAGCTTGACCGCATGCTGGAAACGGCCCGTGCCAAGCTCCTTGACCCGGACGAAAACATCAGGCGCGAGGCTCTTGAAAAGCTCTGGAATGCCTGGGAGCGGCTGAAAACGCTTGGTCCCGGAACCGGCAAGTTGGCGCAGATCGCCGCACTTCTCGACACCACTGCGGGAGCGAGTTCTCCGGTGTTGCGTCAGAAGCTGGAAAATGATGCCATTGAGCTGACTAAAATCGGCAATGAGATGCAAATCCGTCATTCCGAGGTCGGCAAGGAGCGCGTCAAAACGTCGGTTCACATCGACTATCTGTTTCATCGCCTCTTCAGCCTGATCCAGGCTATCCTGCGGGCCAACGGCGCGGTCTGAAGAACATGTGCCCGGGGGGAAGTGGGGAGACTGTAGGTGGCTCACATCCAGCCCCTAAAGGTGGAATCTGGGATGACTTGAGACGATCCCGGCGGCCTTGCCGCCGGCCTTGTTCACGGTCAAAGGATGGTCCGATGTGCATGGTCCGGTCGTTGCGGTCACCTTCGCCGGCGGGCCGCACGTCGGATGCCGCCATCTCCGCGCCGAGCGCAAACCGTTTTCATGCGGCCCCGTCCCAGCCGTCCCATCTGGCGACGTGAGGATGCGGGCGGGCTCATCATGATGCCCCTCGCAATGCTCCTGAACCGTCTTGCCGTGCCGCCGATGATCCTGTGCGAATACCATCGGTGAACCTGGTGCCAGCAGCGGGTCAACGTGCGGCCGACCCGGCCCCGAACATCGCAGCCGTGGGATGGCGTTGATCGTGGGCAGGGTGATGGCGGCTGCCTCGGAGGGTGACGGGGAGGGTTCCCGGGTCCTGACCGATGTTGCCCCAGCCGATCCTGAGACGGTTCTGCGCGTTCTCCGCCCAGCTTTGCCGACGGATCAGCCCCTCCGACAAAAACAGCCCCTAAGCCCGATCTGTTTCCGGCCGCAACCCCCGCGGCTCCGGACCGTGTTGGCGCTGAAGCGCCTGCCCGCCCCACTCCGGGCCTTACGGGTCAAGCTGACGCTGAAGCGTCAGTGCAGGCGTCTCCAGCCGGTCTTTTTCCGGGTCTTGTCGGAGGGACGGTCCCTCGGACAGAAGCAACGGAGAACTAAAATGCAGAACATCGTCATTCTCGCCGGCAACATCGGTCAGGACCCGGAAACCCGCAACACCATGGGCGGCACCTCGATCACCCACTTCACGCTCGCGACCTCACGCCCCCGCTACTCGGAAGGCCGGGTCCTGCGCGACGCCGACGGCCACAGGCTCCAGGACACCGAATGGCACCGGATCACCGTCTTCAACGGCCTGGGCAAGACGGTTCAGGAGCATTGCGAAAAGGGCATGAAGGTCCTGGTGCGCGGCCGCATCCACTACACCAAATGGACCGACAGGGACGGGGTAGACCGCTACGGTTGCGAGATCATCGCGGAGACGGTCGACTTCCTGAGCTGGCCGAAGACGGCCGACGAAGGCTCCAGCAACGACCGGGACATGGATGACATCCCGTTCTGACGGTCGTGAACAGACCCGGCGGCAAGGCCGCCGGGATCTTTTGCCGAAATCCTCGAAAGGAAAGGACCGGAAATGAACCAGCCACGGTCATCGCCCTCCCGCAACCCCCATCCCGACGACATCGCCTACTGGCCGGATGGCGAGTGGGCGCGGCTTGAAACCGTTTGGAGCTACGGCTTCGAATGGAAGTCGGACGATTATGAGATCATCGAGCGCAGCGACGCCCGTCGCCTCGCCGAACTGGGGATAAACTTGGCGCTTGCGTAAGCCGCCAATATCATCCGGCCGGATCACTCGTCCGGCCGGCCACCCTGATCAGCCGTTGAGCGCGTCCTTGATCGCTTTCGCCGGCGCGAACGTCAGCTTCTTCGACGCCGGGATCTTGATCTTCTCGCCGGTCGAGGGTTTACGACCGTCGCGCTCCGGCGTTGCCTTCACCTTGAATTTCCCGAAGCCGGGAATGCTCGTCTCGGCTCCGGCCGCGGCCGCGGCCGCGATGGCCTTGAACACGCCGTCGACAATCGATTTGGCCTGGGCCTTGGTCATGCTCTGGTCGGTCGCGATCTTCTCTGCGATTTCTGCTGCTGTCGTCATGCAAATGGCTCCTCGTGTTGACAAGCCTTTCTCTTAGACAGGCTAAATACCCGCTTGTGTAGCACTTCGACGCGACACAAGCTCTTCAATCCCCCGAAAATGCCGGGTTTCAGAGCGATACCTCTACTGCCGGATGTATCCGCGTCTGAGTTTCTGACGCGAAAGTTGGGCATAGGCGTCCCTTGCCTCGGCTTCGCCCTCGTAGAGATCGATGCGCCGGCGGCCGCTGGAACCGATCCGTCCCCATTCCCGGACAACAGAAACCGTGCCGAACAAGGTCGGCTCGATGGCCAGATTGTAAAACCGGGCCATGTTCCTTTCCCGGTCGATGCGGCGAAGATGCAGGAGATCCATGCCGGGATTCTCCGCCCCGCAAGCCGTGCGGTCCAATGACTATTTTGAATCGGACGAGGCCCTTCGATTCACGCCGGTTATGACCTGGCGCCGAGGGTAGGCTCTGTTTTCCAGCCCGAAGGGCCGAGCCCCAAAGGGGCGAGCAGGCGGAGGCCAGAACGCGCTTTCAAATTGCGCCGAAGTGACGGCCGAAGCCTTGTGGTAAACATAGCTGGGAGGCAGGACTCAGAGCGTGCCGACTTCCTTTGCGGCTTTCGCAGGAATTACGGCGGAAGGTGGTTTCTATTCAATATTCATCGGAAAAGTTGAGTAAAATAAGCGTTGGCGGGTAGTTATGCCGGAGGCGTTGACATTGACCAAAAAAACCTACGCTCTATAAAATCTCAGCGACGAAAGCCGGAGGTCTTGTCATGACACAGAAGCCTTTTCCGTCCTATGAGGAATTCTGGCGCCGCCGCGTGCGTATGCCGCCCAAGGATCTAGCGAACAAATATGTCGGCTTGTTCTTCGCCATCCCCTTCCTGGTTATTGTTGCGGTATTGGTGATATGGTTTGGGGCGAACCTGTTGGCCAGCGGTGCTGAAATTTCCGGCGCGGAAGGCGGATCATTGAACGACGATACCATTCTATGGTGGCGGAGCTTCGCGATCTGGGCTGTCGTGATCATCGGTCTGGTGACGATTGTCGCCAATGCGAAAGATCCGGGGACAGGTCCGATCACCAGACTTGGCCATGTCATGATGCCACTCGCGAATGCGCTCTATGTCGGTCGGTGGTTGAGCGGCATCGTCGATAAGAGCGCTGCCTTGTCGAACGAGGAAATCTACGAGCGCCATCGTGCATCCGCGGAGAAACGCCAAGCGCGCTGAGACTTCGGGCGATAAGGAGGCGAGCCGCCTGTCGGCGGACGGCTCTATTCGCTAGCGCTCACCGAACCCCTTGCGGGTTTCGTCCTGACGGTCACGATCCTCTCGCGGCGGTCGTACCGTCCTGACATCACTAAGGCTATCGACGCGGCGATGTCTGGCTCGGCGCGCTCGGCTCGACGATTGGCAGCGAGATCCAAAAACGCTGACATGCGTCTTCCCGCCGGAGATCCACGATCATCTGCGCGCCGTAATGGTCGCACCGATGACGTGGGGAAGCCGGTCCGCCGGGCCTCCTGGTGCCGGTCAGCTTCGAAGGGGTCAAAGGGCTGATCCTCCTGGAAGTATGCCGGGCGCTGGACAAGCGCCGGCTGGCCAATCACCTCGGTCGGGTCCGTGGTGCGGCGCTGGCGCAGGTGCTTCGGACACTGCGCGAAATGTTCGAGGAATAGGAAAGGCGATGGACGACCGTCAGGCGCGAAACACGATCGATCAGGCTGCTATCTCCGAGCTTCGGAAGAGCGGTCTTGCCGCACGCATTCTGCACCGGCTCGTGGCGCTTCCGGTCGACCTGCTCGCGGTGGTCGGACGCGCCGCATTCTACTGCACATGGCACCTGCTCTATTATATCGGCTGCGCCTTTCGCGCCTTCACTGCATTCATGCTACTCGGCGCGGCCGTGATGATGCTGATGACCGTCGCGGTGCTTGTCAAACCGGATGCGGCACCCATGCCGTTCTGGTTCTTTCCGCTGACGAGCATCGTACTGATCGTCCTCGCCGTCGGCTACAACGTGCTGCTCGACCGCTTCGCGCCGCCAGGCGCTGAAGATCCATTCGACGTCTATCGCCGTCGAAGCGCAAAACGCTGACGCGCCTGCGGCGCGTTGGCGAAATGCGCTGTTCGAGCAAACGGCAAAGGCATATCTTTCGAATGAACCGGAGGGGAAGAAATGTCGAAGATCACCGAGGCGGCTTCCGCCACCGATACTATTCAGGATCATGTGGACGTGGCGCTGTCCCGCCTGCAGCAGGGCTTCAACGGCCGCATTGTCAACGGGTACGGTAGGCATCTATTCCGACCCCTCCATGCGCCGCAGCGACCTCGTGGAGGCGCAGAAGGCGATCGAGGCGGCGCTCGCCGTCATGCGGGCAACGGCTTGGCCGACCAATGCGGAATACGACGCCGACGAGGAAGCTCGCAGCGCCAGCGTCAGCTCGTCTTGACGAAGCGGTTCGGATTGGCTGCGGCGTTCATGTCCTTGCGGCGGAAATAGATCGCCCGGCCGCAGCGGATCGGATCGTGCCCTTGCACGATGATGATCTGCTCGTCCTTGCGCATCTGCTGCGTGATCTCATGCGGCATGATCAGCGGCCGGCGCTGCAGGTTCATGCTTTCGGATCTGCGCGACCCGTTGTTGGATGTCGACCAGCCGACATTGCGCGATTTGCCCTGCACCTCGACGGTCATCTCGCCGCATTGCGCCGACACGTTCCGCGCCGTGTCGAGCGCCTTGATCGCCGCATAGGACGCAAATGCGCATCCGTCGATCCACGACGTCGCGCCGTCCTTGCCGAAATGCCGCTCAAGCTGACCGACCGATTGGTACATCAACATCAGGCTGATGCCGTATTTGCGGCCGCGATCGCGGGCTTCCTCCAGCAAGCGCATGTAGCCGAGGAGATCGACCTCGTCGAGCATGAACAGAGCGCGCCGTGAGAATGCGCCATCGGCCTGCACCATGGCATTGATCAGCGAACCGATGATGACCCGGCCGATGCCCGGATAGGATCGAAGGATCGCGGCCGGGATGTTGAGGAAAACGTCTTTCTTGCCCGAGACGACATCGCGCGACCTGAAGGAGTTGCCGCAGACGAGGGCGGCGTAATTATCGAGCGACAGCCATTGCGTATCCTTCGAGGCGGTCGAATAGACGCCCGAGAATGTCTGCTCGGTCATGTTGGTGAACACCCCCAGCGTCTCGCGGATGAAATCCGACGACGACGTTTCCTGAATCTCCCGAAGCATGGTGAGCACGGAGGGCTCAGGCTCGGAGACGATCTGGCGCAGACTGCGCAGCGATCGCCTGCCGGCATATTCCGGCGACAGCATCACATGCGCGAGCAAACCGGTCAGCAGGTTATGCGCCTGATTCTGGAAATAGCTTCCCGTCGACGTCTCGAAGCGCGCGCTTTCCGACAACAGCATATGGGCGACGGCGACGATGTCCTCTTCCTTGTGCGGCGACGTCTCGATCCAGTCGAGGACGTTGAAGCCGGTCACCGGGTTCGACGGATCGAGCACCATGCACTCGCGTCCGAGCTTGCGCATCCGGTGCTCGACCACCATCGGCGCGACTTCTGTCGACGGATCGAGGCAGATCAGCGGACCGGTATAAAGCAACGCCGTCGGCACCACGTTGCTGGTCGTCTTGAACCCGCCCGATCCGGCAAAAAACAGCATATGGGTGGAATCGAAATCCAGCTTGTAGGTGAGCAGCGCGGCCGTGCCGCCCTTGCCCCATGTCTCGCGATCGGCGGGTTCGAAGGGAACATCCCGGATCGTTTCCCTGTCAACGCGATAGCGCTCTCCGACGACGATCTCGCCGTCGGGCGGAAAGAGCTTTCCCGCCGCTGACATGCTCAGCCAGTCGGCGTCTCCGAAGGTTCCGCGCCGCGCCCGCTTCACGGGATCGGCGACGACGACGGAGATGCGCGAGGAGATGGCGACGAGCACAAAACCGGCGATCGCGCCCGCTACCACGAAGATGTCGAGATAGGAAAGCACGCCGTCCCATGTGGCGGCTCCGGCTTCAACGGCGGGGGCGAGCCTGCCGTATTCGCGCATCGCGTAGAATCCGGCGACCGCGAGAAAGGCGAACAGCGTCACCATCGACACGAGCCGACGGCGATGCAGCGGCAGCGCGAAAACGGTGACGAGGCCCGCGGCCGATCCGAAGATCAGGTTCGGCAATGGCGCGGCCCGCATGAACCAGTAAGCATATTGCGGCGATAGTCCCGCCGCGATCTCCGGCCATCGCCATCCGGTGATGAACATCGTGATTGCCGTCACCGCAATCGGCACAAAGATCAGCGCAATGGCAGGATTGAATTTTCGCTTCGCTGCCATTTGCGGCTTCCCCTGCTTTCGGTTCAGTCTTCCTCGCGCGGCGTTTTCCGGAACGCTTTCGCTCCGAGCGCTCGCAGCCGGTAATGCTCCGGCGTTTGCTCGCGCACCTTGGCGGCTTCGATCAGCACGCCGAGCAGAAATGCACGGTCGGCTGATCTCAGCCCGGCCTTCACGATCAATCCGCCCAAGGCGATTTTCTCGTGCGCGTCGCGTTTGCGATCGTTCGTCACGGCTCTCCTCCGCATCTTTTCAAGCGCCAGAATGCGCTGATCGATCCGTCTAAGCGGGGACACCGCCCGCCCGCTTTGAGCCGTCCCGAAATCGTGCCCCGATCTCCTCGAACAGCGCGTCCAGCTCGGCATCGGAAATGTCGAGTTCGGTCAGCCCTGCTTTGACGGCCGCTTTCGCGAACCGTTCGCTCGCCCTTACTACAAGATTTTTGCGCTTTTCCCGCAGCTTTTCTATCTGTGCGTCAATCTCCGAAATCGAGGTTTTTGCCCGCATTTCAATTCCTTTCGGCTGTTTCGTTGCTTCTTCAGCCGATGATTATACAGCCTGTTATTCCGTAGTAAAATAGGCTATGTTTTCGCACGCTTTCAGCTTGCAATCAGGTCTGCGCCCGGATGGGCGCATCCCGAAAAGCGGTATCGGCCCTGCGGTCCGATTGGTTTGAGGGCGCAATATACGTCGCGGAAGCGACAGGCTTGAAAGGGGTTCGGGATCGCATGGCGATCATGTTCGTTCGGGCACAGGTGATCGGTCGCGGAGCGGGGCGCAGCGTCGTCTCCGCCGCCGCTTACCGTCATCGCACCCGGATGTTCGACGAGCAGGCCGGCACGCAGTTCCGGTACGAGGGGGGCGCGGCCGAGCTGGTGCATGAGGAGCTGGCGCTGCCCGACGTGACCCCGGCGTGGCTGCGCACGGCAATCGACGGGCGTTCGATCGCAGGGGCCAGCGAGGTGCTCTGGAATGCCGTGGATGCCTTCGAGAAGCGGACCGATGCGCAGCTTGCCCGCGAGCTGATCATCGCCCTTCCCGAAGAACTGACGCGGGCCGAGAGTATCGAGCTTGTGCGCGAGTTCGTCCGCGACAATCTCACCTCACAGGGGATGATCGCCGATTGGGTCTACCATGATAAAGACGGCAATCCGCATATCCATCTGATGACCACGCTGCGCCCGCTCACCGACGACGGGTTCGGCGCCAAGAAGGTGGCGGTGCTGGGCGATGACGGCAATCCGCTGCGCGTCGTCACGCCCAAGCGGCCGAAGGGAAAGATCGTCTACAAGCTGTGGGCGGGCGACAAGGAAACCATGAAGTCATGGAAGATCGCTTGGGCCGATACCGCGAACCGGCATCTAGCGCTGGCTGGCCATGACATCCGTCTTGACGGCCGCTCCTATGCGGAACGGGGCCTGGACGGGATCGCGCAGAAACATCTCGGTCCGTCGAAGGCGGCGCTTGCCCGCAAGGGCAGGCCGATGCATTTCGCGCCGGCGGATCTGGCCAGGCGTCAGCAGATGGCCGATCGCCTCGCCGACGAACCGGGCCTTCTGCTGAAGCAGCTCAGCAACGAAAGGTCCACCTTCGACGAACGCGAAATTGCCAAGGCGCTGCATCGATATGTCGACGATCCGGCGGTGTTCGCCAATCTGCGCGCCCAGCTCATGGTGTCGCCCGACCTCGTCACATTGCGCGACCAGAAGGTCGATCCGGATAGCGGAAAGGTGGCAGAGCCTGCGATCTTCACCACGCGCGTCATGCTCCGCACCGAATACGATATGGCGCAATCGGCACGCGCCCTTTCAGCGAGCAGCGGCTTCAAGGTCGATGAGCAGCTCATCCTGCAGGCGATCGAAAATGTCGAGACCCGCAACCCCGAGCGACCGTTCAAGCTCGACGCCGAACAGGTCGATGCGGTCCGGCATGTTGCCGGCGATACCGCGATTGCCGCTGTCGTCGGTCTGGCCGGCGCGGGCAAATCCACGCTTCTCGACGCCGCCCGGATCGCCTGGGAGGCCGATGGCCGGAAAGTGGTCGGCGCGGCTCTCGCCGGCAAGGCGGCGGAGGGACTGGAGGATTCCTCCGGTATCCACTCGCGCACGCTCGCCGCGTGGGAGCTTGCCTGGGCCGACGGGCGCGACCGCCTCGGCAAGGGCGATGTGCTCGTGGTCGACGAGGCGGGCATGGTGTCGTCGGAGCAACTGGCGCGCATCGTGAAAATAACCGAGGAGGCGCAGGCAAAGATCGTGCTCGTCGGCGACGCCATGCAGCTCCAGCCCATCCAGGCCGGCGCTGCGTTCCGTGCCATTGTCGAGCGGATCGGCTTTGCCGAACTGGTCGGCGTGCGCCGCCAGAGGGAACAATGGGCACGCGATGCGTCCCGCCTCTTTGCGCGCGGCAAGGTCGAGGATGCCCTCGACGCTTATGCGAAGCGGGGGCATATCGTTCAAACCGAAACGCGCGATTTCGCGATCGAGCGCATTGTCGCCGACTGGACAGCGGCGCGCGCCGACATGCGGACAAAAGCCGAAGCGGAAAGCCGGCAGCTCACCGGCTCGGAGCTTCTTGTGCTCGCCCAGACCAATGACGATGTGAAGAAGCTCAACGCCTCCATTCGCGACGTCATGATCGCGCAGGGTGAGCTTGTCGACAGCAGCGCTTTCGATACCGAGCGGGGCAAGCGGGAATTCGCGGCGGGCGACCGCATCATCTTCCTTGAGAACGCCCGTTTTGTCGAAGCCAGAGCGCAGCATCTCGGCCCGCAGGCCGTCAAGAACGGCATGCTCGGAACGGTGACCTCCGCACAATCGGACCGGGGCGAGACGGTACTTTCCGTCCGCCTCGACAATGGCCGCGATATCGTCTTCTCCCAGGGGAGCTACCGCAATATCGACCATGGCTACGCGGCCACCGTTCACAAGTCACAGGGCGCGACCGTCGACAGGACGTTCGTTCTGGCGACCGGCATGATGGACCAGCATCTGGCCTATGTGGCAATGTCGCGCCATCGCGACCGCGCCGATCTCTACATGGCCGCCGACGACTTTGCGCCTCGGATCGGACCGGGTGGCAGCCGCCGTGTCGATCATGCCGCCGGCGTCACCGGCGAGCTGGTCGAGACCGGAGAGGCGCACTATCGCGACGATCAGGATTCCAAGCCGATCCCCTATGCCGACGTGAAGACCGATGATGATGAAGTGCATCGCGTCTGGGGCGTCAGCTTGCCGAAGGCGATCAAGGACGCAGGCGTCGGTCTCGGAGAAACGGTGACCTTACGCAAGGATGGCACCGAGAAAGTCACCGTCACGGTGCCGGTTGTCGATGCCAAGACCGGCAAGAAGACATTCGAGGAGCGCGAGGTCGAGCGCAATGTCTGGACGGCTAACCAGCTCGAAACGGCCGAGCAGCGCACCGAGCGCCTGGACCAGGAAAGCTATCGGCCCGCTCTGTTCAAGCAGCTCGTCGAACGCCTGTCGCGCTCCGGCGCCAAGACCACGACGCTCGATTACGAGAGCGAGGCCGGCTACCAGGCCCAGGTTGCCGACTTCGCGCGCCGTCGCGGCATGGACCATGCCTCCGAGGTGGTGGCCGGGATGGAGGAGGGGGTCGAGCGGCGGCTGTCGTGGATTTCCGGGCAGCGCCAGCGCGTCGCAAAGCTGTGGGAGCGCGCCAGCGTCGCGCTTGGCATGACGATCGAGAAGGAGCGTAGCGTTTCCTATAGCGATCAGGCGCTCACGCCGTCCCAAACGGCGACCGCGGGCACGCCGGCAAGCACTGCGCTCCTTCCGGCCGAGACGACCTTTGCCCGGTCGCTCGAAGAGGATGCGCGCCGCCAGCAGCTTGCCTCACCGCGATGGAAGGAACGGGAAGAAGCGATCGCCCCGGTTCTCGATCGCATCTATCGCGATCCGGAGTCAGCCCTTCAGCGGCTGAACGAACATGCTTCCGACTTTCGTGCCGATCCGCGCCGGCTTGCCGAAGACATCGAGCGCAATCCGGATATGCTCGGCGCTGTGCGCGGCAGTCCTCATCTCGTCGATGGTCAGGCAGCGCGCAAGGAGAGGTCCGAGGCGCTCGCGGCTGCCGGCGAGCTGGCGCCGCTGGCGCGCGGCCACGCGGAAGCCTTCAAGGCGGACCAGAGCCGCTTCGGGATCCGCGAACATTCCCGGCGCGCACATATGGCTCTGTCAGTGCCGGCGCTTTCGCCCAACGCCGCTGCGCGCCTCGCCGAGATCGAGGCCATCCGCGACAAGGGCGGCGGCGATGCTTACAAGACCGCCTTCGCACTTGCCGCCGAGGATCGCAGCGTCATCCAGGAGATCAAGGCCGTCGACGCGGCGCTGACCGCGCGCTTCGGGTGGAGCGCGTTCACGGTCAAAGCCGACGAGTTCGCCGAAAAGCATGTCGCCGAGCGCATGCCGGACCATCTGGCCGACGATCGCCGCGAGGAATTGACGAAGCTGTTTGCCGCCGTGCGCCGCTTCTCGGCGGAGCAGCATATTTCCGAGAGCCGCAATCCCGCCCGCGCCGTCGCGCCTGCCGCCTACGATCCGTCGCAAGCGCCTGCCGCCAACCAGCGTCCGGCCCTGCCGATGCTGGCAGCTGTTACCGAGTTCAAGACCACGGTCGACGAGGAGGCCAGGGAGCGCGCCGTCGGCTCCGGGCGCTACAAGCAGGAGCGGGCCGCCGTCGGCGAAGCCGCTGTGAAGGTCTGGCGAGATCCGGCTTCGGCGCTCGCCACCATCGAGGACCTGCTTCAGCGCGGCATCGATCCGGACCGCGTTGCGCGCGCGATCGCGAACGATCCCTCCGCCTACGGCCCGCTGCGCGGCAACGACCGCGTCATGGACCGGCTGCTGGCGCCTGGCCGGGAACGGAAGGAAGCGCTTGCGGCTGTCGAGACCGTTTCGGAGCGCATGCGGACGATGGGCAGGACGTGGCAAACGGTTATCGATGCCGAAAAACAGACCGTGACGGCCGATCGCAACCGGATGGCAATCCCGGTTCCGGCGCTCTCCGAGCGCGCCGAGGCCGAGCTGAAGCGCTTGGCGGCGGCGGTCGAGAAGACCCCCACCGATCTGACGAAACTTGCCCGCGCCCTCGATAAGTCCGTGCGGGCGGAGTTCGCCGCCGTCAGCAAGGCGCTCGATGCGCGCTTCGGGCCGAATGCCATTGCCCGTGGCGACAAGGACGTGATCGACCGGGTCCCGGCGGCGCAACACAAAATCTTCGAGGCGATGCAGGTCCGCCTGCGCGTCCTGCAGAACGCCGTGCGGGCCGACCGGGCGCAGGCGGTGATCGCGGAGCGGCAGAACCGTGCGCTCAACCAGGCGCGCGGAAGGACGATCTGACAGGAAAACACAAGGAGGCCGACGCACCATGGCTGAAGACATCCCATACGACGCGATCGTGCGCGCGGAGATCGCGATCGAGGTCCTGAACAAGGCCAGGGGCCTGGTTTCGGCGCGCGTGACCGAGATTGAAGATGCCGATCCCGCCGCCGCCGAGACGCTTCGGCGCAAGCGGCGCGAGTTGCTGGCGATCCAGAACGGCATCCGCGTCGGTGACGATGAGCATATCGAGGCGGTCATCGCGGAATGGGGGCCGCGCGTGAAGGATCCAGCCCGGTTCTGGCGCGAGCTGTAGCCATGGCGGACCGATCCGATCAGGGACGGCTCTCCGACGCCGAAAACGAGCGCATCTTCCGGACCGAAATCCTGCCTGACTATCTGCCGGCCGAAACCAGCCGTGCCGACAGGCCGGTCCTCGTCATTCTCGGCGGTCAGCCGGGCGCCGGCAAGACCGCGTTGCTCACCTCGAGCCAGACGGAATTGGAAGAGCAGGGGCCGACGATCCGCATCGTGGGTGACGATCTGCGCTCCTACCATCCCGCCTTCAGCTCGCTGCAGGCGGCCGATCCCGAGCGGGCGTCCCGTCACACCCAACTCGATGCTGGCCGGTGGACGGAAAAGCTTCTCGCGGTCGCCACCGAACGCGGTGTGAACGTCGTCTTCGAGACGACCATGCGGACACCGGACAATGTGGCTCGTGTGGTCGAAAAAGGGAGGGAGGCGGGCTATCGGGTCGAGGCGCGCATCGTCGCCGTCAATCCGAGGGTCAGTTGGCAGGGTTGCCTTTATCGGTTCGAGGAGATGCACCATGCCGGAGAGGCGGCACGGATCCCGCCCCGAACGGTGCATGACGCCGCTGTCGCGGGGCTTGCCGCAAGTCTCGATCGTATCGAACGTGACCAGCTCGCCGACCGTGTCGTCATCCGCTTGCGAAATGGCGCCACAGTCTACGACAACGAGGTTGCCGACGGCCGGTGGCGGGCGACGCCCGAGGCCGTGTCCAGGCTCGAGGACGCCCGCAATCTCGTGATGTCCCGCCAGGAGAGCGAGACTTTCGCCGCGACCTGGCTGAAGGTGATCGCGCGCATGGAAGCACGCGGCGCGCGTGCCGAACTGGTCGACGAAGCCCGTGCCCTTTCGCAGCAGGATCTCGCCTGGCTCGCCGTGGAACGGCGCAAGACCGATCAGGGTGATGACGAGATGCGCGCGCGATCGATGAAACCCCAGATCGGGGAGGGACCCGCCATCGGGCCGGCCATGGCAGAAGACGAGCGGCAAGATCGCGATAGGGAGGAGCGCCGACGCCCGCCGCCATCGGCCCGCGCCAGCGATGCCGACGTTCTTATTCCCGGCCGGAACCTGCCCGATCTGGGCGCGGCCGAGATCGGTGACGCGCTTTCCCGATCCGTCAGGCTCGCCGAAAAGCGGGCCGAGATCGAACGCCTGTCCGTGCTCGTCTATGGCAGCGCGACGGCTGTCTCCCCATCGCTGCAGAATATCGACGGCGCGGCCGCGGGGTCTGTCGCCGGCGACGACGTCCGAACCGGCAAGCTCGGCCCGCTCGCCGGAGAGGGCAGGAGGTTCCTGCGCGCCGAAAGCCCGGAGCGGCAGGCCGCGAAGGCACATCTGCCCCAGCTCGCAGCAGCCATGGAAGACTATGGCCGGTCGGTCGACTTCGAACGGCATCGCGTCGAGACGATGCATCGCGAGGAGCAGTTCCGGCAGCGCCAGGAAGTCCGCCGCCCGTCCGAAGCGCTGGCAACCGTGCTCGACGTTCCGGCGCATGAGCAGGCCAGGCGGCTCGCCGCCTCTCCGGACCTGCGGCGGGAGCTGGACAGGATCTCGACCTCGATCAACCGGCGGCTCAATGTCGACGAGCGTAAGGCGCTCTCGATCGGCAACGCAGCTGAATTGTCGAGGTCTCTTGCCGTTTCGCGGGAAGAGGCGGACAATCTTGTCAAGTTTCATGCCCAGACACAGGCCGCGCAACAGTTAAATCATGCGTTCCGCCAGCAGCAGGCTAGGTCCAGGACCGAAGCCATGGGGTTCAGGCGATGATGTCGCGACCGCCCGGTGGCTGCATTTCGATTTCACGAACCAGCTCCGTTTAAACGCTCCAGCCATATGGTGTGGCGTGGACAATCGCTTGGCAAACAGAAAGAGCCGAATTTGCGGCGGCGGGGTCGCCAGCGGAACGAAAACCTGCCGCGAAGGACCACTCAGAAGCCCGCTGCGGTATTCCCGACGCCAGCGGGTCAGCAGGGACCGCGATGGTCCATAGCGTCGTGCCGCCGCAGAACCCTGGCGAAAACTCTGCAGGCTTTCCTCTACGATCCGGATCTTCTCTTCGTCCGTCCAATCCCGCCGGCGGCCAAGATCGTCGGCAGCAAGAACCTCAATGGGTGAAATCGCTGTAGTGCATGACATAAGCCATGGACTTAAAGCCAATCACCAAACTTGGGCAGACGGCCTTCGGGAAGGGATACAGCTGATCGCCGGTGCACCTGATACAAGCTCAGTCGTCCAATTCGCCAAGGGCCGGCGTCGCGCCAGTTTTAGGTTGCAAACTTAAACCAATCGCGCAATATCGGGGAATGGTTTTAAAATTAAACCATACCCGATATTTAAGGAGAAGAACGATGAGTGACCTTTTGGATCTGGCCATCGAGGCACATGGCGGTCAGCAGCGTTGGGATGAACTTAGCGAACTGAGGGCGCACGCGAATATTGGCGGCGCAGTCTGGCACGTGAAGGGCTGGCCGGACGCTTATGCGGACATACACGCGACCATACATACGAAGCAGGCTCACACGGAGTTCGCGCCATTCCTGAAAGAAGGGCAATACTGCGTGTGGGAACCGGCTCAGACGTCGGTGGTCTCTGGCAGCGGCGAGATCCTCAGCAAGTTTGAAGAGCCTCGTGCGTCATTTGCCGGACATTCACTGATGACCCAGTGGAACGAGCAACAGCTCGTCTATTTCACTGGCTACGCGATGTGGACCTATCTGACCACTCCATTTCTGTTTGCAATGCCCGGGTTCGAAAGTCGCGAGGTTGAGCCGTGGGATGAAGGGGAGGAGACCTGGCGCAGGCTGAAGGTTACTTTTCCGACCTCGGTGCCAAGCCATTCGAAGGAGCAGACTTTTTATTTTGGCGCTGACGGTCTCCTGCGACGACACGACTACAGTGTCGAGATCATGGGCGGGACTGCCAGTGCCAATTATGCGACCGAGCACAAGGAGTTCGGCGGTATCGTCTTTCCGACAAAGCGCCGGGTCTATTCAACGGGGCCGGACAACCGCCCGAACCTTGACCGGGTAGCCGTGTCAATTGACCTCCTCACCATTGAAGTTGCGTAAAGGGTTTGGCATGGATACGATCTGCCGAACATCTTTAACGGCGCCGACAATCCGATGCGCTGGTCCGGTGAGCGACCTATGACGCCCTCCTCGCACCCCATCATCGCCCCAAGCCGCGGACTGCGGAGCGTCTACATCAATGCTGGCCACGGCATGCTGGGATGGACGCTTTCTTTGGGTTCGGCGAGGCGGGCTGCGGATATGATCCACGCAGCTGAGATAGATTGACACAACACCCACACGACGGCAGAGGCATGGAACCATCGTTTCGCGCTCATAATTCCCGGATGAGACGAGCCGATCAACTGTTGCAGCTGTTGCCAGCGTCAAACCTCGAGCTATCACAGCGGCGTCTCGTGCAATTGGGAACGTTGGTGAGTGGCGAGGCCTCACGCTCGGCTATCTTTAAGAGCTTAATCTGGGTTGCCTCTCCTCCGCCTCTCGCGCGCAGCGATCACTCAATGAGCCGAATTTCTCACCGCGAATGACGATCAGGCGAAAGCCAATGGCCGCCTTCCACTACCCGACATCACTAAAAAACTGTCTGAGCTAGCCATCGGACCCGTAGCTCGCATTGGGAACGAGAGCCTGCCGCCCGGCGCGCTCGAGTATCGAATTCCCTTCGCCGCCAGCGATCCGCGAGAGAAAACAGTTGCAAACTTAAACCTCTTCTGCTTTGGTTGCAAATATAAACCAATGCTAAGCGGCATAGAGGGATAAGGAGATTTCCTATGAATGACGCAACACGCGGACTGGCCGTTATCACTGGCGCGTCCACTGGCCTCGGAGCGATCTACGCGGATCGCCTAGCGCGCCGGGGTTACGATCTGTTGCTGGTTGCCCGCGACAAGGCGCGTCTTGCCGCGGTTGCCGAAAAACTTACGCAGAGCACAAACCGGTCTGTCGAAATCCTTAAGATCGATTTGACCGATAGCGTCCAAGTCGCGGAACTCGCGCGCAGGATCGAAGATGACAGCTCTCTCTCGCTGCTGGTGAATAATGCTGGAATGAGTCTGCACGGGACCCTTGCCACCTCCGAGGCCGACGAAGTGAGCCGACTCCTTGCGCTCAACGTTGTCGCGCCCACCTTGTTGGCGCAAGCGGCGGTCAAGGCGCTCACCAAGCGGGGAAGGGGCGGCATCATCAATCTGTCGTCGGTTCTGGCTCTGGCGCCCGAAAGGTTCGAAGGCACCTACAGCGCCAGCAAGGCTTTCCTGCTCAACCTGAGCCAGAGCCTCACCGCTCAATTCAAGGATACTGAGGTGCGCGTCCAGGCAGTTCTTCCCGGGGCGACTCGTACAGAAATCTGGGAGCGCTCGGGAAAGGACATCAACGCTTTCCCGGCGGACTGGGTGATGGAGGCGGATAATCTGGTCGACGCCGCGCTCGCAGGTTTCGATGCGGGCGAGACGATTACCATCCCGCCTCTCGCTGATGAGGGCCAATGGAACAAATTCCAGGCAGCAAGACTGGCGATGGGACCAAACCTATCCCGCCGCGACGTCGCAGAGCGCTACCTAGTCAAGGCCACGTTGTGAGGGTAGCCCGCTCGCTGAGCCCGAGCCTTGATCACTCACCGGATCAACGCGTTGCCTCTCTCTATGACTTCGCGACCTGACCGCAATCCATACCTGCAGATGGTCGCGGGTTTAAGCCCAATGAATATTCAACACGCATCTGGAAAGGAAGCTGATGTCTCAACCTGAAAAAGAAGGGCTTGTCCTTGTGACGGGGGCTACGGGGCGACATGGGGGAACGTCCGCATATGTCGTCAGATCGCTGATCGATAAGGGAAAGGCAGTCCGTGTACTGGCTCGAACGCGAAGCGAACGGACGGAGGCACTGGCGGCGCTTGGAGCCGAGATCGTACTGGGTGACTATAACGACCAATCAAGCCTACTTGCTGCTTTCGATGGAGTTGACACAGCGACGTTCACCTACCCGATAGCGGACGGCATCATTCCCGCAGCTGCATCGTTTGCGGCGGCAGCCCGGGCACAGAATAAACGACCTCGTATCGTCGTAATGTCAATGGCGGTTTCTCATTCTGCCAGCCCGAGCCATCTCGGCCGCGCCCAGTGGCTGGCGGAGGAGGTCCTTATGTGGTCCGGCCTCGATGTCTGTATTTTGCGGGTGGCCGCCCTCTTCTTCGAAAATATCGTAGCGCTTCATGCTCACTCAGTTCGAGAGAACGATTCCTTCGGAAATAGTTTCGCCGATGCGCCGGTACCGTGGATCAGCGGCCTGGATGCCGCACGATTGGTACTTATCGCCGTGCTTCAACCCGACGTGTTCAGCAGCCCGGCAGTCCATTATCCGCCTGGTGCTGAGCTTCGAACGCACCGTGAGATCGCTGCGCTACTCTCTGAAACCTTGGGGCGACCAATCCGGTTCGACGCGCTTCCACAGCAAGAGTGGACGGCTTCGTTGGTGGCTCTCGCGTCTCGCGATCAATCCGGCGTTGTCAATCCAGACATGGCCAAACATATCTCCGCTGTGGGCGCAGCGCTAGCTTCGGCCAAGGCACCTATCCGCCCGCCGGACGCTGCTGAACTCCAGAGCCTGACGGGCGAGCCCCCGCTTTCCCTCCACGCGTTCCTGGCCAATCACCGGCACGCCTTCGAGCAGTTAGCATTCACGCAGGCGACGAGACCAGCCTAACAGCTTCGTCGACTTGCCTTCTCCCACCATCAATGACAGCGATGCCATGGACAATCGTCAGCCTCAAACCTCCCAGTCGGACGCGCCAACAGCCGGGAACAGCGTGACAGGCACGGCCGCCACGCCGCCCGGATCGGCCAAACCCAGGGTGCCACCACTCACGCCAGCCGCACTCCGCATGCTCGCGGTGAGCCTCTCGGGGTCGTTTCTGGTAAGCCTATCAGCCCAGTTTCCATCCACAAACATTGCCGATCTTCAGGGGGCCTTCGGTTCGACGCCAGACGAGGCTTCGTGGATATCCACGGTGTATACCATGGCCAGCTTTGCCGGCATCGTTGTTTCCGGTCCGATGATCAAAGCGATCGGCATGGGCCGATACATGGTCGCCAATTCTCTGATTGTGGCAGTAACGGCTCTAGTCTGTTCCCATGTCATGCCGCTTCCGTGGATTCTGGCGCTCCGGACGCTGCAGGGCTTTGCCGCAGGCGGATTCGGTCCTGTCGCGTTCATCGCCGTGTTCATGGTCTGTGGAGGGGCACGCCTTCCGCATGGCCTAACCGTCCTGGCGTTTGTACTGCTGTTTCCGGTAACCCTCGGGCCGATTGTTTCCGCTCTGGTGGAGGAATATTTCGGCTGGAGCGGACTCTTTCAACTCCAGGCGATCTTTGGGGCCTTGCTGGCGTTCGCATCGTCGAAATGGTTACCGCTGAACCCTGGAGATCGCACGGCGCTAAGGACAGACTGGTTGGCAATCGCGGTGCTCATCCTCGGGCTGTCCATGCTCATGCTGGTTCTCAGCCAAGGTACGAGACGTTTCTGGTTTGAAAGTGGCATGATCGTGTCGTGTACGGCTATCAGCGCGGGCGCATGGGCGGCGTTTGTATTCCTGTGCCGGGTTTCACCGGCGCCGATCATAACGCCGGGCACGCTGTTGCTCAGGAAGTTCTCGGTTCCTATCATTTTGAATCTTGTTTTCCGCGCCGGCTTCGTCGTGACGAGCTATCTTGTTCCCCAGTTTCTGGGCCTCGCTCAAGGCTATCGGCCTATCCAGATAGCTGGGCTGCTGTCTTGGGCCGCGCTCCCGCAAGCGGCGGCGCTCCCCCTTGTTTGGTTTCTGCTTCACAAGCTGGACAGTCGGTGGATCATGGGCCTCGGGCTAGTCTTCTGTGGTGCCGGAACAGCGCTCGTCACGGATACGACAGCACAGTTCGCGGCCAATCAGTTCCAATGGGCGATTGCAGCGTTTGCCATCGGCCAGATGTTCTTTCTGGTGCCCAATCTGGTCGTCGGGGCAAGTTCGCTCAGGCCGTCGGATCTGCCAACCGCCTCATTGGCGTTCAATATGACGACGTTGGGAGGCACCACGCTTGGTGTTGCGATCGTATCAAACCTGGTTACCGAACGCGAGAAATTCCATTCAAATGTTTTGGTGGAAAATGTGTCGGTCTTCCAAAGCATCGACGCCGACCGGCTATCTGCGATAGCAACCGCGCTTGGCGGCCGGCTGATCGACGACGATGCGGCGATGCGCGCTGCGGTGTCCAATGTCGCGGCCGTTGTACGCCGGGAGGCTTGGGTCCTTTCCTATAACGATGGGTTCCTCTTAGTTGCTGCAGTGTTGGCGTTAAGTGCGCTCGGCGTCATCTGGATGGGCCGGTGTGCACCGATTGAGCGACATTTCCTTAACGGATCATTACAATCATGAAACACGCAACAACAATCATCAGCGCTGGAGTGATATTCTTTGCGGTCTCAGGACTTGCCATGGCAGTCATGGCCCCAGGTCGCATGATTGCCCGTTGGTCTGCGGAGACCACTGACAATGCCTATATCCGCGGCGAGATCACGCCTATTAGCCCCAAGATCACAGGTTATCTTGCCGAAGTCGCCATTGAGGACAATCAAGCGGTGCGGAAAGGAGACGTCCTCTTCCGAATCGAGGATAGGGACTACCTCGCCCGCGTTCATCAGGCAGAAGCTACCCTGAATTCGAAGCGGGCGGCGATTGGCAATCTCGATTCCCGGCTGGATCTCCAACGTACGATGATCCAGCAAGCCGAGGCTGCACTTGATGGTGCAGAGGCTGATGCCAACAGGGCGCTACAGGACAAGACCCGTACGCAGGAACTCAGGCGCACGGGAACGGCGTCCCAGGCGGCAATGGAACGCGCAGATGCCGAATCTCGCAAAACCGCATCGGGCGTTGCCGAGGCGCGTGCCAACCTCGCGGCAGCCCGAAGCCAGCTGGAAGTGCTTGAAAGTCAACGTCCGCAGCTCATGGCGGATATTGATGTCGCCGAGGCTGCGGTGGAACTCGCAAATACCGAGCTTGACGCAACAGTGATCCGAGCGCCGGCGGACGGGCGGGTGAGCGAGCGCCAGGCCCGTGTGGGACAGTATGTGCGCCCAGGTACACAGATGATCGCGCTGGTCTCATCGGCGGTATGGGCGGTCGCGAACTTCAAGGAAACTCAGTTGCGTTCGATAAGGGTTGGCGATGAAGCCCTGGTTTCCGTGGATGGCGTTTCGGGAGCACCGTTTCGTGCACAAGTGGAAAGTGTCTCACCGGCAAGCGGGGCGCAGTTCGCGTTGTTGCCTCCGGATAACGCGACAGGCAACTTCACCCGCATCGTGCAGCGAATCCCAGTAAGGCTCGTCTTTGCCTCCGATGACAACGATACCCGCGTCGAGAATCTGCGCCCCGGCATGTCCGCCATCGTGACGCTCACTGATCGCAACGTCGCTCAAGTGCACAACAACCCATAGGGTCGACCGAATCGCAACGAGCACAATTGATTACTCCACGCTCGACACACGATCAGACATGGTTTAAATTAGAAACCATAGCCCTATGTTCAGGAGGAATGCATGAAAGGAAAGCGCACCGACTTGGGACAGGCAAACTGCGGGGTAGCGCGCACCCTACAGATCATTGGTGACTGGTGGTCGCTTCTTATCGTGCGTGACGCGTTCAGGGGCGCCCAGCGGTTCAGCGAGTTTCAGCGCAGTCTGGGGCTTGCGAAAAACATTCTCTCAAGCCGCCTCAAAAAACTGGTCGACGACGGCATTTTCGTCATCCAGCCCGACCCCGATTCCGCTTTGAGCCATCGATATGTGCTCACCCCGAAGGGGGAGCAGCTTCACGTTATTCTTATTGCGCTCTGGCAATGGGGTGAGGCGCATTGCTTTGGCCCGGGAGAACTCGGCATAGAAATGGTGGACAAGCTGGAGGGACAGCCTCTCGCCCCGCTCGAGCCCTTGTCTCTGGGGGGCAGAACCGTGGGGCCCCGCGACTTTCACCTCGCCCCGAAGCGATCAGTAACAACCACCACTCGAAAGAGTGCAGGAGCATAGTTATGGACCGACTCCTAGCGTATGGCACCGAGGAAGCCCGGACGCGATCCTTCGGCTTGGTTTCGCCCGAAACAGCCGCCCGGTTAACGGGCCTGGAGTTGCTGCAGGGGCTGCTCGACGGCAGTCACCCCGAGCCTCCGTTTGCGGAGGTCGCGGATATCTGGCCGGCTTCCGTAAAGCGCGGAAGCATCATCTTCGAAGCACGTCCATCCGCTCGCTTCTTCAATCCAATGGGCGTGGTGCATGGGGGCTGGACGGCAATGCTTCTAGATTCGGCTATGGGATGCGCTGTGCATTCCGCTCTCGGAGTAGGCCAGAGCTACACGACGACCGACCTGCACACCACGTTTGTGAAGGCGGTGCGTGACACCACCGGGCGGATTCGCTGCGAAGCGAATTTGCTGCATTTGGGCAGGCGCACAGCGACCGCGGAAGGGCGCGTCTACGATTCAGATGGTACGCTGCTCGCGCATGGTTCTGAGTCATGTCTGATCTTTTCGACGACGCCCGGGTCCGGTTGAACGGCGCCAATGGGTCTCCAAAGGCCGTCCTGACGAACGCGAGTGATCGAGCGCGATTTCCTTCTTGTGGGGGCGAGGTCGAGATGGACGTTGTGCGACCGCATATTGGCCGCTACGGCGCTGCTGCCATGAGTCCCTTTGCCCTCATGCACTTCTGCCCGAGTGATTAGCAAGGGGAGAAAAATGGCACAGCACATGTTGCGACAAGGTGGGCGGAGCGCCCGCGTTGAGGCAGACCTCTACCGGGCGGGCATTATCGACGATCTATCGACACTCATCGGCCGCAAACTCGACCTGCACCGAAGACCGAAGCGTGCCCACGATCCGGGTGATGTTGTATGGCTGATAGTTGACGAAGCGGACACGATTGTCCTGTGGTCGGCGCCGCGCGGGACATCCAGTCCGTACGCGGACGACGCGAGTAGGATTGCAGGGATTATCCCTGCGGCCAGGCGCTTGCTGTTCAATTGATGGTCTCCGGATCCGCCCGATACTCGCTGACGACGAATCCGAGCTGGTTCACCAGCCGGTCGGTCGAGGACATTGGGGACTCTTTTGGAAAGTGACGGCGTTGACCAGGCCGCTCTGGAAATTATGCGATGATGACGATCCCGGCGCGTTGCCCGAAGCGTCGCATTTCGAGCAGAAGGGCATCGTCCTTGCCGATGTCGATCTCCTCGAGCACGTCGAAATCATCCTCGCCGACGCGATCTTCGAACAGCACGAGACACCGTTCCGGATCGCACTGCCTGGAGGTCCAGATCAGCCCGTCGAGCTCCGGTCGCGCCTCATGAAGTGCCTTTGCCCAGAGGGCGGTTCGGGCATAGCTCGACTTCGGCGTCTCGATGATCTGGCCGCGGTCGATGCCCCAGAGCTTCAGGTCAGGAGCAAAGAGTGCGGCAACCTGCAGATCACGCTTCGGCGAAATCCGGCTGGCGGTCCTCGCTTCCACGTCATTCAAGCGCACGGTCTTGAATCTTGCGGCCGGATCGATGTCGTGGAAGATCGATTCGAAAGCGGCCGTTTCCCGGCTGGTGGCGGCGTAAAGCGTTGCGACACAGCCGCCAGCCGCGTCCTGAAAGGGGGCGAAGCGGGTCGGCTGTCCCTTGCAGGGGTTGAACTGAGCGGGCCGGAAGGCGGACAGATGATTGCGATGGAGGACGCTTCCGGCTGTGAGTGTTTGGGCGTTAACGGTTGGAAACGGATCGGGCGGCAGAGGCAGCGGGGATGTCACCCGACCACCTCTTGCCCTTCACGCTCGGCCGCTTCGATCACGGCCTTGGCGTTGTCGAGCACGTCGACCGGTGCCTTGTCGCCCAGCCAGCCATTGGTCGACACGAACCAGAACGCCTTCTGCCATCCAGACAGGTGCGCGGGCAGCGCCTTCAGCACCTTCTTGATCGCCGGATGTGGCCGCCCGTCGCGGAACTGGAAGGCGGGATAATATTCGGTGCCACGATGAAGGACGGAGAAGATCTCGCCATTCTTTTTCCACCGCGCGGCGGTCGCATAGGGGTTCTTCGTCTGCAAGCCAGCCTTGGCGCCGATCTCGGCGCTTGTCAGTTGCGGAACTTCCGAAATAAACTTGTCGCGCAGTTCCAGATTGTCCGCCGCAAGCGCTCCCCGCGCTACCGACAAATCATCGGGCAGCATGAGATCGGCGAGCTTGCTGATCGTCGCTTCGAACCGGCTTTCGTCCAGGTTCTCGGACACGCGCACCAGCGTCTCGAGGAAGCTCCTGACGGCGCTCCGCTCGCCTTCGGCCAGTCCCGGCTTGAGCTGCAGGAGCACGGACCTGCCGCTCGCGAAATCCGCAAAGGCGTCCGCCAGCTTGTCGAACTCGATTCGACCCGCTCCCTCCGTCATAAGATCGGGCAGCACAGCTTGCTCGACGCTCTGCCGGAACGCCCTGACCAGGGCATCATGGAACTTCTGATCGTCCGGCTCGCGTGTCGCTGCGGTCCGGAGCGCCCGCCTGGCGCGCGGCACGTTTCGATCACCAGGCGGCGGGACAACCCGGTCGATCATCAGGAATTGGGAAATGAGCGCTTCGGTCATGATCCACACATGAGATAGATTAGTTATATCTCCATATCATGTATGTCACGTCGTGTCGACTGCAAGACCTGTTCCAGTCGATTCCGCGCGTTTGCGACCGTGGTCGAGCCGTGAGCACCCTGCTTACGCGTGAGTGGATGGATCACACCGATCCCTGGTCCTCGATCCGCACACGTCGAACGCGCGTGAAGATCGGGGGCAAGATCGGGTGCTCCTCATAGCGCAGCTTGTCTTCGTAGAGATCTTTTCCGGGCCGTGTCAGAAACCGGATCTCGCTCCTGGTCACGAATGAGGGAGCCAGATCGAAGAACACTGCTGCCGCGATAAGAATAACCATGACGGTGAGAACGACAAGTCCAACGCTTCTGGCCACATCAGGCTCTAATCCTAAGCCTTCTGCGTTGCTCTGAAGCCGCCACAAGATAATGAACGTCGCCGGGACGAGGCCATACGACCACCACGACATCGGCGAGCGGAGGGCATAGGAAAAATCGCGCTTGATCGCCATGATGTCAGCTTGATCTCGTTCGTCCTTCAGGCTGAGTTTGTCTTTCAGATTCATTATTTTATGCCCTCTAATAGCCCTCATTTATAGTAACCCTAAGTGGTAGTAATAACAATCGAGACATATAAAAATCACAATCCGCCTTGTGACAAACGATTCTAAAATGAACATTGAATCAATGTTATAGGGCATTTCAATGCTGGATGCCCAGGAGCCAAATAGTCTTGGATTTCCGGTTGGTCACCCACCCCTGGGTCTGCGGCAACGAATGGTCGTCGCGGCGAAGTGCCTGCGCCGAGGTGACCCCGTTTATTCTCCGGGTTGATCCAGGGGCTTCAGAGGAGTGATCGTGCTGTATGAATTGCACGGGAGAGAACATGAATGACAGAAGCAGCCTGCGAGTATTTCTATACGCTTTCGGTTGGCCGTTGGGGCTCTGCCTCGCTCGGCTACTTTGACACCTGGGAAGAGGCGCGAGACGGAGCAGTCGCACTTCGCCATGATCTGATCGGCGAAAGTGAAGAAACCGCCCCGATACCGGATATGCAGATCGAAAAGATTCTCGTCGCCCCAATGACGAGGAAGAACCTGATGCATCTGTTGGAACATGGTGTCGAAAAGCTCATTCGAAATCGAGAAGTCGTCGAGACCGTCAAAGAACCGCAGCGCGAGCACATCGAGGCTGAGACCACCGTTTCGTAGGTAGACCGGCATATGCGCCTTTATCATTTCACGTCCGAGAAATACGGCCTGCTTGCCCTCGAACAACACAGGCTCAAGATAGCCCGCATCGATGAGCTGAACGATCCGTTCGAACTGCTCGGCTGGAACCTTCGCGACAAGGAGGTGCGTGCCAAGCTGCGGCGCTGGAAGAGCGAACGGAACGCCGAATTGGGCCTCTTGTGCTTCAGCCGGAAATGGTCGCACCCGCTTCTCTGGGGCCACTATGCCGACAAGCACAAGGGCATGGCGATAGGCTTCGACGTACCGGACGATGACACTTACAGCCCCGTCGACTACCATCCCGAACGCTTTCCGATCTCCCTCGACCGGCCGTTCGGCGAAAGCGATCTCGAGCGGCTTTTGCTGAGCAAGTTCACCGCCTGGCGCTACGAGACCGAATATCGTTGCTTCCTCCCACTGAGCGGCCGAACGCCGGAGGACGGTCTCTATTTCGAGCCGTTCTCCGATGAGTTGAAGGTGGCAGAGGTCATTGTCGGCGATCGCTGTGGCGTTAGCCGCGCGCGGTTGGCCGAGGCGCTCGGACCCGACCACGCGTATGTCACGTCGTTCAAGGCGCGGCCGGCATTCGGTTCGTTCAAGGTTGTCCGAAACCGCAGCAACGGACTTTGGAGCTGAAGGCCGGACAGCGCTCGGATCGAACCGGCTACTCCTTGTCGAGCAGCCCTTTCCAGATGAATGCGCCGGCGGCCGCGCCGATTAACGGAGCGATCCAGAACAGCCAGAGCTGGCCGAGCGCAGCCGTATCGGCAAACAGGGCGACGCCGGTCGAGCGGGCAGGATTGACCGACGTGTTGGTGACCGGGATCGAGACGAGATGGATCAGGGTCAGCCCAAGGCCGATGGCGATCGGTGCGAAGCCGGCCGGCGCCAGCGAAGAGGTCGAGCCGAGAATGATGATCAGGAAGAAGGCCGTCAGCACGATCTCCGTGACCAGAGCCGCCATAAGCTCATAGCCTCCCGGGGACAGTTCCCCAAAGCCGTTAGACGCGAAGCCGCCGGCGACGAAGCCGGCCTTGCCCGAAGCGATGACATAGATAACGGCGGCCGCGATAATGGCCGCGGCGACCTGCACGATCCAATAGGGCACGAGGTTTCTGGGCTCGAAGCGGCCGGCGATTGCAAGGCCGAGGGACACGGCGGGATTGAAGTGGCCCCCGGAGATGCCGCCGACGGCAAAGGCCATCGTTATGACCGTGAGCCCGAAGGCAAGCGCAACGCCAAGGTAACCGATGCCGACGTCGGGAATGCCGGCGGCGAGGACGGCGCTGCCACAGCCCCCGAAAACGAGCCAGAATGTGCCGAAGAACTCGGCGGATAGTTTTTTGAGCATGGAAGCCCCTCCGATGATCGATGCTGGTTTGGCCGTGACGGCAGCGGCCTCGCGCTGCCGTCACGATGGCGAATGGTGAGGTCGAGGCTCCGCTATTTGAGGTAGGCCAGCCGATCGACCGCGGATGTGAAGCCTGTCAGGGAGACGGGAACGGTGAGCGGATTGCGCGAAACCGTCTCCATGCCGATGTTCAGGACCGAACCGGCCTTGAGCGCGTTCAGCAGCTCCGGAGCGAGCGGAACGGTCGCATAAGCTCCGTTCTGGTCGCTGCTGTAGATTACCGCCGTGTTCTTGCCTCCGGTGCCAACCTGATAGGAAACCCCGGTCGGCAGGTAGAGACCATGCGGCAGGACGAGGTTCATGGTCATCGAGCCGTTCTGCGGCTTCCGGATGATGATCACCATCAGGATCTGCCCCGTCTCCTGACGAAGGATCGTCTGGGACATCTGGCATGCGAGCGGCCCGGAGCCCGCATTCGGGCTGGAGCAGCTCAAAGCCCAGGCCGGCGCCGCTGGCTGTGCCGTGGTGGCATTGGGGTTGCGTTGTGTCGTCTGTCCTTGCGTCCCTTGCGCCACGGCCAGCGACGATGCGCAAGCCAGGATAAGCAGCATGGCACCTGCCAGGACAGAAGGCTTGCGGTGGTGCGTCAACATCATCATTCCCTTTCAACGAAGGTTGGTCGACAGATCGGATCGATCATGTTCAGCTCTGGCGGATTCGCGTCTCGGTATCCGGCGGCGCTGCCGTTTCCCACTTTTCCTTGTGCTCCATGATCGGCTTGAAGGGCTCGTCCCCGGCCTCCAGCCACATGACACATTCGGGCATGCCGACAGCGACCTGCGCGATCGCCGCCTCCATCAGAATCTTCGCTCCATGGCAGGTTTGGATGTCAGTAGATTCGACATGAAGCCAAAGGGCATCGTCTTGCGGTCTCACCCTTGCCTGGGCGAAGTCGAAAGTGAAAAAATAGTCCGTTTGATCGCGTGACCTCGAAGTGCAGAATTTCGCCAGCAGATCAAAGGCCAGTTCAATTGCCTCCCTGGCGTTGGCGATTTCTACACACGCCGACCCGGCAATAGTCATAATCATGCTTCTCCTGAATATGCTCGCATGCGGCCGTCTGCCTTTGCATCGGGCTGGTTTCCTCTTGGTTGGAAGGATTGAAGTCTGAGAAGTCCGCTTCGCCCAGAAACGGACGCTGTCGACAAAAGAATGAGGAGAAACATTCATGACCCGCCCTTCATTTCAGGGCAGCTTGGCTTACACGGCCGACGACCGCATTGAAGCCCGCTGGGGGAGAAAACGCACCCGGCTCCAGCGGTGTGACGACCGGCACATCCGACAGATCGGCGATCGTAACGCTATTGCGGCCGCGAGATTTGGAAAGGTACAGTGCCTGGTCTGCGGCCTCGAACAGCAAGCCGGGATCTCGGGGTTCCTTGAACATGGCAAGCCCGAATGAAGCGGTCACGACGCCTTCCGGCTCGTTGCGTCGGTGGGGGATCGCCTTGGATGCGATGCTCTTGCGCAGCCTCTCGAAAAAGCCCATGGCGCCTGCGGCTGTGCGCGCCTTGCAAGCGATGACGAATTCCTCGCCGCCGATCCGGAACGCGCTGTCGGCCGGGTCCCGCAGGTGCGAGGCGATCACGCGGCCGACACGCTGCAGAACGACGTCGCCGGCGGCATGACCATAGATGTCGTTGTAGGCTTTGAAGTTGTCGATATCCATGATCGCCAACGCCTTCACAAAGCCGTCGGATGCGGCCGAGGCAAGGGCCGGATAGCGAATCGAATAGGCTCGCCGGTTGGGGAGGCCAGTCAGCGGGTCGATCTGCGCCTGGATGGCATCGGTGACATCGCTGAAGATCCAGATTCGAGCAAAGCCGTCCCCCTCTTCCTCGAACGGTGCACTGCGCCTTGCGAATACGCGCCCGTCCTTCAGGAGGATCTCGTCCTCGGAGTCCTCAACAGACCCGTATAGCCGCTCCGCCTCGGTGCGGAACTTGAACGCGTCGACGAGCTGCGCGGCCATGAGGTCGAACACCTCTCGATCGAGCAGGCCGTTCAACGCCGCTTCAGGAATGTTCCACAACCGTCCGAAGGGCCGGTTGGCATACAAGACTTTGCGCGCCGGCCCGATCAGAAGAACGCCGTCGGCCATGCAGTCGAGCGTTCGTTGAAATAGAGATACTGTAAGCTTACGGCGGGCTTGCACTTCGTACTCCGGTCTGCCTCTTCGGGCGGCTCCTCCACGGTCATTTTGAATGATGCCCAGGGGATTCTGGATTGCTCAGGGATCTTGCGAGTCCTCGTCTTTCGTCGGCGACAACGAGAAGGCGGGCGATGTGATGTCGCGGGAGCGGAACTTGCCAGGGAAGGGGCTGTCAGCGTCGTCGAGAAGAACCGGACCGATCAGATCGGATGAAAACGATCTTCGGTCATTGACCTGCAGGGCAGCAATGCACATGACGGCGTACACCGCCTGTTGCTGGTCCCAGCCGGTTTCCGCTGCCAGCTCGATCAGTTTGTTCACTGACGGCTCGAGCGCGAACATGCAATCCTGCTGGTACTGATCGCTCCCGACGGCGACTTCACCTGGTCCATTTATCCGGGCAACATTGCTCATTGATAGACACCTTCATGGTCTGCCATCCCTCCCACGAGGGACAGTTCAGTTGCGCTTGTGGTGATGCTCATCGGCAAGGAGATCGGCGGAAGGCTGGCAAGGCCCGGTCTGGCGAACAGGAAGCCCTGCATCAGGGTCACGCCGAGCTGCGAGAGCATTGAAAATTCCGGCTCGGTTTCCACACCCTCTGCGATCACGGTGCAGTCGAAGGACCGGCAGGCGTCCACGACGCCTTTGACCAGCGCCTGACGGCCCCGGTCCGTGTCGATGTTGCGCACGAGGGCCAGGTCGAGCTTGATGATCTCCGGTCTCAGGGCGAGCAGGCTGCTCAGCCCCGCATAGCCGGCACCGAAATCGTCGATGGCGATCTTGACGTCCCGGGTCCGGGCAGCCGCAATCCAACGCCCAAACTTATCGAGATCGGAGACCGGGTCGTGCTCGGTCATTTCGAAAATCAGGTTATCGACCGGCCAACCGAGCTTTTTCGCACGCCGCAACGTGGCATGGAGCCCATGCCTCCGGTCGCAGATAGCGGACGCCGATACATTGACGCTGAGACGGGACGAGACGCCAAGCGAAGCGGCCATATCGATGGCGCGAGAGCGGCAGGCCTCATCGAAAGCATTGAGCGAAGCGGGCGTTACGCTGGCGAAGATACTGGCGGCGCCCTGGCCGGCCGGCCCTCTGACAAGGGCCTCATACGCAAAAACAGATCCTCCAGCCCCGGTGTCGACGATAGGCTGGAAGGCCATCGTGAAATCGATCTCAGTGTGCGTTGGCGCCCCCATATGATTCATTGTATCCCATGCCCCTTTTTCTAGCCGCAAAACCCGGAACCATCTGCGTTTCACCAATCTTCGACTGCTGACCGATCGGCAGGAGTTGCTCAGCCGATATCGCATTCCCCGGCAGGTTCGAGACCGCCGCTCTTCCGATCCTCGATCGTCACGATCTCGTTCGGAGCATAGTTGCCGCTGTCGAGTCCGAGCCGCTCAGGCGCCTTGCCATGTGCGAGCTTCTGCCAATATCCGGCCGCCGGCCTCGCAATATCGTAGGCGTCGCAGGCCTGGGCGACTTTCATCGCCGGGACACCATAAAACCTGGCGATCTCCGTCATCGGGTGGGACCAGACCAGTTCGTGAAGCTCTGCTCGACTTATCTCCAACATCACGCAATTCCCGAATCCTTACTGACCGGCCGGGAAAGGCCGATTGCACCGTGCCAGCCCGGCGGCTCATCAGGTGCAGACCCACTCCCGGATCTTGCATTGTCTAGAAGCGCCCTCGCATTGCTGGAGCGCGTGATCTTCGGCGTCCTTTCGCGTCTGCGCAGAGGCTGCTGCCCACGGGCTCGTCGCGCGCGAGGATTGCGCACTCACGGCAAGCGCCGCACAGTGATTGTACGGAAACCCGCTCCCGTCATCGTCGTCCCAATGGCGATGATTTCGAAATGTCGTCACCAGCGCACAGCTCTTGCCGCCGGCGTTCTCGCAGTGCTCGACGGCGATGTCCTCGGCCTCCTGACGTTTGTCGGCGCCCCAGAAGAAGCCGTGCTTTCCATCCGCTTTCGAATAAGCGATGGCGCCCCATATTCCGACCTGCTCGATCGGGGGCGACGGGACCTCGTTGTATGTTTGCGGCAGATCCGCGGCAGATGCGATCTGGCTGCAGGCCAGGATAAACCCGGCTGCAACGGCAATGGTTTTCGTCTTCATCGGCGGCGGTCCTTCCTGTGATCTTGCCCCTCGGCCGAGCTGTCGGCCGGGCCTGGTGCTGCCTCGTCACCCATTTTCTGGAGCAGATGCCGGCAGCATGAGCCGCTGTCGCGTCTCTGCATCGTCGCGGGGTCAGGCCCGGCCCGGCCGGGACCGGATGTGGCACCGGGCATGGGGCCAGCCATCATTGCTGCGGCCGCTACGCCCACCGCCAGGGGATGAAGCATCAGTAATCCTCCATGCCGGGTTCCAGGGAGTCCTCTTGTCTCATGATTGGCCATGATCAACCTCGCGCCCATGCGATCGACACCACGACGCAGATTTCACCAGACGGGACGAGTAGTGCCTGTCCACCGTTGTCGGCCAGGGTGTAAAGCGACACCTTGCCCAGCGTGTTCGCTATCGTGCTTCCCTGCGGAAGTGTCGCGGGCACGTTTGGGCAAGCCGTCGGAAGCGGTGCGACCCTGATCATCGCGCCCTCGCAATCCGTCCCGTTCGGTGCGGCCATCACGATGCCGCCGGCCGACCCGGTATAGTTCTGCGATTCATAGTCGAGTCCAACGAGGCCCTGGATCGGATGCTGATCGGCGGCCTGCTGGTTCCATTCGCTGACGACATTGTATTTTGCGCCGGTCGTGAGGATCTGGCCGAGAATGGGATAGACATTGGAGCAGGCGCTGAGGCCGGCCTGCTTGGTATGCGCAAGGAAGGGCGTATCCCCCAGCGCCGGGTCCGGGGTCTTTTGTGCGGCGACCGGCTGGGCGAAGACTTGCTGCACCTGTGGGAGCTGCAATGCCGCGAAGCCGGCAGCACCGATCACCAGCAGCGTTCCCAAGGTCAAGGCAACCACCTTTATCGTTCGTTTCGACCGGCCTTTGTTTTCCTTGTCATGCTCCGCGGAAATGTATGGTCCGCTTTCGCGGGCCATGATCCTGTCGTGGATGGATTGCTGGCTCATGCGCCTCGCCCCCGGTCAGTTGATCGCGGCCAGGGCCTTGTCGAGGCCCGCCAGCGATGTGGTTACGGTTATCGTTTCGCCCGACACGGTCGGGAATGAGATTCGAGGGTTTGCCGCGTTGGCGATCTGGCCCCGAAGGATAGGACCGACCGGAACCACGCCGACGCAGACCGTCTCGTTACAGCCCTGTAACGACACATCGACAGGGTTCTGTCGCCCGTCGAAATAGAGCGATACCTTCCCGTCACTCGGCATGTCGGGCGGCGCGCGCAGCAGGAAATACGGCTTTCCCCCTTCCGTCGCCGCCAGCGACCAACTGAATACGCTCTTGCCGGCCTGGTCCTCGATCACCTGTGTGATGTTGCAGACCTTCTTCCTCTCCTTCAGATTCTCGTCGCAGATCAGGGTCCAGTTCTCGAAAGGACGGATGATCCGCTGGTACTGCCCCGTCGGAACTTCGGCCGGGACAACAACCTCCGAGGCCTTGATCCTGTAGACCGGCGAGGATGGCTCCTGCCCGGCGGCGGGGGCGCCGCCGAGCAGGATCAGGCAAGCCAGGGGTATCCCTTGGCGGTGGGCTGGGGTGGCCTGCCTAATCATCATGACCTCAGTTGAACGTGAAGCTGAGGCCGGCGCCGGCGCCCCATTTGCCGCCGGCGGTCGTCGCTGAAAGGTTTGCTCTTACGCGACCGTCTTCGCTGGTGTAGCCAGCGCCCATGGCAAAGGCGCCCTGCCCCCTCCAGACACCACCGCCGATCGCAACACTCGCCTTTCCGGGTCGGTCATCGTAGCGCAACGATGCCGCCGCAAGCCCGATGGCAGCAGCCTGACGGGCTTCGTTGCGAACTTCCCCAATCTCACTGTTCAATTGATTGAACTTGCTATCGGTATAGGAGTTTGCCTGGTTAAGGGTCGTCACCGCCACCTGGTCAGTATAGCTGTTCGCGGTGTCGATCGCATAGGATACGCGATTGTCAGTATAGCTATTTGCGTCGATAAGGGTGTTAGACAGACCTTCCTTCAGCTGGCCGACATTGACCGCGTCATTGTTGGCAACGCCGTCCGCAACATTGGAGATCAGCACTGGCGCACTCGGATCTCCGCCGATCAAGGTCACCGAGTTACCCCGCGTCCCATCCGGGTTCTTGTCGTACATGACCGCCCCGTCCTGCAGGTCGCCGATGCCGCTCGCCAGATCGTCGATCGCCTCGTTTGTGGCATAGAGCTGGCTGCCATTGATCGCATCCGTCGAGTCCGCCGTGACGCGACCTGCGGCGACGTTGGTGATGGTTCGCTCGGAGCCGACCCCGCCGACGCTCACCGTGCTCGTGGCGTTGGTTCCGGCAAAGGCGTAGTCTGTGCCGTTGATGGTCGTGCCGCTCGTGTTGACCACCGCCTGGGTGGTCGAGCCGGACCCGAGCGCGACATCGCCCGCATTGCTGGCCGTCGCACCCTGGCCCAGCGCGACAGCACCATCGGCGCCGGCAACCGTCGTGGCGCCGTTGCCCATGGCGACGCTGTTGTCCGCGTTGGCCACCGCCGTCGGCCCGACAGCCACGCTTTCCTGTCCGATGGCCTGGCTGTCCGCCGCGGCCGAGTTGGCGTGGAAATACTTGATGCCACCGCCATTGTTGATGTCGGTGATGGTGTTGTTGATGTTGGTCAGGCTGGTGTCGACCGCCGCGAAGGTGTCGTAGACGGTCGTGTAATTCCCGCCCTGCATCACATAGGTCGGTCCGTTGACGGTGCCATCCGGGTTGACCGTCGCGCCGCCGCCGAGGTGGTTGGCGATGCTGTTCGACACGTCGTAGAGCTGACTGCCGTTGATGGCATCCGTCGAGGTGGCGTTGACCGCGCCGGCCGTCAGGTTCGTGATCCGCGTCCCGGTCGTGCCTTCCAGCGTGATCGTGTCCTTGGGATCGCCGATATTGCCATCGTATTTAACGGCGCGATCGCTCACCTCGCCGACTTCAGAATCGATCGCTTCTACCGCCTGGTTTGTGGCGAAGAGCTGCGAGCCGTTGATGGCATCGGTGCTGTCGGCCGTGACGCGGCCTGCGGCAACATTGATGAGCTGCCGCTCGGCGCCGACCGCCCCGATGCTGACAACGCTTTCTGGCGATGCACCTGCGAAGGCGTAGGTCTGGCCGTTGATCACGATCTCTGAGGTGCCGACCGCTGCGGCTGTCATCGAACCCGAACCGAGAGCGACGCCGAGATAATGATCCGCGACAGCACCCGCGCCGATAGCGACCGCCTGCTCGCCGCCGGCCTGTGAACTTGTGCCGAGCGCGATGCCGTCGGCCATCATAACGTGGGCGTCCTGCCCGATCGCCGTGCCGCCCGGCGCAGTGGCATCGACGATCGAGCCGTTGCCCATGCCGATGCCGTTATCGCCATTGACCACGGTCGAGGGACCGACCGCAATCGAGTCCGTGCCGATCGCCAGCGAATCCGGGGCTGCCGAATTCGCATGGAAATACTGGGTGGCCGTGACACCGACCGATGCGATCGCGCCTTGGAGCTGCCGGATCGTCACGGCATCCTGGGCGTCCGTACCGTCCGCGACATTGGTTATCTGCCGGTAGGCCCCGTCACGGCCCACAGAGACCGCGCCGAGCAATTCCTGATCCGTCGTGTTGTAGGTGATGACCGCCGAACCGGCTGGGATCGTACCGCTCGAAGGCGCAATCGCACGATTGGCGATCGATCCAGCACCAAGCGCAACGCCACCAAGGACATCCGCCTGCGCGTCCCGACCGAGCGCAAGCGCGCTCTCGGCCGACGCCGTTGCCTGATAGCCGACCGCAGTCGACCCGACCCCCTGCGCGAACGCATCAGTCTGCGCCAGGCCCGTCTCGTTGGTGCGCGCATAGCGGATCCCCACGCCGTTCGCCTCGGTATAGGTGGTCGAGGTATCGCCGGCGATGTTGGTGAGGGTGTCCCCGAGATTGGTGATGTCGGTGGTGTTTTGGTCGACCTGCTGGTTCGTGGCGAAGAGCTGCGAACCGTTCACTGCATCAGTCGAGGTGGCGCTAATCTCGCCGTCTGCCAAGTTGGTGATGGTCGTGCCCGCCGTGCCCTCAAGTGTAATCGTGTCCTTCGGATCGCCGAGAGCGCCATCATATTTGACGGCGCGATCGCCGAGTTCGGCGACGTCGTCATCGATCGCCTCGACTGCCTGGTTGGTCGCGAAAAGCTGCGAACCGTTTATCGCGTCTGTCGAAGTGGCGCCGATCCGGCCGGCTGCGACGTTGGTGATTGTCCGCTCAGTGCCGACATTCCCGACTGATACCGTGCTCGCAGGTGTGGTCCCGGCGAAGGTGTAGGTCGTGCCGTTGATCGTGGCGTCAGAGGTGCCGGTGACAGTAGCAGTGATTGACCCTGCGCCAAGCGCGACGTCGCCAGCGCTCGCCATGGCTTGCGCCCCAGTTCCTATTGCAACGCTCTGGTCGGAGCCCGCTATCACACCGGCGCCGAGAGCGATCGATCTTACCCCGGCTGCCTCGGAGCTGTAGCCAACAACCAATGCAAACTCTGCGCTAGCAACACTTGCAGTACCTGCGGCAAAACTTATATTGCCCGATGAGGTGTTGCTAACCCCAACAGCAACGCCGCCGGGGGCCGAGGAAGTGTTGCCAACACCTGCCGCAAATCCATTCTGTGCCGACACGGTGTTCAGCAGACCAATGGCTGAGGCATTCAGACTTGAAACATCATTCCAATTCCCGAGAGCCACACTTGCTTGCCCCGAGATGCTATTGCCGTTTCCGAAAGCCGCACTTCCACCATCGCCCGAAACCGTGTTGTTGGAACCAACTGCGGTAGCAAGATTTGCTGAAGCCTGGTTGCGGAGACCGACGGCAACGGCACCTGTGTCCGAGGCGGTATTTTGATAACCAATCGCTGTTGCGAAGCCGCCGCCTGAGGCGACGCTGCCATAACCGACGGCCGTGCCTCCTACCGCAGTCGCAGACGCACCTACACCAGCCGCAAGTGAATTCGTCCCTGTCGCTCCGTCATTATTGTAGTTACCTCCGACCGTGCCGCCGTCGTTGACGCTGTAATAATGCGTCGCAGACGCTTCGACGGTGCTGCCCAGATTCTCGATCGCCTGGTTGGTGGCGAAGAGCTGCGAGCCGTTGATTGCATCGGTCGACGTGGTGGCCACTTGGCCGGCTGCGACATTCGTGATGGTCCTCTCGCTGCCAACGGCTCCGACCGACATTGTACTGGTCGGGGTTGCGCCGGCAAACGTGTAGGCCGTGCCATCGATCGTGATACCCGAAGTTCCGACAGCGATGGCAGTCACTGACCCCGCGCCGAGCGCAACGTCGTTTTCGTTACTGGCAACAGACCCGGTCCCAATTGCCGTGCCGCCTGTGATATCGGCAGACGCATTTTGACCGATGGCCGTTCCTGCCACCGTTCCGGGGGTAAGTGTGCCGCCCAGATAGGTGGCAATAGCACCATCACCAAAGGCTGCGCCGCCATTGCCCGCCCGTGCCGCCGAGCCCATGGCGACCGAACCCGTTGCGATAGCGTTTGCGCCGATAGCGATCGATTCGACGCCGCTTGCGTTCGAATTCGTGCCAATGGCAATCGCATCGTCGGCGCTTGCCAGCGACTGTGAGCCGACTGCAACCGTCCCGTTGACCTGCAGATTGTTATAGCCGCCACTTGGTGCACCGGTTATCGGATCAATGGTGCCGATGAAATCGGACCCCGCCAAATGACCCATGGCAACATTGTCGTTGCCGGTCACGCTGCGGCCAGCCCGGTTTCCGGTCGCCACATTGCTATCGCCACTCACGTTCGCGCCAGCAGTTATGCCCGATGCCACGTTACCGGTTCCCTGTGCGGCATATCCCGACTGACGGCCGGTGAAGGTGTTGTCGTCACCGTTCACGAGGGAGCCTGATCCACTACCAATCGCCGTGTTCCCCTGCCCGACGACAGTGAGGAAATCGGTCGGGTCTGCGGTACTTCCGTTCCATGCGCCAGCCAGAGCATTGCTGCCGAAAGCCGTATTGTTACCGCCTTGGCTGAAGCGCATGGCATTCTGACCCATACCGGTATTGTGATCGCCAGCGCTGTTGCGGCCAGCCTCCTGGCCGACGAAACTGATCCAGGTGCCGGATGCGTTCTGGCCAGCCTCCTGCCCAATGAACGTCGCTTCGATTGCGGACGAGCCAATACCCGCGCGGGAACCAATGGCCACCGATCGCTCGCCTGCTACCGTATCATATCCTATGGCCACGCCGGCGTTTACCGCCGAACTGCCTGATGCCAAGGCATTCGTCCCGATAGCGATGCTGCTCGTGCCGGTGGAGGATGCATTGACACCCGCGGCGATGCTGTCAACGCCCGTCGCGCCATCGTTGTTATAGTTTGCGCGGACCGTACCGCCGTCGTTGACGCTGTAATAGTGCGTTGCGGACGCCTCGACGTTGGTGCTGAGATTCTCGATCGCTTGATTTGTCGCGAAGAGCTGCGAGCCGTTGACGGCATCAGTCGAGGTGGCTGTCACCTGGCCGGCCGCAACGTTGGTGATGGTCCGCTCGGCCCCAACGGCGCCGACCGAAACCGTACTGGTCGGGATTGCGCCGGCGAAAGTATAGGTCGTACCATCGATCGTCGTGCCTGCAGTTCCAACGGCGGCAGCGGTCGCTGATCCCGCGCCGAGCGCGATGGAGCCATCCTCGGTGGCCTGGGCTCCGTTGCCGAGCGCGAGGGCATTGGCCCCCGCCGCCGTTGCCTCGTAACCGACCGCGGTCGAGCCCTGTCCCTGAGCGGAGGAATCGCCCGGTGTCAGTCCCGTCTCGTTGGTGCGGACATAACGGATACCGGTACCATTGGCCTCGACATAGGTGGTCGAGGTGTCGCCGGCGATGTTGGTGATGGTGTCGCCGAGATTGGTAATGTCGGTGGTGTTCTGATCGACCTGCTGGTTCGTGGCGAAAAGCTGCGAGCCGTTCACTGCCTCGGTCGACGTCGCGCTCAGCTCGCCCGGCGCCACGTTCGTGATCGTGGTGCCGGCCGTCCCCTCCAGCGTGATCGTATCCTTGGGATCGCCGATATTGCCATCATATTTGACCGCGCGGTCGCTCACCTCGCCGACTTGTGTGCCGATCTCATCGACGGCCTGATTGGTGGCGAAGAGCTGCGAGCCGTTGACCGCATCGGTCGATGTGCCTGTCACTTGGCCGGCCGCGACATTGGTGATGGTTCTTTCTGCACCTACGCTCCCGACCGACACCGTGCTTGCCGGCGTCGTTCCTGCAAACGTGTAGGTGGTGCCGTTGATGGTGACGTCGGTCGTCCCGACGGTGGCGGCTGTCACCGAGCCCGATCCGATCGCGACATCATTATCGTTGTTTGTCACGGCATTCTCGCCGATGGCGACTGCACCATCGAAGGCGCCGGAATTCGAGTCGCTACCGATTGCGACACCATGTGCCCCCTCCGACACGGAACCGGCCCCTATTGCCACGCTGTTGTTGCCCGACGATAAGGTGCCGCCGCCAAATGCCACGGCACCGTTGCCAGTCGCCTGTGCAAAGGAACCGAACGCTGAGGATCCGATCCCGCTTGAGACGGCGTCCTGGCCGACCGCGGTCGCGGCTTGGCCGGAGGCCACGGCATTGGCGCCTATGCCGATCGCATGGTACTCCGTCGCTTGGGCGGCGTCGCCCAAGGCCACGGCCCCCTCCCAAGTAGCTTGCGAGGTGTTTCCGAGGGCGATCGCGCCCTGGCCGGAGGTGACGTTGCCGTTGCCTATTGCCACGGCGCCCTGGCCGAAGGCATTGTTATTCTGGCCGAGTGCGACAGCGCCATCGGCGGGAGTGCCGGGTACGCCCACCGCTTGATCGCCTGCACCGGCGAGATTGGTGCTTCCGATAGCGATAGTACCATTTCCGGTCGCGGTATTATCGGAGCCTTGGGCGACAGCACCCGTACCTGTCGCGGCATTCGGATCACCGATCGCAACCGCACCGTCGCCGTTGGCGACGTTGCCCGCGCCGATCGAAATTGCCTTGCCGCCAGCCGCGTTGGCACCGGTCCCGATGGCGATCGCGTCGGCCGAATTGGCAACAGAATCTGTGCCGATGGATATCGAATTCTCTGCATTGGCGAGAGACGACTGGCCGATAGCGACTGCACCATCTGTCGCCGCGGAGGCGTTTGAACCCATAGCTATCGAGGCAATGCCGGTTGCACTGGCACCGGCTGTCTCGTCGCCACCGATAGCGATCGAGTTCTCTCCTTGCGCCAATGCATTTCGCCCGCCAGCAAAGGAACTTATCCCTTGCGCGGAGGCGTTGTTGCCGACCGCTGTCGCGCCTTCCGCTCCAGTGCTCGCGCCGGAGCCCAATGCTGCGGAGCCCATCCCTTGCGCGTTCGATTGGTGACCGATGGCCGTACTGTAATCGGCTGCGGCTGTCGAAGAGAGGCCCAAGGCAGAGGCACCCTCACCGCCTGCACTGGATTCGCCGCCGATTGCGATGCTGTTGATGCTGGTAGCCTGGGCGCCGCGCAAGCCATTTACACCGATTGCAATCGCGCCGTCGGCAGTTGCCCTTGTCGAATCCGCCTCAGACAGAACTGAGGCGCCACCACCGCCGATGGCAATAGTGTTGCTTCCTGATGCGATACTGCCGACGCCGTAAGCCGAGCTGCCTTCGCCGGTAGCCGCAGCTTCAACGCCAACCGCCGTCGCAAATCGCCCTGTGGCGACCGCTGAGTTGCCGACGGCTGTGACGCCGGTGCCGGTGGCGGTCGCGAAGCTGCCTATGGAAGTGTATCCGAGACCATTCCCGACAGACGCGCAACCAGAGACCCAACCATAGGTGCCGCTGCCGCTGCCGCTCTGTACGCCTCCGGCAGTCATTCCAGGCCCATTGGTAGCGCCAGGGTTCTTGCGGTACATGGTAGCGTTAGCAGCGCTTAGGCATTCATTCCCGTCTATCGAGACTGACATTGCCCACACGTCGCCCGGAGCTACGGTCCCTGCGGCAAGGGCTCCGAAAATCAAGGCGGCAAGCGCGCCTTTTCCGTTTGCTAAACCGAACTGCGCCCGCCTTTCGGCGATCTGACGCTGCCCCGCCGCCGGCAATGCGATCAGCCGACCGCATCCCGGGCATATCGGGCCATCGGCGTTCGCCGCCAGAGATTGGGCCATCGCCGCCGGGTTTCCGATCCCGAGGGCTTCAAGCGTGGCTGCGATTGATCCGCCCACACCGAGGGAACCAAGGCCGAGGCGCTTCCGCCCCATGCCAAGCGCCATATGTGCCAGCCTGAGTATCGCCATAAGCCGGCGACGAAGCGAACGGTTGTCGCTGGCGCCGGAAACCCAGTTGCGAACGAATTCCTTGCGGTTTCCGGACCGATCGATGCTGTTAAGCTGAGTGTCGACAGGCATGCTATTCCTCCAAATGCTGCGCAGATCGGTCCGAGGACAGAGCTTCTGGTTTCGTTGTTTGTCTCGTAGTCTTGAGTTGGTCTGAGAGTGCCCGGCCGTCCTTGACGCCGAGGGATTCGATTGATTCGAGCGCCGCCGCGATCCATTCGTCCGATGACTTCGAAACGCGATGCAGCGTCCGCTCGATGCGGTCGGGCGAAAGCTTCAGCGCCAGCAACGTCCGACACACATGCAGATGCGTTTGGGGGTCGTCCTCACCGTGGAACGGCTGAGTCAGTCCGAAGACAAACCGTGCGAAAAGGTGATCGATTTCATCGGCCGAGAGCTGCTGGCTGTAGCGGGTTTCGAGCGCGTTCCATGCGGCGATCACCTTCCCGGTGAAGATCCCGCAGTCGACAGAGAGGTGCATGGGGAGGGCGGAATTCATCGCCGTCCTCCCCACCATGCCAGGGTCCGCCGCAATGCCTGATCCTGGTTGTCCAATTGCCAGCCGGGATAAGGAAGAAACAGAACGCGCGTCTCGTCCGAATCCGGTTCTTGGGTTTTTGCTCGCCTCCACGGCTTCTGGACGCCGCCATTGACGGCAACGCACAACAGCGTCTCGGCCGGGCAATATCGAGGCAGGGACGCCGCGACACGGGGCAACTCACCCTCCCCATCGACCAACTCCCCGCCGAGAACTTTCCCCTCGCGATACATCAGCGCGTAGACGCCGCGCTGCGGAAAGCCGATGATACCGTCGGCTTCCTCCTTGGTTATGGTTAACGCGATTGGCCCAAGCGGAGGGCGATCACGAAGCAGCTCAGGTCCATTGGCGAAATGAGTTGCTTTCTTCATGCATCCACCCCTGGCCGTATCGGCGGGAAGCCGATCGGGAAGAGTTCGGGCATGCCATGATAAAAGCCCTGCTGGTGCGTGGCCCCTGCGGAGCGGGCGGTATCTGAGTGCTCCGCTGTCTCGATGCCGTCGACGACGACCACCGGCACGAAGCACGAGGCGAACCCGACCAGATGCCCAAGGCTCGTTTGCCCCTCACGCTTCTGTTTCAGATCTTGTACGAAGGTGCCGTCGATCTTGACGATGTCGAAGTCGATCAGGTGAAGGAGGGTGGGAGATGCGAAGCCCGCTCCGAAATCGTCGAGCGCCACGCGGCAACCGAGCTTCCGGATCAGGTCGATCATTCCGGCGACCATATCGAGATCTTCGAACGGTTCGGTCTGCGAGAGTTCGAGGATCAGCCGGTCCAGCACCGCTGGGCGCTCTTCCATCAGGTCGATTATCGAGATCCACGCGGTCCCATCCTTGAGATAGTTCCCGCAGATGTTGCACCCGAGCACGGCCGCAGGGTCTGCTTCCAACGCATTGAGGATTTGCAGCAGCACAGCCCGATCGAGAGCGCGCAGGTCGGTCTGATGCAGAACCGATGGATAAAAGCGCTCCGCCCGCAACACCTCGCCTGTGTCCGTCATGAAACGAGCGAGGCATTCCGCATAAAGCGCTTTACCGACACCTTCGGATGCGACGACCGGTTGCTGGGCCAAGAGGAGCCGGCCGACCTCGATTTCCTCGAGCCAGTCGATGTTTACAGAAGAAGGGGGCATCGACCAGCTATTCATCGGCGCCCTCACACGATGCTGGAGGATGCGGCCGGGTCATCCCATCGCACGAACCGTCTATCCGGATTTGCCGAAGACACGGAACGGGCCGCGAGAAGCGGCTGTAAGTAGTTGATTTGAATAGAAAACGACCGCGACAAAACCGGTCGATTTAGACTATGTGGTATCAATTCCACAATTTTATGGCATTACAGAACTCCGGCCATTGAAATTGTTGATCGATTTGTGAGGGCGGCGGGCATGTTGGGGATGCGCCAAAAAGGACCCCTTTTGTCAAGGGTCCGGTAGCTCGGTAGTTTTCAGAAGAAATGCAAGAGGCATCGGGAGAGGGCGTTATGTTCCCGAGTGCACCGCGTCCTTCGTCCCGTGCTGGAAAGCAAGGACCAAATGATCATAGGATACGCACGAGTATCGACTGAAGAGCAAAAGCTCGATCTGCAGATTCAGGCGCTGGAAAATCTTGGATGCGAGAGAATTTTCACTGACCACGGCCAATCCGGTTTTCGCTTTGCGCGTAACGGACTTGAAGAGGCGCTTCGAAGCCTCGGTCCCGGTGGAACGCTTGTCGTCTGGCGGCTTGATCGACTAGGGCGGTCGCTGTCAGGGCTGGTGGGATTGATGGAACAACTCGGTGCACGCGATATCCACTTCCGATCGGTGACGGAAAACATCGACACCGCCTCTTCAGGCGGCAAGTTAATGTTTCACATGATGGCTGCGCTCGCTGAATTCGAGCGCTCCATAATCAGCGAGCGAACGCGCGCTGGCATGGCCGCAGCAAAGGCGCGTGGAAGCAGGCTTGGGCGTCCGAGAATAACAACAGAAGAGGAACTTCGGCGCGCCGCAAGCGCGATCCTGACTCACGATACGCCAGCGCGGGACCTTGCCCGGGAACTCGGTATCTCAGTTCGGACGCTTCATCGCCGTTTGAAGGAATTGCCCGTTATGAATCGGGTCACTGGGTTTCTCTGATTTTGGAATAGCAAGCGGTTGGGTCCTGACGCCTCAATCGTCTGAAGGAAGTAAGCCGCATGCCCGAGCTTTCATGACGGCGTGGATGCGGCTGCTAACGCCCAGTTTGCCATAGATGTTTTTAAGGTGCCATTTGATCGTATTGACATCGAGGCCGAGTGTGCCAGCAATTTCCTTGTTCGACTTGCCGCGAGCGAGAATGTCGAGGATTTGCAGTTCCCGGTGGTTGAACTGCTCGCCCCATCCCGCCCCTCGCTCTTTCGTGATCGATGAATCGTTTGTGGCACCGCGGTCACCGCTCGGATTGGTGTTCGGCCACTGACGGAGGGTATCCCAGACATAACGATGCACTTCAGCATTGTCGTCAGCAACGCGAAGCTGCTTTGCGAGACGCTCCAGAAGCGTCCGCATCACCGGCCCCTCGTCGACTACATCCTGAACCAAGCCTTGTTGAGCAGCGAATGCAACGACACCGGCAAGCACCGACAGCGCGGCAGACGGCTCGCCGGCCATTCCCAATGTCGTCGCGATCTGGAGTTGAATGCGAAACTCCAAGAGCCGCTGGTGTGACCGTCTACAAAGGTCGAGGCGATGTTCAAGCATCGCCAGCGCTTCGGCGGTTTGCCCGTTCGCGGCTAGCACCCGGGCTTGAACAGGCTCTATTATCTCAGCTACCCATCTGCCAATGCAAGCGTCACACTCCACCGGTGAATAACCGGCCAATGTTGCCTTGGCCGCGTCAGTGAACCCTCGCGCCAGATAGATGCGGGCTTTTTCGGCGATCATGGTGGCGCGCAGCCGTTCGTTCGAAAACGTCGCAGCGGTTTGCAACCCCTCTTCAACGATATTCAACGCATCGGTGAAGCGTCCGTGTAATGCGGCGATCCGCAAAGCCGCTACATAGGCAGCCATCGAAAAGTCGATGACCCCTCCTTCTATATCGAGTTTGCGGTTCTCGTTGATCAGCTTGACCGCCCGGTCGACATCCCCGCTCTCGTAGGCCACAAGTCCTAGGACGCCAAGTGCGATCCTCGACCCGAACGAGCGGCTCCCCGCGTCTGTAAGAGCGAGTTGATACGCCTTTTCTAAGGCGACGCGGCAAGCATCCATACGCCCGCGGCTACGCTCCGCCAATCCCAAGTAACAAAGGCCGCAGAGCTTTGCGACAGGGCTGGGATCCCTGTCGTGGAATTCGAAATAGCGATCCAGTATGTCGACGGCGCCGTCTAAATCTCCTTCAATGAACATGGCGAAGGAGATCATGTTGGAGGCCGACGCGACGGTATGTATATTATATTTCCACGGTTCCGCGATAAGTGGATAAAGATGGTCCGTTAGGCCTTGGACCCTGTCGAGATAGGCATTGTAAATCGACTGTACCAATTGTGCCTCACCGCGAAGCTTTGTCGCTTCGGGGGAGTCGGGGTTGTCGTTGAGGATCGCACGCATGTCGTGAAGGGTATTGTTCACTTTTTCCATGCGCCGGGTAAGGCAATACGCCCAACTCAATGCCTGAAGAAGCGACAATCGCTTCCGGATACCTTCTTCCGGCAATAAGTTGACAAGACCGATAAGTGTGCCGAATCGCCCTGCGATCGCAAGGTTCATGGCTTGCTTGTCGACAATAGTAATTGCACGCTCGATGTCACCTGCCGCCTTTGCGTGCATCACCGCCGCTTCAGTATCGCCGGCCTCATCCATCCAGTCGCATGCGGCCAGATGCACATCACGGATCCACGATGGGCGATCGCGGTGTAGGCGTCGTTGCAGATGATCGGCGAAAAGATGATGGTAGGTGAACCATTCTCCATGGTCGTCGGCGGGGCGAATGAACAGGTTCTGTCGGACCAATTCCTCCAGCATCGCCTGGCTTCCGCTGTGGCCGCATACTGCGTCGCAGAGATCGGATGACAGCCGCTGCAGGATGGAAGTCCTCAAAAGGAAATTCAGAGTGTTCGCAGGAAGCGTGTCGAACACGTTTTCAGCCAGATACTCTCCGACATTATCGGCCATGCTGATTGTCACCGCCGACTGAAGTCTATACCGCGACGCTCCTGCCTCGCCACGCATCGAAAGCGCAGCGAGTTGCAGAGCCGCGAGCCAGCCATCGGTGCTACGCCAGAGGGATGCCGCCTCCTCACATGTTACATCAAGTTCCCATACGTTTTGCAGAAATGATCGGGCCTCATCCTCGTCCAGCCTTAAGTCGCGTGCATTGATGAGGGTGAGGTTCCTCGCGACGCGTAGGCGCGACAAGGGTAGCTTGGGACGCAAGCGCGACGTTACGAGGAAACGAACATTGGCGGACGATCGCTCGATCAAGAAATCCAGAATCTGGAGGGACGCAGCATCTTCTCCGATGAGATGCAAATCTTCGATTGCCACACAGATCTCGCGATCAGTGGCAGCGAGACCGTTTATGAACTCCACAGACATGTTTTGGATGAGGCTGGGGCCACTTTGCTCAAAGGCAATTTCCTGATCTTTGATCAGGTCTGGCTCGACCTTCCGGACGGCTTCGACGACATAGCGTAAAAAACGTGCCGGGTCGGCATCAAGCCGGTCGATATTCAGCCATGCAACGGATATTCCGTTCTTTTCCATCATATGTCGGCATGACAGGGCAAAAGTCGTCTTTCCAAAGCCGGCCGGCGCCTGAACCAGCGTCAGCTTCCGTTCCAATGCCGTCTCGAGCTGGGCAAGCAGCCCCGGTCGCTCGACTACTTTGTCGAGCATTCGAGGTGCAAGGAATTTTGTCGCAAGGAAGCCCCGTTCGAGCCCCACTGAACCTGCTGTAAATCTCACCTTTTCCGCCGCCAGTATTTTTGCCCACGGTCGTCCGACCACCCGATTTTGCGGCTCACCGCCACCCCTCAGGGTGGTGACCCATCTCCTACCCAGCCGTATATTTCAGCACTTCTCCTTTCCAAACAACCAGAAAATCGGACAGACGCTCTCAATAATTCAAGCAGAAGAGTGGATCTTGCCCGCAAAACGGCGACGAGATTGATTGATGATTGTAGGTTATGCGCGAGTGTCGACCGACGAGCAGAAACTTGATTTGCAAATAAGCGCGCTGGAAGTGGCCGGATGTCATCGGATCTACAAAGATCAGGGCCGCTCTGGTCAAAGCTTTGATCGAGAAGGTCTGGAGCGCGCGCTGAATAGTCTGCAGCCGGGGAGCACGCTGGTCGTCTGGCGACTCGACCGACTTGGGCGATCACTTTCCGGTCTCGTTCAGCTCATCGACCAGCTTGGAAAGCGGGAAGTCCATTTCCGCTCTGTCATGGAGAACATCGACACCTCTTCCCCAGGCGGCCGGCTCATGTTTCATATGATGGCAGCGTTGGCCGAATTCGAGCGCGCCCTTATCAGTGAACGAACACGAGCCGGACTGAACGAAGCGAGGTCGCAGGGCAAGCTGATCGGCCGCCCGAAAGCTCTAACTGAAGCGGACGTCCGTCGGGCATTGCACGATGTCCACCGTCACGGCCTGACGATGATCGAGACGTCGGAGCGGCTCGGTGTGTCTGTACGCACTTTGCAGCGCCATCTGCGCTTGGCGAGGGCCAGCGTCACAGTACCGGTCTGTGCTGAGGCCCCAATGACCGCAGGGCCGACACGCACTATGCGACGCCAAAGACCCCATGGCGGAGTGGCCACCCAATAATCGATTGCCAAGGCGTAGGATGTATCGTGCCGCTGCCTCAGCGTCCGAAGGCAATTCGGCAGCTCACGCGACATCCAGCGTCTCTATCAGAGTCCTTTATCCTCCAATTCCGTGATCGCTTCAAAGGGGTCGTGATCTGTCTCGATCCAAAGCAGGCAGTTTGGCATCTCACCGGTATGTTTGGATAGTTCCGCCTCGATAAGAGTCTTTGTGCCCAACCGAAGCGTGAGATCGTCAGCTTCGACGCGAAGCCATATTCTTTCGTGGCCCACGCGAATAATCGCCTTCGAACCATCGAAGATCAGAACATGATCTGATCCCGACTGAGAAATCGACGAGCAATACGCCATGATGCCGTTGAGAAAAAGCGCTGCAAGTTGCTCTGCTTCACCGAGGTGAATGCAGGCCTCGGCTGCCAGTAATGCCATGAAATTCCCACCGGCTGTTGGCGCCCTCTTATCTGAGGAACTGCGCCTCCCGTTCCTTCGGTTTGGTAGAGGGCAATCGAATCTGCCGCTATAGCTTGCTTGCAAAGAGTGTCGGCCAAGCTCAGGCCTGTTGCTTGATAAACAATCAGCCAAAGTGGAGCTAGCGAAAAGCAAGGATAGGCGGTAGAGGGGGCACGTCTACCGCCTGACGGCGTCTAAGGCGGTCAGTTTGACGACCCGGAAGGGGGGACCCTCAGACGCGCGTCTTCGCGAACTCCACAGCATCATCGCCCGCCGGGAAGCGGAGCTGGCCGTCAGTGTCGTGCACCGCCGCCCATACGGCTTCCGCGACCTGGGTTTCCTTGGTCGTCTTCTGCGGAGCACCGAACGCCGCGAAGATGGGCGCAGCGAAGCCTTCGTAGGCTGCCGGGATCAGGTCGAGTGGATTGATCGCGGTGTTTTGCGTGAACTGCGTGGTCGGGGCGTAACCCGGCTCAACCAACTTCACGCGCACGTCGAAGTAGGCGAGTTCGTCGACAAGAGCTTGGGTGAGCCCGTCGACCGCCTGCTTGCTGGCCTTGTAGGCGGCCGCCAGAGGGAACGCCCTCATGGTCACAGTGGAGGTGACATTGACGATGACGCCTGAGCGTCGCTCCCGCATCTGAGGAATGAAGGCCTGGCACATGGCCATGACGCCGAAGGTGTTCGTGTCGAACACGTTGCGGATATGCTCCAGGGGAGTGGCTTCGAAGGCGCCGACCACGCCGATACCGGCATTGTTTACCAGCACGTCGATCGGACCGGCGGCCTTGACGCATGCAGCGATGCTTTCCGGGTCGGTCACGTCGAGCGGTAAGATGCGCAGGTGCTCAGATTGCGGCAGGGCGCCCGCGTCCGGTTTGCGCATGGTAGCGATGACCTTCCAGCCATTTGCGAGAAAGTGTCGGGCCGTCTCGCGGCCGTAGCCCGAGGAAGCGCCCGTGATCAGGATGGTTTGCATTGGAATCTCCATTTGCTTGGGACAGCGTCCTCATACTGCGAACCAAATGGACGATCTATAATCAACAGTCCTAAATTAATGCCCAACCGTCCAATCGGCCAGAGAGGCCGAAAGGATGGTAATATCGTTCGAGAAGTTGGCGATTCCGACCACTGTTGCCCGGAACGGGAACGCTCCTGTCACGAGAGAACAGCGTCGGTGAAGACTACGAACCTTCGATCAGACCACTGGAGCGGGCAAATTTGCCGGGCGAACAGCCCAGTCTCTTCCGAAATGCGGTGCTAAACGCGCTAGCGGATTCATATCCGATCTCGTCAGCGATCCGGTCGAGAGTTTTGGCGCCTCGGATAAGTGCATCCTTGGCCAAAGCCATTCGCCAACGCGCCAAATATTCGATGGGGCCGCAGCCGAGCACCTCCCCGAAGCGCGCAGCGAAGGCCGACCTCGAGAGGCCGGCTATCTTCGCGAGCTCAGCGACCGTCCAACTCGCTCGGACATCCGCATGCATTTCGCGGAGAACCCGAGCGAGAATCGGGTCGCGCATGCCATTCAGGAGACCAGTGCGCACATCGTCGGTGTCCATTCCACGCCAGCGTAGCGCTTCTATGAGCAGAACCTCCAGCAAGCGCTGAAGAACCATTTCTCGGCCGGGTTCATCCTCCCCGCACTCCACCATGATGAGTTCGGTCAGCCGACTCAGTCTCCCCGTGCGTCCAACAGCGGCGGGGATGTGAATGACGCTCGGAAGGAGTGCGAGGAGCAATGGCGCATTGACCTGCTCGATACGGAACGAGCCGCCCAGTGAGACAAAGTCAGGCTCGCCTTCCTGCTCGCCATGTCGAACGGGGGCATCCAATGGATCGCGTGGTTCGCACTTGATGTCGCGATGGCTGCTAAGCGTGAACGACGGAGTCGCCGGCGTGAGGACGAAGTCGCCTTTCTCGAACCGGATGGGATCGGCGCCGTCGAACGAAAGCCAGCATTCGCCCTCTAGGATGATCGTGAAGCCTGGGGCTTTATGGGCCGCATAGCGCACGCCCCAGCGACCACGGCCTGTGATGGGTTTGGAGATCGCGGTGCTCGGTCGAAGCAGGGCGATGACGTCGCTAAGCGGATCCATTCTGGACGATCCATAATTAAGTTGTCGCTTTCAATTCTATTAAGTCCATTGTGGGTTGTCTAGGGTGGGGCCTCAATTGCTGCCTGGGAGGTCCTTCTCGCGCACGGAGCCGACGCTGGCTGGCGTAACGTCAACGGCCAAACACCGATCGACGTCGCGCGGGATCAGGATTTCCACGACGCGATAGCGCTGATGGAAGCGAGCATCGCTCGCCGTTGACCCGCAAGAGCTTCGCTCTTGGCGTGACCAGCTCCGGTGCTTGCCGAGGCGGGTTGGGTCTGGGTCTTTTGGCACAGCCTTGGGTGTCCCCCACAGAAGGGGGAAGACCGAGACTTTGGCTCGGGTGTAGGAGAAGGCCTTCCCTACCTCGCTCGCCTCTAAAGCGCACACGATCTCGGCATGCCCGTTCCGCGCTGCTGCCGTATTCTTGCTGGTCCTGATCACATCTGCGGCACGTTTCTGTGTCCGGCCTTGGACGACTGGTAATTGATTCAGGACCATTAGTTATATGCCGTGCATTCTGTAGGGCTTATTCTCCCCCGGCAGATCCAGTCATGAGAAACGGGAGAAATAGCATGGAAAGACGAGAGCTATTAATGGGGATGGGCGTCGCGGCCGCCGCGGCGACACTCGCCCAGGCAGCAGGCGCGCAAGAGAGCGCCACATCCGCGCAGCCATCAAACGCCGCGAGGAGAATTGCGGTCATCAGCGGCGTCAGCTCCGGCATCGGCCAAGCGACGGCGCTGGCCTTGGCGGACAAAGGTGTCGACACGATTGGCACGTTTCGCAACAACGAGCCGGGCGCACTCCAGACAGTCGAGCAGGCGCGCGAGCGAGGGGCGAAGGTAATCCTTTATCGCCTGGACCTGAATCATATGGAGAGCATCGCGCAGTTCCAGGAGAACGCGGCAGCCTCGCTGAGACGCGAGTGGAACACTGACAGGTTCGACTACCTCGTGAATAATGCAGGCATGTCGACCGCTGCGCCGTTTTCGGAGACGACGGAGGCGGCATTCGACGAGATGAACCGGGTGCTCTTCAAGGGCCATTTCTTCATGACCCAGGCTTTCCTACCGTCGCTCAAGGATGGCGGGGCGATCGTCAATGTGACCAGTTCCGCCACTCTTCCGACCAGTATCTCGCCCAACTACTCGGCCTACGGCGCCATGAAAGGTGCTTTAACGACGTTGACGCGATACATGGCGAAGGAGTTTGCTCCGCGCGGAATTCGCGTGAACGGTGTGGCGCCTGGCCCGACGCGGACCCGGCTCGGCAACGACGGCTTCGCTCGCCACCCCGAGGTTATCCCCGCCATCGCCGCCGAAACGGCGTTGCAGCGCCTCGGCGAGCCCGTCGACCTCGGGCGGGCGATCGCGGCCATCCTGTCGAACGATCTCGGCTGGGTCACCGGCGAGAACATTGAGGTATCGGGCGGCTACCGAATGTAGTTCCGCACAGATGGCCCGGCGAGTGATCGCCGGCCATCGTAATTTATCTAGGTAGGGCTTCTGGGCGCGTCGCCAACCCTCCGATTTTCCTCACCTCTGTAGACGTTCGAACGGCGGCGCCTTTCAGCGCCGCGGGCTTTCGCTCGCCTGCGCCTGAGCCAAGTCTGGAGAGGCAAAGCAGAATGAGCGAGCTTGTGCACGCGAATACCCGTCGGTGGATGACCGGGCGAGGTTTTCTTACTCAGAATGTTGCCTCCGGTTGCGCCTTTGGCGCTTTCGGGGTCACGGTGATTCCCCTTGAGGAGCAATTCGGTATCAGCCGCGGCATGGCGACATTGGGGCTGGCGCGCCGACCTTCACCGGCACGCCGGAATTGGCGATGTCCGTAGCCGAGCGATGGCGAATGCCGTGGGTGCCGATATGCTGCAGCCCGGCGCGCTGCAGGATGCGACGCCAGCCTTGATAATAGGTGCGCTTCGACATCGACAAGTTGGGGTTGAAGACAGACGGGCAGACAAACGCCGACTCTTCCAATCGGGGCGCGGTTTCGAAGAGCCGGAGCGCCTCGGCGCTCATCGGCTTGGACATGCCGCCGGTTTTGCTGTCGGGCCAGAGGACGCGGCGATTGTCGAAATCGATGTACTCCCATTCGAAATTCAGGATCTCGGACATCCTTGGTAGCATAGTCGATTCACGCATTCGTGCTCGATACCAACATCTTACCTCCGACCGGTAGGGTGGCTCTACCTCGTCGCGGCGGCGCAACTGGCCTTGTCAGGTTGCAGCTGCCGGCGCTGCCAAGCGCGGATCAAAGTAGATCTCCGTAACCCGAAACCGACCGTCGACGCGCTTGCATTGAACGATCACGTCAATCGAGAGGTGCAATAGGTTACGGATGTCGTCGCGGTCGAGATCGCGGCCGCCCTCCGATTCCTTGACCAGCAGTGTGAGCTGCTCGAACGCCAGCGAAGCGGAATCGGCGTGGACGGTGGTGATCGAGCCCGGATGGCCACTCATTACGTTACGGACATAGTAGAATGCGGTGCCGTCGCGCAGCTCCTGCAGCAGGATGCGGTCCGGCCGCATCCTGAGGCAGGATTCCAGCAGATCCTTTGGGCCTGTTTTGGCGAGGCCCTGATCGCCCTTCGAATAGAATAGCCTGACGTGATTGGCTTGGGGGATCACGAGCTCGGGCGTGTCCTCGATGGTGATGATCCGCTCCTCGGTCGGGATATGCTGGATCAGCGCCTTTGAAAGCGTGGTCTTACCCGAGCCGGTGGCGCCCGAAATGATGATGTTCTTGCGCGCCAGGACCGCCGCTTCCAGAAATTCCCGAAAGCGCCCTTCCCTGTAGAGATCCAAAATGTCCTTGCCGCTTTGACGCTCAAGCGATGTCGCCTCCGTTCCTTCGAAGAGCCCGCCGCGTTCGAGGTCGCTCATGCTGAGATTGACCGAGGAGGGCTTGCGTATGGTGATGCTGATCGCTCCCTTCGTCGTTGCCGGAGGGATCACGATCTGGATACGTTCCTCGCCTGGCAGCGTCGCCGAAAGAACCGGCCGGGACTCATCGATGCCCTGGCTCGAAAAGCTCGCGACGGCCCGTGCAAGTCGCATCAGCTTGTCATAGGTCAGTTCTTCGCGCTTGTGCGTCTGCCAGCCGTCAGCGCCTTCCGTGAGCACCTCGCCCGGCCGGTTGATGACGATTTCGTAAAGCGTGGTGTCGGCGAGGAACCCGGAAAGAGGGTTGAGAAGCTGCCGAACGACACCGGCGTCGGACGTTTCGGCCATCCACCCCTGCCCTATTTCGTGACCAGGTCGGAATGCCGCCTGAAATCACCCATGACTGCCCGGTCGTAGATCGTGTTTCTCGGCTCCGTTACGCGCAGGCTGTAAATGTTCGAGAAATCGAGGTCACGCGCGACGAAGATCGACACCAGCGAGCCTTGGTGCTTGGAAAGCGTCGGCGGAATGTTGATCGATTGCTCGACTGCGATCGATGCCGCATCGCGGCCAGCGCTTGTCGTGCCCTGCGCTTGCACATCCTGATCCTGAAGCTGCTGACTGGCATAGGAGGTCACGTCGCCGACGATCGACAGCAGCAGAGCGCTGCCAAACCTCTCCCACCAATGCGTGTCGACATAGCCATCGAATCCAGCTCGACCGAGCGCGTCGGTTGCGGGAGAGGCGAGCGTAATGATCACGCCCGTCGGCGTCTTCGCGCGGTTCCAGAGCACGAAGAGCCTGCTTTGCCCGCGCCTCAGCCCGCCTCGGTACTCTCCGACCACCTGGGTCCCCTTTTCCATCAGCACTACCCGGCCGTTGTCCGAGAGCACGTCACGGGTGATGGCGCAGCTCGTAAACCCTGGTTGGTCGGAGCTGAGCGCGGTCTCCAGGGCACAGGGGATCGAGGTCCCCATGGCGACAACGAAGTTCCGGTTGCCGAGATATCCGGCCTTCGATCCCTCGAGCCGTGTGGGTGTCATCATGCGCGAGAACCGCTGATCCTCATTCTCTCCGCCCTGCCCGCCGCCCAACATCCCGTTAGCGGGAATGAAGCCGGACTCGCCGGCCGCCGCTGCCGAGGGCGGTTGCCGGTTTGCCGTTCCAGATTGCCCTCCGCCAAAGGCCATGACAGGCGCGCGCCTTGCCGATTCCAACAATTCGTCGACCGGCCCCGCTTCTGGTGTGGCCAGGACGGGGGTGGGGAGTTGCACTTCCGGAACGACTGTTACCGCTGGCCGAGGTTCCTCACGGGCCGGTTCGAATGGCGTGTTCTGCCGGATCACGCTGCGGTCCGGCTGCTCCGTCGTCTCTTCCTGCGACCCCTGGCGCATCGACCAGAGCGCAAAGCCCATGAAGGCCACGACAGCCACCACGACTACCCCTCTCTTGAGGGTCGGATTGCCATCGACCTTGCGCGCCGTGTCCGTCTGCCCGCGTTCGCCCGGTATGCTGGCGTCTGCTTCTTCGGCCATGCATCTCTCCCTATTTCGGTGTTGCCTGGCTTGATGGGTTCACCACACGTTCGACCGACGGCGACGTGGTGTTGGTTCCCGGATTGATGCCAACGGGCGAATACGCTTCGTTGAAAATGCACAGAGTATCGTTCCCGCGTCGCAGGATGAACTTGCGGCTGATCGCGTGGACCAGCACGAGATCGCCCTGCACCGTCTTGGGCACGAGGCTTTCCGTGCCGTCCGAATTTTCGATATAGATCGCCGGCATCTCCTGATTGCCGGTGAAGGCAAACGTCGTGATCTTGCCGTTGTCATAGACGGCCTGGGGCTCGATCGCGGCTGTGCCCTGCACCGAATAGCGCCAGTTGCGTGGCCCGTACTGTTCATGGATGCCGAGAACCTGATCGGCAAGGCCGGCCTGGGCGGCACGCTTGGCCGCTTCGGCTTCCAGCCGACGCCGCTCGGCCTCGTCTGCTGGATAACGGTATTTCACATAAAAATAAGTCGCCTCGCCGGCCGCGACCGATCCTTCCCTGACGACCAGTTCCATCTGATAACTGCGCTTTGAACCGTCGCGGCGCGTGGTCACGACCGAGATGTTCGTGACGGGCTGGTTTTCGCGCGGCTTCAGAAACAGGATGTTGCCGGCCGGCGCCACTTCCCAGGCGACCGAATTGCCAAGCGCGATATGCGCGATCTCCTCGTCGGCGGCAAACTCGACCTGGACCGAGGACCTGATCGAGCCGATGACGCGGGTCACGTTGAAAGGCTGGTAGTCGACAAAGCGCACCCGGTTGTCCTGATCGCCGCCGCGAGGCACCTCGAGCGCCGTCGCAGGCAAGGAGGAGATCGCCAGCGCGATAGCGGCCGCAAGAAAAATGTTCCTCGTCAATTGATCGCCTCCGGGTCTGCTCGGTACTCGCTGACAACAAAGCCGAGCGGGTTGACCAGGCGGTCGGTCGCGGACATCGGCGCGTTCGCATAGGTGTAGGTGATGGTGGCGACCCAATGGGTCGTTCGCACATCCTCGCCGCGGGTGATCGTCCGGATGTAGCGGACGGACACGACATTGCTGTTGATCAGCGAGATCGACTTGATGGCGATCCGGGAGGTGGCGATGCGGCCATAGATATTCTGCGGTGATTCCGGATTGCTTCCCCGGTAGTAGGCGGCGAAGCGGGTTTGCTCGGCGGCATTCGAGAGCAGCGAAGCGGTCCGGAAATTCTCCTCCGCCTCGCTCCAGACATATCCCTCGCGTGCCCGGACATAGCGCCCGGCGAAATACTTCGTGACCTCCTCGTCATAGGTCCCGGCCGTCGTGGTGAGGGCGGAGACCACATCGACGATACCGGTCGCATTGTCGACGCGGATCACGAAAGGCTCCACCGTCTTGAGCGGCGTCAACGCCGCCACTGCGGCGATCGACAGCGCCGCGATCGCGCTCGCAACGATCGCCACGAACCAGGCCACCCGCCGCGATCGCTCGGCCGAAATCAGCCTGTCCTGATCAAAGCGCCGCGCCTTGTCGAAATAATCCTTCAGACTGTCATTGGTCACCATGGAAAGCCCTACCCTGCCAAGCAAGAACGGTAGGACGCCGCCTCGTCGAAGCTGGCGATGGCGACCGGCTTATGGCGGTCGGGAGGCTCGCCCGCATAAGAGAGTTGCGTTACCGACGCCGGCGTCGCGGCCTTCGACTGCTGCTGTGCCGCGCCGGCCTTGCCGCCTTCCCAATTCCACATCGACCGGTTGAGCGGGCGTTTGGCGTAACCGTCGCATTTCGGCAGCGGATAGCTCAGCGACGCACATCCGCAGAGAGAAAACGCAATGAACAAAAAAGACAGAACCCTGAACATGACTTCACTATGCGGGCTTCAGCCCGTCCCCCTTATCCTGCGGTAGGCCCAGGCCATGGACCGGACCACCGTGTTATTATGCCCGTCACGCGCCACCGTGTAGCCATAGGTGAGCGATGCCCCGCCGGAGGCGAGCGCGGAGGCGATGCCGGGTAGCTGATAGAAAACATAGAGCGCGGCCAGGCCGATGGCGCCGACGGCGATCGGCCGCATGAGGACGTCCGAATAGGCCTCGATCGTCGTGAACATAGTGGCGAAGCTCGTCACCAGTAGCGATCCGACCGCGACCACCAGGACCTGCAGGATGACGAAATTGGCGAGCTGGCCGATCCAGGCTTCGGTGAAGCGGCGCGTCGACTGGAACATGGCGAGCGCGATGAAGATCGGCCCGATCGCCAGTACGATTGCCAGCGCGACCCGGGCATAAAGAGAGACGACATAGCCGATCGAAGCCACGATGAAGGTCACGACGATCACGACGAGCCCGGCAAAGCTGGTGAGCGGATCGACCGGCCATGCCGATTGCGCCCAGATGTCGTTGGCCGATTTCTGGCCCTTGTCGAGCAGGCTGTCGAACGTCGACGCGCTCGGCGCCCCTCCGGTGTTCAGCGCTTCGGAGACCTCCCGCGGCAGGATCTCGAAGAAGACGTTCGTAACATAATTCTGGTATTCGCTGGCATTGCGCACCAGCATCAGGATGATGGCGAGCTTCATCGCACGGAAGGCGAATTCCATGATCGGCTCCTGCACGGAGCCCCGCAGCACAAGAAATCCGTAGAGGATGACGTAGAGCGTCAGCGCCGCCGTCAAAGGGCCGGTCACCCAGCCGCTGATCCCACTCGTGCTGGAACTGATGAAGTTCTGCAGCGGCGAGGAGAAATGATTGTCGAGAAAGGCGAAGACATTATACACGCGCCTAGCCTCCCAGCGCCCTGTTCATGCGCTGGAGGCGCACCCTGCCCTCCGCCTCTTCGGCATTCCTGCAGTTGGCCGTGTTCTGCAGCGACCCTGGATTTTCACGGCAGCGGCGGAGATGGTCGGACCGCAAAGCATCGTCGGCCATAAATTCGCTGACCGTCCACGTCCGCTCCGGCGCCTCCGAGCAGGCCGACGTCATAAGCAAGAGCAGGACGGTCAGCGCATGTCTCATTGGCTAAGCGCCGTGTTCATGGTGTCGATGCGCCGGCGCCAGTCTTCGGCCTTGCGCTGCTCCTCGACCTGCGCCTGGGCCTGCTGGACCATCTGCAAGCCCTGCATGCGCAGAACATCCGTCTGAAGAAACGCCGATTCCGCCTGGATGCGCGCCTGAAGGTCGGCGATGTCCTTTGCGTCACTGGCTGACGAGATCTCCTGGCGCAACTGGTCGATCCCATCGATACGCTTTGTGGCCGCATCGTAGATCTGTTGCCCAAGGCTCATCTGGCCGGCGTTACGCTGCTGAAGGCGGGACAGCTCCTGCGCGTAAAAATCGTTGGCGCTCGTATGGTAGGTCGAATTGCTTTCGAGAAAGCGAGAGGCCGCCTCTCCGAAGACCCCTGAGCCGTTGCCGTTGATCAGACCCTCGATCGCCGAGAAATTCTCCGGCAGGGCCTTGCGGATCGCGGGATCCTTCAGAACGGAAGCGACGTCGGCCATGTTGGTCAGCTTGTTCAGCGAGCCGAAGAGCTGTTCGGCCTGTGTGATCTGCTGGTTTAGCGCGTCGAGTTGCGACTTCAGTTGGGCGATGCTCTCGATGTGCTTGGCGATCGCCGTCTGGTCGATGACAGGGATGCCCTGCGCCTCAGCGAGCTGGGCCGACAGGACAAGCCATGCGATGACCGCCGCAAAATTCCATTCACGCATCATCCGGCACTCCTTTGCTGCTGGAAGAGAGGCACCCAAGCCTCGGGATCGTCGCCAACCTTGGCGCGGATCGTTTCGACAAGCTCGACATTGGCCGTTCGGCCGGAGAGAATGGCGAGTTCGTCGTCGAAGCCTGCCAGGTTCAGCTCGGCCACGACGGAGTTGTGCCCCTGCTTGACGATGAAGCGGCGGCTTTCATTCGACAGCTCGCGCGCGATCAATTCGTATTCGCGCTCGGTGAGCTTGAATCCTCCGACATAATCGTCGTGACTGCCCCGCGAATTCGGCATGAACACCTGGGTCGGGCACTGCTCGATGATGGTGTGGGCGATCGGTGACGCGATGGCATCTCGCGCGCTCTGCGTCGCAAACAGCATCAGGCCATTCTGTTTGCGGATCGTCTTGAGCTTGTTCTGGGCAAGATCGCGAAAGCCCTCGTCGGCCAGCGCCTTCCAGAACTCGTCGATGACAATGATGATCCGTCGACCGTCGATGAGCTGCTCGACGCGATAGAACAGATAGGACATGAGCGGCGTGCGGATTTCCTCATTGTCGAGGAATTGCGTCATATCGTAGCCGAGGAATTTCGCCCCGATGCCGATTTCGTCCCGCTCGTTGTCGAAGACCCAACCGAGCGGTCCTCCCCGCTCCCATCGCCGCAGCCGGGCGGCGATGCCTTCCGGGTCCGTATTGTTGAGAAACGTTCTCAGCGCGCCGATCGTCCGCCGCTCAACCGGCAGATCGGCCAGCCCGTCGATCGCGCCGGCGATATCGCGGACCTCCGCAACCGCCAGCTCCCGGCCCTTGGCGCCGACAAGCCTCGTGATCCACTGCGCCAGGAACACCTTGTTTTCCGCTGTGAGTTCGAGAGCCTGCAATGGAGCGCAGCCTGTCGGCACGCCGTTCTTCAGCGGCAGGTAGGTCCCGCCCGCCGCGCGCACGAACAGATCGGCGCCCCTGTCCTTGTCGAAGAAGACGATATGGGGATCATGCTTTTCGATCTGCGACAGCAGGAAATTGAGCAGAACCGTCTTGCCCGACCCGGACGGTCCGGCGACGAACGTGTTGCCCAGATCGCCGAAATGGAGATTGAAATAGAACGGTGATCCGGAAGCCGTCTTGAGCATCGCCACCGCCGGACCCCATTCGTTTCCGTCGCGCTGGCCGACCGGATAGGAATGAAAAGGCGACAGCGACGCAAAATTTCTCGATGTGATCGAGCCGGAACGCGCGCGATACCGGAAATTGCCCGGGAGCTGCGCCCACCACCCGGACTCGAGGCCGAGATCCTCGCGCGCTACCACGGCTCCGCCATTGGTCAGATGCGAGCGCGATTTCGCCAGATTGTCGGTGAGTTCCTTGATCGTGCGAGCATAGACCGTGAGCGTCAGATGATGATCCCCAAGAACGAAGCGGTTCGATTCCAGATTGTCGAGAGCCTCGTCCAGTTCCTCGATCTGCGAGTTCGCCTTGTCGCCTGCGCTCACCATCTGGTTTTGCTTGCGGCCCATGACCGTCTTGGCGTCGCCTTTCGAAAGGAATGAGAAGCTCTGCGTCAGCACCAGCTCGAAAGGGACCGTAAGAAGCCCGCCGAGCATCCCCGGACGGGTCCGGGCGGGATATTCCTTGAAGCCGAACATGCCGGCATAGCGGCTTGAGCCTTCGTGGCGGATCTCGATGGCTTCGCGGCCGACGATCACGCGATCGGAATAGATCGCCGATGACACTCGGCCCTGGGTCAGCGGTACCCGCTCACGGCGTCCTCCGACAAGCTGATGCAGCACCTCGCTTGGCTCGGAGAAGACTACGCCCTCATGCTCATAGAGGGTCAGCACGCGCGGCCCGAAGCGCTTCAACCCCGCCTCGACATCGATGGTCGCGTCATTGAGATGCTTCAGCGCTTCTTCGTCGTGTTCAACGCCGCCTCGACGCGCCTTGCGCAGCCGCGAGAACAATTCGGCGAGCCGCTCAGCCGGATCGCGGCCTGGATGCCAGACAAGGGTCAGGTAGAGGTCGTTGCGGAACAGATCCACGCCTACCATGCGCTGGCGATATTTCTCGTTCAGCCGACGAGAGAATGGGGTGCGGAAATCGCCTTCGGGATACTGGTTGTCACGGCGGCGGATCACATGCGTCCACAGCGCCAGCCGTTCATCCGCGATGTTGCGATAGAGCGTGTTGAGATCTCGGTGCAATGCGTTGAGGTCGAGGGTGTCCGCCGTTTCGAACGAGACGCCCTCCAGCGCGATCATCACCATTAAGGCGCGGGAATCGAGCGCGATCACCCGTTCGTCGACATGGCGGACGAAGGGAATGAACGTTTCGGGTTCGATCTCCCGTTTCTTGGTGGTGGCGACGCTAGACAAGGCCGAGATCCCTTTCGTCATAGCGCCGCACCAGTTTCAGCGGCGTCACGGAAGAACCACCCCAGACCGTGCCGTTGCGCGCCCTGCCACGCGTCTCGATCCAGGCCATGAGGACGCGAAACATATTGTGGTCGTGCTTGATGATCGCCTTGAAGATCAGGTGGAAGGCCACCCCGACGAGGGCGTAGACGACTGATCCGGCGACGATGAACAGGGTCGTCGTCGCGATCATGTTGAACCCCATCGCCTCCATGGTGACGCCGGCAATCATCGCCGGGCGTGTGCAGGCGAGAAACAGCGTCTCCTCTTCAAGCTCGACCGGTTGCGCCATCGTCAGCCGCCCGCGATCGTGTTGACCAGCTCGGTCGCGCCGAAGATGATGCCGATGCCAAGAACGACGAAGGCCGCCTTGCGCAGATCGAGATATCCGTACATCCAGGCAATGCCGACAATGGCGACCGCGATGACGGCCAGCAGCCGCATCACATTGCCCTGGAGCATGTTGACGATGTTCTGCAGCACCGTTTCGATGCCGCCGGCCGCCGCCATCGCCGGCTCGACCGCGGTCAGCGCGAACACGGTCGCCATCGTGAGAATTGCTGCAAAAGGCCTGATACGCGCGCCAATCGTCATTGCGAGATCTCCGGATTGTCTTTTGAGAAAACAAGGACGGAAGTTCCCCGCCCCGAACTGAATACGTCCCATTGCGGCGCCGGTGCCGGCGGCGAACGGCCGACCGCCTCCTGGTCATGCTCGCCGCTGACGACTGGTTTTTCGGCCTGCTCGATCCCATGGGAAGCCCCGCCCGTGTTTTCGCGAGCTGGCAACGGACCAGTGTCACCTTCCTTGAGCGTCAGCGCCTCGAGCTGCGGCGCCAGGCGATTACGCTCGGACAAGACGCGGCGGTCGTATCCGACCATCTCGCCCGTCGTACTGTCGCCCTGGCCGTAATAGGCGCGCAGCATGAAGGTCTCGGCCTGGCCGTCGGCGGCGCCGGCCTTGACCGCGACACGGTAGTAGCCGTCGAGCAGCCGCGCCGTCGCCTTCAGGTTCAGGCACACATCGAAGGCATCAGAGATGCTGAGGCCGAGGCGGCTAAGCTGGCTGGCGTTAACCCCGCCGAGGCCAAGATCGAGATCCTGACCTTCAGCGATCATGACGGTGGCGGTCTCGATCGCCTCCGCCTTGCTCTTCGGCTGGTCTGCCAGCGGGTAGCCGGTGTTGATCCTGATCGCCAGCGGCCTGAATCCGCTTTCGACGCTGACGATCGCCGCAATCGTTTCAGTGGCTATCTGTGGAGCACAGGTCTGGGCAATGTTGAAAAATCCCCCCACCATGACGTCAGAACCACACGCGCTGACGCCCCACTCCATCGATGGTCACATCGACAAATCGCGGCTTTTCCCGAATATTGGGGCCTTGGGTGATAATGGCGGTGCAGGAATATCGACCGTCGACGCGCTCCCATCGTGCGGACATGGCCGTCCCGCTTCCACCATTTTCGTCATATCGGCAGAAGCTCGCATTGACGACCTGCCGTTCGGTGGAGACGCAGCCGACGTCCTGACCGCCGTGGTCCCCGCCGCGATGGACGAGCCGGAAGCCATCGTTGCAGTAGTACGGCTCGTATCCCGGCCTTGACGCCTTGAACCCGACCCCAGTGCAGATCGGGAAGGAATGACCTCTGGCGAGGTGACGCCAGAGCTTTTCGATCGGCGGTCGGCACTCGGCAAATTCAGTCGCCCCGCCCGGATTGGAAAGGCAGAGGATGACCTGGCAACCCCAATCATCCGCGCGCGCAATACTCCCGGAAATAGGGTATAATGAGATTAGCCAGAAAGTAGCCCAAATAGCCCGAAAGATAGCGCTTTTCATGCCGACCTCCCACACACATCCGCCCGGAATGGCTCTTAAAGGGGCAGGTTCAGGGCAACTTGTCTATAGCATATCCTGTAGTTAAACACATGCCAAGCCCCCTTCAGATAAGATGGCATAGTACGATTTTTGCGACCCTCATAACGCAGGAGATCATGTTCAAGCCGCTGGCCGACGAGACGCCCTCGTCGCGATTAAGGCAGCTTGGAATGATGAATCTGTTGTATAGTCTCTACAAAGCTGAGTCGCCCCTGACGCTAACGGCAGTGACCGAATTGACGGGAATGAACCGTACTAGCGCGCAGGAAACGATTGATCCGCTTGTAGAGCGGGGTCTCCTTGTCGCGTCCATGGGCAGAACTTCCCTCGGTCGAGGGAAGGCTTGGCAGTATGAGATCGCGCCGCACATCTTCGAAAAACTGCGCGATTTATACGGCGAGTAAGCCGGGAGTATAGCTCCCGGCCCGACGCTGCTCCCGTGAATCACTTACTGTGGCTTTGGCTGGAGTATTGCGCCGGCTGGAGGGCACGCGCATACTTAGACAGTCGAATCGGCTGCTTTGGCGAGCAGACTGATTCGATTGGCGTACCTAAATCAACGATTTTGGAGATGTAACAACGGCAGAAACGGAACGACCCCGGAAGTTGGCGCTTCCAAGGGCCGGTTCATTCAGACGGTAATTTTCCCGAAGCCCTTTGGCGAAGACCCCGGCTCATTTCTCACTCCGGATAATCGCAAAAGGCCGAATCAGTGTCAAGTGAAAACGCCCGTCCGGCGAACGATCCCGCTTTGCCGTTTTTCGGAAGGAAAACGGACGATGAAATCCACAGATTACCCTGGCGAAGGCCAGGGCGCGCGACGGGCCTATCCCGGCGCTCGGAAAGTCACACCTGAAAGTTTGGCCGCGCAACAGGGCGTTCGGGCCTATGCAGAAAGCAGGACATTGCGCATCAAGCGCACTCAGGCACTGCAGCTCGCCAAGCGCGCGGCTGCGGCCATGAGGCTCGGCGCGGCAAAGATCGCACTGATCGACAAGCTGTTCGGCTGCTCGCCGGCGGCGGATTGGGACAATCCCGAGGCCAGCCCGATCGTATGGCCGTCCAACGCAACGCTCGCCAGCAAGCTCGGCCTTTCGGAGTCGACCACCCGCCACCATCTACGCGGCCTGGTCGCTGTCGGGCTAATCGCGCAAAGCTCGCATCCGACATTCCAGCGGCGCGGCCTGCGCGATCGTGATGGTCGGATCGTCGAGGCCTACGGCATCGACCTTTCCCCGATCATCACCCGCTACGACGAGCTGCTCGAACTTGCCGAAGCCTATGAGTACGAGGCGGGCGAGCGGCGTAGGCTCGGCTATCGGCGCACGACGACCAGGCGGGACATCGAAGCGATTATCGAGAGCGCCCGCAAACTCGACCTGGATGGACCGTGGCAGCACATACAGGCGCAGCTCGATTCCCTTCGTGAGGCCCCGGTCGTGGATCTCGACGATTTCCGGAGTGTTGTCGATGCGCTTGAGGCGTTGCGGGATGACGCAGAGTCGGCATTTGAGGATGCTTCTCTACGTTCAGATTTAGACACCGCGGTGGCGATATATCGCCGGGTACGAACTACAGCCGATGAATCCCCTTATTCTGATAAAAGTAAAATGGCTTTCGAAAAAAAGCCTGAGGCGATTTCGAGGTCGGCGCAAGAATCTCAACGCCGGAAGTCCACGCTTGCCGATGACGTGCAGCATATTTCGCTCTCGCTCGTTAGGGACGCCTGCCCTTCCATAGTCGAATTTGTCCCCAATGCCTTCGAAAGCTGGAGCGCCCTTCGGGAGTCCTGGCGGGCGATGTGCGCGGTCGCCGCGATCAACCCTCAGGTCTGGCAGGAAGCACAGAGCCAGCTCGGGCCGGACATCGCGATCTCAGCGCTCGCGGTGACGATCCAGAAATACAGCGATGGGATCGTTGAAAATCCGGGTGCCTATCTGCGCTCTCTCGTCAAGCGTGGGCGCGCTGGAGAGCTATTCATCAGCCGATCCCTTTTCGCGCTGGCCAAGGATCGGCTTGCCGCGAAGTTGGCGGGGTCTGCAGCGCCGCGAGCGAGCGGGTTCCCGAAATCGGGCTCGATCGGCCTCGGTAGATGGGCTGAAATTGTTCGCCGTCACGCTCCCGCTCCGGCTCCGGACGCTGATATCGTCGCGCAGGCCTTCCGTGGCTGGGCGACCTCTCGCGGCATCGATCTCGATCAACCGAGTATCGAAAAGACCTTTGCGACGTTCTGCACGAAATGGAGGCCGAATTGAAGCTGAAGCGGTCGGCGTTGATTGCCGGCATGATTAGCGCCGCGGGCCAACCGGCCTTGGCGCAGGCGTTGCCTGAAGGAATCATAGGGCGTGCGCAGGTGTATGATGCTCGCAGCTTCGATCTCCTGCCGGAGCCAGCCGACGCTGGCCGATATCCCACCGTGAACCGGATACGCCTGGAAGGGGTAGAAGGTTGCGAGGTGAGGCAGAAAGCGGAACTGGAGGGAGTGCAATGGCCGTGCGGTGCGGTTGGCGCGGCCTGGCTCGTGGGTTTGACGCTCGGGAAGACGGTGGAGTGTCGGCCGACGCGGTTCGAACGGGGCGGCGACAGCGCATATCGCGCTCAATGTTTCGTCGATAGCCGGGATCTTGCTGCAGAGGGCATACGTGCGGGCATGTTGGTCATGGCGACGCCGGCGGGAGAACCGCCCCTGCCCTCCTATGCGGAACTGGAGGCCGAGGCTCGCGCGGCGCGGCGTGGGATCTGGTCGAGCCATTTCGAAATTCCCTTTGAATGGCGACGTGCCAACGGATCTTACAATCCGCTGGCGCCGTCGCGATGAGGTCGCCGGCCAGTCGCGGAGAGGAAGGGCCGTTAGGCGCCGCCGCTCGTGGTTCAGGCAATCGTTAGCGATAACCGCCTGAAGATTGGCATCGTCCTGGCCTCCGTAGGAGCCGAGGTTGGCCTACCATCGACCGCGGGCGGTGTAGATCGTGAGTGTCAGATAGAGCTTCCCTGCTCGCACGTTCACTCCTGATGGTGACCGGCGAGCGTTTCGTTTGCGAGCTGCGAGGATGGGTATGCCTAGATCTCGATCTGGTAGTTGCTCAACGCAAGGGGTGCGCGGTGACGCGCAGCTTTGGCGTCGGGGGACCGAGATTGACGATATGCGCGAGGCTGTCGCGTCACATGCGACGCGATTGGGGCGAGAAGATTCGTCGGGCCGGATTGGTGAAGGAACGGATGAGAGTCTTCATGAATTCCAGCCCATTTGATCGGGGGCTGGCGCTGCCGCGTTGCTCTGTCTGTCGCCCTCCCCGCGACTTCGGCGGTTGGTGATTGCTGCTCTTGATCTGCTGAATCGACGGTCCGGTCACAATACGGTTGTTCCGGGGCGCTGTCGGGATGGGAAAGGCATGGGTGATCCGCTTCGAGAACAGAAGTTCTCTCTACACGATGCGATTTGAGGATATCCCCGTGGCCCGGTGAGAGGCAATTTGACGAAACGAGTGATTTTTCTGGCGGTCCTGACGAATGAAGAAACACCTGCAATATCAACAGCGTAGGGGTGCAATCAATCTGCAATCATGCTGATAGCAAGCAATGTGATTGCATCATGATAGCAATCGGAAAGCAGGCAGAATGCATGCTATCATGCTTGCATGCACGCGCGCTTGCTATATGCTTGCGCGCTATCAGCAAGCAGGCTTGCAGCGAGCGTGCGGAGAGATTGCAGAAAGCTGGCTTTCGGATAGCAAGCGTTCAGAAAGCTTTTACGAAAGCGCGCTAGATTGCAGAAAGCTATCAGCCCAAAAGGAGGAACCCATGCCGGTCATATGTGCGGCAAACCCGAAAGGCGGCGCCGGCAAGTCGACGACCATCATGGCGATCGCAGCGACGCTCGCTCAAGCCGGTGCAAAAGTATCCATCATTGACGCCGACCCCAATAAGCCCATTAGCGATTGGCGGACAGGGGCCAGCAAATTGAGCATCAACGTCGTCAGCGACGTCACCGAAAGCAACATCCGAGACCTGATCGCAGCGGAGGCGGCGAAATCGACTTTCGTTCTCGTTGACCTTGAAGGCACCGCAAGCCGTCTGGCCTCACGCACGATCATGCGCGCGGACCTCACCTTGATCCCGCTTGGCGGCACCGCGCTTGACGCCAAGCAGGCCGCCCGCGCGGTCGAACTGGTACGGGAAAGCGAAGCCGATATGGGGCGGAGCATCCGCTACGTTCTCGCCTTCAACCGCACGAGCCCGCCACCTTTTTCCCGGCGCATCGAGCGCGAAATCACGCGCCAGATGAACGATAACGATCTGCCAGTCTTGCGCACGCATTTGTACCAGCGCGAGGCCTTCAACGCCATGTTCATGCAGAAGCTCAGCCTCTTCGAGCTGGACCCGAAAGAAGTCAACGGCCTCGCAGCGGCGATCGAAAACGCCCAGACACTCACAGCCGAAGTGCTGGAACTTCTGCGCGGGGATGAGCAGGAAAGGAAGGCGGGATGACCGCAAAAAGCAACGATCTCGGATTCGGCGCCAAGCCGAAGGTCGACATTTCAGGTTTCAAGCCGACCCCGCTCGTCGAGCAGCCCGATCTGGAAAGAGAGAACCGCGCCGAGCGCGCCGCCGAAAAGGTCGGCTTCGTCAGCCGCGAACCGGTCACGCGCGTGGAGCGCGTGCGCCGGCAGTCCGAGCCGCAGGATTCCGCATATGTGCGCGGGCCGGTCAGCATGATCAATCGCTTCAAACAATACTGCAACGATACGGGCCTTTCCTATGGCGAGGCCCTCGACGAGCTGATGAAGCGCGCCGGCATCTGATCTGATCGGCGACCGGACTAGGCGCCTGCCGCCGAACCCGCGTCGCTGTCTGCCGATGACACCAGGCCGAGCTGCCGGGCGCGGTCGAGCTGGTTTTTTACCGAAGACGCCGACCACTTCAGACCGCCGCGCGGTGTCCGCTCACGCAGCTTCTCAAGCTGCCCGGCGATGTCGCGGAGGCTGAGATCCGGGTTGGCTGCCGCAATGCCGGCGACAAGCTTCATCAGGCGATCCTCGGGCGGCGAGGGGAGGGCGCGTTCGAGAAGCTCGGGCGAGGCCAGCCCTGATGCGACCAAGGCCTTCACGGAGCGCCGCAGCCGCTCCTGCGTCCATACGATACCGCTCAGCGCCAATACCCGCGTCACATCCTCCCAGCTATTGCCGGGGCGCATCCGCTTCACGATCGGCATCCACGAATCCATGGTCGATCGCAGCTCCGCTTCATGGTTCGATCGACGGGCGGCCGAGATCTTCGCGATCGCCGCAGGCTTTCTCGCTCGCAGGCCCGGATTGCCGGGTATCCGGCCTTTCGCCTTGGCCGACCGGACGCCGGCCTTGGTGCGCTCGGAGATGAGCGCCCGTTCAAGCTGCGCGACGGCACCGAGAACCTGCAGCGAAAACATGCCTTGGGGGGTTGAGGTGTCGATCGGATCATGCAGCGATCGGAAATGAGCGCCGCGATCGGTCAGGTCCTCGATAACGGCGAGCAGATGACTCACCGAGCGCGCCAGCCGATCGAGGCGGACAACGACGAGAACGTCACCGAGGCCGATATCGGAAAGCAGCTTGGTGAGGGCAGGGCGGGCACGCGATGCACCAGAGCCATGCTCGGTCACGATGCGCGTGCAGCCGGCCGCCTGCAGCTCGGCCGTTTGCGCGTCGGTCTGCTGATCCTCGGTGGAGACGCGCGCATAGCCGATAAGGCGCTGCTTTGTGTTAGGGCGCTTCATCGAGCTGTCTCCAGAAGCTGGTCTCCGAGGCTCCGAAGCGGCAGCACCTCGATGTCGCCGGGCTGCGGGAAAGTTTCTGAGCCTGGATAGACGACGATCCTGCGATCGGGCTGCAGATCCTCGCACGCATGATGGAAGCCGCGCTCGACCTTGGGGCTGAGGCTCCTCTTGATCTCGATCGCCCATTGCCGCCCGCCAGGCAGGGTGAGGACCAGATCGACTTCCGCGCCGGCAGACGTGCGATAGAAGTTCGACCGACTGCCTTCGGGAAGCACCGCATGCAGGGTCTCGATCACGAAGCCCTCCCAGCTTGCGCCGCTGACCGGGTGGCCGAGTATGTCGTCGAGCGTTTCGAGCCCAAGGAGCGTGTGCACGAGGCCGGAATCGCGAACATAGACCCGAGGCGATTTGACCAACCTCTTGCCGGCATTGCTGTGCCAAGGCTCAAGCCGTCTCACTAGCAGCAGATCGACCAGCAGATCGAGATATGAGGCTACCGTTTTGCCGTCGACGCTTAGCGAGCGCGCGAAATCCGCCGCATTGAGCAGGCCGGACTGGTGATGCGCCAGCATGGTCCAGAATCGCCGCAGCGTTTCGGCCGCTATGCGCGGGCCGAGCATCGGGATGTCACGCTCGAGGTAGGTTCGGATGAAGTCCGTCCGCCAGCGCTGACTTGCCCGGTCGTTGTCGGCAAGAAGGCTGTCGGGGAAACCGCCGCGGACCCATAGCTTGTCGACTTCTCCCGCACCAACCTCCATTGCGTCGATCGGCGCCAGCTCGCTATAGGCGATCCTGCCGGCAAGGCTCTCGCCTGATTGTTTCAGGAGATCGATGGATGCCGAACCGAGCAGCAGGAAGCGCCCGGTGCGCAATCCCTTGCGGCGGCCGCGGTCGATCAGGCCCCGCAGGTTCTGAAAGAGGTCCGGCAGCCGATGCACTTCGTCGAGGATGACCAACCTGTCCTCAAAGCGGCTGAGATACAGTTCAGGCTCGGCAAGCTTGGCGCGGTCGGCGTCGGATTCGAGATCGAGATAGATCGATGGCCGCCGCTCGCCGATCTCAAGGGCGAGCGTCGTCTTGCCGACCTGGCGCGGCCCCAGCAGAGCGACAGCCGCGCTTGTATCGAGCAGGTCCTCGACCTGTTTGGCTTTGCGTCGACGAATCATCCTCGCAATTATGGAGTGCCGTTCCAGATTTGCAAGGATGATCGTGGCGAAGGTGGCTCGTGTTCAAACACAGCAGATACTAGAAAACGATCGTTTGTAAACGTCTCTTGATGACTGCGGCCTGCGTCCGGGCATCCGAAAACGCCGGGAATTAAGCTGTTTCAGCGATCGGGGGCTGGATGTGGGCGGCGCTGTTCAATCGGGGACGCCGCGCCGCGCTCTATAGTACGCGCGCGTGAGAACGATACCGATGTGACGGAAGCAAAAATCGTGATAACATCCGTTACGCAAATAAAATGAATTGATCTGAATGGCTTACGATATCGGAAATTTGCCTCTTGAAGCTCTCGTTTCCGGCATCGCGCGGGCAGAGGACCAGCTCGCGCGGCTTGATGAGATCGTGCGCCGTAGCCCCGTCGGAGAGGGGTTCGGCGAGCGGGCGCATTTCTCCGACGCCGCCGCCTCGATGTGGGTCGCGGGCGAACTTGTGCATATGGAGGACCTGGTGCTCCACGACGCACGGATGGACGTTCGAGCTCCGACCCACGAATTGACGATCGCTCACGCGATCATTCGGGCACGGCGGCGGATTGCGGGCACGGAGCCCGGCTGGGCGATCAGCGAACGAGGCATCGCGGCGTTGACCGGAGCCGCTTCGGATGGGCAGCAGGGCGTCGAGGGCGAGCCCGAGGCAGAAGGGGAGGGGCGCATCGATTGGGCCGATGATCCCGATGAAGGGCTATCCGGCGAGTTCGCGGACATCGACGCAATCATCGATCGCTCGAAGCGCGTGCTGGACCAGTTGACCGCGGGGTCCCGGCCGGATGGGCCGGCGCGTCCGGCTATTGCCGTCGGCGACCTCGTGATCAGGGATCCTGATTGGGACGAGCGTGATCGTCTGTCGCAGTGGCTGGCGATCGTGAGGAATGTCGACACGATGCCATCTGTGCTTGCAGCGGCGCTTCTCTTCGACGCGTGGGAGGCTCTGGAGCCGATGCAACACCAGCATTGGCTTGGTGGCCAGCTCGTCGCGGACTACCTCGGCTCGAGGGGGAAGGTCGTTTCGCATTTGCCGGCGTTCAACGTCGGCCTGAGAGCAATCCTGCGGGAACGACGGCGGGCTGCGTCGCGGACGACGCGGTTGCTTGCGTTCCTGGAAGCCATGTCTGCCATGGCCGACGCCGGCATGAAGGAGGTCGTCCGCCTCAATCAGGCTCGCGAACAGATGGATCGAAAGGCGCGTGGCCGCAGGTCGTCCAGCAGTCTGCCGGCCGCGATGAAACTGGTTCTGTCTCGACCGATCGTCTCCGCTGGCACTGTGGCGCAGGCGGCGGGCGTGACGCAGAGAGGCGCGCTTGCTCTGATCACGGACCTTGGCATCCGTGAGTTGACAGGGAGGGCGCGCTACCGGGCATGGGGGATCGTCTGATTTCGCTCGGCGCTCTTGCATTGTTTCTAATTCGCCCCTATCTTCCGGGGTGAATTAGAAAGGTGACCGGATGGAACATCTGACAACGGCACAGGCCGCCTTCGTGGTCGGCGCCCCTCTCGACACCTTCAAAAAGGTTGTCGAGCGCACCCCGATCAAGCCGCATCTCGTGAAGCGGGGAGGCCGGAGCATTCGGCAGTTCGGCCAGGCCGATCTGGTCTTTCTTCATGCCTATGAAGAGCTCAAGCAGGCGCTGACGCCCAAGAGCCAGACCGAATTGTACAAAGCGCTGCAAGCGTCCTTGAAACGAGGCCTCGCCAAGGAGGTCACGTTCGGCAAGCAACGCTACGATATCGGCCAGCACCTGGCCTTCGTCGAAGGCAAGGTGAAGGAGCTGGAAAGGCTCACCGCCCAGGTTGACCTATCTGGGAAGGAGCCGGTCATTCGAGGGACGCCCGTAGAAGCATATCGGATCGCCGCTCTTCTGGACGGCGGCGCCACGGTCAAGCAGATCCTTCGCGACTATCCGTCCCTGAATGAAGAGCAGGTCGTGGCCGCCAGGATATACGCGGAGGCCCATCCGAAGGCTGGCCGGCCCTATCCCAAGCAGTCGGCGAAGGCCGCCATGCGCGCAGCCGATCTTAGCGCGCTGCGCGACTGAGCTTGAAATATCTCCTCGATACGAACGTCCTGAAGGAGGTCGGTCGCGCCGAGCCGCACGAGAACGTGTCGGCTTGGCTCGACACTGTCGACGGAGAATTGGTGATCAGCGTGCTCTCGGTCCGTGAAATCGCGAAAGGCATTGAAAAGAAACGCAAGACCGACGAAGCGGTGGCGGCGAAGGGCGCATCCTCCCTGTCGACGAGGCCGTCGCTCGTCAGTGGGGGCAGATGCTTGGTCGGTCGGACAAGAACGTCGATGATACGGGGCTAGCCGCGACTGCGCAGGTGAATAATCTGGTCGTCGTGGCCCGGAACGTTGCTGATTTTAAGAGCCGGAACGTTACCATCCTCGACCCGTTCAAGAAGCCTGCCAAAGCTGTCACACCGTAGATTTGAGACGGCGACTCGGCCGGAAGGCGCTTGCGTTCAACGTAGCTGTCCAAGGAACTGTCGCGGGTTTCGGGAACTGTGCGACAACTTAAGAGGTGAAGTCAGCCCTCAAAACGGGGCGTCACCCGGCCGGGTCCAAAACCAATGTGCGAGACGCAGCAGCTCCGCTTGGCTTCCTGTTGCTGTCTTGGAGTACAGACTCTTCAACTGCGTCCGGATAGTTTCGCGGGACAAGTCCGCTTCTTCCGCGATCTGTGTGACCGTTTTGCCGTTGACAATGCCCGACAAAGCCCGCCGCTCGCCCATAGTCAAACCATAAACACCGGCGAACTCATCCAGATCATTTGAGCGCTTGCCATTGCCCGGTTTCTCTACGAGAAGCGCGACTGTTGGCCCCTCGAAATAAAGAGAGATGCGATCCTTTTCGACAGCTACCAGAGTCAGTTTAGTGCCGTTTAAATACATGCTGACCGTTTTTTGCGCTGCGTAACTGCGCTTCAGCATGTCTCGCAAGACCGCCTGAGCACCATCGTTACGCAAACGCAATTGCCCCAACGGAGAAATCGACATCAACGTGCCGCCATCCAGCAATTCCTGACCCGTTCTGGAGATCGTCTTGATGCGTCCGTTCTCACCAACGAGAACCACGCCGACATCCATTGCATCGAACAGGGAACCACCGGCATCGAAGCCTGACCATCGAGAAGGACTGTCCCTGTAAAAACGAGCTGCACGCCTGAGATGCGGCGCGATTCGAGTCAGTTGTTCGGAAAACTCGCTGTTCGCCTCCGGATCGGCGCGGCTGGTTACGGTCGAGATGATCAATGGGCAGTCGCCGTTCTTGTCGATCGTTACGCCGATGGAGCATGCGATATTATTTGGCACCAGCCAGTCGTTATAGAACTCGGTCCTGAGGAGTTCTTCGGGCGGTATGATCTCATCGGAGTAGATGCCCAAGCCGACCTTGCGCACAGCGCAGTGCTCAAGCCACGGATTGGTGTTGACGTAATGCGAAGCGTAGGACTCGAGTTCCGGCCCCTCGAACCTCGATGTCATTGCCAGATACTCGTCGGACTGGCTCATATTGTGCGAAAACAAGATTGTCCGGCCGTCCGGCGCATGGTCGGACAGCCGGTCGAGAAAATGCTGCCAGGACGATTCTCCAAGCAGCGCCGCGTAGATCAGATCGATCAACTCGGCATCGGAATGCTGCATTTCTTGGTTGCGCACGCTACCAGTCTCCCTCTTGATTGCCTTCAAATAGGCTCGCCCCTTCATTCATCAGTTCACCCAAGCGGGTGATTGGCGAAGACTATAGGGCACCGATATGAGTATTACGACCATTGTTCACAATTGGAGGTAGGGAATTTGCGCCCGTTAAATACTGCTTTGGCAACGCTTTTTGTAATTGGATGTTTTTCCGTATCGGCGGCGCAGGCCGCATGCTCCGGCAGCAACGGCCGGGGCTGGGGTAGCGGGAACGGCAACGGTCAGTTCGAAATGACCGCCGGCGATAAGGCCTGCAATATCAGCTTTCCTGGCTTCATAGATGATGTCAGAAAGACCCGAACACCTGCCACAGAAGTCACCGTCACCAGGCAACCGAAGAGTGGCAAAATCTCGGTAGTGGCAGGAAAGGGACTGGTCTACACCCCGGCCCAAGGCTTCAAGGGCAAGGACAAGTTTTGCACGAGGAACAAATCGGCAAAGGTGAAGGAAAAATCTCTTTCGGGATGCATTACCGTCACAGTCCGTTAGGCATCAGCAGCTGGTTGCCACCGCGTGGCCCCGAAAGGGGATAGGCGATCTCGTCACGTCCATTAGGCTAAGCTGATTTGAGGCTGCGTGGCGGCTTAACCAATAGATTTTTCACGGCGATTAGAAGAGGCTACCTGTGCACGCGATAACAAAACTCGCCATAACAATTGGACTGGCTACGACTGCAATATCTCTCAGTAAGCCGGCTGAGGCTGCATGCGGCCCAGCCTTCAACGGTGTATGGGAAACGCTGGTCATTTCCTCTCAGGGGCAGTATACTCAGTCGAGATTCATAAACAATTCAAAAAACGGTGCCCTTCACGCGAATACCGAAACAGGGACCAGACTATCATCTGGAGGATACATACTCAGTACTATATTCGATATAGCTTACAATAAGGACTTATACAAAAATATAAGTGCGAAAATAACAGGCAAAAATACTTGTACCCTGATATTCAAAAGGCCGCACGTAAATAAAGATGCGTATGGAGTGGTAAGGGGCGTTGTAGCAAGACAAGCACGATTGAAGGCGTCCGGAAAGAGTATCCAATGGTGCTGGCTTGAAAAAGGTCACCAACTTGGTGACTGCATGCCCTATCGACAAACGGATACGTTAAAATGATGTCTCTGATCAAGTATTTCTCTCGTTCAAGTCCTTTAATGTTCTGTCCCCTTTCTGCCATTTTGTACAGCCAAACTCCCGCCGACGCGCAACAAAAGGCATGCCCTACACTAAAGTGGGGCGGCGCGTGGTCGTACTTCATTAACAATTGCATGTCGGAATCGACTTCGATTTACAGACCCAGGAGGTTGTCGCGGGTGGAAGTGCTCAGGATATGTGGACCAAAGGAGGTTCTCGATAGCCACTCCCGACGGGGACGTTAATGGGTATGAGTGCCGGAGCAGAAAGATCGGGGCTACATATGCCCAATGCGACACGCAGGGACGGTGTAAATGTAAAGGTGAATGGGCAACTAAGCCTAGCTGAAATAGAACCAAGCACGGAATTGCTGGCAATGATCGAAAAGGTTTGCCAATGATGAAGGAGAACACCTGTCAGACGAAGTCAGAAAGCCGGCCGGATGTCGTGCGGATTCGCAAGGTTTACGATATCGTGCTTTGCACGGTTCTCGCTATCATGTTTGTTCTGGGACCGGTCTATCTGTATTTCGCTGTCTATTATCCGCAGTGGCTTTTTTAGGCGCATCATTAACCTCTATTTTCCTCTTGCTATCTATCCGACTTACGCTCAGCCACATCGCCATCTTCGACGAGGGCAACGCACGGCCATGCGCCTGCCTCTCCAGGTAGTAGAAGTTGTCGCGCAAGTCCCTGCAGACCGTCCTAAAACTCGATAGGCTTGAGGTTATTTAGGCGTTCGCTGTTATTCGAGCGGATTTGCACGCATTTCGGCTCGTCAGCGTCCTGGAAGGCGTGTGGCCTCTCCGCGAGGTCTTTTCAGGCGCGTTTTGAGCGCTCGGAAGGCCGTTTTTCGTCGATCATGTCCTCACAGCGGCGATCAGGCCGGTTACGCCGATCAGGAGATTCCCTGCTGCAAGAAAGCCAGAAGATCGGCGTTTATCTTATCGGGGTGCGTGGTACACATGCCGTGCGGCAGCCACAAGCGCTTTCGTAGCCGGCCCAGCGCAGACTACTGAATGCGTATCGCCATGTTACGCCGATACCGAACGAGCCGTCTGGCCTTCAGCATCCTGGTATTCGGCGCCGTGTACCCGCTGGTGACCGGGCTGTCATATCTGATGCAGGCGGTCACGCCGGAATGGGACCTGTGGCAACGCCATCTGGTCATCGTTCCGGTGATCGTCGCCGCGATGGTGTTCGCCATCATATCCGGCATCCACCGTCTGCTTCGTCCGGTCGCCTTGCCCGACGATTAAACCCCTCGCGAGGACTTGGGCCGGCTGTGGCGGCTTGAGCAGTGCCGCCTCTCAGGCGGTGGCTTTACGATCGCTTCCACAGATGGCGCCGAAGTCTTCGGCAAGGTCGGCCAGAGACGTATCCGCAAGCCGCTTCAACAAGATCGCTTCCGCGGCCTCAAGGGCTCCGGTGAGCGCTCCGTTTACAGCCTTTTCCACCGCGCACTCGGGATTGTCCGAGTCATTGCCGATGGCGAACAGTTTCGGGCCGCCCACCGCCTTGTGGATATCCAGCAGTGAGACCCGGCGCAGATCGCAGGCCAGGCGCCAGCCTCCGCCATGCCCCTTGTCGGACCGGACATAGCCCTGGTCACGCAACCCCGCCAACGTCCTGCGGACGACGACGGCGTTCGTGCCGAGCATGGCAGCAATCTGCTCGGACGTGAGCGGACCCTCCGCACAGGCCATGTGGAGAAGGACATGCAGCATACGGGAAAGGCGACTGTCAGGTCTCATGAGCTTGCCTCGCTGAAATAGGTCCGTCCGGGTTATCATGTAACTCGCCATGTTGCATGTCCCTTGCGCGCCGCAATCACGTAACTTATGATGATGCGTGAAGGAGATCAACGGTGAAGCTTTATGAACTGGACTGGGCGCTCTACCCGCGCCGGATAGGCATCTATCTCGCCGAGAAGGGGATAGCGGGCATCGAGCGCATTGCGCTCGATGCGATGGATGAAGGACTTGGCGGAAGGCTCAAGGCGTTGAGCGTGTTGGGCACGGTCCCGGTCCTGGAAACCGACGGCGGTCGCCGCATCCGGTCTTCCATCGCGATCCTTGAATATCTCGAAGAGCGGTTTCCTGAGCCCGACATGATTGGCCGCACGCCGGAAGAACGGGCGCTCACCCGCGAACTGATGAGTGTGACGGACGAAGCGGCGCAGCACTTGGGGCTCTGGTGCCACAAGGGCAGCCCGGTCTTTGCGGGCGCGGAGGAGCAGAATGCGGATGCGGCCCGCTTTGCGGCACAATCCTATCGGCGGCAGCTCGACCGACTTGATCTGTTGCTCGGCGAGACGGGCGGACCGTTTCTGGCCGGTGGCAGGATCACCTTGGCCGATTGCGTGGCCATGGCGACGCTGGAATTCGCCGAAGGCGCGTATGGCGTGCCGCTGCCGCAAGAGTTGGAAAGGCTGGGAGCCTGGTACACGCGCTTCAAGGAGCGGCCGAGCGCCTGCTGCCCTCCCTATCCGGAAGCGTTTCTGGAGCGCGCCTATGGACTGCCGCAGCACAGCCGATGCTGGCCGGTATGAGGAACAGCGACATGCAGAATGATTTCGAAGTCGCCATTATCGGTGGCGGCCCCGCGGGCCTTTCCGCCGCATTGGTGTTCGGCCGGGCTCGCCGGCGCGCGATCGTCATCGACGGCGGCAGCCCTCGCAACGCAGCCGCGCCGGCCATGCACAGCTTCCTTTCGCGCGACGGCATATTGCCGGGGGACTTTCGCGCCATCTGTCACGACGAACTGGTTTCCTATTCCACCATCGTGCGCCGCGCCGGCATGGTAGCCGACGTCCGCAGCACTGACCAGGGTTTCGAGGTTGTCATGGAGGATGCCACGGTCACGAGCCGCAAGGTCATCCTCGCCCTTGGCCTCGTGGACACGCTCCCCGACATCGAAGGGCTCGCCGAGAACTGGGGCAAGGGTGTTCATTCCTGTCCCTACTGCGACGGCTACGAACACCGTGACCGACATTGGGGCGTTCTCGCGGACCAGCCCGAGGTGCTGGATTACGCGTCGTTCCTGCGCGGATGGAGCGACCAGATGACGGTATTCGCACGGCCAGGCGACGTGAGCGCCGAACGGCACGACACACTTCGTCAACGCGGCATCCCTGTCGTTGGCGGAGCCATCGCCAGGGTCGTTGGCGGAGACGGTCATTCGCTGCGGGGCGTCGAACTTGCAGACGGGTCGGTACATCAGGTGGAGTCCCTGTGGGTGCGGCCGGTACAAAGCCAGGCGCCCCTGGTCGGCAGGCTCGGGCTGCGTCTACGCGAAGACGGCGCAATCTGGCGGGACGAGCGCGGAGAGACTTCCGTCCCGGGTCTATCCGCGGCGGGGGACTGTGCAGCAGGGCCTGTCCAACAGGCTATACTCGCGGCCGCCGATGGCGCGAGAACAGCTTTCCCCGTGGCCCATTCGCTCGTGACGGCGGGACTTTGAAGACGACTGCGGTGAGCGGCATGCGGGGAGGCTTTTCACCCCGCAGTCGGTTACCGAATGACGTTCGTACGGGCGCATCAACCCCGCCCGTACGCTGCCCGTCTCCACCTTGGGGGCACGTCTTTTCGCGTCAGCGCAGTCCCGGGATCGCGAAGCCGCCGTCGGCAAGGATGGTTTGACCCGTGACGAAGCGCGCCTCCTCCGTGCAGAGCCACACCGCAACATCGGCCACGTCCCCGGGCTCGCCAAGGCGCTTGAGCGCCGCGTTGTTGGCGAGCGCCTCGTAAAACTCATCACTCAGCCCGGCCGACATCGGGGTCCGGATGACGCCTGGGGCGACGTTGTTGACCCGGATGCCCTGAGGTCCGACTTCGAGAGCCAGGGCGCGCACGAGCGCATTCAGCCCGGCCTTGCTCGCGGCATAGGCGGATGTGCCAGGCGTTGCTCAATTTTTGGGCTGCCATCTATTTCCCAATGGCGGAAAAGTCTAAACCACCGAGAGGCTGATTTGGCGAGCGCGCGGTTGCTGCATCGCGCTCAATCTGCCGGTGTGGCGCGCGCCGATATGAATGGCGACGACCTGTTCGCCCTGATGACGGCTCTCGGTTGGGCGGTCGACCAACCGTCATTCGCGCCGCGGGCCGATAGTCTCATTCACCTCATTACAAGTGCCATCCTGACAAGTTAGCCTAGCACCGATGTCGAGAAGGCAACGTGTCGAATCTGTTCGGCATCGGCATGGATGGCTGTCACTGCGCGAACAAACACATCGTGCGAGGCGGCATCCGCACCGGAGAGCCATTCCCCGCTCTTTCTGCTTGAATCCCTTGGACCAGTCCTGACCTTCCCCGATCAACCCTCAAGGGGTCGGACTACGCGAAGCGTGCCGCCGCCCTCGGCTTCGCCATGGCGGTGATCGCGGTCCTGACCGGACCCGACGGGCGCCTGTCGAGCGGGGAACGGTCCCCGCCAAAAACGGGAGCCGCCTCATGTCGCACGATCTCAACCTCGCTCAGAACCACGCTTTCCATCTCGCTCGCACCTTGCTCGTTGCCGTGACCCTGTTTCGGGTCGACGGTGAATACGGCGTTCTTCCGAGTGAGGATCTCGACGATGCCGAGGTCGAAATCCTTTATGAGTATGATCCCTGGTCGGTTGGCGGGACGGCTCATTGAGCCGGACCGCCTATTTCCTCCCAAAAGGGCTGACCTGGCGAGCCAGGTCGAGAGGGTGAGAGTGCGGGCGGGATTTTCCGTGACGGGTTGGAAGCGGAGAGAGCGGCTCTCGGCGCCCGTCGCGGAGAACCGCGATGTCCAGACAAAATCGAACCAGCCGCGCCGGCGCTGCCCGGACGAACCTTTACGACGAGATCACCAGCAAGATCATTGCCGAGTTGGAGGCAGGTCGTGTTCCCTGGGTACAGCCTTGGGGCACCGCCGCAACCAAGGCACCGATCGGCATGCCGAAGAATGCCGCTACCGGTCGCCAATATTCGGGCATCAACGTGCTTATCTTGTGGGGCGCGGTTATCCAGCATGGCTTTCCCGGCCAGAGCTGGCTGACGTTCCGCCAGGCGCTGTCGCTCGGCGGAAATGTCAGGGAAGGCGAGCACGGCACGACCGTCGTCTATGCCGATCGTTTTATTCCCGAGGACGAAAAGAGGCGGTCGCGCGAAACGGGCGAGGACGCGCAGGCGATTCTTTTCCTGAAGCGTTTTACCGTGTTCAATGCCGCGCAATGCGAACGCCTGCCTGAAGACATCGCCGCCGCAGCACCGCCAGCGCCCGCAAATCTGATTGAACCGACCGTCGCCCAGCTCATCAAAGCCACGGGCGTCGATTTCCGGATCGGCGGCAATAAGGCATTCTATGTCCCGGCGCTCGACTACGTCCAGGTGCCGCCGCCGGCTGCCTACTTCGAGCCGATCAACTGGCACCGGACGGCGCTGCACGAAATGTCTCATGCGACGGGGCATCACTCGCGCCTGGCTCGCGATCAGTCCGGCAGCTTCGGCACGAAGAAATATTCCTTCGAGGAAATCGTCGCTGAACTTTCGGCGGCCTACAGTTGCGCGGCTCTCGGCATCGCGCCGACCGTCCGCCATGTCGATTACATCGGGTCCTGGCTGGAGGTCCTGCGCGAAGACAATCGCGCCATCGTGCGCGCCGCTTCGCAAGCCAGCAAGGCGGCCGACTGGCTGCTTTCCCACCTGGGGTCAGAGCAACAGCCTGACGGCGAAGCATCCTCGATCAATAGGAGGGCGGCATGATCCTCCTCACGCCAGAGCTGCGCGAGCGTCTGCTCGCGAACGGCCGCCGTCGCGGCGCCGATCACATACCGGTCGTCAAGTTCTTCAATCCGCTCGGCGAAGGCGTCTGGCTCGCCACCGAACTGGATGAGGATGGCGACACGCTCTTCGGTCTCGCGGATATCGGCGAGCCCGAGCTTGGCAGCTTTTCCCTCGCGGAAATGACCTCCGTCAGCCTGCCCTTCGGTCTCGGCATCGAACGCGACATTCTCTTCGAGGGGCATTTTCCGATCTCGGCCTGGGCGGAAGCCGCGCATCACGCCGGCGGCATCAGGGCTGCCGAGCGCGTCCTTTATACCGCAGCCCGATCGCAGCGGGAGGGTATGTAATGCGCTTCCGTCGCTGGCATAGACCCGAACCCTATGGAGACATGTCGCGCAAACGCGCGGCGTTCCTCCGCAAGCAGCGCCTCGATCGCGAGTCCCTGCCCTTGTTCGCCGACGACATCGCCGCCCAGCAACACAGCGTCGATGAGGAAATGGCTCGCCGCGCCATCTGGTGGGATGAGGCCGAGCGCCATCAGCGCCAGCAGCGCGCCGCCCGCTGGCGCGAGGCGCGTGCCAAGCTCTTTGCGATGCCCGACCCTCTACGCAGTCGGATTCGCGAAATCTGGAGAACGTGCCCTTATCCGGCCGATCCCGCGAGCTTCGCCGATTTTTTGTACCAGATCCTGGTCGGAAAGCTCGACCCCTATCGGCCGCCATGGGTCTTTCATCCGAAGACCTCCGCGAGGATCACCGCCGATCCCGCCACCTTTGCCGAGGCGTTCCGCCCGATCGGCCGGCGGCGGACCGGTCTCGGCGGGCAACCGTTGCCAGCGGAGGAGCTGCTGTTCTGCGGCAACCTCGGTTCTGGGGTTCTCTTCCTTGCCTCGAGCGTTCGCTCGATCGATCCGGGAGCGGGGCTTGTCGGCACGTCACACTTGGCCGCGCCCCATCTCGACCGCTCGGATCATTGGGTCGACATCGAGATTCGCGGCGAGTGCTCCGACGCGGATCTCGTCTTGATCGAGCGCTTGGCACAGGCGTCGGAGACGCGACCAGTCGCCGTTCGAAGGGCTCCGACTCTGGCCCGCCAAACCGAGGGGAGGGCCGCAGGATGACCGCAGGCTCACATCCTCACCGGTTGCTGATCCTCTCTTGTTCGGCGACCAAGCGAGACGGTCCGAAATACATGCCGGCGATCGATCGCTACGACGGTCCGCTGTGGCAGACGCTTCGCATCGTCGATCCCGACGGCCGCCATGCGCAGGTTGCGTTCCTTTCGGCTCATCTCGGCTTCCGCGAAGCACGGACAGCGATCGAACTCTATGACGCGCGCATGAGCCAGGAGCGCGCCGATGCGATGAGGGCCGGCGGGCTCGGAACGCGATGGCCGCGTCCGAAGACGCAGCGCCGTGTCATGCCCGGAGGCGAGCATCCCGGGATGCATATCGCTTCGATGAGCGCGTTCTGCCGCCGCCCCTTCGACGACGTGGCGCTTGTCGGTGGCCGGCTCTACCTCGACGTCATGCGCCATTTCGTCGGGCTCTTCCAGCAAGGGCGGCATGTCACGGTAGATGCCCGCATCACGGAGATCAACGGCGAGATCGGCTGAATGCGCCAGGAGCTGCGCCTCTGGCTGCGCCCTGGTCAATGCAAGCATTGCATTCACCGCCTGAGCGTGAGCAGCGGGACTACGAGGCATTTCGGCTCGGGCTGTCCCGACGGCGCGTGAAGCGGCCCGCGGGCACTTACGACCGCGTGCTTCTCGGCGGCAGGACACGGACGGTCTTCTCGGCGACCACCGGGGAGTTCGGCTGCCGCAATTCGAGGCGACGCCACCGAAGCCGCGTGTCGCCGGTTCGGCTTTCGTCACCATCTGGAAGAACGGCCGAGCCGTCTGGCAGGGCTCGGAGGACAAGATTCCCCCGCGTTATCGGCAGCAGGCCCTCGATCTCGACGGCTCGGACGAAAGCTGAACGCATCCGCTCCGTTCGACCCGACGCGACGCCCGCCGCGACCCGCGGCGGGCGTCGATTCATGTGACCCCTCAACATGGAACCTCATCATGATGACACGCAACGAATTGCGCGAGACCCTGTCGCGCATGGAAGACAGCCTTGCCGAGACACGGCGCAATCTCATGCTCGTGGAATATCGCCTCGGCGAAATGGCCGAGGCAGAGGCGATCCGGCGGTGACCGAAGGCGCGATATTATCATCGGCGCATGTCCAGATGGACCGGGGCTGACGAGGCGGAATATCGCCATATCCACGATCATCTCACCAACGGTGCCACGGCCGAGCTGGAGCGGCTTCGTCGCAAGATGGAGCGGCAGGATGCCGCCATCGAGGCGCTGCGCCGGAAATATGGCGTCAACGAGGAGCGACCGCCGTTCAGCCGATGATAGCGCTGAACTGCGGTGTCGGCGAACGCGGCGACGGTTAGAGGAAGAGGAGGGAGGGGGACTTCGTGACGGGTTGAAGGCGGAGAGAGAGGCTCTCGGCGCCCGTCGACGGAGATACCGAAATGGCTAAGGCTGCAAGAAAGAAGTCCACCAAGGCGATGATCGTCTTTTCGCGGGCGCGCGACATTCCGTTCAACCGCATCAGGCTGTCCGATGACAATGTCCGCCAGACCGATGTCGAGGCCGGGCTCGATGAGCTTACCCAGGACATCGATCGCCGCGAGGATATTGTGCAGGGCCTCAACGTCCGTGCCATTCTCGATGGCGAAGGCAATGAAACGGGCGATTTCGAGACGCCGGCGGGCGGGCGTCGCTACAGATCGATTGCGCGCCTCGTCGAATCGGGCAGGTTCCCTGCCGATGGCCTCGTCCCCTGCATCGTCAAGAAGGCCAATGCCAAGACTTCGGCCGTCGATGACTCGTTCGCGGAGAACACATTCCGGCGCGGGCTCCATCCGCTCGACCAGTTCAAGGCGTTCAAGCGCATGGTCGACGGCGGCATGACCACCGAAGAGGTCGCAAGCGCCTACTTCACCACCCAGCGCTATGTCGAACAGCGCATGGCGCTCTCCAAGGTCTCGCCGGTGCTGCACGAAGCCTATGCCCAGAACAGCATGACGCTGGCGCAACTGGAGGCGTTCACCGCGAATCCGCATCATGAGCGCCAGGAGCAGGTCTGGGATGCGATCAAGAACTCCCACAACCGCGAGCCTTGGCGCATCCGCAACATGCTCACCGAAACCAGCGTTCCCGCTTCCGACAAGCGGGCGGTCTTCCTCGGCATCGACGCCTACTTGGCGGCGGGCGGGCCGGTCCTGCCGCGCTATCTCTTCGAAGACGATGAGGACGGCTGGCTGGAGGACGTGCCGCTCCTCGACCGCCTCGTGGCCGAAAAGCTCAAGACCATCGCCGCGGAGGTTGCCGCCGAGGGATGGAAGTGGATCGAGGTTAGCCTCGAGCTTCCCTACGGCCATGACGACGGATTGCGGGCGCTCGCCGGCACCCTCGCGGACCTGACTGAGGAGGAACGAGCCGCACGCCAGGCACTTCGCGACGAATACGAGCAGCTCGAGGCCGAATATCAGGGCGTGTCGGACCTGCCGGAAGAGATCGATCAGCGCCTCGGCTCGATCGAAACGGAACTCGAAGCTTTCGAGAGACGCCCAATCATCTACGATCCGACCGACATCGCATGCGCCGGCGCATTCATCAGCGTCGATCAAGACGGCGACCTTGTCATTGACCGTGGCTATGTCCGTCCCGAGGACGAGGCCCCGGTCGTTGTCGGCGGTGAAGTCGGCGCCGTCGATGCCGACCCCGAGGGCGGCGTACCTGCGGTGGCCGCCGGCGTCCAAAGGGCCGTCATCACGCTCGGTGGCCAGCCAGCCGAACCGGAGGAGGAAGAGGACGACAACGTCATCAAGCCGCTGCCCGAGCGGCTTGTGATCGAGCTGACCGCGCATCGCACGCTTGCCCTGCGCAATCAGCTTGCGGAAAACCCGCATATCGCGCTGACGGCCCTGCTTCATCGCCTTGTCCAAGACGCATTCCACTATGGCTCGCTACGTGGTTGCCTCGAAGCTTCCGTCCGGAAGATCTATCTCTCGGCACAGGAAGCCGGCCTGAAGGACAGCCCTTCCGCCAAGGCGATCGAAGCTCGCAAGCAGGCCTGGCAGCAGGACATCCCGCTTGATGACGACGATCGGCTCTGGGATTGGCTCAATCGTCTCGAGGATGCCAGCCGCCTCGCACTGCTCGCCCATTGCGTCAGCTATGGGGTCAATGCCCTGTTCGAGCGGCCGAACCCCTTCAGTGGTTCCGGCATCACCCAGAGCGGTCTCGATCGTCGTTTTCGCGAGGCCGACAGGCTCGCAAACGCCACCGGGCTCGACATGGTCGATGCCGGCTGGAGGCCCACCGTCGAGAACTATCTCGGCCGGGTCACCAAGCCTCGCATTCTCGAAGCCGTGCGCGAAGGTGCCGGCGATCGTGCCGCCGAGCTGATCCACCACCTGAAGAAAGCGGACATGGCCGAGCAGGCCCAGCGACTACTGGCCGAGACCGGCTGGCTCCCGGAACCGCTGCGCCTTCTCGCCATCGAGGAGCCGGTCGCCGATCAGCGCGATGAAGACGGGTCGGAGGTGTTGCCGACGTTCCTCTCGGGTGACGAACCGGATGCCGACGACATTGGCATCGAGTACGACCAGCCGCACATGGTCGCGGCCGAGTGAGCCAAAAACGGGGGTGCCGCAACCACGGCCACTCGCCTCGTTGAACCTGCGCGATCGCGGTCCCGCCCGCGATCTTCGCCACCGCGCCGGCCTGCTGCCTCGGCCGCAGGCTTCGCAGTCTCTTTCCCGACTTCCACCCATCTGATCCGGCCGTTTGCCGGACATAGCCCCATGGAGTTCCCCATGCCGAAATTTGTTGTCACCAAACGCCATGACGCCCTGGTCTATTACGAGGCCATCATCGAGGCCGAGACGCCGGAGGACGCCCGAAACCTCGCCCGAAGCTGGTCCTTCGAATGCGAATGGTTCGCCACGGGCGACGTGTCCAAATATGACGACTTTGAAATCGACGCGGACGACGGCGTCCGCCCGCTCGAAGATGGCGAGACCATCGAGGCATACCTCACCGTGGCGGTCACTGCCGCGAAGCGCGACGCGCTGCTCGCAGGGCTGCGGCTCCTTCAGACCGCCCTTGCGCGCGGCGTCATAGAGCCGCCGCTCAGGAGCATCCTCACCAATGACGGAACGCATGGCGGTCTCGATCTGACCCAGATCGATGCCCTGTGCGAACGCATCAACGTCTAGGCGCCGCCGCGTTCCGCGTGACGCCACCCGCGCCTGCCCCTTCAATCCCGCCCGGCCATCGGGCCGGGCATTCTCATGTCAGGAGACCAATATCATGTCCGCACACAATATATACGATATCGCACCACTCGGCTCGCTGGTGAAATACTCAGACGGCTCGCCGAAACCACCGGGACGGTTCTCGAAAAAGCTCGCCGCCTGGAAGAAACGCAACGGTGTGGGACGGCTCGTGAAGAAGAGTCCCCATCGCGAACGGGCAACCTATACCGCGGCCGCCTCGATTACCCTTCACTAGGGCAATTTCTCATCCGATGGCGTGATCCTCGTCACCGTCATGAAGACTCACCCCGTCGACAGCGAACTGCGCTTCGACATCCTCGAACGACCGGCCATCGGCATGGTGCGGATTCTCCAGCCGATCGGCGACAACGCCGAGCTGCTCCATCTTGCCGAAAGCGGCGAGGCCGCCGCGCTCTGGCTCGCGAAGTACCCGCATCCGAGTGCCTGGCTCTCGGAGGTCACCGGGGGTGGCTTCGTGTTCACCCCGTTCGGTCACCTCGCCGAGGGCAATCCCTACGAGGCGTATCTGCCTCCCGATCCCGCCAATCCGGGGGGCTTTATCCGTAGCGACGAAAGCGGAGACCTGGGATGATCACGGTCGATGCGATCTTCGCCGACGACCGGCGCAATCCTCCTTCGGATCGCTCGCTTCCTTGGGAGGAGACCCGCGGCGATGTCACCGTTGTCGTGGAGCCGAAGCCCCACTGGGCATCCGACATGAAAACCTTCCGGCTCTTGGAGCGGGTCTACTGCTACTACGCAGACTGGACCCGGAACGGTCCAGAGGCCCAGTTCTTCGTGCATCCCGACACGCGCGGGGACGACGTGATGATGAAGGCGCGTGCCATGATCTCCGGCGAGATCGCTGCCGGGGTGTGGGCGGTCCGAGAGGAAGAGTTCGGACGGTTTGGCCATGACGGGATGAAGGTCGGAAGAGAGGCTTCCGCCGCCCGTCGTGGAGATCCTTCGATGAACGCATTGACCCCCATATCCCCCGGCACCCCATTATCGCGGGCCATCTCAGCCGTCGCGGAAGCTCGGCGCTTTCCGCTTTGGGTTCGTTGCCTCGGCGAAATCGACTATGCCCAAGACGATCCGGCCGATGGCGCATTTCCGATTCCGCGCACGCTCGATCTTGCAATGAGCGCCTCGCTCAGCGAGGCTATCGCTCGTATCGAGCGACTGGCGCTGCAGGACATGGTTGCGTCGGGTGGTGAAAACGGCTTTCACTTTACCCCCCGGCTCTTCTTCGTCGTCGACAATGAACAGTGCCTCGTGATAGCCGGCGAGCCCTGGCAGGGGGGCATAAAATGGTGTGCCCCGGTCGCATCCGACGGCGAGGCCCGCCTTGTCGTCCATACTGCCAGCAAGCTGCGCGGCGAGGCTTCGCGTGAGGCCAACTCGGACAATCACGACAATGCACGCATCCTCCGTTTTCGGGCCAGCGTGCTCGAAGGCCGGCTCGTTCATTCAAATTGGCGGCAGCGTGCCAGCACGCATTGCTCCAGGCGGCGTGAGGTGATCTCATGATGAGGGAGCGGACGGCGACCGTCCATGGTCCCGGCCTGGGGCCGAAACCTTGGAGGAGCGCGATATGATCCCTCACATCAGTTTCGATGAACTACCCGATGAGCTGCCTGACGATCATCCCGATCGGCTTGAAAACAGCGGTCTTTCGAAATTGTATGTCTCTCGACTACAGCGCGCGTACTTTAAGCGCCTCACAGATTTCGATGGCATGACCGACGTCGAGCTTCTTCGTCAGCCCGGCCTCTCATCGCGGATCGTCAAGGCGATCCGGGAAGCGCGTGCTCGACTGGCGCTTCCCGAGCGTGTCGAGCGCAACAGTGAATCCTAGCGACGGATCCTGCCGCGGCACGCCTTTCGCCCTGTGATGCTTAGGCTTGCGAAACTTTTGCCTATCGGTGCGGCCCGGCTGAGGTTTGCGCGTTCGGTTCGGCGCAATCCCGCCAAACGGGAAAAGCGCGCGAGCATCGATCGCGAGATGCTCCGGCATCATGCCGATGGAAAGCGGTCGGGCGCGCACTTGCGCCTCTGACAGGCCAGCCCAACACGAAATCCCCCCAACCCAGTCCGGCCACAGTGCCGGGCTTTCTCGTTTCAGGAGCCTGCCATGGCAGATTATCTCACCCATTTCTCGTGCCTTCTCGACGTCAACGGCGGCGGCGCTCATGTCATCGATCTGGCGACCGCCGACACCATCGCCTGGACGTCGACGGAAGAATGGTTGGCCATGGTGCTGGATGGTGGTCTCCCCGATGCCTGAGATCATCGAGACCACCGTCTATCACCTAGCAGAATTATCGGAATCAGCGAAGGAGAAGGCCCGCTCCTGGTATCGCGAGGGCGCGTTCGACGACGACTGGTACGAATTCATCTTCGACGACTTCGCGCGGATCTGCGAGATCCTCGGGCTGCGCCTCAAGACACGCTACGTCCGCCTCCATGGCGGCGGAAGCCGGGCGAAGCCCTGCATCTATTTCCGGGGCTTCTGGAGCCAGGGCGACGGCGCCTGCTTCGAGACCTTCTATTCCTATCGCAAGAAGGCCCCGAGGAATATCCGCGCCCATGCCCCGGAGGACATCGAGCTTCACCGGATCGCCGACGCGCTGCAGGCGATCCAGCGGCGCAACTTCTTTCAGCTTCACGCCGAGGCCAGCCATCGTGGTCACTACTATCACGAATACTGCATGTCGATCTCGGTTGAGCGCGACAGCCCGACCTATCAGGACATGACCGCCGATGCCGACGACGCCGTGACCGAGGCGCTGCGCGATCTTTCCCGCTGGCTCTATCGCCAGCTCGAGCGGGAATACGAGTTCCAGACCTCGGACGAGTCTGTGGACAAGGCCATCAGCGCAAACGAATACACCTTCACCGAAACCGGCAGGCGTTTCGGCTGACGGCGCCGGTCGAGGGAGAGGAAGAGGAAGGCCGGGATGGGCTTGAGCCGGTGCGGTCGAGAGAGAGCGCTGCGCGGCTCGATCCTGTCCCGCTCTCCCGAAGGCTTTTCCCATGAACATGATCATTCCTGCCACGGGTGCCTCAGCCGCGTCCGTTCCCCTCGCGCCTGGCTCTGACACCGATGTCGCCGCGTCGGTCTTCGCAGCATCGGAGCTTCTTCTTCCCCATCTCGAACGCGGCCAGCGCATAGACGCGGCAATCCTGCGCGGCGCAATGGAAGCAGCCTTCGGCGCTTCCGATGCCACCGGCGCCTGGAACTGGAAGACGGCCTATGACGCCTGCGAGGCGGCCACCGTCATGTTCCTGCGCAAGTTCGGCAGGACCCTGTTTCGCAAGGCTGGCACCGCCGAGCAGGCGCTGCCAATGCTGGCGAAGATCACCGCGATGATGCCGACGCATACGCGCCGCTCCGAGGAAGCGCAGACTTTCCAGCAATTCTCGACTCCGATCCCGCTCGGCCTTGCAGCGATGACGGCCGCTGCCATCACGCCGGCCGACCGCGTGCTGGAGCCGTCTGCGGGAACCGGGCTTCTCGCCATCCTGGCCGAGATCGCCGGCGGGTCGCTTGTGCTCAACGAGCTGGCCGACACGCGCGCCGGGCTGCTTTCCCTTCTCTTTCCCGCCCTGCCGGTCACCCGTTTCGACGCAGCCCAGATCGACGATCATCTCGATGTGGCGATGACCCCGAGCGTCGTGCTGATGAACCCTCCGTTCTCGGTTATGGCCCATGTCGAGGGCAGGGTGGCAGACGCCGCCTACCGCCACATCGCCTCGGCGCTTGCGCGTCTCGCTCCCGGCGGGCGGCTGGTCACGATCACCGGCTCCAACTTCGCTCCCGATATTCCGGCATGGACTCCGGCCTTCACTCGCCTGCAGGAGCGCGGCCGCCTGGTCTTCTCGGCCGCCATCGACGGCTCCGTCTATGCCAAGCACGGCACGACCTTCTCGAGCCGGCTCAGCGTCATCGACAAGGTGATCGCCGACGATCCGACCAGCTTCCCGGATTCTCCCGGCGTCGCGCCGGATGTTCCGACCCTGATGGGCTGGATCAGGGAGCTTCTGCCGGTCCGGCCGCCTGTTGCCGCCGGCATCGTCGCGACGACGCAGGCCGTCGCACCGAAAACGGTGCGCGGGTATCTGGCGCGGTCCGCCGGCGCCGCCCGTTCCAGGCCGCTGGCCGAACCCGAAGCCGTGGAACTCGCCTATGAAGCCATCGATTGGCAACCGGCTGAGGATGCCCGGCTGGGCGACGCCCTGTATGAGGAATACGGCCTGCAGGCGATCCGCATTCCCGGCGCCCAACCTCATCCCACGCAGCTCGTCCAGTCTGCATCGATGGCCTCGATCGCCCCGCCGAAGCCCAGCTATCGTCCACGGCTGCCGCAAAACGTCCTCGACCTACTCTCCGACGCACAGCTTGAGACCGTCATTTACGCCGGCCAGGCGCACACCGAACTTCTCGATGGGGCCTGGATTGTCGACAGCACGCTCGATGTCCTGAGCGCCGCCGCCGAGGGTGCCGAGGGCGCTGTCCGTTTCCGTCAGGGATTCATGATCGGCGACGGAACGGGCGTCGGCAAGGGCCGTGAATCGGCGAGCATCATCCTGGACAATTGGATGCAGGGCCGCCGCAAGGCCGTGTGGATCTCGAAGTCCGACAAGCTCCTGGAGGACGCGCAGCGTGACTGGTCCGCTCTCGGCATGGAGCGCCTGCTGATCAGCCCATTGTCGCGCTTTCCGCAAGGCAAGCCGATCACCATGCCGGAAGGCATTCTGTTCACCACCTATGCGACATTGCGAGGCGACGATCGCGGTGACAAGGCATCGCGCGTCAAGCAGATCGTCGAGTGGCTCGGTTCCGATTTCGACGGAGCCATAATCTTCGACGAAGCGCATTCGATGCAGAACGCCGTGGGCGGCAAGGGCGAACGCGGTGATGTCGCCGCCTCCCAGCAGGGCCGGGCCGGGCTTCGCCTTCAGCATGCACTTCCCGATGCCCGGATCGTCTATGTCTCGGCGACCGGCGCCACCACGGTCCACAATCTTTCCTACGCCCAGCGCCTCGGCCTCTGGGGCGGCGAGAATTTTCCCTTCTCGACACGAGCCGAATTCGTCGAGGCGATCGAGAACGGCGGCGTTGCGGCTATGGAAGTGCTTGCCCGCGACCTGCGCGCGCTTGGTCTTTACACGTCGCGTTCGCTGTCCTTCAACGGTGTCGAATACGAGCTGGTCGAGCACGAACTGACCCCGGAACAGGTCAGGATCTACGACGCCTATGCCGGCGCGTTCGCGATCATCCACAACAACCTGACCGCCGCCATGGAAGCCGCCAACATCACCGGCGGCGAAAGCGGTTCCAGCACCCTCAACAAGCAGGCGAAGTCTGCCGCCCGAAGCGCCTTTGAATCGGCGAAACAGCGCTTCTTCGGCCATCTGATCACCAGCATGAAGACCCCGACGTTGATCCGCTCGATCGAGCAGGATCTTCAGGAGGGCTTTGCGGCGGTCATCCAGATCGTGTCGACCGGCGAGGCGTTGACGGAGCGGCGCCTTGCGGAGCTGCCCACGGAAGAATGGAACGACGTCCGCATCGACATCACGCCGAGGGAATATGTCCTCGACTATCTTGCCCATTCCTTTCCCGTTCAGCTCTATGAGCCCTACACGGACTCGGAAGGCAAGATGTCGTCGCGCCTGGTCTACCGGGATGGCCAGCCGGTCGAAAGCCGTGAGGCTGTTGCTCGTCGTGACGCGCTGATAGCCAAGCTCGCCAGCCTGCCGCCCGTGCCTGGTGCGCTCGATCTGGTGATCCAGCATTTCGGGACGGACATGGTCGCCGAGGTGACCGGCCGCTCGCGCCGCATCGTCCGCAAGCTCGGTGCAGGGGGCTTCGACCGGCTGGTCGTAGAGACTCGCGCCGGCTCGGCCAATCTCGCCGAGACCCAGGCGTTCATGGACGATCTCAAGCGCATCCTGATTTTTTCTGACGCTGGCGGGACGGGGAGGAGTTACCATGCCGAGCTTTCGGCGAGAAACACGCGGCTGCGCGTCCATTACCTGCTTGAAGCCGGATGGAAGGCCGACGCCGCTATTCAGGGTCTTGGCCGCACGCATCGCACCAACCAGCGCCAGGCCCCGCTGTTCCGGCCGATCGCCACCAACGTGAAGGCAGAAAAGCGCTTCCTGAGCACGATCGCGCGGCGTCTCGATACGCTCGGCGCGATCACGCGCGGGCAGAGACAGACGGGCGGGCAGGGGCTGTTCCGCCCCGAAGACAATCTGGAAAGCCACTATGCGCGCGACGCGCTGCGCCAGCTCTACATGCTGCTTATCCGCGGCAAGGTCCCCGGATGCTCGCTCGACCGCTTCGAAGCGGCAACCGGCCTGAAGCTGATGGACTCCACCGGCATCAAGGACGATCTGCCCGGCATCAGCACATTTCTCAATCGGATGCTGGCCCTGACCATCGAGCTTCAGGGCACGCTCTTCACAGCCTTCGAGCAGCTCCTCGCGGCGAAGATCGAGGGTGCCATCGCGTCCGGCACCTATGATGTCGGGCTGGAGACGCTCGTGGCCGAGAGCTTCGTCATCACCGACCGGCAGACGATCTACACGCATCCGGCCACCGGCGCGGAAACACGGTTGCTGACCGTCAATAAGCGCGAACGGAACCGGCCGGTCACGATCGCGGAAGCACTCGCCTATCTCGAAGATCCGAAGGCAAAGCTGCTGATCAACGAGCGGTCCGGCCGCGCCGCCGTGGAGATTCCGACCGCCAGCATCATGCGCGATGACGGAGACATCGAGCACAGGGTACGCCTCATTCGCCCGATGGAAGCGCACAACCTCCCGGTCAGGATGAGGGGTGAGACCTATTGGGTCGAAGCCGGCGAGAAGGCATTTGCAGAGGCCTGGGCTGCGGAGGTCGCGGAAGTTCCGCAATTCTCCGACTCGACGCTCTATTTCGTGGCGGGCCTGCTGCTGCCGATCTGGAAGCGCCTGCCGAGCGATAACACCCGCGTCAACCGGTTCCAGACGGACGCAGGCGAGCGGATCATCGGTCGCCGCGTATCCCCGGCCTGGGCTGCAAACGCGACGGCGACGGGATCGCAGTCATCGCTGACGCCGGATCAAGCTTTCACGGCGCTGATGGACGGCCGCACGATCCTCGATCTCGCCGAGGGCCTGCAGCTCCGCCGCGTCCGCGTCATGGGTGCCAATCGCATTGAGCTTTCCGGTTTCACCGACACGATGCGCGAGCGGCTGACGGCCTTCGGCCTGTTTCACGAGATCATTTCATGGAAGTTGCGCATGTTCGTTCCGACGGACTCGGAAGGCCCCGCCGTGCTGGAGCGCGTGCTCGGCCGCTACCCGGTTCAGCGCATTGGCGAGCGGGAGGCGGCATGATGGCCCGTCTCAGCGCTTCGGAATTGGCTATCCGCCTCGGCCGTAGGGCCGAGGCGGTGTGCCGCTATTATCTGTCGTCCGGCCGTCGCACCGGCCACTACTGGGTTGTCGGCGACGTGCAGAACAGCCCTGGGCGCTCCATGTTCGTCCGTCTCAGCGGACCGATCCGCGGAAGGGGGGCGGCAGGCAAGTGGCAGGATGCCGCCACCGGCGAGTATGGCGACCTGCTCGACGTCATTCGCGAGTCCCTTGGCCTGATCGACTTCAGGGACGTCGCGGAGGAGGCCCGGCGGTTCCTGCATGAGCCAGATCCGGAACCGGCGGAGACCGAGGGAGCCGGCCGGCACGGAGGCGTCGCGGCCGGATCGCCGGAAGCGGCATGCCGGTTGTTTGCCATCTCGCAGCCGATCGGCGGCACGCTGGCGCAATCATACGTGCGAAATCGCGGCATCATCCTGCCCCCTACGAGCGCGCTGCGCTTCCATCCGCGCTGCTACTATCGGCCTGATGATCATGGGCCGACCGAGACTTGGCCGGCGATGATCGCTTCCGTCACAGACCTCATGGGACGGCAGACCGGGGCGCATCGCACCTGGCTCGACCCGACCGGCTTCTCGGAGGCGAGGCTCGGAAAGGCGCCGATCGATACGCCGAAGCGGGCGATGGGTGACCTTCTCGGGCATGGCGTCCGCTTCGGCGTTGCGGGTGATGTGCTCGCGGCAGGCGAGGGGATCGAGACCGTGCTGTCACCCCGCTCGGTGCTGCCCCACATGCCGATGCTGTCGGCGCTTTCGGCCGCGCACCTCGCTGCCATCCTGTTCCCGGCAACGCTGCGCCGGCTCTATGTCATCAGGGATCGCGATCCAGCCGGTGACGGCGCAAGAGACAGGCTCCTCACCAGAGCCGCGAGCGCCGGGATCGAGGTGGTCGGATTGTCGCCGAGAGGGGGCGATTTCAATGAAGATCTGCGGCAGCGCGGCATTCATGCCCTCCGGGCGGCCCTGATGGAGCAGCTTCGTCCTGAAGACGTCGCCCGGTTCGTGGAGAAATGAGGAGGTGGTCGGTCGGGGAGGGGGTCCGTGAGGACCGAAGCCTCGCCACCTGTCGCCTCCGCACCTCACCGGAACCGCCCTTCTTGCCGGTAGAGGCCGCACCCACGGCCTTCTGAGAGGGCGATCGGCCCACAAACGGCCCGGCCGGGCAATGGCCGCGTACCGGCTATTTTCCGCCGGCGGGGACGAGCCCCGCCTTTGCACCGCGAAGCAAAATAGCCGGAACCCGGCCATCAAGGCCCCCGCGAGAGCGCGGGGGCTGCCAGTCCGTTCCGCCCGTGGGCTTTCGACGCCTGCGAAGGCCGCGATGGGCGCGGCTGAACCGAGAAGGACGCTCCCGATGATGAACGAAGACGACGCCGCAGGTTTCGAGCCGGTCCACACCTCCTCCCCGACCGACCATCTCCTCACCGAACTCCAGCTCTATGGCTGGCGACCCCTTCAGGACGAACCCGATCCGAGGCCGCTTCCCGAAGGGAACATGATCGCCGGCGCAGTCGCAGATATCTTCGACGCTCTGATCGCCACGCTCGGCGAAACCCGCCTCGAGCCCGACCTTGACGAATTGCTCTGGGGCGTCGCCAATCTCTTTCATCGCGCCGCCACGCGAGTGAAACGGAGCCTCGACGACAACGAGCAGGCACAACGCCGCCTCCAGCGGGAACAGGATGGCAGCGAGGTGAAGTCGGTCGAGCTGGAACGCACGACGGCAGAGGGCCAGACCCTGATCGAGCGGCGCAACAGCATGGAAGTCCTGCGGGATCTCGCCGCCGAACAGTACGAGCGTCACACCGGAACGTCGTGGCGGCCTCGGACCGGCTCGAAAGTCAACCATCGCAACCTGACCGCGGCGATGATCGACTCGCGGGATTTCCTCGCCGCCAAGCGCCGGGCCGAGAAAGAGGTGATGTTGCCCGCCGGGTCCAAGGTTGCCGTCACAGGCGGTCTGGACTTCAACGATCATCACCTCATCTGGGCCAAGCTCGATCAGGTCCATGCCAAGCACCCCGAAATGGTTCTGCTTCATGGCGGCTCGCCGAAGGGCGCAGAGCTGATCGCCGCGAAGTGGGCCGACAATCGCAAGGTGCTGCAGGTCACCTTCAAGCCCGACTGGAGCAAACACGGCAACGCCGCACCCTTCAAGCGAAACGACGCAATGCTCGAAACACTGCCGGTCGGCGTCCTGGTCTTCCCCGGCTCCGGCATCCAGGAACAGTTCGCCCGCAAGGCCCGCGAGATGGGCATCCCGGTTCTGAAGTTCGAAGGCGGCGCGTAACAGGCTGTGTCAAAACGCCATGCGGTTTTTCCACATGGCGTTTCCTGCAAATAGGCCAATGGCTTTGGCTTGATCTTTTTTGATCCACCTGTTCATTTACGGCATGTTCAAAGCTATCAACGCAGCGCAGATCCACGTTTCGCTGGATGAGATCGAGCCGGAGGTCTGGCGTCGGCTGGTTTTGCCGGCGAACTGGAACCTCGAACAACTGCATCTTGCCGTCCAGGCGGCTTTCAATTGGTGGAATTACCACCTTCACGAGTTTCGGATCGGTGGATTGCGCTACGGCGATGTGGAGTTGTTGACCGAAGATGCCTTTGACGACGACCCTCGTGTCTTCAGCTCCCGAGACGTCCGTCTTCGCGACTTCGAACAGGGTGCCGTCTTCAGTTATCTCGATGACTTCGGCGATAGCTGGCGCCATACGATCATAGTCGAGGAATTCGGGGCCTTCGATGTCACACCCAAGCACGGGAGCTGCATCGATGGGGCGCGGGCCAGGCCGCCCGAAGATGTGGGTGGCGTGCCTGGATACGAGCGTTTCCTGGAAATCATGTCGGACAAAGCGGACCCCGAACATGCCGATACCAAACGGTGGTGTGGCGGGCATTTCGATCCCGCATGGTTTGATCTCGCCGTGGCCGACAAGGATGTACGCAACGCCCTGCGGCCGAACGTGAAGCGTCGGCTGCATCAACCCAAGCCCAAGCGCGACTGACCGACGCCGGTAAAAATCATGCCGCAAGGCGGCGAGATGCAGATTATTGAGCCGCTATCGTTCAGATTTTGCTATGATTTCCATCCGAACCGGTGGGGTGAACATGGCATATATCGTGGGGATTGATCGGTGTCAGGCAACATTGCTGCCAACGACGGTCGATGACTATGTCGAGGTGGATTCCCCGGTACGAGTCATCGATGCATTCGTTGAGAACCTTGATGTTTCAGCCCTCGGCTTCCAACGGGCAACTCCTGCACCGACAGGTCGACCAGGCTACGATCCGAGCGATCTGCTCAAACTATATCTCTACGCGTATCTGAACGAAGTTCGCTCCTCCCGCCGTATCGAGCGTGAATGCAAGCGAAACGTCGAAGTCATGTGGCTGGTAGGCAAGTTGGTTCCGGACCACAAGACGATTGCCGATTTCCGCCGCGTCAATGGCGATGCAATCATCGCAACCTGCCGGGCGTTCGTCCTATTCTGCCGTGAGCAAGGGCTCTTTACAGCTCGCCTTGTCGCGATCGACGGTTCGAAGGTGCGTGCGGCGGCAAGTCCGTTGCGTGTACTCGACAAGGCGCGCATCGGCGAAGAGCAAGAGAAACTCGACAAGCAGATCTCTGATTATCTCGACCGTCTTGACGGCGAGGATAGCAGGGAAATCACCGATCCTGGAAACACCGTCGAAAATGCTCTGCATGTTTTGAAGGAGCGACGTGCTGAGCTGGAGCGGTTGTCGAAACGACTGGATCAGGACGACCGTCGCCTTGTGGTGCAGGGCGAGCCGGAGGCGCGCCCAATGGGCTTCGGTCGGGGCGGCAAACCTCCATCATACAATGTGCAGATCGCGGTGGATGCTGATACGGGGATCGTGTTGCATCACACCGTTACCGATGAGGTCAATGATCAGCGGATGCTACATCCCATGGCGAAAGCCGCAAAGGATTTGCTGGCGTTGGAAGAGCTGACTGTGGTCGCCGATACCGGATACTCAAACGGCAACGCGGCGGCCGCCTGCGAGGATGACAGCATAATCGCTTGTGTCCCGGTGAAGCGTTCCGTCAACAATCGAGGTGACGGCAATCAATTCGATCGCTCCAGCTTTATTTATGACGCCGAGCGCGATCAGTTCACCTGCCCCGCCGGTCGAATCCTGCACCGAAAAGGCCCTGTGAACCGCAGCGGCTATACTTATGTCTCGCGGGATTGCACGGATTGCGAGCTAAAGTCGAGGTGCACACAGTCCGAACGGCGTTGGGTTAGCAGGCATCAGCATGAAGATGCTCTTGAGCGGATGGCGGAGCGCGTGGCTGCAAGTCCTGACCTGATGCGTTTGCGAAGATGCGCTGCGGAGCATCCATTCGGAACGATAAAACGAATGATGACCGGACGGTTTTTGACCAGAGGCATCAAGGGGACCAGCACCGAAATGGCCCTATCAGTGATGGCGTTCAACCTGATGCGCTGCATCAATCTGAAGGCGCGACCGGTGTGAACCGAACGCGCCTTCACCCCTGCGTCTCACCTTAGAGACGCTTGCGTTTTGACACAGCCTGGTAAGCGCCGCCATCATTCTCTCACGATGATCGCATCTTGGTTCGCTAGGGCTCCGCGAAACAGCAGGAATTCGCAGGATATATATATTGCTGTCGCTTGCGGGCAGGAACAACCTTGCTTTGACTGACGTGGTCGCGGCGATTGCTATCTTTTCCGAGGAGCGGGCAGCAATCGCCGTGCCTAGCAGAGTAGACTGAGGGGCAATGACGTATTTCAGCGAAAAGGAAGAGGGCGCACGCCCTCTGGTCAACGAGGACATTGGCCCCGGCGCTTGGGGCGGCATCAAGTCGGTGGTCGAGCGCCATATCGAAAATGGAGCCTTCGGCGCCTCGTATCCCGCCACCTGCGAGGATGGAAAGGGACCGATCGGCACCAATGCGGAGATTTTCTGGCAGGCAATGCAGGCGGAGATACCGGGTTTACAGGAACGCCAGTTACCGCCCTGGTATCATGAAGAAGACCAGCTGCGGACCCTCGACGTCCTCGACATGATCGAATTCTGCTGGCGCGCGGTCGGCAAGCCGGTCCAGACCAGTCACCATTCCTATTTCCAGCATTACCATTTGCGGTTTGACCGCGACGTCGGAAGGTTCGAGTTCCGGGAAGAGGTCAATCGGATCTTTCGCCGAAACGGTCTTGTATATAGCTTGAATGCAGGAGGCAGCATTGAACGGATGGCCCCACCCGTGCTGCGCGAAGCGCTTGCCTCGGCCTATTTCCGTACAGGCGATCACGAGCTTGACCGCATGCTGGAAACGGCCCGTGCCAAGCTCCTTGACCCGGACGAAAACATCAGGCGCGAGGCTCTTGAAAAGCTCTGGAATGCCTGGGAGCGGCTGAAAACGCTTGGTCCCGGAACCGGCAAGTTGGCGCAGATCGCCGCACTTCTCGACACCACTGCGGGAGCGAGTTCTCCGGTGTTGCGTCAGAAGCTGGAAAATGATGCCATTGAGCTGACTAAAATCGGCAATGAGATGCAAATCCGTCATTCCGAGGTCGGCAAGGAGCGCGTCAAAACGTCGGTTCACATCGACTATCTGTTTCATCGCCTCTTCAGCCTGATCCAGGCTATCCTGCGGGCCAACGGCGCGGTCTGAAGAACATGTGCCCGGGGGGAAGTGGGGAGACTGTAGGTGGCTCACATCCAGCCCCTAAAGGTGGAATCTGGGATGACTTGAGACGATCCCGGCGGCCTTGCCGCCGGCCTTGTTCACGGTCAAAGGATGGTCCGATGTGCATGGTCCGGTCGTTGCGGTCACCTTCGCCGGCGGGCCGCACGTCGGATGCCGCCATCTCCGCGCCGAGCGCAAACCGTTTTCATGCGGCCCCGTCCCAGCCGTCCCATCTGGCGACGTGAGGATGCGGGCGGGCTCATCATGATGCCCCTCGCAATGCTCCTGAACCGTCTTGCCGTGCCGCCGATGATCCTGTGCGAATACCATCGGTGAACCTGGTGCCAGCAGCGGGTCAACGTGCGGCCGACCCGGCCCCGAACATCGCAGCCGTGGGATGGCGTTGATCGTGGGCAGGGTGATGGCGGCTGCCTCGGAGGGTGACGGGGAGGGTTCCCGGGTCCTGACCGATGTTGCCCCAGCCGATCCTGAGACGGTTCTGCGCGTTCTCCGCCCAGCTTTGCCGACGGATCAGCCCCTCCGACAAAAACAGCCCCTAAGCCCGATCTGTTTCCGGCCGCAACCCCCGCGGCTCCGGACCGTGTTGGCGCTGAAGCGCCTGCCCGCCCCACTCCGGGCCTTACGGGTCAAGCTGACGCTGAAGCGTCAGTGCAGGCGTCTCCAGCCGGTCTTTTTCCGGGTCTTGTCGGAGGGACGGTCCCTCGGACAGAAGCAACGGAGAACTAAAATGCAGAACATCGTCATTCTCGCCGGCAACATCGGTCAGGACCCGGAAACCCGCAACACCATGGGCGGCACCTCGATCACCCACTTCACGCTCGCGACCTCACGCCCCCGCTACTCGGAAGGCCGGGTCCTGCGCGACGCCGACGGCCACAGGCTCCAGGACACCGAATGGCACCGGATCACCGTCTTCAACGGCCTGGGCAAGACGGTTCAGGAGCATTGCGAAAAGGGCATGAAGGTCCTGGTGCGCGGCCGCATCCACTACACCAAATGGACCGACAGGGACGGGGTAGACCGCTACGGTTGCGAGATCATCGCGGAGACGGTCGACTTCCTGAGCTGGCCGAAGACGGCCGACGAAGGCTCCAGCAACGACCGGGACATGGATGACATCCCGTTCTGACGGTCGTGAACAGACCCGGCGGCAAGGCCGCCGGGATCTTTTGCCGAAATCCTCGAAAGGAAAGGACCGGAAATGAACCAGCCACGGTCATCGCCCTCCCGCAACCCCCATCCCGACGACATCGCCTACTGGCCGGATGGCGAGTGGGCGCGGCTTGAAACCGTTTGGAGCTACGGCTTCGAATGGAAGTCGGACGATTATGAGATCATCGAGCGCAGCGACGCCCGTCGCCTCGCCGAACTGGGGATAAACTTGGCGCTTGCGTAAGCCGCCAATATCATCCGGCCGGATCACTCGTCCGGCCGGCCACCCTGATCAGCCGTTGAGCGCGTCCTTGATCGCTTTCGCCGGCGCGAACGTCAGCTTCTTCGACGCCGGGATCTTGATCTTCTCGCCGGTCGAGGGTTTACGACCGTCGCGCTCCGGCGTTGCCTTCACCTTGAATTTCCCGAAGCCGGGAATGCTCGTCTCGGCTCCGGCCGCGGCCGCGGCCGCGATGGCCTTGAACACGCCGTCGACAATCGATTTGGCCTGGGCCTTGGTCATGCTCTGGTCGGTCGCGATCTTCTCTGCGATTTCTGCTGCTGTCGTCATGCAAATGGCTCCTCGTGTTGACAAGCCTTTCTCTTAGACAGGCTAAATACCCGCTTGTGTAGCACTTCGACGCGACACAAGCTCTTCAATCCCCCGAAAATGCCGGGTTTCAGAGCGATACCTCTACTGCCGGATGTATCCGCGTCTGAGTTTCTGACGCGAAAGTTGGGCATAGGCGTCCCTTGCCTCGGCTTCGCCCTCGTAGAGATCGATGCGCCGGCGGCCGCTGGAACCGATCCGTCCCCATTCCCGGACAACAGAAACCGTGCCGAACAAGGTCGGCTCGATGGCCAGATTGTAAAACCGGGCCATGTTCCTTTCCCGGTCGATGCGGCGAAGATGCAGGAGATCCATGCCGGGATTCTCCGCCCCGCAAGCCGTGCGGTCCAATGACTATTTTGAATCGGACGAGGCCCTTCGATTCACGCCGGTTATGACCTGGCGCCGAGGGTAGGCTCTGTTTTCCAGCCCGAAGGGCCGAGCCCCAAAGGGGCGAGCAGGCGGAGGCCAGAACGCGCTTTCAAATTGCGCCGAAGTGACGGCCGAAGCCTTGTGGTAAACATAGCTGGGAGGCAGGACTCAGAGCGTGCCGACTTCCTTTGCGGCTTTCGCAGGAATTACGGCGGAAGGTGGTTTCTATTCAATATTCATCGGAAAAGTTGAGTAAAATAAGCGTTGGCGGGTAGTTATGCCGGAGGCGTTGACATTGACCAAAAAAACCTACGCTCTATAAAATCTCAGCGACGAAAGCCGGAGGTCTTGTCATGACACAGAAGCCTTTTCCGTCCTATGAGGAATTCTGGCGCCGCCGCGTGCGTATGCCGCCCAAGGATCTAGCGAACAAATATGTCGGCTTGTTCTTCGCCATCCCCTTCCTGGTTATTGTTGCGGTATTGGTGATATGGTTTGGGGCGAACCTGTTGGCCAGCGGTGCTGAAATTTCCGGCGCGGAAGGCGGATCATTGAACGACGATACCATTCTATGGTGGCGGAGCTTCGCGATCTGGGCTGTCGTGATCATCGGTCTGGTGACGATTGTCGCCAATGCGAAAGATCCGGGGACAGGTCCGATCACCAGACTTGGCCATGTCATGATGCCACTCGCGAATGCGCTCTATGTCGGTCGGTGGTTGAGCGGCATCGTCGATAAGAGCGCTGCCTTGTCGAACGAGGAAATCTACGAGCGCCATCGTGCATCCGCGGAGAAACGCCAAGCGCGCTGAGACTTCGGGCGATAAGGAGGCGAGCCGCCTGTCGGCGGACGGCTCTATTCGCTAGCGCTCACCGAACCCCTTGCGGGTTTCGTCCTGACGGTCACGATCCTCTCGCGGCGGTCGTACCGTCCTGACATCACTAAGGCTATCGACGCGGCGATGTCTGGCTCGGCGCGCTCGGCTCGACGATTGGCAGCGAGATCCAAAAACGCTGACATGCGTCTTCCCGCCGGAGATCCACGATCATCTGCGCGCCGTAATGGTCGCACCGATGACGTGGGGAAGCCGGTCCGCCGGGCCTCCTGGTGCCGGTCAGCTTCGAAGGGGTCAAAGGGCTGATCCTCCTGGAAGTATGCCGGGCGCTGGACAAGCGCCGGCTGGCCAATCACCTCGGTCGGGTCCGTGGTGCGGCGCTGGCGCAGGTGCTTCGGACACTGCGCGAAATGTTCGAGGAATAGGAAAGGCGATGGACGACCGTCAGGCGCGAAACACGATCGATCAGGCTGCTATCTCCGAGCTTCGGAAGAGCGGTCTTGCCGCACGCATTCTGCACCGGCTCGTGGCGCTTCCGGTCGACCTGCTCGCGGTGGTCGGACGCGCCGCATTCTACTGCACATGGCACCTGCTCTATTATATCGGCTGCGCCTTTCGCGCCTTCACTGCATTCATGCTACTCGGCGCGGCCGTGATGATGCTGATGACCGTCGCGGTGCTTGTCAAACCGGATGCGGCACCCATGCCGTTCTGGTTCTTTCCGCTGACGAGCATCGTACTGATCGTCCTCGCCGTCGGCTACAACGTGCTGCTCGACCGCTTCGCGCCGCCAGGCGCTGAAGATCCATTCGACGTCTATCGCCGTCGAAGCGCAAAACGCTGACGCGCCTGCGGCGCGTTGGCGAAATGCGCTGTTCGAGCAAACGGCAAAGGCATATCTTTCGAATGAACCGGAGGGGAAGAAATGTCGAAGATCACCGAGGCGGCTTCCGCCACCGATACTATTCAGGATCATGTGGACGTGGCGCTGTCCCGCCTGCAGCAGGGCTTCAACGGCCGCATTGTCAACGGGTACGGTAGGCATCTATTCCGACCCCTCCATGCGCCGCAGCGACCTCGTGGAGGCGCAGAAGGCGATCGAGGCGGCGCTCGCCGTCATGCGGGCAACGGCTTGGCCGACCAATGCGGAATACGACGCCGACGAGGAAGCTCGCAGCGCCAGCGTCAGCTCGTCTTGACGAAGCGGTTCGGATTGGCTGCGGCGTTCATGTCCTTGCGGCGGAAATAGATCGCCCGGCCGCAGCGGATCGGATCGTGCCCTTGCACGATGATGATCTGCTCGTCCTTGCGCATCTGCTGCGTGATCTCATGCGGCATGATCAGCGGCCGGCGCTGCAGGTTCATGCTTTCGGATCTGCGCGACCCGTTGTTGGATGTCGACCAGCCGACATTGCGCGATTTGCCCTGCACCTCGACGGTCATCTCGCCGCATTGCGCCGACACGTTCCGCGCCGTGTCGAGCGCCTTGATCGCCGCATAGGACGCAAATGCGCATCCGTCGATCCACGACGTCGCGCCGTCCTTGCCGAAATGCCGCTCAAGCTGACCGACCGATTGGTACATCAACATCAGGCTGATGCCGTATTTGCGGCCGCGATCGCGGGCTTCCTCCAGCAAGCGCATGTAGCCGAGGAGATCGACCTCGTCGAGCATGAACAGAGCGCGCCGTGAGAATGCGCCATCGGCCTGCACCATGGCATTGATCAGCGAACCGATGATGACCCGGCCGATGCCCGGATAGGATCGAAGGATCGCGGCCGGGATGTTGAGGAAAACGTCTTTCTTGCCCGAGACGACATCGCGCGACCTGAAGGAGTTGCCGCAGACGAGGGCGGCGTAATTATCGAGCGACAGCCATTGCGTATCCTTCGAGGCGGTCGAATAGACGCCCGAGAATGTCTGCTCGGTCATGTTGGTGAACACCCCCAGCGTCTCGCGGATGAAATCCGACGACGACGTTTCCTGAATCTCCCGAAGCATGGTGAGCACGGAGGGCTCAGGCTCGGAGACGATCTGGCGCAGACTGCGCAGCGATCGCCTGCCGGCATATTCCGGCGACAGCATCACATGCGCGAGCAAACCGGTCAGCAGGTTATGCGCCTGATTCTGGAAATAGCTTCCCGTCGACGTCTCGAAGCGCGCGCTTTCCGACAACAGCATATGGGCGACGGCGACGATGTCCTCTTCCTTGTGCGGCGACGTCTCGATCCAGTCGAGGACGTTGAAGCCGGTCACCGGGTTCGACGGATCGAGCACCATGCACTCGCGTCCGAGCTTGCGCATCCGGTGCTCGACCACCATCGGCGCGACTTCTGTCGACGGATCGAGGCAGATCAGCGGACCGGTATAAAGCAACGCCGTCGGCACCACGTTGCTGGTCGTCTTGAACCCGCCCGATCCGGCAAAAAACAGCATATGGGTGGAATCGAAATCCAGCTTGTAGGTGAGCAGCGCGGCCGTGCCGCCCTTGCCCCATGTCTCGCGATCGGCGGGTTCGAAGGGAACATCCCGGATCGTTTCCCTGTCAACGCGATAGCGCTCTCCGACGACGATCTCGCCGTCGGGCGGAAAGAGCTTTCCCGCCGCTGACATGCTCAGCCAGTCGGCGTCTCCGAAGGTTCCGCGCCGCGCCCGCTTCACGGGATCGGCGACGACGACGGAGATGCGCGAGGAGATGGCGACGAGCACAAAACCGGCGATCGCGCCCGCTACCACGAAGATGTCGAGATAGGAAAGCACGCCGTCCCATGTGGCGGCTCCGGCTTCAACGGCGGGGGCGAGCCTGCCGTATTCGCGCATCGCGTAGAATCCGGCGACCGCGAGAAAGGCGAACAGCGTCACCATCGACACGAGCCGACGGCGATGCAGCGGCAGCGCGAAAACGGTGACGAGGCCCGCGGCCGATCCGAAGATCAGGTTCGGCAATGGCGCGGCCCGCATGAACCAGTAAGCATATTGCGGCGATAGTCCCGCCGCGATCTCCGGCCATCGCCATCCGGTGATGAACATCGTGATTGCCGTCACCGCAATCGGCACAAAGATCAGCGCAATGGCAGGATTGAATTTTCGCTTCGCTGCCATTTGCGGCTTCCCCTGCTTTCGGTTCAGTCTTCCTCGCGCGGCGTTTTCCGGAACGCTTTCGCTCCGAGCGCTCGCAGCCGGTAATGCTCCGGCGTTTGCTCGCGCACCTTGGCGGCTTCGATCAGCACGCCGAGCAGAAATGCACGGTCGGCTGATCTCAGCCCGGCCTTCACGATCAATCCGCCCAAGGCGATTTTCTCGTGCGCGTCGCGTTTGCGATCGTTCGTCACGGCTCTCCTCCGCATCTTTTCAAGCGCCAGAATGCGCTGATCGATCCGTCTAAGCGGGGACACCGCCCGCCCGCTTTGAGCCGTCCCGAAATCGTGCCCCGATCTCCTCGAACAGCGCGTCCAGCTCGGCATCGGAAATGTCGAGTTCGGTCAGCCCTGCTTTGACGGCCGCTTTCGCGAACCGTTCGCTCGCCCTTACTACAAGATTTTTGCGCTTTTCCCGCAGCTTTTCTATCTGTGCGTCAATCTCCGAAATCGAGGTTTTTGCCCGCATTTCAATTCCTTTCGGCTGTTTCGTTGCTTCTTCAGCCGATGATTATACAGCCTGTTATTCCGTAGTAAAATAGGCTATGTTTTCGCACGCTTTCAGCTTGCAATCAGGTCTGCGCCCGGATGGGCGCATCCCGAAAAGCGGTATCGGCCCTGCGGTCCGATTGGTTTGAGGGCGCAATATACGTCGCGGAAGCGACAGGCTTGAAAGGGGTTCGGGATCGCATGGCGATCATGTTCGTTCGGGCACAGGTGATCGGTCGCGGAGCGGGGCGCAGCGTCGTCTCCGCCGCCGCTTACCGTCATCGCACCCGGATGTTCGACGAGCAGGCCGGCACGCAGTTCCGGTACGAGGGGGGCGCGGCCGAGCTGGTGCATGAGGAGCTGGCGCTGCCCGACGTGACCCCGGCGTGGCTGCGCACGGCAATCGACGGGCGTTCGATCGCAGGGGCCAGCGAGGTGCTCTGGAATGCCGTGGATGCCTTCGAGAAGCGGACCGATGCGCAGCTTGCCCGCGAGCTGATCATCGCCCTTCCCGAAGAACTGACGCGGGCCGAGAGTATCGAGCTTGTGCGCGAGTTCGTCCGCGACAATCTCACCTCACAGGGGATGATCGCCGATTGGGTCTACCATGATAAAGACGGCAATCCGCATATCCATCTGATGACCACGCTGCGCCCGCTCACCGACGACGGGTTCGGCGCCAAGAAGGTGGCGGTGCTGGGCGATGACGGCAATCCGCTGCGCGTCGTCACGCCCAAGCGGCCGAAGGGAAAGATCGTCTACAAGCTGTGGGCGGGCGACAAGGAAACCATGAAGTCATGGAAGATCGCTTGGGCCGATACCGCGAACCGGCATCTAGCGCTGGCTGGCCATGACATCCGTCTTGACGGCCGCTCCTATGCGGAACGGGGCCTGGACGGGATCGCGCAGAAACATCTCGGTCCGTCGAAGGCGGCGCTTGCCCGCAAGGGCAGGCCGATGCATTTCGCGCCGGCGGATCTGGCCAGGCGTCAGCAGATGGCCGATCGCCTCGCCGACGAACCGGGCCTTCTGCTGAAGCAGCTCAGCAACGAAAGGTCCACCTTCGACGAACGCGAAATTGCCAAGGCGCTGCATCGATATGTCGACGATCCGGCGGTGTTCGCCAATCTGCGCGCCCAGCTCATGGTGTCGCCCGACCTCGTCACATTGCGCGACCAGAAGGTCGATCCGGATAGCGGAAAGGTGGCAGAGCCTGCGATCTTCACCACGCGCGTCATGCTCCGCACCGAATACGATATGGCGCAATCGGCACGCGCCCTTTCAGCGAGCAGCGGCTTCAAGGTCGATGAGCAGCTCATCCTGCAGGCGATCGAAAATGTCGAGACCCGCAACCCCGAGCGACCGTTCAAGCTCGACGCCGAACAGGTCGATGCGGTCCGGCATGTTGCCGGCGATACCGCGATTGCCGCTGTCGTCGGTCTGGCCGGCGCGGGCAAATCCACGCTTCTCGACGCCGCCCGGATCGCCTGGGAGGCCGATGGCCGGAAAGTGGTCGGCGCGGCTCTCGCCGGCAAGGCGGCGGAGGGACTGGAGGATTCCTCCGGTATCCACTCGCGCACGCTCGCCGCGTGGGAGCTTGCCTGGGCCGACGGGCGCGACCGCCTCGGCAAGGGCGATGTGCTCGTGGTCGACGAGGCGGGCATGGTGTCGTCGGAGCAACTGGCGCGCATCGTGAAAATAACCGAGGAGGCGCAGGCAAAGATCGTGCTCGTCGGCGACGCCATGCAGCTCCAGCCCATCCAGGCCGGCGCTGCGTTCCGTGCCATTGTCGAGCGGATCGGCTTTGCCGAACTGGTCGGCGTGCGCCGCCAGAGGGAACAATGGGCACGCGATGCGTCCCGCCTCTTTGCGCGCGGCAAGGTCGAGGATGCCCTCGACGCTTATGCGAAGCGGGGGCATATCGTTCAAACCGAAACGCGCGATTTCGCGATCGAGCGCATTGTCGCCGACTGGACAGCGGCGCGCGCCGACATGCGGACAAAAGCCGAAGCGGAAAGCCGGCAGCTCACCGGCTCGGAGCTTCTTGTGCTCGCCCAGACCAATGACGATGTGAAGAAGCTCAACGCCTCCATTCGCGACGTCATGATCGCGCAGGGTGAGCTTGTCGACAGCAGCGCTTTCGATACCGAGCGGGGCAAGCGGGAATTCGCGGCGGGCGACCGCATCATCTTCCTTGAGAACGCCCGTTTTGTCGAAGCCAGAGCGCAGCATCTCGGCCCGCAGGCCGTCAAGAACGGCATGCTCGGAACGGTGACCTCCGCACAATCGGACCGGGGCGAGACGGTACTTTCCGTCCGCCTCGACAATGGCCGCGATATCGTCTTCTCCCAGGGGAGCTACCGCAATATCGACCATGGCTACGCGGCCACCGTTCACAAGTCACAGGGCGCGACCGTCGACAGGACGTTCGTTCTGGCGACCGGCATGATGGACCAGCATCTGGCCTATGTGGCAATGTCGCGCCATCGCGACCGCGCCGATCTCTACATGGCCGCCGACGACTTTGCGCCTCGGATCGGACCGGGTGGCAGCCGCCGTGTCGATCATGCCGCCGGCGTCACCGGCGAGCTGGTCGAGACCGGAGAGGCGCACTATCGCGACGATCAGGATTCCAAGCCGATCCCCTATGCCGACGTGAAGACCGATGATGATGAAGTGCATCGCGTCTGGGGCGTCAGCTTGCCGAAGGCGATCAAGGACGCAGGCGTCGGTCTCGGAGAAACGGTGACCTTACGCAAGGATGGCACCGAGAAAGTCACCGTCACGGTGCCGGTTGTCGATGCCAAGACCGGCAAGAAGACATTCGAGGAGCGCGAGGTCGAGCGCAATGTCTGGACGGCTAACCAGCTCGAAACGGCCGAGCAGCGCACCGAGCGCCTGGACCAGGAAAGCTATCGGCCCGCTCTGTTCAAGCAGCTCGTCGAACGCCTGTCGCGCTCCGGCGCCAAGACCACGACGCTCGATTACGAGAGCGAGGCCGGCTACCAGGCCCAGGTTGCCGACTTCGCGCGCCGTCGCGGCATGGACCATGCCTCCGAGGTGGTGGCCGGGATGGAGGAGGGGGTCGAGCGGCGGCTGTCGTGGATTTCCGGGCAGCGCCAGCGCGTCGCAAAGCTGTGGGAGCGCGCCAGCGTCGCGCTTGGCATGACGATCGAGAAGGAGCGTAGCGTTTCCTATAGCGATCAGGCGCTCACGCCGTCCCAAACGGCGACCGCGGGCACGCCGGCAAGCACTGCGCTCCTTCCGGCCGAGACGACCTTTGCCCGGTCGCTCGAAGAGGATGCGCGCCGCCAGCAGCTTGCCTCACCGCGATGGAAGGAACGGGAAGAAGCGATCGCCCCGGTTCTCGATCGCATCTATCGCGATCCGGAGTCAGCCCTTCAGCGGCTGAACGAACATGCTTCCGACTTTCGTGCCGATCCGCGCCGGCTTGCCGAAGACATCGAGCGCAATCCGGATATGCTCGGCGCTGTGCGCGGCAGTCCTCATCTCGTCGATGGTCAGGCAGCGCGCAAGGAGAGGTCCGAGGCGCTCGCGGCTGCCGGCGAGCTGGCGCCGCTGGCGCGCGGCCACGCGGAAGCCTTCAAGGCGGACCAGAGCCGCTTCGGGATCCGCGAACATTCCCGGCGCGCACATATGGCTCTGTCAGTGCCGGCGCTTTCGCCCAACGCCGCTGCGCGCCTCGCCGAGATCGAGGCCATCCGCGACAAGGGCGGCGGCGATGCTTACAAGACCGCCTTCGCACTTGCCGCCGAGGATCGCAGCGTCATCCAGGAGATCAAGGCCGTCGACGCGGCGCTGACCGCGCGCTTCGGGTGGAGCGCGTTCACGGTCAAAGCCGACGAGTTCGCCGAAAAGCATGTCGCCGAGCGCATGCCGGACCATCTGGCCGACGATCGCCGCGAGGAATTGACGAAGCTGTTTGCCGCCGTGCGCCGCTTCTCGGCGGAGCAGCATATTTCCGAGAGCCGCAATCCCGCCCGCGCCGTCGCGCCTGCCGCCTACGATCCGTCGCAAGCGCCTGCCGCCAACCAGCGTCCGGCCCTGCCGATGCTGGCAGCTGTTACCGAGTTCAAGACCACGGTCGACGAGGAGGCCAGGGAGCGCGCCGTCGGCTCCGGGCGCTACAAGCAGGAGCGGGCCGCCGTCGGCGAAGCCGCTGTGAAGGTCTGGCGAGATCCGGCTTCGGCGCTCGCCACCATCGAGGACCTGCTTCAGCGCGGCATCGATCCGGACCGCGTTGCGCGCGCGATCGCGAACGATCCCTCCGCCTACGGCCCGCTGCGCGGCAACGACCGCGTCATGGACCGGCTGCTGGCGCCTGGCCGGGAACGGAAGGAAGCGCTTGCGGCTGTCGAGACCGTTTCGGAGCGCATGCGGACGATGGGCAGGACGTGGCAAACGGTTATCGATGCCGAAAAACAGACCGTGACGGCCGATCGCAACCGGATGGCAATCCCGGTTCCGGCGCTCTCCGAGCGCGCCGAGGCCGAGCTGAAGCGCTTGGCGGCGGCGGTCGAGAAGACCCCCACCGATCTGACGAAACTTGCCCGCGCCCTCGATAAGTCCGTGCGGGCGGAGTTCGCCGCCGTCAGCAAGGCGCTCGATGCGCGCTTCGGGCCGAATGCCATTGCCCGTGGCGACAAGGACGTGATCGACCGGGTCCCGGCGGCGCAACACAAAATCTTCGAGGCGATGCAGGTCCGCCTGCGCGTCCTGCAGAACGCCGTGCGGGCCGACCGGGCGCAGGCGGTGATCGCGGAGCGGCAGAACCGTGCGCTCAACCAGGCGCGCGGAAGGACGATCTGACAGGAAAACACAAGGAGGCCGACGCACCATGGCTGAAGACATCCCATACGACGCGATCGTGCGCGCGGAGATCGCGATCGAGGTCCTGAACAAGGCCAGGGGCCTGGTTTCGGCGCGCGTGACCGAGATTGAAGATGCCGATCCCGCCGCCGCCGAGACGCTTCGGCGCAAGCGGCGCGAGTTGCTGGCGATCCAGAACGGCATCCGCGTCGGTGACGATGAGCATATCGAGGCGGTCATCGCGGAATGGGGGCCGCGCGTGAAGGATCCAGCCCGGTTCTGGCGCGAGCTGTAGCCATGGCGGACCGATCCGATCAGGGACGGCTCTCCGACGCCGAAAACGAGCGCATCTTCCGGACCGAAATCCTGCCTGACTATCTGCCGGCCGAAACCAGCCGTGCCGACAGGCCGGTCCTCGTCATTCTCGGCGGTCAGCCGGGCGCCGGCAAGACCGCGTTGCTCACCTCGAGCCAGACGGAATTGGAAGAGCAGGGGCCGACGATCCGCATCGTGGGTGACGATCTGCGCTCCTACCATCCCGCCTTCAGCTCGCTGCAGGCGGCCGATCCCGAGCGGGCGTCCCGTCACACCCAACTCGATGCTGGCCGGTGGACGGAAAAGCTTCTCGCGGTCGCCACCGAACGCGGTGTGAACGTCGTCTTCGAGACGACCATGCGGACACCGGACAATGTGGCTCGTGTGGTCGAAAAAGGGAGGGAGGCGGGCTATCGGGTCGAGGCGCGCATCGTCGCCGTCAATCCGAGGGTCAGTTGGCAGGGTTGCCTTTATCGGTTCGAGGAGATGCACCATGCCGGAGAGGCGGCACGGATCCCGCCCCGAACGGTGCATGACGCCGCTGTCGCGGGGCTTGCCGCAAGTCTCGATCGTATCGAACGTGACCAGCTCGCCGACCGTGTCGTCATCCGCTTGCGAAATGGCGCCACAGTCTACGACAACGAGGTTGCCGACGGCCGGTGGCGGGCGACGCCCGAGGCCGTGTCCAGGCTCGAGGACGCCCGCAATCTCGTGATGTCCCGCCAGGAGAGCGAGACTTTCGCCGCGACCTGGCTGAAGGTGATCGCGCGCATGGAAGCACGCGGCGCGCGTGCCGAACTGGTCGACGAAGCCCGTGCCCTTTCGCAGCAGGATCTCGCCTGGCTCGCCGTGGAACGGCGCAAGACCGATCAGGGTGATGACGAGATGCGCGCGCGATCGATGAAACCCCAGATCGGGGAGGGACCCGCCATCGGGCCGGCCATGGCAGAAGACGAGCGGCAAGATCGCGATAGGGAGGAGCGCCGACGCCCGCCGCCATCGGCCCGCGCCAGCGATGCCGACGTTCTTATTCCCGGCCGGAACCTGCCCGATCTGGGCGCGGCCGAGATCGGTGACGCGCTTTCCCGATCCGTCAGGCTCGCCGAAAAGCGGGCCGAGATCGAACGCCTGTCCGTGCTCGTCTATGGCAGCGCGACGGCTGTCTCCCCATCGCTGCAGAATATCGACGGCGCGGCCGCGGGGTCTGTCGCCGGCGACGACGTCCGAACCGGCAAGCTCGGCCCGCTCGCCGGAGAGGGCAGGAGGTTCCTGCGCGCCGAAAGCCCGGAGCGGCAGGCCGCGAAGGCACATCTGCCCCAGCTCGCAGCAGCCATGGAAGACTATGGCCGGTCGGTCGACTTCGAACGGCATCGCGTCGAGACGATGCATCGCGAGGAGCAGTTCCGGCAGCGCCAGGAAGTCCGCCGCCCGTCCGAAGCGCTGGCAACCGTGCTCGACGTTCCGGCGCATGAGCAGGCCAGGCGGCTCGCCGCCTCTCCGGACCTGCGGCGGGAGCTGGACAGGATCTCGACCTCGATCAACCGGCGGCTCAATGTCGACGAGCGTAAGGCGCTCTCGATCGGCAACGCAGCTGAATTGTCGAGGTCTCTTGCCGTTTCGCGGGAAGAGGCGGACAATCTTGTCAAGTTTCATGCCCAGACACAGGCCGCGCAACAGTTAAATCATGCGTTCCGCCAGCAGCAGGCTAGGTCCAGGACCGAAGCCATGGGGTTCAGGCGATGATGTCGCGACCGCCCGGTGGCTGCATTTCGATTTCACGAACCAGCTCCGTTTAAACGCTCCAGCCATATGGTGTGGCGTGGACAATCGCTTGGCAAACAGAAAGAGCCGAATTTGCGGCGGCGGGGTCGCCAGCGGAACGAAAACCTGCCGCGAAGGACCACTCAGAAGCCCGCTGCGGTATTCCCGACGCCAGCGGGTCAGCAGGGACCGCGATGGTCCATAGCGTCGTGCCGCCGCAGAACCCTGGCGAAAACTCTGCAGGCTTTCCTCTACGATCCGGATCTTCTCTTCGTCCGTCCAATCCCGCCGGCGGCCAAGATCGTCGGCAGCAAGAACCTCAATGGGTGAAATCGCTGTAGTGCATGACATAAGCCATGGACTTAAAGCCAATCACCAAACTTGGGCAGACGGCCTTCGGGAAGGGATACAGCTGATCGCCGGTGCACCTGATACAAGCTCAGTCGTCCAATTCGCCAAGGGCCGGCGTCGCGCCAGTTTTAGGTTGCAAACTTAAACCAATCGCGCAATATCGGGGAATGGTTTTAAAATTAAACCATACCCGATATTTAAGGAGAAGAACGATGAGTGACCTTTTGGATCTGGCCATCGAGGCACATGGCGGTCAGCAGCGTTGGGATGAACTTAGCGAACTGAGGGCGCACGCGAATATTGGCGGCGCAGTCTGGCACGTGAAGGGCTGGCCGGACGCTTATGCGGACATACACGCGACCATACATACGAAGCAGGCTCACACGGAGTTCGCGCCATTCCTGAAAGAAGGGCAATACTGCGTGTGGGAACCGGCTCAGACGTCGGTGGTCTCTGGCAGCGGCGAGATCCTCAGCAAGTTTGAAGAGCCTCGTGCGTCATTTGCCGGACATTCACTGATGACCCAGTGGAACGAGCAACAGCTCGTCTATTTCACTGGCTACGCGATGTGGACCTATCTGACCACTCCATTTCTGTTTGCAATGCCCGGGTTCGAAAGTCGCGAGGTTGAGCCGTGGGATGAAGGGGAGGAGACCTGGCGCAGGCTGAAGGTTACTTTTCCGACCTCGGTGCCAAGCCATTCGAAGGAGCAGACTTTTTATTTTGGCGCTGACGGTCTCCTGCGACGACACGACTACAGTGTCGAGATCATGGGCGGGACTGCCAGTGCCAATTATGCGACCGAGCACAAGGAGTTCGGCGGTATCGTCTTTCCGACAAAGCGCCGGGTCTATTCAACGGGGCCGGACAACCGCCCGAACCTTGACCGGGTAGCCGTGTCAATTGACCTCCTCACCATTGAAGTTGCGTAAAGGGTTTGGCATGGATACGATCTGCCGAACATCTTTAACGGCGCCGACAATCCGATGCGCTGGTCCGGTGAGCGACCTATGACGCCCTCCTCGCACCCCATCATCGCCCCAAGCCGCGGACTGCGGAGCGTCTACATCAATGCTGGCCACGGCATGCTGGGATGGACGCTTTCTTTGGGTTCGGCGAGGCGGGCTGCGGATATGATCCACGCAGCTGAGATAGATTGACACAACACCCACACGACGGCAGAGGCATGGAACCATCGTTTCGCGCTCATAATTCCCGGATGAGACGAGCCGATCAACTGTTGCAGCTGTTGCCAGCGTCAAACCTCGAGCTATCACAGCGGCGTCTCGTGCAATTGGGAACGTTGGTGAGTGGCGAGGCCTCACGCTCGGCTATCTTTAAGAGCTTAATCTGGGTTGCCTCTCCTCCGCCTCTCGCGCGCAGCGATCACTCAATGAGCCGAATTTCTCACCGCGAATGACGATCAGGCGAAAGCCAATGGCCGCCTTCCACTACCCGACATCACTAAAAAACTGTCTGAGCTAGCCATCGGACCCGTAGCTCGCATTGGGAACGAGAGCCTGCCGCCCGGCGCGCTCGAGTATCGAATTCCCTTCGCCGCCAGCGATCCGCGAGAGAAAACAGTTGCAAACTTAAACCTCTTCTGCTTTGGTTGCAAATATAAACCAATGCTAAGCGGCATAGAGGGATAAGGAGATTTCCTATGAATGACGCAACACGCGGACTGGCCGTTATCACTGGCGCGTCCACTGGCCTCGGAGCGATCTACGCGGATCGCCTAGCGCGCCGGGGTTACGATCTGTTGCTGGTTGCCCGCGACAAGGCGCGTCTTGCCGCGGTTGCCGAAAAACTTACGCAGAGCACAAACCGGTCTGTCGAAATCCTTAAGATCGATTTGACCGATAGCGTCCAAGTCGCGGAACTCGCGCGCAGGATCGAAGATGACAGCTCTCTCTCGCTGCTGGTGAATAATGCTGGAATGAGTCTGCACGGGACCCTTGCCACCTCCGAGGCCGACGAAGTGAGCCGACTCCTTGCGCTCAACGTTGTCGCGCCCACCTTGTTGGCGCAAGCGGCGGTCAAGGCGCTCACCAAGCGGGGAAGGGGCGGCATCATCAATCTGTCGTCGGTTCTGGCTCTGGCGCCCGAAAGGTTCGAAGGCACCTACAGCGCCAGCAAGGCTTTCCTGCTCAACCTGAGCCAGAGCCTCACCGCTCAATTCAAGGATACTGAGGTGCGCGTCCAGGCAGTTCTTCCCGGGGCGACTCGTACAGAAATCTGGGAGCGCTCGGGAAAGGACATCAACGCTTTCCCGGCGGACTGGGTGATGGAGGCGGATAATCTGGTCGACGCCGCGCTCGCAGGTTTCGATGCGGGCGAGACGATTACCATCCCGCCTCTCGCTGATGAGGGCCAATGGAACAAATTCCAGGCAGCAAGACTGGCGATGGGACCAAACCTATCCCGCCGCGACGTCGCAGAGCGCTACCTAGTCAAGGCCACGTTGTGAGGGTAGCCCGCTCGCTGAGCCCGAGCCTTGATCACTCACCGGATCAACGCGTTGCCTCTCTCTATGACTTCGCGACCTGACCGCAATCCATACCTGCAGATGGTCGCGGGTTTAAGCCCAATGAATATTCAACACGCATCTGGAAAGGAAGCTGATGTCTCAACCTGAAAAAGAAGGGCTTGTCCTTGTGACGGGGGCTACGGGGCGACATGGGGGAACGTCCGCATATGTCGTCAGATCGCTGATCGATAAGGGAAAGGCAGTCCGTGTACTGGCTCGAACGCGAAGCGAACGGACGGAGGCACTGGCGGCGCTTGGAGCCGAGATCGTACTGGGTGACTATAACGACCAATCAAGCCTACTTGCTGCTTTCGATGGAGTTGACACAGCGACGTTCACCTACCCGATAGCGGACGGCATCATTCCCGCAGCTGCATCGTTTGCGGCGGCAGCCCGGGCACAGAATAAACGACCTCGTATCGTCGTAATGTCAATGGCGGTTTCTCATTCTGCCAGCCCGAGCCATCTCGGCCGCGCCCAGTGGCTGGCGGAGGAGGTCCTTATGTGGTCCGGCCTCGATGTCTGTATTTTGCGGGTGGCCGCCCTCTTCTTCGAAAATATCGTAGCGCTTCATGCTCACTCAGTTCGAGAGAACGATTCCTTCGGAAATAGTTTCGCCGATGCGCCGGTACCGTGGATCAGCGGCCTGGATGCCGCACGATTGGTACTTATCGCCGTGCTTCAACCCGACGTGTTCAGCAGCCCGGCAGTCCATTATCCGCCTGGTGCTGAGCTTCGAACGCACCGTGAGATCGCTGCGCTACTCTCTGAAACCTTGGGGCGACCAATCCGGTTCGACGCGCTTCCACAGCAAGAGTGGACGGCTTCGTTGGTGGCTCTCGCGTCTCGCGATCAATCCGGCGTTGTCAATCCAGACATGGCCAAACATATCTCCGCTGTGGGCGCAGCGCTAGCTTCGGCCAAGGCACCTATCCGCCCGCCGGACGCTGCTGAACTCCAGAGCCTGACGGGCGAGCCCCCGCTTTCCCTCCACGCGTTCCTGGCCAATCACCGGCACGCCTTCGAGCAGTTAGCATTCACGCAGGCGACGAGACCAGCCTAACAGCTTCGTCGACTTGCCTTCTCCCACCATCAATGACAGCGATGCCATGGACAATCGTCAGCCTCAAACCTCCCAGTCGGACGCGCCAACAGCCGGGAACAGCGTGACAGGCACGGCCGCCACGCCGCCCGGATCGGCCAAACCCAGGGTGCCACCACTCACGCCAGCCGCACTCCGCATGCTCGCGGTGAGCCTCTCGGGGTCGTTTCTGGTAAGCCTATCAGCCCAGTTTCCATCCACAAACATTGCCGATCTTCAGGGGGCCTTCGGTTCGACGCCAGACGAGGCTTCGTGGATATCCACGGTGTATACCATGGCCAGCTTTGCCGGCATCGTTGTTTCCGGTCCGATGATCAAAGCGATCGGCATGGGCCGATACATGGTCGCCAATTCTCTGATTGTGGCAGTAACGGCTCTAGTCTGTTCCCATGTCATGCCGCTTCCGTGGATTCTGGCGCTCCGGACGCTGCAGGGCTTTGCCGCAGGCGGATTCGGTCCTGTCGCGTTCATCGCCGTGTTCATGGTCTGTGGAGGGGCACGCCTTCCGCATGGCCTAACCGTCCTGGCGTTTGTACTGCTGTTTCCGGTAACCCTCGGGCCGATTGTTTCCGCTCTGGTGGAGGAATATTTCGGCTGGAGCGGACTCTTTCAACTCCAGGCGATCTTTGGGGCCTTGCTGGCGTTCGCATCGTCGAAATGGTTACCGCTGAACCCTGGAGATCGCACGGCGCTAAGGACAGACTGGTTGGCAATCGCGGTGCTCATCCTCGGGCTGTCCATGCTCATGCTGGTTCTCAGCCAAGGTACGAGACGTTTCTGGTTTGAAAGTGGCATGATCGTGTCGTGTACGGCTATCAGCGCGGGCGCATGGGCGGCGTTTGTATTCCTGTGCCGGGTTTCACCGGCGCCGATCATAACGCCGGGCACGCTGTTGCTCAGGAAGTTCTCGGTTCCTATCATTTTGAATCTTGTTTTCCGCGCCGGCTTCGTCGTGACGAGCTATCTTGTTCCCCAGTTTCTGGGCCTCGCTCAAGGCTATCGGCCTATCCAGATAGCTGGGCTGCTGTCTTGGGCCGCGCTCCCGCAAGCGGCGGCGCTCCCCCTTGTTTGGTTTCTGCTTCACAAGCTGGACAGTCGGTGGATCATGGGCCTCGGGCTAGTCTTCTGTGGTGCCGGAACAGCGCTCGTCACGGATACGACAGCACAGTTCGCGGCCAATCAGTTCCAATGGGCGATTGCAGCGTTTGCCATCGGCCAGATGTTCTTTCTGGTGCCCAATCTGGTCGTCGGGGCAAGTTCGCTCAGGCCGTCGGATCTGCCAACCGCCTCATTGGCGTTCAATATGACGACGTTGGGAGGCACCACGCTTGGTGTTGCGATCGTATCAAACCTGGTTACCGAACGCGAGAAATTCCATTCAAATGTTTTGGTGGAAAATGTGTCGGTCTTCCAAAGCATCGACGCCGACCGGCTATCTGCGATAGCAACCGCGCTTGGCGGCCGGCTGATCGACGACGATGCGGCGATGCGCGCTGCGGTGTCCAATGTCGCGGCCGTTGTACGCCGGGAGGCTTGGGTCCTTTCCTATAACGATGGGTTCCTCTTAGTTGCTGCAGTGTTGGCGTTAAGTGCGCTCGGCGTCATCTGGATGGGCCGGTGTGCACCGATTGAGCGACATTTCCTTAACGGATCATTACAATCATGAAACACGCAACAACAATCATCAGCGCTGGAGTGATATTCTTTGCGGTCTCAGGACTTGCCATGGCAGTCATGGCCCCAGGTCGCATGATTGCCCGTTGGTCTGCGGAGACCACTGACAATGCCTATATCCGCGGCGAGATCACGCCTATTAGCCCCAAGATCACAGGTTATCTTGCCGAAGTCGCCATTGAGGACAATCAAGCGGTGCGGAAAGGAGACGTCCTCTTCCGAATCGAGGATAGGGACTACCTCGCCCGCGTTCATCAGGCAGAAGCTACCCTGAATTCGAAGCGGGCGGCGATTGGCAATCTCGATTCCCGGCTGGATCTCCAACGTACGATGATCCAGCAAGCCGAGGCTGCACTTGATGGTGCAGAGGCTGATGCCAACAGGGCGCTACAGGACAAGACCCGTACGCAGGAACTCAGGCGCACGGGAACGGCGTCCCAGGCGGCAATGGAACGCGCAGATGCCGAATCTCGCAAAACCGCATCGGGCGTTGCCGAGGCGCGTGCCAACCTCGCGGCAGCCCGAAGCCAGCTGGAAGTGCTTGAAAGTCAACGTCCGCAGCTCATGGCGGATATTGATGTCGCCGAGGCTGCGGTGGAACTCGCAAATACCGAGCTTGACGCAACAGTGATCCGAGCGCCGGCGGACGGGCGGGTGAGCGAGCGCCAGGCCCGTGTGGGACAGTATGTGCGCCCAGGTACACAGATGATCGCGCTGGTCTCATCGGCGGTATGGGCGGTCGCGAACTTCAAGGAAACTCAGTTGCGTTCGATAAGGGTTGGCGATGAAGCCCTGGTTTCCGTGGATGGCGTTTCGGGAGCACCGTTTCGTGCACAAGTGGAAAGTGTCTCACCGGCAAGCGGGGCGCAGTTCGCGTTGTTGCCTCCGGATAACGCGACAGGCAACTTCACCCGCATCGTGCAGCGAATCCCAGTAAGGCTCGTCTTTGCCTCCGATGACAACGATACCCGCGTCGAGAATCTGCGCCCCGGCATGTCCGCCATCGTGACGCTCACTGATCGCAACGTCGCTCAAGTGCACAACAACCCATAGGGTCGACCGAATCGCAACGAGCACAATTGATTACTCCACGCTCGACACACGATCAGACATGGTTTAAATTAGAAACCATAGCCCTATGTTCAGGAGGAATGCATGAAAGGAAAGCGCACCGACTTGGGACAGGCAAACTGCGGGGTAGCGCGCACCCTACAGATCATTGGTGACTGGTGGTCGCTTCTTATCGTGCGTGACGCGTTCAGGGGCGCCCAGCGGTTCAGCGAGTTTCAGCGCAGTCTGGGGCTTGCGAAAAACATTCTCTCAAGCCGCCTCAAAAAACTGGTCGACGACGGCATTTTCGTCATCCAGCCCGACCCCGATTCCGCTTTGAGCCATCGATATGTGCTCACCCCGAAGGGGGAGCAGCTTCACGTTATTCTTATTGCGCTCTGGCAATGGGGTGAGGCGCATTGCTTTGGCCCGGGAGAACTCGGCATAGAAATGGTGGACAAGCTGGAGGGACAGCCTCTCGCCCCGCTCGAGCCCTTGTCTCTGGGGGGCAGAACCGTGGGGCCCCGCGACTTTCACCTCGCCCCGAAGCGATCAGTAACAACCACCACTCGAAAGAGTGCAGGAGCATAGTTATGGACCGACTCCTAGCGTATGGCACCGAGGAAGCCCGGACGCGATCCTTCGGCTTGGTTTCGCCCGAAACAGCCGCCCGGTTAACGGGCCTGGAGTTGCTGCAGGGGCTGCTCGACGGCAGTCACCCCGAGCCTCCGTTTGCGGAGGTCGCGGATATCTGGCCGGCTTCCGTAAAGCGCGGAAGCATCATCTTCGAAGCACGTCCATCCGCTCGCTTCTTCAATCCAATGGGCGTGGTGCATGGGGGCTGGACGGCAATGCTTCTAGATTCGGCTATGGGATGCGCTGTGCATTCCGCTCTCGGAGTAGGCCAGAGCTACACGACGACCGACCTGCACACCACGTTTGTGAAGGCGGTGCGTGACACCACCGGGCGGATTCGCTGCGAAGCGAATTTGCTGCATTTGGGCAGGCGCACAGCGACCGCGGAAGGGCGCGTCTACGATTCAGATGGTACGCTGCTCGCGCATGGTTCTGAGTCATGTCTGATCTTTTCGACGACGCCCGGGTCCGGTTGAACGGCGCCAATGGGTCTCCAAAGGCCGTCCTGACGAACGCGAGTGATCGAGCGCGATTTCCTTCTTGTGGGGGCGAGGTCGAGATGGACGTTGTGCGACCGCATATTGGCCGCTACGGCGCTGCTGCCATGAGTCCCTTTGCCCTCATGCACTTCTGCCCGAGTGATTAGCAAGGGGAGAAAAATGGCACAGCACATGTTGCGACAAGGTGGGCGGAGCGCCCGCGTTGAGGCAGACCTCTACCGGGCGGGCATTATCGACGATCTATCGACACTCATCGGCCGCAAACTCGACCTGCACCGAAGACCGAAGCGTGCCCACGATCCGGGTGATGTTGTATGGCTGATAGTTGACGAAGCGGACACGATTGTCCTGTGGTCGGCGCCGCGCGGGACATCCAGTCCGTACGCGGACGACGCGAGTAGGATTGCAGGGATTATCCCTGCGGCCAGGCGCTTGCTGTTCAATTGATGGTCTCCGGATCCGCCCGATACTCGCTGACGACGAATCCGAGCTGGTTCACCAGCCGGTCGGTCGAGGACATTGGGGACTCTTTTGGAAAGTGACGGCGTTGACCAGGCCGCTCTGGAAATTATGCGATGATGACGATCCCGGCGCGTTGCCCGAAGCGTCGCATTTCGAGCAGAAGGGCATCGTCCTTGCCGATGTCGATCTCCTCGAGCACGTCGAAATCATCCTCGCCGACGCGATCTTCGAACAGCACGAGACACCGTTCCGGATCGCACTGCCTGGAGGTCCAGATCAGCCCGTCGAGCTCCGGTCGCGCCTCATGAAGTGCCTTTGCCCAGAGGGCGGTTCGGGCATAGCTCGACTTCGGCGTCTCGATGATCTGGCCGCGGTCGATGCCCCAGAGCTTCAGGTCAGGAGCAAAGAGTGCGGCAACCTGCAGATCACGCTTCGGCGAAATCCGGCTGGCGGTCCTCGCTTCCACGTCATTCAAGCGCACGGTCTTGAATCTTGCGGCCGGATCGATGTCGTGGAAGATCGATTCGAAAGCGGCCGTTTCCCGGCTGGTGGCGGCGTAAAGCGTTGCGACACAGCCGCCAGCCGCGTCCTGAAAGGGGGCGAAGCGGGTCGGCTGTCCCTTGCAGGGGTTGAACTGAGCGGGCCGGAAGGCGGACAGATGATTGCGATGGAGGACGCTTCCGGCTGTGAGTGTTTGGGCGTTAACGGTTGGAAACGGATCGGGCGGCAGAGGCAGCGGGGATGTCACCCGACCACCTCTTGCCCTTCACGCTCGGCCGCTTCGATCACGGCCTTGGCGTTGTCGAGCACGTCGACCGGTGCCTTGTCGCCCAGCCAGCCATTGGTCGACACGAACCAGAACGCCTTCTGCCATCCAGACAGGTGCGCGGGCAGCGCCTTCAGCACCTTCTTGATCGCCGGATGTGGCCGCCCGTCGCGGAACTGGAAGGCGGGATAATATTCGGTGCCACGATGAAGGACGGAGAAGATCTCGCCATTCTTTTTCCACCGCGCGGCGGTCGCATAGGGGTTCTTCGTCTGCAAGCCAGCCTTGGCGCCGATCTCGGCGCTTGTCAGTTGCGGAACTTCCGAAATAAACTTGTCGCGCAGTTCCAGATTGTCCGCCGCAAGCGCTCCCCGCGCTACCGACAAATCATCGGGCAGCATGAGATCGGCGAGCTTGCTGATCGTCGCTTCGAACCGGCTTTCGTCCAGGTTCTCGGACACGCGCACCAGCGTCTCGAGGAAGCTCCTGACGGCGCTCCGCTCGCCTTCGGCCAGTCCCGGCTTGAGCTGCAGGAGCACGGACCTGCCGCTCGCGAAATCCGCAAAGGCGTCCGCCAGCTTGTCGAACTCGATTCGACCCGCTCCCTCCGTCATAAGATCGGGCAGCACAGCTTGCTCGACGCTCTGCCGGAACGCCCTGACCAGGGCATCATGGAACTTCTGATCGTCCGGCTCGCGTGTCGCTGCGGTCCGGAGCGCCCGCCTGGCGCGCGGCACGTTTCGATCACCAGGCGGCGGGACAACCCGGTCGATCATCAGGAATTGGGAAATGAGCGCTTCGGTCATGATCCACACATGAGATAGATTAGTTATATCTCCATATCATGTATGTCACGTCGTGTCGACTGCAAGACCTGTTCCAGTCGATTCCGCGCGTTTGCGACCGTGGTCGAGCCGTGAGCACCCTGCTTACGCGTGAGTGGATGGATCACACCGATCCCTGGTCCTCGATCCGCACACGTCGAACGCGCGTGAAGATCGGGGGCAAGATCGGGTGCTCCTCATAGCGCAGCTTGTCTTCGTAGAGATCTTTTCCGGGCCGTGTCAGAAACCGGATCTCGCTCCTGGTCACGAATGAGGGAGCCAGATCGAAGAACACTGCTGCCGCGATAAGAATAACCATGACGGTGAGAACGACAAGTCCAACGCTTCTGGCCACATCAGGCTCTAATCCTAAGCCTTCTGCGTTGCTCTGAAGCCGCCACAAGATAATGAACGTCGCCGGGACGAGGCCATACGACCACCACGACATCGGCGAGCGGAGGGCATAGGAAAAATCGCGCTTGATCGCCATGATGTCAGCTTGATCTCGTTCGTCCTTCAGGCTGAGTTTGTCTTTCAGATTCATTATTTTATGCCCTCTAATAGCCCTCATTTATAGTAACCCTAAGTGGTAGTAATAACAATCGAGACATATAAAAATCACAATCCGCCTTGTGACAAACGATTCTAAAATGAACATTGAATCAATGTTATAGGGCATTTCAATGCTGGATGCCCAGGAGCCAAATAGTCTTGGATTTCCGGTTGGTCACCCACCCCTGGGTCTGCGGCAACGAATGGTCGTCGCGGCGAAGTGCCTGCGCCGAGGTGACCCCGTTTATTCTCCGGGTTGATCCAGGGGCTTCAGAGGAGTGATCGTGCTGTATGAATTGCACGGGAGAGAACATGAATGACAGAAGCAGCCTGCGAGTATTTCTATACGCTTTCGGTTGGCCGTTGGGGCTCTGCCTCGCTCGGCTACTTTGACACCTGGGAAGAGGCGCGAGACGGAGCAGTCGCACTTCGCCATGATCTGATCGGCGAAAGTGAAGAAACCGCCCCGATACCGGATATGCAGATCGAAAAGATTCTCGTCGCCCCAATGACGAGGAAGAACCTGATGCATCTGTTGGAACATGGTGTCGAAAAGCTCATTCGAAATCGAGAAGTCGTCGAGACCGTCAAAGAACCGCAGCGCGAGCACATCGAGGCTGAGACCACCGTTTCGTAGGTAGACCGGCATATGCGCCTTTATCATTTCACGTCCGAGAAATACGGCCTGCTTGCCCTCGAACAACACAGGCTCAAGATAGCCCGCATCGATGAGCTGAACGATCCGTTCGAACTGCTCGGCTGGAACCTTCGCGACAAGGAGGTGCGTGCCAAGCTGCGGCGCTGGAAGAGCGAACGGAACGCCGAATTGGGCCTCTTGTGCTTCAGCCGGAAATGGTCGCACCCGCTTCTCTGGGGCCACTATGCCGACAAGCACAAGGGCATGGCGATAGGCTTCGACGTACCGGACGATGACACTTACAGCCCCGTCGACTACCATCCCGAACGCTTTCCGATCTCCCTCGACCGGCCGTTCGGCGAAAGCGATCTCGAGCGGCTTTTGCTGAGCAAGTTCACCGCCTGGCGCTACGAGACCGAATATCGTTGCTTCCTCCCACTGAGCGGCCGAACGCCGGAGGACGGTCTCTATTTCGAGCCGTTCTCCGATGAGTTGAAGGTGGCAGAGGTCATTGTCGGCGATCGCTGTGGCGTTAGCCGCGCGCGGTTGGCCGAGGCGCTCGGACCCGACCACGCGTATGTCACGTCGTTCAAGGCGCGGCCGGCATTCGGTTCGTTCAAGGTTGTCCGAAACCGCAGCAACGGACTTTGGAGCTGAAGGCCGGACAGCGCTCGGATCGAACCGGCTACTCCTTGTCGAGCAGCCCTTTCCAGATGAATGCGCCGGCGGCCGCGCCGATTAACGGAGCGATCCAGAACAGCCAGAGCTGGCCGAGCGCAGCCGTATCGGCAAACAGGGCGACGCCGGTCGAGCGGGCAGGATTGACCGACGTGTTGGTGACCGGGATCGAGACGAGATGGATCAGGGTCAGCCCAAGGCCGATGGCGATCGGTGCGAAGCCGGCCGGCGCCAGCGAAGAGGTCGAGCCGAGAATGATGATCAGGAAGAAGGCCGTCAGCACGATCTCCGTGACCAGAGCCGCCATAAGCTCATAGCCTCCCGGGGACAGTTCCCCAAAGCCGTTAGACGCGAAGCCGCCGGCGACGAAGCCGGCCTTGCCCGAAGCGATGACATAGATAACGGCGGCCGCGATAATGGCCGCGGCGACCTGCACGATCCAATAGGGCACGAGGTTTCTGGGCTCGAAGCGGCCGGCGATTGCAAGGCCGAGGGACACGGCGGGATTGAAGTGGCCCCCGGAGATGCCGCCGACGGCAAAGGCCATCGTTATGACCGTGAGCCCGAAGGCAAGCGCAACGCCAAGGTAACCGATGCCGACGTCGGGAATGCCGGCGGCGAGGACGGCGCTGCCACAGCCCCCGAAAACGAGCCAGAATGTGCCGAAGAACTCGGCGGATAGTTTTTTGAGCATGGAAGCCCCTCCGATGATCGATGCTGGTTTGGCCGTGACGGCAGCGGCCTCGCGCTGCCGTCACGATGGCGAATGGTGAGGTCGAGGCTCCGCTATTTGAGGTAGGCCAGCCGATCGACCGCGGATGTGAAGCCTGTCAGGGAGACGGGAACGGTGAGCGGATTGCGCGAAACCGTCTCCATGCCGATGTTCAGGACCGAACCGGCCTTGAGCGCGTTCAGCAGCTCCGGAGCGAGCGGAACGGTCGCATAAGCTCCGTTCTGGTCGCTGCTGTAGATTACCGCCGTGTTCTTGCCTCCGGTGCCAACCTGATAGGAAACCCCGGTCGGCAGGTAGAGACCATGCGGCAGGACGAGGTTCATGGTCATCGAGCCGTTCTGCGGCTTCCGGATGATGATCACCATCAGGATCTGCCCCGTCTCCTGACGAAGGATCGTCTGGGACATCTGGCATGCGAGCGGCCCGGAGCCCGCATTCGGGCTGGAGCAGCTCAAAGCCCAGGCCGGCGCCGCTGGCTGTGCCGTGGTGGCATTGGGGTTGCGTTGTGTCGTCTGTCCTTGCGTCCCTTGCGCCACGGCCAGCGACGATGCGCAAGCCAGGATAAGCAGCATGGCACCTGCCAGGACAGAAGGCTTGCGGTGGTGCGTCAACATCATCATTCCCTTTCAACGAAGGTTGGTCGACAGATCGGATCGATCATGTTCAGCTCTGGCGGATTCGCGTCTCGGTATCCGGCGGCGCTGCCGTTTCCCACTTTTCCTTGTGCTCCATGATCGGCTTGAAGGGCTCGTCCCCGGCCTCCAGCCACATGACACATTCGGGCATGCCGACAGCGACCTGCGCGATCGCCGCCTCCATCAGAATCTTCGCTCCATGGCAGGTTTGGATGTCAGTAGATTCGACATGAAGCCAAAGGGCATCGTCTTGCGGTCTCACCCTTGCCTGGGCGAAGTCGAAAGTGAAAAAATAGTCCGTTTGATCGCGTGACCTCGAAGTGCAGAATTTCGCCAGCAGATCAAAGGCCAGTTCAATTGCCTCCCTGGCGTTGGCGATTTCTACACACGCCGACCCGGCAATAGTCATAATCATGCTTCTCCTGAATATGCTCGCATGCGGCCGTCTGCCTTTGCATCGGGCTGGTTTCCTCTTGGTTGGAAGGATTGAAGTCTGAGAAGTCCGCTTCGCCCAGAAACGGACGCTGTCGACAAAAGAATGAGGAGAAACATTCATGACCCGCCCTTCATTTCAGGGCAGCTTGGCTTACACGGCCGACGACCGCATTGAAGCCCGCTGGGGGAGAAAACGCACCCGGCTCCAGCGGTGTGACGACCGGCACATCCGACAGATCGGCGATCGTAACGCTATTGCGGCCGCGAGATTTGGAAAGGTACAGTGCCTGGTCTGCGGCCTCGAACAGCAAGCCGGGATCTCGGGGTTCCTTGAACATGGCAAGCCCGAATGAAGCGGTCACGACGCCTTCCGGCTCGTTGCGTCGGTGGGGGATCGCCTTGGATGCGATGCTCTTGCGCAGCCTCTCGAAAAAGCCCATGGCGCCTGCGGCTGTGCGCGCCTTGCAAGCGATGACGAATTCCTCGCCGCCGATCCGGAACGCGCTGTCGGCCGGGTCCCGCAGGTGCGAGGCGATCACGCGGCCGACACGCTGCAGAACGACGTCGCCGGCGGCATGACCATAGATGTCGTTGTAGGCTTTGAAGTTGTCGATATCCATGATCGCCAACGCCTTCACAAAGCCGTCGGATGCGGCCGAGGCAAGGGCCGGATAGCGAATCGAATAGGCTCGCCGGTTGGGGAGGCCAGTCAGCGGGTCGATCTGCGCCTGGATGGCATCGGTGACATCGCTGAAGATCCAGATTCGAGCAAAGCCGTCCCCCTCTTCCTCGAACGGTGCACTGCGCCTTGCGAATACGCGCCCGTCCTTCAGGAGGATCTCGTCCTCGGAGTCCTCAACAGACCCGTATAGCCGCTCCGCCTCGGTGCGGAACTTGAACGCGTCGACGAGCTGCGCGGCCATGAGGTCGAACACCTCTCGATCGAGCAGGCCGTTCAACGCCGCTTCAGGAATGTTCCACAACCGTCCGAAGGGCCGGTTGGCATACAAGACTTTGCGCGCCGGCCCGATCAGAAGAACGCCGTCGGCCATGCAGTCGAGCGTTCGTTGAAATAGAGATACTGTAAGCTTACGGCGGGCTTGCACTTCGTACTCCGGTCTGCCTCTTCGGGCGGCTCCTCCACGGTCATTTTGAATGATGCCCAGGGGATTCTGGATTGCTCAGGGATCTTGCGAGTCCTCGTCTTTCGTCGGCGACAACGAGAAGGCGGGCGATGTGATGTCGCGGGAGCGGAACTTGCCAGGGAAGGGGCTGTCAGCGTCGTCGAGAAGAACCGGACCGATCAGATCGGATGAAAACGATCTTCGGTCATTGACCTGCAGGGCAGCAATGCACATGACGGCGTACACCGCCTGTTGCTGGTCCCAGCCGGTTTCCGCTGCCAGCTCGATCAGTTTGTTCACTGACGGCTCGAGCGCGAACATGCAATCCTGCTGGTACTGATCGCTCCCGACGGCGACTTCACCTGGTCCATTTATCCGGGCAACATTGCTCATTGATAGACACCTTCATGGTCTGCCATCCCTCCCACGAGGGACAGTTCAGTTGCGCTTGTGGTGATGCTCATCGGCAAGGAGATCGGCGGAAGGCTGGCAAGGCCCGGTCTGGCGAACAGGAAGCCCTGCATCAGGGTCACGCCGAGCTGCGAGAGCATTGAAAATTCCGGCTCGGTTTCCACACCCTCTGCGATCACGGTGCAGTCGAAGGACCGGCAGGCGTCCACGACGCCTTTGACCAGCGCCTGACGGCCCCGGTCCGTGTCGATGTTGCGCACGAGGGCCAGGTCGAGCTTGATGATCTCCGGTCTCAGGGCGAGCAGGCTGCTCAGCCCCGCATAGCCGGCACCGAAATCGTCGATGGCGATCTTGACGTCCCGGGTCCGGGCAGCCGCAATCCAACGCCCAAACTTATCGAGATCGGAGACCGGGTCGTGCTCGGTCATTTCGAAAATCAGGTTATCGACCGGCCAACCGAGCTTTTTCGCACGCCGCAACGTGGCATGGAGCCCATGCCTCCGGTCGCAGATAGCGGACGCCGATACATTGACGCTGAGACGGGACGAGACGCCAAGCGAAGCGGCCATATCGATGGCGCGAGAGCGGCAGGCCTCATCGAAAGCATTGAGCGAAGCGGGCGTTACGCTGGCGAAGATACTGGCGGCGCCCTGGCCGGCCGGCCCTCTGACAAGGGCCTCATACGCAAAAACAGATCCTCCAGCCCCGGTGTCGACGATAGGCTGGAAGGCCATCGTGAAATCGATCTCAGTGTGCGTTGGCGCCCCCATATGATTCATTGTATCCCATGCCCCTTTTTCTAGCCGCAAAACCCGGAACCATCTGCGTTTCACCAATCTTCGACTGCTGACCGATCGGCAGGAGTTGCTCAGCCGATATCGCATTCCCCGGCAGGTTCGAGACCGCCGCTCTTCCGATCCTCGATCGTCACGATCTCGTTCGGAGCATAGTTGCCGCTGTCGAGTCCGAGCCGCTCAGGCGCCTTGCCATGTGCGAGCTTCTGCCAATATCCGGCCGCCGGCCTCGCAATATCGTAGGCGTCGCAGGCCTGGGCGACTTTCATCGCCGGGACACCATAAAACCTGGCGATCTCCGTCATCGGGTGGGACCAGACCAGTTCGTGAAGCTCTGCTCGACTTATCTCCAACATCACGCAATTCCCGAATCCTTACTGACCGGCCGGGAAAGGCCGATTGCACCGTGCCAGCCCGGCGGCTCATCAGGTGCAGACCCACTCCCGGATCTTGCATTGTCTAGAAGCGCCCTCGCATTGCTGGAGCGCGTGATCTTCGGCGTCCTTTCGCGTCTGCGCAGAGGCTGCTGCCCACGGGCTCGTCGCGCGCGAGGATTGCGCACTCACGGCAAGCGCCGCACAGTGATTGTACGGAAACCCGCTCCCGTCATCGTCGTCCCAATGGCGATGATTTCGAAATGTCGTCACCAGCGCACAGCTCTTGCCGCCGGCGTTCTCGCAGTGCTCGACGGCGATGTCCTCGGCCTCCTGACGTTTGTCGGCGCCCCAGAAGAAGCCGTGCTTTCCATCCGCTTTCGAATAAGCGATGGCGCCCCATATTCCGACCTGCTCGATCGGGGGCGACGGGACCTCGTTGTATGTTTGCGGCAGATCCGCGGCAGATGCGATCTGGCTGCAGGCCAGGATAAACCCGGCTGCAACGGCAATGGTTTTCGTCTTCATCGGCGGCGGTCCTTCCTGTGATCTTGCCCCTCGGCCGAGCTGTCGGCCGGGCCTGGTGCTGCCTCGTCACCCATTTTCTGGAGCAGATGCCGGCAGCATGAGCCGCTGTCGCGTCTCTGCATCGTCGCGGGGTCAGGCCCGGCCCGGCCGGGACCGGATGTGGCACCGGGCATGGGGCCAGCCATCATTGCTGCGGCCGCTACGCCCACCGCCAGGGGATGAAGCATCAGTAATCCTCCATGCCGGGTTCCAGGGAGTCCTCTTGTCTCATGATTGGCCATGATCAACCTCGCGCCCATGCGATCGACACCACGACGCAGATTTCACCAGACGGGACGAGTAGTGCCTGTCCACCGTTGTCGGCCAGGGTGTAAAGCGACACCTTGCCCAGCGTGTTCGCTATCGTGCTTCCCTGCGGAAGTGTCGCGGGCACGTTTGGGCAAGCCGTCGGAAGCGGTGCGACCCTGATCATCGCGCCCTCGCAATCCGTCCCGTTCGGTGCGGCCATCACGATGCCGCCGGCCGACCCGGTATAGTTCTGCGATTCATAGTCGAGTCCAACGAGGCCCTGGATCGGATGCTGATCGGCGGCCTGCTGGTTCCATTCGCTGACGACATTGTATTTTGCGCCGGTCGTGAGGATCTGGCCGAGAATGGGATAGACATTGGAGCAGGCGCTGAGGCCGGCCTGCTTGGTATGCGCAAGGAAGGGCGTATCCCCCAGCGCCGGGTCCGGGGTCTTTTGTGCGGCGACCGGCTGGGCGAAGACTTGCTGCACCTGTGGGAGCTGCAATGCCGCGAAGCCGGCAGCACCGATCACCAGCAGCGTTCCCAAGGTCAAGGCAACCACCTTTATCGTTCGTTTCGACCGGCCTTTGTTTTCCTTGTCATGCTCCGCGGAAATGTATGGTCCGCTTTCGCGGGCCATGATCCTGTCGTGGATGGATTGCTGGCTCATGCGCCTCGCCCCCGGTCAGTTGATCGCGGCCAGGGCCTTGTCGAGGCCCGCCAGCGATGTGGTTACGGTTATCGTTTCGCCCGACACGGTCGGGAATGAGATTCGAGGGTTTGCCGCGTTGGCGATCTGGCCCCGAAGGATAGGACCGACCGGAACCACGCCGACGCAGACCGTCTCGTTACAGCCCTGTAACGACACATCGACAGGGTTCTGTCGCCCGTCGAAATAGAGCGATACCTTCCCGTCACTCGGCATGTCGGGCGGCGCGCGCAGCAGGAAATACGGCTTTCCCCCTTCCGTCGCCGCCAGCGACCAACTGAATACGCTCTTGCCGGCCTGGTCCTCGATCACCTGTGTGATGTTGCAGACCTTCTTCCTCTCCTTCAGATTCTCGTCGCAGATCAGGGTCCAGTTCTCGAAAGGACGGATGATCCGCTGGTACTGCCCCGTCGGAACTTCGGCCGGGACAACAACCTCCGAGGCCTTGATCCTGTAGACCGGCGAGGATGGCTCCTGCCCGGCGGCGGGGGCGCCGCCGAGCAGGATCAGGCAAGCCAGGGGTATCCCTTGGCGGTGGGCTGGGGTGGCCTGCCTAATCATCATGACCTCAGTTGAACGTGAAGCTGAGGCCGGCGCCGGCGCCCCATTTGCCGCCGGCGGTCGTCGCTGAAAGGTTTGCTCTTACGCGACCGTCTTCGCTGGTGTAGCCAGCGCCCATGGCAAAGGCGCCCTGCCCCCTCCAGACACCACCGCCGATCGCAACACTCGCCTTTCCGGGTCGGTCATCGTAGCGCAACGATGCCGCCGCAAGCCCGATGGCAGCAGCCTGACGGGCTTCGTTGCGAACTTCCCCAATCTCACTGTTCAATTGATTGAACTTGCTATCGGTATAGGAGTTTGCCTGGTTAAGGGTCGTCACCGCCACCTGGTCAGTATAGCTGTTCGCGGTGTCGATCGCATAGGATACGCGATTGTCAGTATAGCTATTTGCGTCGATAAGGGTGTTAGACAGACCTTCCTTCAGCTGGCCGACATTGACCGCGTCATTGTTGGCAACGCCGTCCGCAACATTGGAGATCAGCACTGGCGCACTCGGATCTCCGCCGATCAAGGTCACCGAGTTACCCCGCGTCCCATCCGGGTTCTTGTCGTACATGACCGCCCCGTCCTGCAGGTCGCCGATGCCGCTCGCCAGATCGTCGATCGCCTCGTTTGTGGCATAGAGCTGGCTGCCATTGATCGCATCCGTCGAGTCCGCCGTGACGCGACCTGCGGCGACGTTGGTGATGGTTCGCTCGGAGCCGACCCCGCCGACGCTCACCGTGCTCGTGGCGTTGGTTCCGGCAAAGGCGTAGTCTGTGCCGTTGATGGTCGTGCCGCTCGTGTTGACCACCGCCTGGGTGGTCGAGCCGGACCCGAGCGCGACATCGCCCGCATTGCTGGCCGTCGCACCCTGGCCCAGCGCGACAGCACCATCGGCGCCGGCAACCGTCGTGGCGCCGTTGCCCATGGCGACGCTGTTGTCCGCGTTGGCCACCGCCGTCGGCCCGACAGCCACGCTTTCCTGTCCGATGGCCTGGCTGTCCGCCGCGGCCGAGTTGGCGTGGAAATACTTGATGCCACCGCCATTGTTGATGTCGGTGATGGTGTTGTTGATGTTGGTCAGGCTGGTGTCGACCGCCGCGAAGGTGTCGTAGACGGTCGTGTAATTCCCGCCCTGCATCACATAGGTCGGTCCGTTGACGGTGCCATCCGGGTTGACCGTCGCGCCGCCGCCGAGGTGGTTGGCGATGCTGTTCGACACGTCGTAGAGCTGACTGCCGTTGATGGCATCCGTCGAGGTGGCGTTGACCGCGCCGGCCGTCAGGTTCGTGATCCGCGTCCCGGTCGTGCCTTCCAGCGTGATCGTGTCCTTGGGATCGCCGATATTGCCATCGTATTTAACGGCGCGATCGCTCACCTCGCCGACTTCAGAATCGATCGCTTCTACCGCCTGGTTTGTGGCGAAGAGCTGCGAGCCGTTGATGGCATCGGTGCTGTCGGCCGTGACGCGGCCTGCGGCAACATTGATGAGCTGCCGCTCGGCGCCGACCGCCCCGATGCTGACAACGCTTTCTGGCGATGCACCTGCGAAGGCGTAGGTCTGGCCGTTGATCACGATCTCTGAGGTGCCGACCGCTGCGGCTGTCATCGAACCCGAACCGAGAGCGACGCCGAGATAATGATCCGCGACAGCACCCGCGCCGATAGCGACCGCCTGCTCGCCGCCGGCCTGTGAACTTGTGCCGAGCGCGATGCCGTCGGCCATCATAACGTGGGCGTCCTGCCCGATCGCCGTGCCGCCCGGCGCAGTGGCATCGACGATCGAGCCGTTGCCCATGCCGATGCCGTTATCGCCATTGACCACGGTCGAGGGACCGACCGCAATCGAGTCCGTGCCGATCGCCAGCGAATCCGGGGCTGCCGAATTCGCATGGAAATACTGGGTGGCCGTGACACCGACCGATGCGATCGCGCCTTGGAGCTGCCGGATCGTCACGGCATCCTGGGCGTCCGTACCGTCCGCGACATTGGTTATCTGCCGGTAGGCCCCGTCACGGCCCACAGAGACCGCGCCGAGCAATTCCTGATCCGTCGTGTTGTAGGTGATGACCGCCGAACCGGCTGGGATCGTACCGCTCGAAGGCGCAATCGCACGATTGGCGATCGATCCAGCACCAAGCGCAACGCCACCAAGGACATCCGCCTGCGCGTCCCGACCGAGCGCAAGCGCGCTCTCGGCCGACGCCGTTGCCTGATAGCCGACCGCAGTCGACCCGACCCCCTGCGCGAACGCATCAGTCTGCGCCAGGCCCGTCTCGTTGGTGCGCGCATAGCGGATCCCCACGCCGTTCGCCTCGGTATAGGTGGTCGAGGTATCGCCGGCGATGTTGGTGAGGGTGTCCCCGAGATTGGTGATGTCGGTGGTGTTTTGGTCGACCTGCTGGTTCGTGGCGAAGAGCTGCGAACCGTTCACTGCATCAGTCGAGGTGGCGCTAATCTCGCCGTCTGCCAAGTTGGTGATGGTCGTGCCCGCCGTGCCCTCAAGTGTAATCGTGTCCTTCGGATCGCCGAGAGCGCCATCATATTTGACGGCGCGATCGCCGAGTTCGGCGACGTCGTCATCGATCGCCTCGACTGCCTGGTTGGTCGCGAAAAGCTGCGAACCGTTTATCGCGTCTGTCGAAGTGGCGCCGATCCGGCCGGCTGCGACGTTGGTGATTGTCCGCTCAGTGCCGACATTCCCGACTGATACCGTGCTCGCAGGTGTGGTCCCGGCGAAGGTGTAGGTCGTGCCGTTGATCGTGGCGTCAGAGGTGCCGGTGACAGTAGCAGTGATTGACCCTGCGCCAAGCGCGACGTCGCCAGCGCTCGCCATGGCTTGCGCCCCAGTTCCTATTGCAACGCTCTGGTCGGAGCCCGCTATCACACCGGCGCCGAGAGCGATCGATCTTACCCCGGCTGCCTCGGAGCTGTAGCCAACAACCAATGCAAACTCTGCGCTAGCAACACTTGCAGTACCTGCGGCAAAACTTATATTGCCCGATGAGGTGTTGCTAACCCCAACAGCAACGCCGCCGGGGGCCGAGGAAGTGTTGCCAACACCTGCCGCAAATCCATTCTGTGCCGACACGGTGTTCAGCAGACCAATGGCTGAGGCATTCAGACTTGAAACATCATTCCAATTCCCGAGAGCCACACTTGCTTGCCCCGAGATGCTATTGCCGTTTCCGAAAGCCGCACTTCCACCATCGCCCGAAACCGTGTTGTTGGAACCAACTGCGGTAGCAAGATTTGCTGAAGCCTGGTTGCGGAGACCGACGGCAACGGCACCTGTGTCCGAGGCGGTATTTTGATAACCAATCGCTGTTGCGAAGCCGCCGCCTGAGGCGACGCTGCCATAACCGACGGCCGTGCCTCCTACCGCAGTCGCAGACGCACCTACACCAGCCGCAAGTGAATTCGTCCCTGTCGCTCCGTCATTATTGTAGTTACCTCCGACCGTGCCGCCGTCGTTGACGCTGTAATAATGCGTCGCAGACGCTTCGACGGTGCTGCCCAGATTCTCGATCGCCTGGTTGGTGGCGAAGAGCTGCGAGCCGTTGATTGCATCGGTCGACGTGGTGGCCACTTGGCCGGCTGCGACATTCGTGATGGTCCTCTCGCTGCCAACGGCTCCGACCGACATTGTACTGGTCGGGGTTGCGCCGGCAAACGTGTAGGCCGTGCCATCGATCGTGATACCCGAAGTTCCGACAGCGATGGCAGTCACTGACCCCGCGCCGAGCGCAACGTCGTTTTCGTTACTGGCAACAGACCCGGTCCCAATTGCCGTGCCGCCTGTGATATCGGCAGACGCATTTTGACCGATGGCCGTTCCTGCCACCGTTCCGGGGGTAAGTGTGCCGCCCAGATAGGTGGCAATAGCACCATCACCAAAGGCTGCGCCGCCATTGCCCGCCCGTGCCGCCGAGCCCATGGCGACCGAACCCGTTGCGATAGCGTTTGCGCCGATAGCGATCGATTCGACGCCGCTTGCGTTCGAATTCGTGCCAATGGCAATCGCATCGTCGGCGCTTGCCAGCGACTGTGAGCCGACTGCAACCGTCCCGTTGACCTGCAGATTGTTATAGCCGCCACTTGGTGCACCGGTTATCGGATCAATGGTGCCGATGAAATCGGACCCCGCCAAATGACCCATGGCAACATTGTCGTTGCCGGTCACGCTGCGGCCAGCCCGGTTTCCGGTCGCCACATTGCTATCGCCACTCACGTTCGCGCCAGCAGTTATGCCCGATGCCACGTTACCGGTTCCCTGTGCGGCATATCCCGACTGACGGCCGGTGAAGGTGTTGTCGTCACCGTTCACGAGGGAGCCTGATCCACTACCAATCGCCGTGTTCCCCTGCCCGACGACAGTGAGGAAATCGGTCGGGTCTGCGGTACTTCCGTTCCATGCGCCAGCCAGAGCATTGCTGCCGAAAGCCGTATTGTTACCGCCTTGGCTGAAGCGCATGGCATTCTGACCCATACCGGTATTGTGATCGCCAGCGCTGTTGCGGCCAGCCTCCTGGCCGACGAAACTGATCCAGGTGCCGGATGCGTTCTGGCCAGCCTCCTGCCCAATGAACGTCGCTTCGATTGCGGACGAGCCAATACCCGCGCGGGAACCAATGGCCACCGATCGCTCGCCTGCTACCGTATCATATCCTATGGCCACGCCGGCGTTTACCGCCGAACTGCCTGATGCCAAGGCATTCGTCCCGATAGCGATGCTGCTCGTGCCGGTGGAGGATGCATTGACACCCGCGGCGATGCTGTCAACGCCCGTCGCGCCATCGTTGTTATAGTTTGCGCGGACCGTACCGCCGTCGTTGACGCTGTAATAGTGCGTTGCGGACGCCTCGACGTTGGTGCTGAGATTCTCGATCGCTTGATTTGTCGCGAAGAGCTGCGAGCCGTTGACGGCATCAGTCGAGGTGGCTGTCACCTGGCCGGCCGCAACGTTGGTGATGGTCCGCTCGGCCCCAACGGCGCCGACCGAAACCGTACTGGTCGGGATTGCGCCGGCGAAAGTATAGGTCGTACCATCGATCGTCGTGCCTGCAGTTCCAACGGCGGCAGCGGTCGCTGATCCCGCGCCGAGCGCGATGGAGCCATCCTCGGTGGCCTGGGCTCCGTTGCCGAGCGCGAGGGCATTGGCCCCCGCCGCCGTTGCCTCGTAACCGACCGCGGTCGAGCCCTGTCCCTGAGCGGAGGAATCGCCCGGTGTCAGTCCCGTCTCGTTGGTGCGGACATAACGGATACCGGTACCATTGGCCTCGACATAGGTGGTCGAGGTGTCGCCGGCGATGTTGGTGATGGTGTCGCCGAGATTGGTAATGTCGGTGGTGTTCTGATCGACCTGCTGGTTCGTGGCGAAAAGCTGCGAGCCGTTCACTGCCTCGGTCGACGTCGCGCTCAGCTCGCCCGGCGCCACGTTCGTGATCGTGGTGCCGGCCGTCCCCTCCAGCGTGATCGTATCCTTGGGATCGCCGATATTGCCATCATATTTGACCGCGCGGTCGCTCACCTCGCCGACTTGTGTGCCGATCTCATCGACGGCCTGATTGGTGGCGAAGAGCTGCGAGCCGTTGACCGCATCGGTCGATGTGCCTGTCACTTGGCCGGCCGCGACATTGGTGATGGTTCTTTCTGCACCTACGCTCCCGACCGACACCGTGCTTGCCGGCGTCGTTCCTGCAAACGTGTAGGTGGTGCCGTTGATGGTGACGTCGGTCGTCCCGACGGTGGCGGCTGTCACCGAGCCCGATCCGATCGCGACATCATTATCGTTGTTTGTCACGGCATTCTCGCCGATGGCGACTGCACCATCGAAGGCGCCGGAATTCGAGTCGCTACCGATTGCGACACCATGTGCCCCCTCCGACACGGAACCGGCCCCTATTGCCACGCTGTTGTTGCCCGACGATAAGGTGCCGCCGCCAAATGCCACGGCACCGTTGCCAGTCGCCTGTGCAAAGGAACCGAACGCTGAGGATCCGATCCCGCTTGAGACGGCGTCCTGGCCGACCGCGGTCGCGGCTTGGCCGGAGGCCACGGCATTGGCGCCTATGCCGATCGCATGGTACTCCGTCGCTTGGGCGGCGTCGCCCAAGGCCACGGCCCCCTCCCAAGTAGCTTGCGAGGTGTTTCCGAGGGCGATCGCGCCCTGGCCGGAGGTGACGTTGCCGTTGCCTATTGCCACGGCGCCCTGGCCGAAGGCATTGTTATTCTGGCCGAGTGCGACAGCGCCATCGGCGGGAGTGCCGGGTACGCCCACCGCTTGATCGCCTGCACCGGCGAGATTGGTGCTTCCGATAGCGATAGTACCATTTCCGGTCGCGGTATTATCGGAGCCTTGGGCGACAGCACCCGTACCTGTCGCGGCATTCGGATCACCGATCGCAACCGCACCGTCGCCGTTGGCGACGTTGCCCGCGCCGATCGAAATTGCCTTGCCGCCAGCCGCGTTGGCACCGGTCCCGATGGCGATCGCGTCGGCCGAATTGGCAACAGAATCTGTGCCGATGGATATCGAATTCTCTGCATTGGCGAGAGACGACTGGCCGATAGCGACTGCACCATCTGTCGCCGCGGAGGCGTTTGAACCCATAGCTATCGAGGCAATGCCGGTTGCACTGGCACCGGCTGTCTCGTCGCCACCGATAGCGATCGAGTTCTCTCCTTGCGCCAATGCATTTCGCCCGCCAGCAAAGGAACTTATCCCTTGCGCGGAGGCGTTGTTGCCGACCGCTGTCGCGCCTTCCGCTCCAGTGCTCGCGCCGGAGCCCAATGCTGCGGAGCCCATCCCTTGCGCGTTCGATTGGTGACCGATGGCCGTACTGTAATCGGCTGCGGCTGTCGAAGAGAGGCCCAAGGCAGAGGCACCCTCACCGCCTGCACTGGATTCGCCGCCGATTGCGATGCTGTTGATGCTGGTAGCCTGGGCGCCGCGCAAGCCATTTACACCGATTGCAATCGCGCCGTCGGCAGTTGCCCTTGTCGAATCCGCCTCAGACAGAACTGAGGCGCCACCACCGCCGATGGCAATAGTGTTGCTTCCTGATGCGATACTGCCGACGCCGTAAGCCGAGCTGCCTTCGCCGGTAGCCGCAGCTTCAACGCCAACCGCCGTCGCAAATCGCCCTGTGGCGACCGCTGAGTTGCCGACGGCTGTGACGCCGGTGCCGGTGGCGGTCGCGAAGCTGCCTATGGAAGTGTATCCGAGACCATTCCCGACAGACGCGCAACCAGAGACCCAACCATAGGTGCCGCTGCCGCTGCCGCTCTGTACGCCTCCGGCAGTCATTCCAGGCCCATTGGTAGCGCCAGGGTTCTTGCGGTACATGGTAGCGTTAGCAGCGCTTAGGCATTCATTCCCGTCTATCGAGACTGACATTGCCCACACGTCGCCCGGAGCTACGGTCCCTGCGGCAAGGGCTCCGAAAATCAAGGCGGCAAGCGCGCCTTTTCCGTTTGCTAAACCGAACTGCGCCCGCCTTTCGGCGATCTGACGCTGCCCCGCCGCCGGCAATGCGATCAGCCGACCGCATCCCGGGCATATCGGGCCATCGGCGTTCGCCGCCAGAGATTGGGCCATCGCCGCCGGGTTTCCGATCCCGAGGGCTTCAAGCGTGGCTGCGATTGATCCGCCCACACCGAGGGAACCAAGGCCGAGGCGCTTCCGCCCCATGCCAAGCGCCATATGTGCCAGCCTGAGTATCGCCATAAGCCGGCGACGAAGCGAACGGTTGTCGCTGGCGCCGGAAACCCAGTTGCGAACGAATTCCTTGCGGTTTCCGGACCGATCGATGCTGTTAAGCTGAGTGTCGACAGGCATGCTATTCCTCCAAATGCTGCGCAGATCGGTCCGAGGACAGAGCTTCTGGTTTCGTTGTTTGTCTCGTAGTCTTGAGTTGGTCTGAGAGTGCCCGGCCGTCCTTGACGCCGAGGGATTCGATTGATTCGAGCGCCGCCGCGATCCATTCGTCCGATGACTTCGAAACGCGATGCAGCGTCCGCTCGATGCGGTCGGGCGAAAGCTTCAGCGCCAGCAACGTCCGACACACATGCAGATGCGTTTGGGGGTCGTCCTCACCGTGGAACGGCTGAGTCAGTCCGAAGACAAACCGTGCGAAAAGGTGATCGATTTCATCGGCCGAGAGCTGCTGGCTGTAGCGGGTTTCGAGCGCGTTCCATGCGGCGATCACCTTCCCGGTGAAGATCCCGCAGTCGACAGAGAGGTGCATGGGGAGGGCGGAATTCATCGCCGTCCTCCCCACCATGCCAGGGTCCGCCGCAATGCCTGATCCTGGTTGTCCAATTGCCAGCCGGGATAAGGAAGAAACAGAACGCGCGTCTCGTCCGAATCCGGTTCTTGGGTTTTTGCTCGCCTCCACGGCTTCTGGACGCCGCCATTGACGGCAACGCACAACAGCGTCTCGGCCGGGCAATATCGAGGCAGGGACGCCGCGACACGGGGCAACTCACCCTCCCCATCGACCAACTCCCCGCCGAGAACTTTCCCCTCGCGATACATCAGCGCGTAGACGCCGCGCTGCGGAAAGCCGATGATACCGTCGGCTTCCTCCTTGGTTATGGTTAACGCGATTGGCCCAAGCGGAGGGCGATCACGAAGCAGCTCAGGTCCATTGGCGAAATGAGTTGCTTTCTTCATGCATCCACCCCTGGCCGTATCGGCGGGAAGCCGATCGGGAAGAGTTCGGGCATGCCATGATAAAAGCCCTGCTGGTGCGTGGCCCCTGCGGAGCGGGCGGTATCTGAGTGCTCCGCTGTCTCGATGCCGTCGACGACGACCACCGGCACGAAGCACGAGGCGAACCCGACCAGATGCCCAAGGCTCGTTTGCCCCTCACGCTTCTGTTTCAGATCTTGTACGAAGGTGCCGTCGATCTTGACGATGTCGAAGTCGATCAGGTGAAGGAGGGTGGGAGATGCGAAGCCCGCTCCGAAATCGTCGAGCGCCACGCGGCAACCGAGCTTCCGGATCAGGTCGATCATTCCGGCGACCATATCGAGATCTTCGAACGGTTCGGTCTGCGAGAGTTCGAGGATCAGCCGGTCCAGCACCGCTGGGCGCTCTTCCATCAGGTCGATTATCGAGATCCACGCGGTCCCATCCTTGAGATAGTTCCCGCAGATGTTGCACCCGAGCACGGCCGCAGGGTCTGCTTCCAACGCATTGAGGATTTGCAGCAGCACAGCCCGATCGAGAGCGCGCAGGTCGGTCTGATGCAGAACCGATGGATAAAAGCGCTCCGCCCGCAACACCTCGCCTGTGTCCGTCATGAAACGAGCGAGGCATTCCGCATAAAGCGCTTTACCGACACCTTCGGATGCGACGACCGGTTGCTGGGCCAAGAGGAGCCGGCCGACCTCGATTTCCTCGAGCCAGTCGATGTTTACAGAAGAAGGGGGCATCGACCAGCTATTCATCGGCGCCCTCACACGATGCTGGAGGATGCGGCCGGGTCATCCCATCGCACGAACCGTCTATCCGGATTTGCCGAAGACACGGAACGGGCCGCGAGAAGCGGCTGTAAGTAGTTGATTTGAATAGAAAACGACCGCGACAAAACCGGTCGATTTAGACTATGTGGTATCAATTCCACAATTTTATGGCATTACAGAACTCCGGCCATTGAAATTGTTGATCGATTTGTGAGGGCGGCGGGCATGTTGGGGATGCGCCAAAAAGGACCCCTTTTGTCAAGGGTCCGGTAGCTCGGTAGTTTTCAGAAGAAATGCAAGAGGCATCGGGAGAGGGCGTTATGTTCCCGAGTGCACCGCGTCCTTCGTCCCGTGCTGGAAAGCAAGGACCAAATGATCATAGGATACGCACGAGTATCGACTGAAGAGCAAAAGCTCGATCTGCAGATTCAGGCGCTGGAAAATCTTGGATGCGAGAGAATTTTCACTGACCACGGCCAATCCGGTTTTCGCTTTGCGCGTAACGGACTTGAAGAGGCGCTTCGAAGCCTCGGTCCCGGTGGAACGCTTGTCGTCTGGCGGCTTGATCGACTAGGGCGGTCGCTGTCAGGGCTGGTGGGATTGATGGAACAACTCGGTGCACGCGATATCCACTTCCGATCGGTGACGGAAAACATCGACACCGCCTCTTCAGGCGGCAAGTTAATGTTTCACATGATGGCTGCGCTCGCTGAATTCGAGCGCTCCATAATCAGCGAGCGAACGCGCGCTGGCATGGCCGCAGCAAAGGCGCGTGGAAGCAGGCTTGGGCGTCCGAGAATAACAACAGAAGAGGAACTTCGGCGCGCCGCAAGCGCGATCCTGACTCACGATACGCCAGCGCGGGACCTTGCCCGGGAACTCGGTATCTCAGTTCGGACGCTTCATCGCCGTTTGAAGGAATTGCCCGTTATGAATCGGGTCACTGGGTTTCTCTGATTTTGGAATAGCAAGCGGTTGGGTCCTGACGCCTCAATCGTCTGAAGGAAGTAAGCCGCATGCCCGAGCTTTCATGACGGCGTGGATGCGGCTGCTAACGCCCAGTTTGCCATAGATGTTTTTAAGGTGCCATTTGATCGTATTGACATCGAGGCCGAGTGTGCCAGCAATTTCCTTGTTCGACTTGCCGCGAGCGAGAATGTCGAGGATTTGCAGTTCCCGGTGGTTGAACTGCTCGCCCCATCCCGCCCCTCGCTCTTTCGTGATCGATGAATCGTTTGTGGCACCGCGGTCACCGCTCGGATTGGTGTTCGGCCACTGACGGAGGGTATCCCAGACATAACGATGCACTTCAGCATTGTCGTCAGCAACGCGAAGCTGCTTTGCGAGACGCTCCAGAAGCGTCCGCATCACCGGCCCCTCGTCGACTACATCCTGAACCAAGCCTTGTTGAGCAGCGAATGCAACGACACCGGCAAGCACCGACAGCGCGGCAGACGGCTCGCCGGCCATTCCCAATGTCGTCGCGATCTGGAGTTGAATGCGAAACTCCAAGAGCCGCTGGTGTGACCGTCTACAAAGGTCGAGGCGATGTTCAAGCATCGCCAGCGCTTCGGCGGTTTGCCCGTTCGCGGCTAGCACCCGGGCTTGAACAGGCTCTATTATCTCAGCTACCCATCTGCCAATGCAAGCGTCACACTCCACCGGTGAATAACCGGCCAATGTTGCCTTGGCCGCGTCAGTGAACCCTCGCGCCAGATAGATGCGGGCTTTTTCGGCGATCATGGTGGCGCGCAGCCGTTCGTTCGAAAACGTCGCAGCGGTTTGCAACCCCTCTTCAACGATATTCAACGCATCGGTGAAGCGTCCGTGTAATGCGGCGATCCGCAAAGCCGCTACATAGGCAGCCATCGAAAAGTCGATGACCCCTCCTTCTATATCGAGTTTGCGGTTCTCGTTGATCAGCTTGACCGCCCGGTCGACATCCCCGCTCTCGTAGGCCACAAGTCCTAGGACGCCAAGTGCGATCCTCGACCCGAACGAGCGGCTCCCCGCGTCTGTAAGAGCGAGTTGATACGCCTTTTCTAAGGCGACGCGGCAAGCATCCATACGCCCGCGGCTACGCTCCGCCAATCCCAAGTAACAAAGGCCGCAGAGCTTTGCGACAGGGCTGGGATCCCTGTCGTGGAATTCGAAATAGCGATCCAGTATGTCGACGGCGCCGTCTAAATCTCCTTCAATGAACATGGCGAAGGAGATCATGTTGGAGGCCGACGCGACGGTATGTATATTATATTTCCACGGTTCCGCGATAAGTGGATAAAGATGGTCCGTTAGGCCTTGGACCCTGTCGAGATAGGCATTGTAAATCGACTGTACCAATTGTGCCTCACCGCGAAGCTTTGTCGCTTCGGGGGAGTCGGGGTTGTCGTTGAGGATCGCACGCATGTCGTGAAGGGTATTGTTCACTTTTTCCATGCGCCGGGTAAGGCAATACGCCCAACTCAATGCCTGAAGAAGCGACAATCGCTTCCGGATACCTTCTTCCGGCAATAAGTTGACAAGACCGATAAGTGTGCCGAATCGCCCTGCGATCGCAAGGTTCATGGCTTGCTTGTCGACAATAGTAATTGCACGCTCGATGTCACCTGCCGCCTTTGCGTGCATCACCGCCGCTTCAGTATCGCCGGCCTCATCCATCCAGTCGCATGCGGCCAGATGCACATCACGGATCCACGATGGGCGATCGCGGTGTAGGCGTCGTTGCAGATGATCGGCGAAAAGATGATGGTAGGTGAACCATTCTCCATGGTCGTCGGCGGGGCGAATGAACAGGTTCTGTCGGACCAATTCCTCCAGCATCGCCTGGCTTCCGCTGTGGCCGCATACTGCGTCGCAGAGATCGGATGACAGCCGCTGCAGGATGGAAGTCCTCAAAAGGAAATTCAGAGTGTTCGCAGGAAGCGTGTCGAACACGTTTTCAGCCAGATACTCTCCGACATTATCGGCCATGCTGATTGTCACCGCCGACTGAAGTCTATACCGCGACGCTCCTGCCTCGCCACGCATCGAAAGCGCAGCGAGTTGCAGAGCCGCGAGCCAGCCATCGGTGCTACGCCAGAGGGATGCCGCCTCCTCACATGTTACATCAAGTTCCCATACGTTTTGCAGAAATGATCGGGCCTCATCCTCGTCCAGCCTTAAGTCGCGTGCATTGATGAGGGTGAGGTTCCTCGCGACGCGTAGGCGCGACAAGGGTAGCTTGGGACGCAAGCGCGACGTTACGAGGAAACGAACATTGGCGGACGATCGCTCGATCAAGAAATCCAGAATCTGGAGGGACGCAGCATCTTCTCCGATGAGATGCAAATCTTCGATTGCCACACAGATCTCGCGATCAGTGGCAGCGAGACCGTTTATGAACTCCACAGACATGTTTTGGATGAGGCTGGGGCCACTTTGCTCAAAGGCAATTTCCTGATCTTTGATCAGGTCTGGCTCGACCTTCCGGACGGCTTCGACGACATAGCGTAAAAAACGTGCCGGGTCGGCATCAAGCCGGTCGATATTCAGCCATGCAACGGATATTCCGTTCTTTTCCATCATATGTCGGCATGACAGGGCAAAAGTCGTCTTTCCAAAGCCGGCCGGCGCCTGAACCAGCGTCAGCTTCCGTTCCAATGCCGTCTCGAGCTGGGCAAGCAGCCCCGGTCGCTCGACTACTTTGTCGAGCATTCGAGGTGCAAGGAATTTTGTCGCAAGGAAGCCCCGTTCGAGCCCCACTGAACCTGCTGTAAATCTCACCTTTTCCGCCGCCAGTATTTTTGCCCACGGTCGTCCGACCACCCGATTTTGCGGCTCACCGCCACCCCTCAGGGTGGTGACCCATCTCCTACCCAGCCGTATATTTCAGCACTTCTCCTTTCCAAACAACCAGAAAATCGGACAGACGCTCTCAATAATTCAAGCAGAAGAGTGGATCTTGCCCGCAAAACGGCGACGAGATTGATTGATGATTGTAGGTTATGCGCGAGTGTCGACCGACGAGCAGAAACTTGATTTGCAAATAAGCGCGCTGGAAGTGGCCGGATGTCATCGGATCTACAAAGATCAGGGCCGCTCTGGTCAAAGCTTTGATCGAGAAGGTCTGGAGCGCGCGCTGAATAGTCTGCAGCCGGGGAGCACGCTGGTCGTCTGGCGACTCGACCGACTTGGGCGATCACTTTCCGGTCTCGTTCAGCTCATCGACCAGCTTGGAAAGCGGGAAGTCCATTTCCGCTCTGTCATGGAGAACATCGACACCTCTTCCCCAGGCGGCCGGCTCATGTTTCATATGATGGCAGCGTTGGCCGAATTCGAGCGCGCCCTTATCAGTGAACGAACACGAGCCGGACTGAACGAAGCGAGGTCGCAGGGCAAGCTGATCGGCCGCCCGAAAGCTCTAACTGAAGCGGACGTCCGTCGGGCATTGCACGATGTCCACCGTCACGGCCTGACGATGATCGAGACGTCGGAGCGGCTCGGTGTGTCTGTACGCACTTTGCAGCGCCATCTGCGCTTGGCGAGGGCCAGCGTCACAGTACCGGTCTGTGCTGAGGCCCCAATGACCGCAGGGCCGACACGCACTATGCGACGCCAAAGACCCCATGGCGGAGTGGCCACCCAATAATCGATTGCCAAGGCGTAGGATGTATCGTGCCGCTGCCTCAGCGTCCGAAGGCAATTCGGCAGCTCACGCGACATCCAGCGTCTCTATCAGAGTCCTTTATCCTCCAATTCCGTGATCGCTTCAAAGGGGTCGTGATCTGTCTCGATCCAAAGCAGGCAGTTTGGCATCTCACCGGTATGTTTGGATAGTTCCGCCTCGATAAGAGTCTTTGTGCCCAACCGAAGCGTGAGATCGTCAGCTTCGACGCGAAGCCATATTCTTTCGTGGCCCACGCGAATAATCGCCTTCGAACCATCGAAGATCAGAACATGATCTGATCCCGACTGAGAAATCGACGAGCAATACGCCATGATGCCGTTGAGAAAAAGCGCTGCAAGTTGCTCTGCTTCACCGAGGTGAATGCAGGCCTCGGCTGCCAGTAATGCCATGAAATTCCCACCGGCTGTTGGCGCCCTCTTATCTGAGGAACTGCGCCTCCCGTTCCTTCGGTTTGGTAGAGGGCAATCGAATCTGCCGCTATAGCTTGCTTGCAAAGAGTGTCGGCCAAGCTCAGGCCTGTTGCTTGATAAACAATCAGCCAAAGTGGAGCTAGCGAAAAGCAAGGATAGGCGGTAGAGGGGGCACGTCTACCGCCTGACGGCGTCTAAGGCGGTCAGTTTGACGACCCGGAAGGGGGGACCCTCAGACGCGCGTCTTCGCGAACTCCACAGCATCATCGCCCGCCGGGAAGCGGAGCTGGCCGTCAGTGTCGTGCACCGCCGCCCATACGGCTTCCGCGACCTGGGTTTCCTTGGTCGTCTTCTGCGGAGCACCGAACGCCGCGAAGATGGGCGCAGCGAAGCCTTCGTAGGCTGCCGGGATCAGGTCGAGTGGATTGATCGCGGTGTTTTGCGTGAACTGCGTGGTCGGGGCGTAACCCGGCTCAACCAACTTCACGCGCACGTCGAAGTAGGCGAGTTCGTCGACAAGAGCTTGGGTGAGCCCGTCGACCGCCTGCTTGCTGGCCTTGTAGGCGGCCGCCAGAGGGAACGCCCTCATGGTCACAGTGGAGGTGACATTGACGATGACGCCTGAGCGTCGCTCCCGCATCTGAGGAATGAAGGCCTGGCACATGGCCATGACGCCGAAGGTGTTCGTGTCGAACACGTTGCGGATATGCTCCAGGGGAGTGGCTTCGAAGGCGCCGACCACGCCGATACCGGCATTGTTTACCAGCACGTCGATCGGACCGGCGGCCTTGACGCATGCAGCGATGCTTTCCGGGTCGGTCACGTCGAGCGGTAAGATGCGCAGGTGCTCAGATTGCGGCAGGGCGCCCGCGTCCGGTTTGCGCATGGTAGCGATGACCTTCCAGCCATTTGCGAGAAAGTGTCGGGCCGTCTCGCGGCCGTAGCCCGAGGAAGCGCCCGTGATCAGGATGGTTTGCATTGGAATCTCCATTTGCTTGGGACAGCGTCCTCATACTGCGAACCAAATGGACGATCTATAATCAACAGTCCTAAATTAATGCCCAACCGTCCAATCGGCCAGAGAGGCCGAAAGGATGGTAATATCGTTCGAGAAGTTGGCGATTCCGACCACTGTTGCCCGGAACGGGAACGCTCCTGTCACGAGAGAACAGCGTCGGTGAAGACTACGAACCTTCGATCAGACCACTGGAGCGGGCAAATTTGCCGGGCGAACAGCCCAGTCTCTTCCGAAATGCGGTGCTAAACGCGCTAGCGGATTCATATCCGATCTCGTCAGCGATCCGGTCGAGAGTTTTGGCGCCTCGGATAAGTGCATCCTTGGCCAAAGCCATTCGCCAACGCGCCAAATATTCGATGGGGCCGCAGCCGAGCACCTCCCCGAAGCGCGCAGCGAAGGCCGACCTCGAGAGGCCGGCTATCTTCGCGAGCTCAGCGACCGTCCAACTCGCTCGGACATCCGCATGCATTTCGCGGAGAACCCGAGCGAGAATCGGGTCGCGCATGCCATTCAGGAGACCAGTGCGCACATCGTCGGTGTCCATTCCACGCCAGCGTAGCGCTTCTATGAGCAGAACCTCCAGCAAGCGCTGAAGAACCATTTCTCGGCCGGGTTCATCCTCCCCGCACTCCACCATGATGAGTTCGGTCAGCCGACTCAGTCTCCCCGTGCGTCCAACAGCGGCGGGGATGTGAATGACGCTCGGAAGGAGTGCGAGGAGCAATGGCGCATTGACCTGCTCGATACGGAACGAGCCGCCCAGTGAGACAAAGTCAGGCTCGCCTTCCTGCTCGCCATGTCGAACGGGGGCATCCAATGGATCGCGTGGTTCGCACTTGATGTCGCGATGGCTGCTAAGCGTGAACGACGGAGTCGCCGGCGTGAGGACGAAGTCGCCTTTCTCGAACCGGATGGGATCGGCGCCGTCGAACGAAAGCCAGCATTCGCCCTCTAGGATGATCGTGAAGCCTGGGGCTTTATGGGCCGCATAGCGCACGCCCCAGCGACCACGGCCTGTGATGGGTTTGGAGATCGCGGTGCTCGGTCGAAGCAGGGCGATGACGTCGCTAAGCGGATCCATTCTGGACGATCCATAATTAAGTTGTCGCTTTCAATTCTATTAAGTCCATTGTGGGTTGTCTAGGGTGGGGCCTCAATTGCTGCCTGGGAGGTCCTTCTCGCGCACGGAGCCGACGCTGGCTGGCGTAACGTCAACGGCCAAACACCGATCGACGTCGCGCGGGATCAGGATTTCCACGACGCGATAGCGCTGATGGAAGCGAGCATCGCTCGCCGTTGACCCGCAAGAGCTTCGCTCTTGGCGTGACCAGCTCCGGTGCTTGCCGAGGCGGGTTGGGTCTGGGTCTTTTGGCACAGCCTTGGGTGTCCCCCACAGAAGGGGGAAGACCGAGACTTTGGCTCGGGTGTAGGAGAAGGCCTTCCCTACCTCGCTCGCCTCTAAAGCGCACACGATCTCGGCATGCCCGTTCCGCGCTGCTGCCGTATTCTTGCTGGTCCTGATCACATCTGCGGCACGTTTCTGTGTCCGGCCTTGGACGACTGGTAATTGATTCAGGACCATTAGTTATATGCCGTGCATTCTGTAGGGCTTATTCTCCCCCGGCAGATCCAGTCATGAGAAACGGGAGAAATAGCATGGAAAGACGAGAGCTATTAATGGGGATGGGCGTCGCGGCCGCCGCGGCGACACTCGCCCAGGCAGCAGGCGCGCAAGAGAGCGCCACATCCGCGCAGCCATCAAACGCCGCGAGGAGAATTGCGGTCATCAGCGGCGTCAGCTCCGGCATCGGCCAAGCGACGGCGCTGGCCTTGGCGGACAAAGGTGTCGACACGATTGGCACGTTTCGCAACAACGAGCCGGGCGCACTCCAGACAGTCGAGCAGGCGCGCGAGCGAGGGGCGAAGGTAATCCTTTATCGCCTGGACCTGAATCATATGGAGAGCATCGCGCAGTTCCAGGAGAACGCGGCAGCCTCGCTGAGACGCGAGTGGAACACTGACAGGTTCGACTACCTCGTGAATAATGCAGGCATGTCGACCGCTGCGCCGTTTTCGGAGACGACGGAGGCGGCATTCGACGAGATGAACCGGGTGCTCTTCAAGGGCCATTTCTTCATGACCCAGGCTTTCCTACCGTCGCTCAAGGATGGCGGGGCGATCGTCAATGTGACCAGTTCCGCCACTCTTCCGACCAGTATCTCGCCCAACTACTCGGCCTACGGCGCCATGAAAGGTGCTTTAACGACGTTGACGCGATACATGGCGAAGGAGTTTGCTCCGCGCGGAATTCGCGTGAACGGTGTGGCGCCTGGCCCGACGCGGACCCGGCTCGGCAACGACGGCTTCGCTCGCCACCCCGAGGTTATCCCCGCCATCGCCGCCGAAACGGCGTTGCAGCGCCTCGGCGAGCCCGTCGACCTCGGGCGGGCGATCGCGGCCATCCTGTCGAACGATCTCGGCTGGGTCACCGGCGAGAACATTGAGGTATCGGGCGGCTACCGAATGTAGTTCCGCACAGATGGCCCGGCGAGTGATCGCCGGCCATCGTAATTTATCTAGGTAGGGCTTCTGGGCGCGTCGCCAACCCTCCGATTTTCCTCACCTCTGTAGACGTTCGAACGGCGGCGCCTTTCAGCGCCGCGGGCTTTCGCTCGCCTGCGCCTGAGCCAAGTCTGGAGAGGCAAAGCAGAATGAGCGAGCTTGTGCACGCGAATACCCGTCGGTGGATGACCGGGCGAGGTTTTCTTACTCAGAATGTTGCCTCCGGTTGCGCCTTTGGCGCTTTCGGGGTCACGGTGATTCCCCTTGAGGAGCAATTCGGTATCAGCCGCGGCATGGCGACATTGGGGCTGGCGCGCCGACCTTCACCGGCACGCCGGAATTGGCGATGTCCGTAGCCGAGCGATGGCGAATGCCGTGGGTGCCGATATGCTGCAGCCCGGCGCGCTGCAGGATGCGACGCCAGCCTTGATAATAGGTGCGCTTCGACATCGACAAGTTGGGGTTGAAGACAGACGGGCAGACAAACGCCGACTCTTCCAATCGGGGCGCGGTTTCGAAGAGCCGGAGCGCCTCGGCGCTCATCGGCTTGGACATGCCGCCGGTTTTGCTGTCGGGCCAGAGGACGCGGCGATTGTCGAAATCGATGTACTCCCATTCGAAATTCAGGATCTCGGACATCCTTGGTAGCATAGTCGATTCACGCATTCGTGCTCGATACCAACATCTTACCTCCGACCGGTAGGGTGGCTCTACCTCGTCGCGGCGGCGCAACTGGCCTTGTCAGGTTGCAGCTGCCGGCGCTGCCAAGCGCGGATCAAAGTAGATCTCCGTAACCCGAAACCGACCGTCGACGCGCTTGCATTGAACGATCACGTCAATCGAGAGGTGCAATAGGTTACGGATGTCGTCGCGGTCGAGATCGCGGCCGCCCTCCGATTCCTTGACCAGCAGTGTGAGCTGCTCGAACGCCAGCGAAGCGGAATCGGCGTGGACGGTGGTGATCGAGCCCGGATGGCCACTCATTACGTTACGGACATAGTAGAATGCGGTGCCGTCGCGCAGCTCCTGCAGCAGGATGCGGTCCGGCCGCATCCTGAGGCAGGATTCCAGCAGATCCTTTGGGCCTGTTTTGGCGAGGCCCTGATCGCCCTTCGAATAGAATAGCCTGACGTGATTGGCTTGGGGGATCACGAGCTCGGGCGTGTCCTCGATGGTGATGATCCGCTCCTCGGTCGGGATATGCTGGATCAGCGCCTTTGAAAGCGTGGTCTTACCCGAGCCGGTGGCGCCCGAAATGATGATGTTCTTGCGCGCCAGGACCGCCGCTTCCAGAAATTCCCGAAAGCGCCCTTCCCTGTAGAGATCCAAAATGTCCTTGCCGCTTTGACGCTCAAGCGATGTCGCCTCCGTTCCTTCGAAGAGCCCGCCGCGTTCGAGGTCGCTCATGCTGAGATTGACCGAGGAGGGCTTGCGTATGGTGATGCTGATCGCTCCCTTCGTCGTTGCCGGAGGGATCACGATCTGGATACGTTCCTCGCCTGGCAGCGTCGCCGAAAGAACCGGCCGGGACTCATCGATGCCCTGGCTCGAAAAGCTCGCGACGGCCCGTGCAAGTCGCATCAGCTTGTCATAGGTCAGTTCTTCGCGCTTGTGCGTCTGCCAGCCGTCAGCGCCTTCCGTGAGCACCTCGCCCGGCCGGTTGATGACGATTTCGTAAAGCGTGGTGTCGGCGAGGAACCCGGAAAGAGGGTTGAGAAGCTGCCGAACGACACCGGCGTCGGACGTTTCGGCCATCCACCCCTGCCCTATTTCGTGACCAGGTCGGAATGCCGCCTGAAATCACCCATGACTGCCCGGTCGTAGATCGTGTTTCTCGGCTCCGTTACGCGCAGGCTGTAAATGTTCGAGAAATCGAGGTCACGCGCGACGAAGATCGACACCAGCGAGCCTTGGTGCTTGGAAAGCGTCGGCGGAATGTTGATCGATTGCTCGACTGCGATCGATGCCGCATCGCGGCCAGCGCTTGTCGTGCCCTGCGCTTGCACATCCTGATCCTGAAGCTGCTGACTGGCATAGGAGGTCACGTCGCCGACGATCGACAGCAGCAGAGCGCTGCCAAACCTCTCCCACCAATGCGTGTCGACATAGCCATCGAATCCAGCTCGACCGAGCGCGTCGGTTGCGGGAGAGGCGAGCGTAATGATCACGCCCGTCGGCGTCTTCGCGCGGTTCCAGAGCACGAAGAGCCTGCTTTGCCCGCGCCTCAGCCCGCCTCGGTACTCTCCGACCACCTGGGTCCCCTTTTCCATCAGCACTACCCGGCCGTTGTCCGAGAGCACGTCACGGGTGATGGCGCAGCTCGTAAACCCTGGTTGGTCGGAGCTGAGCGCGGTCTCCAGGGCACAGGGGATCGAGGTCCCCATGGCGACAACGAAGTTCCGGTTGCCGAGATATCCGGCCTTCGATCCCTCGAGCCGTGTGGGTGTCATCATGCGCGAGAACCGCTGATCCTCATTCTCTCCGCCCTGCCCGCCGCCCAACATCCCGTTAGCGGGAATGAAGCCGGACTCGCCGGCCGCCGCTGCCGAGGGCGGTTGCCGGTTTGCCGTTCCAGATTGCCCTCCGCCAAAGGCCATGACAGGCGCGCGCCTTGCCGATTCCAACAATTCGTCGACCGGCCCCGCTTCTGGTGTGGCCAGGACGGGGGTGGGGAGTTGCACTTCCGGAACGACTGTTACCGCTGGCCGAGGTTCCTCACGGGCCGGTTCGAATGGCGTGTTCTGCCGGATCACGCTGCGGTCCGGCTGCTCCGTCGTCTCTTCCTGCGACCCCTGGCGCATCGACCAGAGCGCAAAGCCCATGAAGGCCACGACAGCCACCACGACTACCCCTCTCTTGAGGGTCGGATTGCCATCGACCTTGCGCGCCGTGTCCGTCTGCCCGCGTTCGCCCGGTATGCTGGCGTCTGCTTCTTCGGCCATGCATCTCTCCCTATTTCGGTGTTGCCTGGCTTGATGGGTTCACCACACGTTCGACCGACGGCGACGTGGTGTTGGTTCCCGGATTGATGCCAACGGGCGAATACGCTTCGTTGAAAATGCACAGAGTATCGTTCCCGCGTCGCAGGATGAACTTGCGGCTGATCGCGTGGACCAGCACGAGATCGCCCTGCACCGTCTTGGGCACGAGGCTTTCCGTGCCGTCCGAATTTTCGATATAGATCGCCGGCATCTCCTGATTGCCGGTGAAGGCAAACGTCGTGATCTTGCCGTTGTCATAGACGGCCTGGGGCTCGATCGCGGCTGTGCCCTGCACCGAATAGCGCCAGTTGCGTGGCCCGTACTGTTCATGGATGCCGAGAACCTGATCGGCAAGGCCGGCCTGGGCGGCACGCTTGGCCGCTTCGGCTTCCAGCCGACGCCGCTCGGCCTCGTCTGCTGGATAACGGTATTTCACATAAAAATAAGTCGCCTCGCCGGCCGCGACCGATCCTTCCCTGACGACCAGTTCCATCTGATAACTGCGCTTTGAACCGTCGCGGCGCGTGGTCACGACCGAGATGTTCGTGACGGGCTGGTTTTCGCGCGGCTTCAGAAACAGGATGTTGCCGGCCGGCGCCACTTCCCAGGCGACCGAATTGCCAAGCGCGATATGCGCGATCTCCTCGTCGGCGGCAAACTCGACCTGGACCGAGGACCTGATCGAGCCGATGACGCGGGTCACGTTGAAAGGCTGGTAGTCGACAAAGCGCACCCGGTTGTCCTGATCGCCGCCGCGAGGCACCTCGAGCGCCGTCGCAGGCAAGGAGGAGATCGCCAGCGCGATAGCGGCCGCAAGAAAAATGTTCCTCGTCAATTGATCGCCTCCGGGTCTGCTCGGTACTCGCTGACAACAAAGCCGAGCGGGTTGACCAGGCGGTCGGTCGCGGACATCGGCGCGTTCGCATAGGTGTAGGTGATGGTGGCGACCCAATGGGTCGTTCGCACATCCTCGCCGCGGGTGATCGTCCGGATGTAGCGGACGGACACGACATTGCTGTTGATCAGCGAGATCGACTTGATGGCGATCCGGGAGGTGGCGATGCGGCCATAGATATTCTGCGGTGATTCCGGATTGCTTCCCCGGTAGTAGGCGGCGAAGCGGGTTTGCTCGGCGGCATTCGAGAGCAGCGAAGCGGTCCGGAAATTCTCCTCCGCCTCGCTCCAGACATATCCCTCGCGTGCCCGGACATAGCGCCCGGCGAAATACTTCGTGACCTCCTCGTCATAGGTCCCGGCCGTCGTGGTGAGGGCGGAGACCACATCGACGATACCGGTCGCATTGTCGACGCGGATCACGAAAGGCTCCACCGTCTTGAGCGGCGTCAACGCCGCCACTGCGGCGATCGACAGCGCCGCGATCGCGCTCGCAACGATCGCCACGAACCAGGCCACCCGCCGCGATCGCTCGGCCGAAATCAGCCTGTCCTGATCAAAGCGCCGCGCCTTGTCGAAATAATCCTTCAGACTGTCATTGGTCACCATGGAAAGCCCTACCCTGCCAAGCAAGAACGGTAGGACGCCGCCTCGTCGAAGCTGGCGATGGCGACCGGCTTATGGCGGTCGGGAGGCTCGCCCGCATAAGAGAGTTGCGTTACCGACGCCGGCGTCGCGGCCTTCGACTGCTGCTGTGCCGCGCCGGCCTTGCCGCCTTCCCAATTCCACATCGACCGGTTGAGCGGGCGTTTGGCGTAACCGTCGCATTTCGGCAGCGGATAGCTCAGCGACGCACATCCGCAGAGAGAAAACGCAATGAACAAAAAAGACAGAACCCTGAACATGACTTCACTATGCGGGCTTCAGCCCGTCCCCCTTATCCTGCGGTAGGCCCAGGCCATGGACCGGACCACCGTGTTATTATGCCCGTCACGCGCCACCGTGTAGCCATAGGTGAGCGATGCCCCGCCGGAGGCGAGCGCGGAGGCGATGCCGGGTAGCTGATAGAAAACATAGAGCGCGGCCAGGCCGATGGCGCCGACGGCGATCGGCCGCATGAGGACGTCCGAATAGGCCTCGATCGTCGTGAACATAGTGGCGAAGCTCGTCACCAGTAGCGATCCGACCGCGACCACCAGGACCTGCAGGATGACGAAATTGGCGAGCTGGCCGATCCAGGCTTCGGTGAAGCGGCGCGTCGACTGGAACATGGCGAGCGCGATGAAGATCGGCCCGATCGCCAGTACGATTGCCAGCGCGACCCGGGCATAAAGAGAGACGACATAGCCGATCGAAGCCACGATGAAGGTCACGACGATCACGACGAGCCCGGCAAAGCTGGTGAGCGGATCGACCGGCCATGCCGATTGCGCCCAGATGTCGTTGGCCGATTTCTGGCCCTTGTCGAGCAGGCTGTCGAACGTCGACGCGCTCGGCGCCCCTCCGGTGTTCAGCGCTTCGGAGACCTCCCGCGGCAGGATCTCGAAGAAGACGTTCGTAACATAATTCTGGTATTCGCTGGCATTGCGCACCAGCATCAGGATGATGGCGAGCTTCATCGCACGGAAGGCGAATTCCATGATCGGCTCCTGCACGGAGCCCCGCAGCACAAGAAATCCGTAGAGGATGACGTAGAGCGTCAGCGCCGCCGTCAAAGGGCCGGTCACCCAGCCGCTGATCCCACTCGTGCTGGAACTGATGAAGTTCTGCAGCGGCGAGGAGAAATGATTGTCGAGAAAGGCGAAGACATTATACACGCGCCTAGCCTCCCAGCGCCCTGTTCATGCGCTGGAGGCGCACCCTGCCCTCCGCCTCTTCGGCATTCCTGCAGTTGGCCGTGTTCTGCAGCGACCCTGGATTTTCACGGCAGCGGCGGAGATGGTCGGACCGCAAAGCATCGTCGGCCATAAATTCGCTGACCGTCCACGTCCGCTCCGGCGCCTCCGAGCAGGCCGACGTCATAAGCAAGAGCAGGACGGTCAGCGCATGTCTCATTGGCTAAGCGCCGTGTTCATGGTGTCGATGCGCCGGCGCCAGTCTTCGGCCTTGCGCTGCTCCTCGACCTGCGCCTGGGCCTGCTGGACCATCTGCAAGCCCTGCATGCGCAGAACATCCGTCTGAAGAAACGCCGATTCCGCCTGGATGCGCGCCTGAAGGTCGGCGATGTCCTTTGCGTCACTGGCTGACGAGATCTCCTGGCGCAACTGGTCGATCCCATCGATACGCTTTGTGGCCGCATCGTAGATCTGTTGCCCAAGGCTCATCTGGCCGGCGTTACGCTGCTGAAGGCGGGACAGCTCCTGCGCGTAAAAATCGTTGGCGCTCGTATGGTAGGTCGAATTGCTTTCGAGAAAGCGAGAGGCCGCCTCTCCGAAGACCCCTGAGCCGTTGCCGTTGATCAGACCCTCGATCGCCGAGAAATTCTCCGGCAGGGCCTTGCGGATCGCGGGATCCTTCAGAACGGAAGCGACGTCGGCCATGTTGGTCAGCTTGTTCAGCGAGCCGAAGAGCTGTTCGGCCTGTGTGATCTGCTGGTTTAGCGCGTCGAGTTGCGACTTCAGTTGGGCGATGCTCTCGATGTGCTTGGCGATCGCCGTCTGGTCGATGACAGGGATGCCCTGCGCCTCAGCGAGCTGGGCCGACAGGACAAGCCATGCGATGACCGCCGCAAAATTCCATTCACGCATCATCCGGCACTCCTTTGCTGCTGGAAGAGAGGCACCCAAGCCTCGGGATCGTCGCCAACCTTGGCGCGGATCGTTTCGACAAGCTCGACATTGGCCGTTCGGCCGGAGAGAATGGCGAGTTCGTCGTCGAAGCCTGCCAGGTTCAGCTCGGCCACGACGGAGTTGTGCCCCTGCTTGACGATGAAGCGGCGGCTTTCATTCGACAGCTCGCGCGCGATCAATTCGTATTCGCGCTCGGTGAGCTTGAATCCTCCGACATAATCGTCGTGACTGCCCCGCGAATTCGGCATGAACACCTGGGTCGGGCACTGCTCGATGATGGTGTGGGCGATCGGTGACGCGATGGCATCTCGCGCGCTCTGCGTCGCAAACAGCATCAGGCCATTCTGTTTGCGGATCGTCTTGAGCTTGTTCTGGGCAAGATCGCGAAAGCCCTCGTCGGCCAGCGCCTTCCAGAACTCGTCGATGACAATGATGATCCGTCGACCGTCGATGAGCTGCTCGACGCGATAGAACAGATAGGACATGAGCGGCGTGCGGATTTCCTCATTGTCGAGGAATTGCGTCATATCGTAGCCGAGGAATTTCGCCCCGATGCCGATTTCGTCCCGCTCGTTGTCGAAGACCCAACCGAGCGGTCCTCCCCGCTCCCATCGCCGCAGCCGGGCGGCGATGCCTTCCGGGTCCGTATTGTTGAGAAACGTTCTCAGCGCGCCGATCGTCCGCCGCTCAACCGGCAGATCGGCCAGCCCGTCGATCGCGCCGGCGATATCGCGGACCTCCGCAACCGCCAGCTCCCGGCCCTTGGCGCCGACAAGCCTCGTGATCCACTGCGCCAGGAACACCTTGTTTTCCGCTGTGAGTTCGAGAGCCTGCAATGGAGCGCAGCCTGTCGGCACGCCGTTCTTCAGCGGCAGGTAGGTCCCGCCCGCCGCGCGCACGAACAGATCGGCGCCCCTGTCCTTGTCGAAGAAGACGATATGGGGATCATGCTTTTCGATCTGCGACAGCAGGAAATTGAGCAGAACCGTCTTGCCCGACCCGGACGGTCCGGCGACGAACGTGTTGCCCAGATCGCCGAAATGGAGATTGAAATAGAACGGTGATCCGGAAGCCGTCTTGAGCATCGCCACCGCCGGACCCCATTCGTTTCCGTCGCGCTGGCCGACCGGATAGGAATGAAAAGGCGACAGCGACGCAAAATTTCTCGATGTGATCGAGCCGGAACGCGCGCGATACCGGAAATTGCCCGGGAGCTGCGCCCACCACCCGGACTCGAGGCCGAGATCCTCGCGCGCTACCACGGCTCCGCCATTGGTCAGATGCGAGCGCGATTTCGCCAGATTGTCGGTGAGTTCCTTGATCGTGCGAGCATAGACCGTGAGCGTCAGATGATGATCCCCAAGAACGAAGCGGTTCGATTCCAGATTGTCGAGAGCCTCGTCCAGTTCCTCGATCTGCGAGTTCGCCTTGTCGCCTGCGCTCACCATCTGGTTTTGCTTGCGGCCCATGACCGTCTTGGCGTCGCCTTTCGAAAGGAATGAGAAGCTCTGCGTCAGCACCAGCTCGAAAGGGACCGTAAGAAGCCCGCCGAGCATCCCCGGACGGGTCCGGGCGGGATATTCCTTGAAGCCGAACATGCCGGCATAGCGGCTTGAGCCTTCGTGGCGGATCTCGATGGCTTCGCGGCCGACGATCACGCGATCGGAATAGATCGCCGATGACACTCGGCCCTGGGTCAGCGGTACCCGCTCACGGCGTCCTCCGACAAGCTGATGCAGCACCTCGCTTGGCTCGGAGAAGACTACGCCCTCATGCTCATAGAGGGTCAGCACGCGCGGCCCGAAGCGCTTCAACCCCGCCTCGACATCGATGGTCGCGTCATTGAGATGCTTCAGCGCTTCTTCGTCGTGTTCAACGCCGCCTCGACGCGCCTTGCGCAGCCGCGAGAACAATTCGGCGAGCCGCTCAGCCGGATCGCGGCCTGGATGCCAGACAAGGGTCAGGTAGAGGTCGTTGCGGAACAGATCCACGCCTACCATGCGCTGGCGATATTTCTCGTTCAGCCGACGAGAGAATGGGGTGCGGAAATCGCCTTCGGGATACTGGTTGTCACGGCGGCGGATCACATGCGTCCACAGCGCCAGCCGTTCATCCGCGATGTTGCGATAGAGCGTGTTGAGATCTCGGTGCAATGCGTTGAGGTCGAGGGTGTCCGCCGTTTCGAACGAGACGCCCTCCAGCGCGATCATCACCATTAAGGCGCGGGAATCGAGCGCGATCACCCGTTCGTCGACATGGCGGACGAAGGGAATGAACGTTTCGGGTTCGATCTCCCGTTTCTTGGTGGTGGCGACGCTAGACAAGGCCGAGATCCCTTTCGTCATAGCGCCGCACCAGTTTCAGCGGCGTCACGGAAGAACCACCCCAGACCGTGCCGTTGCGCGCCCTGCCACGCGTCTCGATCCAGGCCATGAGGACGCGAAACATATTGTGGTCGTGCTTGATGATCGCCTTGAAGATCAGGTGGAAGGCCACCCCGACGAGGGCGTAGACGACTGATCCGGCGACGATGAACAGGGTCGTCGTCGCGATCATGTTGAACCCCATCGCCTCCATGGTGACGCCGGCAATCATCGCCGGGCGTGTGCAGGCGAGAAACAGCGTCTCCTCTTCAAGCTCGACCGGTTGCGCCATCGTCAGCCGCCCGCGATCGTGTTGACCAGCTCGGTCGCGCCGAAGATGATGCCGATGCCAAGAACGACGAAGGCCGCCTTGCGCAGATCGAGATATCCGTACATCCAGGCAATGCCGACAATGGCGACCGCGATGACGGCCAGCAGCCGCATCACATTGCCCTGGAGCATGTTGACGATGTTCTGCAGCACCGTTTCGATGCCGCCGGCCGCCGCCATCGCCGGCTCGACCGCGGTCAGCGCGAACACGGTCGCCATCGTGAGAATTGCTGCAAAAGGCCTGATACGCGCGCCAATCGTCATTGCGAGATCTCCGGATTGTCTTTTGAGAAAACAAGGACGGAAGTTCCCCGCCCCGAACTGAATACGTCCCATTGCGGCGCCGGTGCCGGCGGCGAACGGCCGACCGCCTCCTGGTCATGCTCGCCGCTGACGACTGGTTTTTCGGCCTGCTCGATCCCATGGGAAGCCCCGCCCGTGTTTTCGCGAGCTGGCAACGGACCAGTGTCACCTTCCTTGAGCGTCAGCGCCTCGAGCTGCGGCGCCAGGCGATTACGCTCGGACAAGACGCGGCGGTCGTATCCGACCATCTCGCCCGTCGTACTGTCGCCCTGGCCGTAATAGGCGCGCAGCATGAAGGTCTCGGCCTGGCCGTCGGCGGCGCCGGCCTTGACCGCGACACGGTAGTAGCCGTCGAGCAGCCGCGCCGTCGCCTTCAGGTTCAGGCACACATCGAAGGCATCAGAGATGCTGAGGCCGAGGCGGCTAAGCTGGCTGGCGTTAACCCCGCCGAGGCCAAGATCGAGATCCTGACCTTCAGCGATCATGACGGTGGCGGTCTCGATCGCCTCCGCCTTGCTCTTCGGCTGGTCTGCCAGCGGGTAGCCGGTGTTGATCCTGATCGCCAGCGGCCTGAATCCGCTTTCGACGCTGACGATCGCCGCAATCGTTTCAGTGGCTATCTGTGGAGCACAGGTCTGGGCAATGTTGAAAAATCCCCCCACCATGACGTCAGAACCACACGCGCTGACGCCCCACTCCATCGATGGTCACATCGACAAATCGCGGCTTTTCCCGAATATTGGGGCCTTGGGTGATAATGGCGGTGCAGGAATATCGACCGTCGACGCGCTCCCATCGTGCGGACATGGCCGTCCCGCTTCCACCATTTTCGTCATATCGGCAGAAGCTCGCATTGACGACCTGCCGTTCGGTGGAGACGCAGCCGACGTCCTGACCGCCGTGGTCCCCGCCGCGATGGACGAGCCGGAAGCCATCGTTGCAGTAGTACGGCTCGTATCCCGGCCTTGACGCCTTGAACCCGACCCCAGTGCAGATCGGGAAGGAATGACCTCTGGCGAGGTGACGCCAGAGCTTTTCGATCGGCGGTCGGCACTCGGCAAATTCAGTCGCCCCGCCCGGATTGGAAAGGCAGAGGATGACCTGGCAACCCCAATCATCCGCGCGCGCAATACTCCCGGAAATAGGGTATAATGAGATTAGCCAGAAAGTAGCCCAAATAGCCCGAAAGATAGCGCTTTTCATGCCGACCTCCCACACACATCCGCCCGGAATGGCTCTTAAAGGGGCAGGTTCAGGGCAACTTGTCTATAGCATATCCTGTAGTTAAACACATGCCAAGCCCCCTTCAGATAAGATGGCATAGTACGATTTTTGCGACCCTCATAACGCAGGAGATCATGTTCAAGCCGCTGGCCGACGAGACGCCCTCGTCGCGATTAAGGCAGCTTGGAATGATGAATCTGTTGTATAGTCTCTACAAAGCTGAGTCGCCCCTGACGCTAACGGCAGTGACCGAATTGACGGGAATGAACCGTACTAGCGCGCAGGAAACGATTGATCCGCTTGTAGAGCGGGGTCTCCTTGTCGCGTCCATGGGCAGAACTTCCCTCGGTCGAGGGAAGGCTTGGCAGTATGAGATCGCGCCGCACATCTTCGAAAAACTGCGCGATTTATACGGCGAGTAAGCCGGGAGTATAGCTCCCGGCCCGACGCTGCTCCCGTGAATCACTTACTGTGGCTTTGGCTGGAGTATTGCGCCGGCTGGAGGGCACGCGCATACTTAGACAGTCGAATCGGCTGCTTTGGCGAGCAGACTGATTCGATTGGCGTACCTAAATCAACGATTTTGGAGATGTAACAACGGCAGAAACGGAACGACCCCGGAAGTTGGCGCTTCCAAGGGCCGGTTCATTCAGACGGTAATTTTCCCGAAGCCCTTTGGCGAAGACCCCGGCTCATTTCTCACTCCGGATAATCGCAAAAGGCCGAATCAGTGTCAAGTGAAAACGCCCGTCCGGCGAACGATCCCGCTTTGCCGTTTTTCGGAAGGAAAACGGACGATGAAATCCACAGATTACCCTGGCGAAGGCCAGGGCGCGCGACGGGCCTATCCCGGCGCTCGGAAAGTCACACCTGAAAGTTTGGCCGCGCAACAGGGCGTTCGGGCCTATGCAGAAAGCAGGACATTGCGCATCAAGCGCACTCAGGCACTGCAGCTCGCCAAGCGCGCGGCTGCGGCCATGAGGCTCGGCGCGGCAAAGATCGCACTGATCGACAAGCTGTTCGGCTGCTCGCCGGCGGCGGATTGGGACAATCCCGAGGCCAGCCCGATCGTATGGCCGTCCAACGCAACGCTCGCCAGCAAGCTCGGCCTTTCGGAGTCGACCACCCGCCACCATCTACGCGGCCTGGTCGCTGTCGGGCTAATCGCGCAAAGCTCGCATCCGACATTCCAGCGGCGCGGCCTGCGCGATCGTGATGGTCGGATCGTCGAGGCCTACGGCATCGACCTTTCCCCGATCATCACCCGCTACGACGAGCTGCTCGAACTTGCCGAAGCCTATGAGTACGAGGCGGGCGAGCGGCGTAGGCTCGGCTATCGGCGCACGACGACCAGGCGGGACATCGAAGCGATTATCGAGAGCGCCCGCAAACTCGACCTGGATGGACCGTGGCAGCACATACAGGCGCAGCTCGATTCCCTTCGTGAGGCCCCGGTCGTGGATCTCGACGATTTCCGGAGTGTTGTCGATGCGCTTGAGGCGTTGCGGGATGACGCAGAGTCGGCATTTGAGGATGCTTCTCTACGTTCAGATTTAGACACCGCGGTGGCGATATATCGCCGGGTACGAACTACAGCCGATGAATCCCCTTATTCTGATAAAAGTAAAATGGCTTTCGAAAAAAAGCCTGAGGCGATTTCGAGGTCGGCGCAAGAATCTCAACGCCGGAAGTCCACGCTTGCCGATGACGTGCAGCATATTTCGCTCTCGCTCGTTAGGGACGCCTGCCCTTCCATAGTCGAATTTGTCCCCAATGCCTTCGAAAGCTGGAGCGCCCTTCGGGAGTCCTGGCGGGCGATGTGCGCGGTCGCCGCGATCAACCCTCAGGTCTGGCAGGAAGCACAGAGCCAGCTCGGGCCGGACATCGCGATCTCAGCGCTCGCGGTGACGATCCAGAAATACAGCGATGGGATCGTTGAAAATCCGGGTGCCTATCTGCGCTCTCTCGTCAAGCGTGGGCGCGCTGGAGAGCTATTCATCAGCCGATCCCTTTTCGCGCTGGCCAAGGATCGGCTTGCCGCGAAGTTGGCGGGGTCTGCAGCGCCGCGAGCGAGCGGGTTCCCGAAATCGGGCTCGATCGGCCTCGGTAGATGGGCTGAAATTGTTCGCCGTCACGCTCCCGCTCCGGCTCCGGACGCTGATATCGTCGCGCAGGCCTTCCGTGGCTGGGCGACCTCTCGCGGCATCGATCTCGATCAACCGAGTATCGAAAAGACCTTTGCGACGTTCTGCACGAAATGGAGGCCGAATTGAAGCTGAAGCGGTCGGCGTTGATTGCCGGCATGATTAGCGCCGCGGGCCAACCGGCCTTGGCGCAGGCGTTGCCTGAAGGAATCATAGGGCGTGCGCAGGTGTATGATGCTCGCAGCTTCGATCTCCTGCCGGAGCCAGCCGACGCTGGCCGATATCCCACCGTGAACCGGATACGCCTGGAAGGGGTAGAAGGTTGCGAGGTGAGGCAGAAAGCGGAACTGGAGGGAGTGCAATGGCCGTGCGGTGCGGTTGGCGCGGCCTGGCTCGTGGGTTTGACGCTCGGGAAGACGGTGGAGTGTCGGCCGACGCGGTTCGAACGGGGCGGCGACAGCGCATATCGCGCTCAATGTTTCGTCGATAGCCGGGATCTTGCTGCAGAGGGCATACGTGCGGGCATGTTGGTCATGGCGACGCCGGCGGGAGAACCGCCCCTGCCCTCCTATGCGGAACTGGAGGCCGAGGCTCGCGCGGCGCGGCGTGGGATCTGGTCGAGCCATTTCGAAATTCCCTTTGAATGGCGACGTGCCAACGGATCTTACAATCCGCTGGCGCCGTCGCGATGAGGTCGCCGGCCAGTCGCGGAGAGGAAGGGCCGTTAGGCGCCGCCGCTCGTGGTTCAGGCAATCGTTAGCGATAACCGCCTGAAGATTGGCATCGTCCTGGCCTCCGTAGGAGCCGAGGTTGGCCTACCATCGACCGCGGGCGGTGTAGATCGTGAGTGTCAGATAGAGCTTCCCTGCTCGCACGTTCACTCCTGATGGTGACCGGCGAGCGTTTCGTTTGCGAGCTGCGAGGATGGGTATGCCTAGATCTCGATCTGGTAGTTGCTCAACGCAAGGGGTGCGCGGTGACGCGCAGCTTTGGCGTCGGGGGACCGAGATTGACGATATGCGCGAGGCTGTCGCGTCACATGCGACGCGATTGGGGCGAGAAGATTCGTCGGGCCGGATTGGTGAAGGAACGGATGAGAGTCTTCATGAATTCCAGCCCATTTGATCGGGGGCTGGCGCTGCCGCGTTGCTCTGTCTGTCGCCCTCCCCGCGACTTCGGCGGTTGGTGATTGCTGCTCTTGATCTGCTGAATCGACGGTCCGGTCACAATACGGTTGTTCCGGGGCGCTGTCGGGATGGGAAAGGCATGGGTGATCCGCTTCGAGAACAGAAGTTCTCTCTACACGATGCGATTTGAGGATATCCCCGTGGCCCGGTGAGAGGCAATTTGACGAAACGAGTGATTTTTCTGGCGGTCCTGACGAATGAAGAAACACCTGCAATATCAACAGCGTAGGGGTGCAATCAATCTGCAATCATGCTGATAGCAAGCAATGTGATTGCATCATGATAGCAATCGGAAAGCAGGCAGAATGCATGCTATCATGCTTGCATGCACGCGCGCTTGCTATATGCTTGCGCGCTATCAGCAAGCAGGCTTGCAGCGAGCGTGCGGAGAGATTGCAGAAAGCTGGCTTTCGGATAGCAAGCGTTCAGAAAGCTTTTACGAAAGCGCGCTAGATTGCAGAAAGCTATCAGCCCAAAAGGAGGAACCCATGCCGGTCATATGTGCGGCAAACCCGAAAGGCGGCGCCGGCAAGTCGACGACCATCATGGCGATCGCAGCGACGCTCGCTCAAGCCGGTGCAAAAGTATCCATCATTGACGCCGACCCCAATAAGCCCATTAGCGATTGGCGGACAGGGGCCAGCAAATTGAGCATCAACGTCGTCAGCGACGTCACCGAAAGCAACATCCGAGACCTGATCGCAGCGGAGGCGGCGAAATCGACTTTCGTTCTCGTTGACCTTGAAGGCACCGCAAGCCGTCTGGCCTCACGCACGATCATGCGCGCGGACCTCACCTTGATCCCGCTTGGCGGCACCGCGCTTGACGCCAAGCAGGCCGCCCGCGCGGTCGAACTGGTACGGGAAAGCGAAGCCGATATGGGGCGGAGCATCCGCTACGTTCTCGCCTTCAACCGCACGAGCCCGCCACCTTTTTCCCGGCGCATCGAGCGCGAAATCACGCGCCAGATGAACGATAACGATCTGCCAGTCTTGCGCACGCATTTGTACCAGCGCGAGGCCTTCAACGCCATGTTCATGCAGAAGCTCAGCCTCTTCGAGCTGGACCCGAAAGAAGTCAACGGCCTCGCAGCGGCGATCGAAAACGCCCAGACACTCACAGCCGAAGTGCTGGAACTTCTGCGCGGGGATGAGCAGGAAAGGAAGGCGGGATGACCGCAAAAAGCAACGATCTCGGATTCGGCGCCAAGCCGAAGGTCGACATTTCAGGTTTCAAGCCGACCCCGCTCGTCGAGCAGCCCGATCTGGAAAGAGAGAACCGCGCCGAGCGCGCCGCCGAAAAGGTCGGCTTCGTCAGCCGCGAACCGGTCACGCGCGTGGAGCGCGTGCGCCGGCAGTCCGAGCCGCAGGATTCCGCATATGTGCGCGGGCCGGTCAGCATGATCAATCGCTTCAAACAATACTGCAACGATACGGGCCTTTCCTATGGCGAGGCCCTCGACGAGCTGATGAAGCGCGCCGGCATCTGATCTGATCGGCGACCGGACTAGGCGCCTGCCGCCGAACCCGCGTCGCTGTCTGCCGATGACACCAGGCCGAGCTGCCGGGCGCGGTCGAGCTGGTTTTTTACCGAAGACGCCGACCACTTCAGACCGCCGCGCGGTGTCCGCTCACGCAGCTTCTCAAGCTGCCCGGCGATGTCGCGGAGGCTGAGATCCGGGTTGGCTGCCGCAATGCCGGCGACAAGCTTCATCAGGCGATCCTCGGGCGGCGAGGGGAGGGCGCGTTCGAGAAGCTCGGGCGAGGCCAGCCCTGATGCGACCAAGGCCTTCACGGAGCGCCGCAGCCGCTCCTGCGTCCATACGATACCGCTCAGCGCCAATACCCGCGTCACATCCTCCCAGCTATTGCCGGGGCGCATCCGCTTCACGATCGGCATCCACGAATCCATGGTCGATCGCAGCTCCGCTTCATGGTTCGATCGACGGGCGGCCGAGATCTTCGCGATCGCCGCAGGCTTTCTCGCTCGCAGGCCCGGATTGCCGGGTATCCGGCCTTTCGCCTTGGCCGACCGGACGCCGGCCTTGGTGCGCTCGGAGATGAGC